>Ga0351906_1025_pt1 | contig 50326 bp, 50 predicted proteins | sample BONcelHT113001E5_FD_206866 | JGI IMG/M metagenome (GOLD analysis project Ga0351906, IMG submission 206866) | Enriched cells from coal bed in the Powder River Basin, Montana, United States - BONCAT cells T11 rep1 HSBNCT.T11.300.1.E5 ... | reverse complement strand
ATGAACTCCCTGCCTCTATTAAAAATAAACCTTGCCAATATAAACCTTGCCATGTATCCGGAAGGGGTATTACCTTGGCTTAAGGGTATGAGCGGTACATTAAATGGCTGGATTAAAAATGAATCACCACTAAATGCACCTGAAAAGCAGAAAGGCAGTTTTTCCATCAGCATGAAAGACGGGGAGATTAAAGAGTTATTGATAAGAGATTTTCCGCGTCTCACTATGCCATATAAAGAAATTGTTATTGAAGGGAAAATTGAAGGAGAAAGAGTCAATCTGAGCAAGATTACCATAAACAGCTTAGGCAATATGATAAGAGGAAGCGGGACAATTAATGTGAACGAATATGAGCAAAAAGTTGATTTAAAATTTCATTATGAGGCATTGGTGAAAAACGCTCCGCTCGCCGGTAGGGGAGCGATTACTATTACAGGCAAGCAGTGGTCTCCTAACATAGTCATCACTCCTGAAGTTTCTGAAAAACCAGCAGAAGGAGTACCTCGCCTTGATAGCAAAACGACATCATAGTAGACAATTGAAAGATGTGATATTATGTACGAAGAATATTTCGGTCTGAAAAAAAAACCTTTTTCCATTGTACCGGACCCTCGATATGTATACATGAGCGCTGGACATCGCGAGGCACTGGCCCATCTTCTGTATGGAATCAAGAATGATGGCGGTTTTGTTTTATTGACCGGTGAGGTTGGGACGGGTAAAACAACGGTTTGCCGTCGTTTGCTTCAGATGATCCCGGAAGACACTGAGATTGCTTTTATCCTCAACCCCAAACTGACTGTTGAGGAGCTATTAGAAAGCATTTGTGACGAATTTGGAATCAACTACCCCGAAGGCAATGAAAGCATCAAGGTTTTTGTGACCCTTATCAACAACTATCTTCTCGACGTCCACTCGCGGGGCAGGAAGGCTGTTCTCATAATTGAAGAAGCCCAGAACCTTAAGCAGGAGGTGCTCGAACAGATTCGGTTGCTGACCAACCTCGAAACAAACGACCATAAACTGCTCCAGATGATTATGCTCGGGCAACCGGAGCTAAGAGATATGCTTTCGCAGAAAGGGATGCGTCAGCTTTCACAACGAATAACAGCGCGATACCACCTCGGCCCCTTGACTGAAGAGGAAGTCCCTAAATACGTTAACTTTCGTCTATCAACGGCTGGACTGATTCGCGGACAATTGTTCCCCCGTTCAATTTTCAGGAGGCTATATAGGCTAAGTAAAGGGGTTCCAAGGCTTATTAACGTATTATGCGACAGGGCGCTGCTTGGAGCATATACCCAGGGTAAAGAACGGGTTGATATAAAAACCTTGATTACGGCTGCGCGCGAGGTTTCCGGAGAAGGGGAAAAGCAGGGACGCAGGCAAAAGTTTTACCAATGTGTATTTACCGGTCTCATCCTTGTCTTGTGCGCTATTCTTGGAACTACATACTATAAACAACTCTTGAAATTTATACCCACTGACATGATATCTTTACCTATAAGCGCCTTAGAACCGGTGATCCAAAAATCTGCTACCAAGCCAAAAACAGAGATGTTAAGAACTTCTACTCTCGAAAGGCCTTTGGACCAGACGGGTTTTAGTACAAGAGATGCAGCCTATCATGCTCTATTCAAGGAATGGCGTATCCAGTATTTAAATGATTACGGCCGCTCGGTCTGCGAACAGGCTCTGACCCAAGGCTTGCGATGCCTTGACGGCAGAGGCAGCATTGGTATCCTCCGTCAGATGAACAAACCCGCTGTATTAAAGCTTATCGATGATAAAAATGTTGTATACTACGGCACATTAACTTCTCTCAAAGAAGAAACTGCCACTTTTGTCATTGGGAACGCGATAAGGATGGTGGATATGAAGGAGATAACCCGCTGGTGGTCAGGTGATTACCTTATTCTCTGGCGTGCGCCTGCCGAGTATAATGAGGAGATAAAACCAGGCAGTAGCGGACCCATGGTAGAATGGTTGGAAAAGCAACCTGCACTTAGACAAAAACAGGAGCCGGTCCGAACCGGTTCAGACAATAAATATGAAGGCAGGATAGTGAACAAGGTAAAAAAATTTCAACTCGCCGTCGGGATGGTTCCGGACGGGATCGTAGGCCCCAGGACGATAATGCTTTTAAATACCGATTCTGTCGGCACGGACCCAGTCCTTAACAGCGGGAAAGTGAGCAACTGAATATGTCATATATTCTCGATGCTTTAAAAAAAGTTGAGGAAAAACGGGAGCAGGAGGAACTGCCAAGTAAACTGACCTTTTCAGGAGAACTTCCGCCTGAGAGAAAGAAGCGGTCTCTCTGGCCATACTTTCTCTTTACTGCCTTGCTTCTTAATGTCGTGGTAATTACGTTCTTCGTCAGAAGCCCCAGATCGGACAAGGGCAGCACGGTTGTACAAGAAAGAGTACTCCAACAACCTGTGCCAGCGACGACAACAGGTGACAAAAATGGAGTCCGGGAAATATTGCAAGATACAAAAGAGATTTCGCAGAAAAAGAATACCGCCCAATCTTCATCTCGTGCTATTGAGAAGGAAGTTAAAGAAACATCTCTGCCTGTACCCGCAGAAACTCGCGCACCGGAACACGCGCTGACTGAGCGAAAACCCGACAAAAAAAAAGGGGGTACGTCGATTGATAGGCTCTTCAGCCTGGGCGAGTTGCCTCATACAGTTAAAACCGCTCTGCCTGAGTTTAGGGTATCCGGCCATGCCTATAGCCCAGACCGGCTGACTCGGGTAACAAGAGTCAATGACAAAATCCTCCAGGAGGGCCAAGAGTTGGAACCGGGCTTGAGAGTAGAGGAGATAATTCCGGAAGGAATTATATTTAGCTATCAGAGGTATCGCTTTCTGGTAGGAACCAACGAAAACAGATAGAACGTTACAGAAAACAGCTATTAAAAAAACTATTGTGAATTTATACGCAAACAGGAAAATAAGAAAAACTTTGTAGCGATGTTTGCCACCTTTCCGCTTCCTTCCAATACCCCTTTGTCTTCTTACAAAACCTGACAGCTTATAAGACAGATAAAATTCTGGAATTTACGGCAACTTTTGCGGTGTTGATGACTTATTTACAGGTATTGTTGATGACTTGTCATCTATTGTGTTTGCTATGTCCGCTGATTTTGAAGTTCCTGCTGCGGAAGGAGTAATTTCTCCTTTGGGCAACACCTGAGTTTGAGGCACAGACAAGCCTTGAGAAGGGTCTTGCACGGGCAAAGATTGTGGAGGAATGGGTGCCGCAATCGGTTGTTGGACCGGAGGCGCTGCTACGGCTGGCGGCAGAGATGACACCGCTGTCCTCTCTGCTTTGCTGAGCACCATAAGCACATATTTTTGAGAGCTTTCAGGTTTTATAAGAACATAATTGTAACCGCGCATCATTCTCTTCAACATTTCATCAAGGGAGATGTTGTATAAGCGCATATTTACAGCCTCATCTCCTACAGAATAACCCTTCAGTTCTATAGAAAACTTGGAGGAAAGGCTTCTCAATACTTCGTTCAACGGTTTATTATTTATATTGACGCTTATTAAGCCATTATTTGAGAGGTTAAACATATCCTGGGCATTGGCAGGGCAAGGATGTAAAAAAATATAACAGAAGAAAATTATAACAATATAGCGAAGAAAATTATTCAAAAAACCCCCCGCCAAGAGATACTATATCTACCCTCCTACACGAAAAAGGCAGGGTAAGGGATATTAAATTGCTGATAAGTTTTTTACTCATAATTAGAATTATGTGTCATTAAGTGATGATTTGTCAATACATTGCACTATTGACTATAGAAGCAGGAGAAGCACTACGGAGTAAAACTTAAGCAAGATGCATCTGTCCGCAATCCCTGGCCAAAGGGCCGCTTGAAATAGATAGCACACCAATACACGATGGTGTATTTTTGCAGCATGAGGGTAGATTCCAAATCCTTGTAGTAAAAATGATGACAGACTCTTTATAAAAAGCGTTACAAAATAATTGTTGATTCTGCGACAGACATAGTATTGACAAACCTGCATTATATTCTATAATACTAATAATTAAGGAATTTCAGTGTGTTTATTAAAAAATATCTATTGCCATTTGCCATTACAAGCGCTGTTTCGATCTTGACAGCAATTATTTTATTGATAATTATAAACACATCTCTTATGAAGATACCATTACAGGGAGCCGGTAATTATGCTAAAAGCCTTGTCATACAGGACCCGTCAGTAAATGTGAAGGTCAATTATGATGCGATAGCCAACAGAAACCTTTTCAGAGCAAAATTGCAGACCGAGATACCCACACCGAAATCTGAAAAGCAGATTGAGGAGGAAGAGCTCACAGAAATTTTGAACGCTATGACTTTAAAAGGCGTGTGGCTCGGTGAAAAGAAATCAGACCTGCATGCTGTCATTGACAGGGGTGGACAAAAGGGAGTATGGACCTATGCGTTAGGGGAGGTGGTAGAAAAAGGACTTGTTGTTTCTGACATACAGCGGAATTCTGTTCTGCTCAAAAAAAGTGATTTTGCTGCTACAATAAAATTATTCGCAAAAGGGTTTGAAAGAAAGAACATGCCGCAGGGCAGCCTTGTTGCAAAAAGTGTAAAAGAAGACAAGCTTGTTAAAGACATAAAAGAAGAAAGGGTTCAGACAAAACAACAGTTGAATTATTCAAAAGACATTAAGAAGGAAGGCAACACCGTTGTTGTGTCAAAGACTCTGGCAGACAAAATAAGGGCTGATAACAACATTGTTCTGTCGACTGTTGCAGTAAAAACATTGGTTGATAAAAATGGACAGTCCAACGGATTCCAAATTGTAGCAGTTGATAAAGGAAGCATAGCTGAAAAGATGGGGCTTGTTGCAAACGACATTCTCCAGGAAGTGAACGGGCAAAAATTAACAGCATCAGAAAATGGAAAAAGCGTACAAGACTCTTTTAAGAATACCTCAAAATTTGAGGTTAAAATATTAAGGGGAAACCAGACAAAAATGCTATTTTACAAGGTAAAATGACTATGAGTTTTTCGCGAGGTGTTAAATTTGAGAATCATTAAAAAGGCGATTTTGTTTTTATTGATTTTTTATTTCCATTTTTTTGTAATGTATTGCGCCCATGCTTTTGGCCAAGCTCCTCCGCTTGCGCCTATGCGGCCATTATCTCTAACATCATCATCGGGCAATTTGGTGCAGATGAACTTTGATAGTATTGAGTTGAGGGACATGATCAGGTTTGTCAGTAATATCATGGGGAAAAATTTTGTTTTCGATGAAAGCATCGTGAAAGGTAAGGTGACAATCCTTGCGCCAAAGAACCTCTCAAAGGAAGAGGTTTTTAGGGTTTTCGAAACTGTTATAAGCTACTATGGATTTGCAGTGGTGGAAACACCGGAGGCGATGAAAATAGTAAAGGGATCTGACGCAAAAGGCATGGCAATTGGACTTATAGATTCTGAAAAGCTGACAAAAATGACTCCGAATGACAAGATTATCACATATGTCGCAAGACTCGATTATCTTGATTCAAATACAATGCTGGGGGTATTTCGTCCGTTGATGTCCAAGGATGCCTATCTTGCAAGTATAGCTACCACCAACTCGCTTATCATGGTAGATTCTGCATCAAATATTCAGAGGATCAAGCAGATTCTTATTGACACGGATTTACCCATCTCCAAACAATTGAGCAGCATGAAGATATATAACGTCCAGCATACAGTGGCGGTAGATCTGGCCAAGACCCTCCAGGCACTTTTAACAGAGGGGAAAAAAATATCTGCACCAAAAGAAAAGATATTTATAACTGCTTATCCTGCCACTAACTCCTTACTAATCAGCGCCCCGCCGGAGGACTTGAAGGAAATTGATCGCATAATAAGTGAGATCGATACTTTGAGACCGCAGGTTCTCGTAGAAGCTGCCATCATAGAGGTAACTACAACAAAAGGACAGGATTTCGGCGTAGAATGGCTCGGAGGACTATCGTTAGGAGGAGATAAGGCTATAGTTGGCGGAGTTACCCAGAAAGGCGGAAACTTGATAAGCACTGCAGCCGGCATTATAGCAGGCGTTGCAACAGGTGGTGCCGCCGGCGCCACTGCAGTTGCGACAGCGGCAGGAAATATACCATCGGGACTTAATGTAGGCATTCTTGGAAGCAGTATCACTTATGGTGGTCAGACTTATCCGGCCCTCGGCGCATTCATTCACGCGTTAAGTGCAATGGATAATGTCAATATAATTTCACACCCCCAGTTACTTACCATGAACAACGAAGAGGCTGAAATCCATGTTGGTTCCAATGTCCCCTATACTACGAGCACTCGTGTTGATGCAGCCGGCAACCCCATTAACTCATACGATTACAGGGACGTAGGTGTAAAGCTCAAAATAAAGCCCACCATCAATAAAGATGGCTTTGTACATCTTAATATCCTGCAGGAAGTAACGAAGGTCCAACAGGCCATAGTATCAACAGGGGCATCATCTCAAATTCCCGCTCCAACTACCCTTAAAAGGTCGACAAAGACCACTGTCGGCGTACGGGATTCCCATACTGTTGTAATAAGCGGTCTTATCAGTGATGATTCATCATCGACAGATTCAGGAATTCCCTTCTTAAGCTCCATTCCCGGATTAGGATATCTTTTTGGATACAAGAAAAAAACTTACGAGAAGACAAATCTCCTTGTTTTTATTACCCCGAAGATCATTTACGCCCCGCAGCAGATTGAAGAAATAAGCAGGGACAAGAAAGCTCAGCAGGACATATTCCTTGGCCGTGCGAAGAGAATGGAAAAAGAAGCAGATAACGTAGTTCTTCAGGAATAAAGATGAACCACACTGTATTAGATGAGCTCACCCCTCTTCCCAACAACATAGCAAGAATCCATTTCACGTTTTTTCAAAAAAACGGGATTGTGCCCTTAGGTTGTACAAAGAATCCCGTTTCCCTGGTAGTTGCACTCCCTGAGGGTCAAAACGGAACAAAAATAGATATACTAAGCATGTATGCCAACATGCCCGTTGAAAAAATATACGTTTTAAAAGAAGATTATTTAAATTACCTTAATACTTTCAAAGAAGAGCAGGGAAAAGAGGTGGTTATTGGGGTCGTAGAAGACCTTGGCGAGAATACCCTTTCCAGGATTGCCCAGGAAATTCCTGATGGACACGATCTTCTCGATTACGCAGCAAATGAGCCGCCAGTAATAAAACTTGTCAATCTCATTTTTTCTATTGCAGTTAAAGACAGAGCAAGCGATATACATATCCAGCCCTATGAGAAAGATTTGAGGGTAAGATTCAGAATTGACGGATTGTTATATGATATGTACAAGCCCCCTAAAAGAGCCCAGGACGCCATTATTTCAAGGGTTAAGGTTATGGCAGGGCTTGATGTAGCCGAAAAGAGGCTCCCACAGGATGGCAGGATTAAAATCAGGGTAAACGAAAAGGATATTGACGTAAGAGTCTCCATTATCCCTTCTGCATATGGAGAGCAAGTAGTTATGAGGCTCCTTGATAAAGGTTCTGCAATGGTAGGGCTTGAAAGAATCGGTATGTCGCCTGAATTTGAGAAAACTATAGTATCATTAATTACAAAACCACAGGGTGTATTTCTTGTAACAGGACCTACAGGAAGCGGCAAGACAACAACGCTCTATGCGTCACTCCAGCTTATCAATACCCCTGAGAAAAATATTCTTACCGTTGAAGATCCCGTTGAATATATTCTCCCTGGAATCGGGCAGATGCAGGTGAATCCTAAAATAGACCTCAATTTTGCAAAAGCTCTCCGCTCTTTTTTAAGACAGGACCCCGATGTGATCATGGTTGGTGAAATAAGGGATGAAGAAACAGCACGCATTGCCATACAGGCGGCTCTCACAGGACACCTTGTGTTTTCAACATTACATACGAATGATTCGGCCAGTGCACTTACAAGGCTTATTGATATGGGTGTTGAGCCTTATCTTTTAACTTCATCAATAACGGCAATCCTTGCGCAGAGGCTTGTGAGAAAAATATGTCCTCACTGCCGGGACGTTTATAAACCAACAGAATTTGAAAGTGAGTTGCTTGCTGAATATTTAAAAAGCAGCGGGCGCATACTCTACAAAGGTAGAGGTTGTGAAAATTGTATAGATACTGGTTACATAGGGAGAACAGGGATCTTTGAATTGCTGAAGATGAGTAGCAAGATAAGGCAAATGGTCCAATTAAAAAAGTCATCAGAGGAAATAAAGGATGAAGCAATAAAGGAAGGCATGCTGACGCTGAGGGAGGATGGATTGAATAAAGCTTTTGAAGGCACTACAACATTATCAGAGATTCTGAGGGTAACGATAGAATAAATTCAATTGGGAATCGGGGATTTAGAATATATAAGCAGAAAGTACTTTAATACTGGAATATTTTCAATGTATGGCTCAATATATTTACTATTCACGGAACTATTATGAGATTTAAATATAATACATTAAACACTGAGGGAAAAAAGGAAAACGGTTTTTTAGAAGCCGATAGTGAAGACGCTGCAAGAGGTGTAATCAAGAATAGAGGTCTTTTTCTTATATCTCTGAAAGAAATACAGATAAAATCTGATAACAAAAAAAATGTCTTTTCTTTTGGGATGAAGCAAAGGCTGCCCATCCAACTGGCAAGACAGCTTGCTTCACTTTTAAAAGGTGGTGTCCCATTATTTCAAGCATTAACCATTATAACCAACCAGCTCGATGCAGGTAAAGAGAAAGAAATTGTCAGCTATCTGAGAGATCAGGTTAGGAGCGGTGTTCCCTTGTCGGATGCGCTGAAGACATATCCGGATATATTTGATGAATTATTTGTATACTCTGTACAGGCTGGCGAAAAGAGCGGCGCGATTGATGTTATATTGAACTATCAGGCAAATTTGTTGGAGAATCATGCGGTTATCCGTGGAAAAATAAAAGCTGCCCTTGTATATCCCTTTATTATGTCAATCGTTGGAACCGGAGTTGTTTTGTTTCTCATCGGATATGTTGTTCCCATGGTGATAAAGATTTTTGAACGTATGAGCCAGGGACTTCCTCTCCCGACGAAAATTTTAATTGGTATTACAAACCTTGTTAACAATTACTATTACATTATTTTTATCATTCCCGTATTTTTGTTTTTCGGTTTCAGATGGTTCCGAAAAAATAAGAAAGGGAAGAGAGTGTGGCACAAATTCCTTTTACGTGTGCCAGTTGCCGGTAATTTTTATTTAATGGTGTTGGTCAGCAGGTTCACAAGGATTTTGGGGACATTATTGAAAAGCGGTATCCCCATGTTGCAGGCCATCATTGTAGTAAGCGGTACTATGAAAAATGTTATTGTATCCGAAGCTGTCATAAAAATGGCTGAGATGGTTGAAGGAGGGGCAGATTTGTCGAATGCAATACGGGACAACGGTATTTTCCCTCCCTATTTAGCTGACATGGTAACTGTGGGAGAAACCAGCGGGAATCTCGATGAAATACTCACGAATGTTTCTGAATATTATGACACCAATATAAATCAGCGGATAACAGCCTTTACAGCTATGGTTGAACCTGTTATTATACTTTTAATGGGAACAGTTATAGCTTTTGTTCTTGTATCCATATTGCTTCCACTGTTTGAAATGAATAAAATTCTTTTAAAGAAGTAAGGGGAATTATGAACCAATTGCAAGTTAAGAGAGCTTTAATCCCGTTAAAGGCAAAATATTGTGAATTACTATATTTTAAAATATTAAACACGAAAACAGAAATTAGAAATTCCCGGGGTTTTACACTGATTGAATTAATGATCGTTATCGTCATCATCGGCATACTTGCAACCCTGCTTGTCCCGAGGATTATGGACAGACCTGAAGAGGCCCGCAGAATAAAGGCAAAGACGGACATCAAGACAATAGAAAGCGCACTCAAACTCTATAAACTTGACAATGGCAGTTATCCCACAACAGAACAGGGTCTCCAGGCCTTAATCAGGAAGCCTGACAGCCGGCCTGTGCCGAAAAAGTGGAAAGAAGGCGGGTATCTGGAAAGTGTTAATGTGCCGAACGACCCATGGAGTAATCCCTATTACTATACCTCGCCTACTCCGGATGGCAAGGATTACGAAATTATTAGTTACGGATCAGACGGAGAACCGGGTGGAACGGGGAAAAATACTGATATTTCAAGTAAGGACATTGACAAAGACTAACGGGTTTACCTTACTCGAGCTCATTCTTGTAGTTTTCTTAATGTCTATACTCCTCACCTTTGCATCTGTGAGGTGGGATTTTTTTGTTAAAGATGATGGGGAATCATTTTTAGAAAGACTTTCTATTGAAATTTCTTTGCTTCGTGAAAGTGTTATCTCAGATTATGAACAAAAAGCGATTCGGTTTGATATAACAAATAATATTCTGAATATCGGCCATGTCGATCCGATTAAAGGTTTTGTATCATCAAGGAATATTGAAATACCCGATGAACACCTCCTGAAGAGTATCTTAATAAATGGAGAGAAAATTTCAATCGGGAAGGCAATAATGAGGTTCTACCCCACTGGACTTGTTGATAGGACGATCATGCATCTTGAGGGGAAAAAGAAAGGTTTTTACTCGGTAATAATTAACCCATTAACAGCAAAAATAAGTGAAGAACATGGACATATCGAAGAGATTATCGTGCCAAAAAGGGATAACCCTATTTGAAGTAATGGTCGCTATGGCAATAGCATCCATTGCCCTCGTCTCACTCGTCTCACTTGTGCTGACCTCATTAGGAATGGAGGAATATGCAAGAAATATGACTGAGGCAACCATGATTGCTGATAACACAATGAAAGATATTGAAAGAAGGGGTCTTCCTGAGCCCGGTCAAACCGAAGGGCTGGTAGATGAAAACAATCCATCAGGTTTCTTCTTTAAGCAAAATGTCAGCGGAACGGTTATTGACGATTTGAGGTTTGTAGAGATAGAGATATTCTGGGATAAAAAGAAACATTCCGTAGCGCTGAATGCATACATGCTGAAAAAGTGAATTGTTCTGTTTAAAAACATAGAGAGGCAAAAAAAGACGGGCTGAATTATTAATAACAGCCCGTCTTTTTTTGCCTGTTTTTATGCCAAATAACTCATGCCTATGGTGCAGGCAGGTTGATATAGGTGTTCGTCATAGTAACCCCTGCAGTAATACAAATAGCCCTGCCGTTCAAGGTCGTCCTTACCGCATTTGGCGGAGGCCCGCCACCGGTAGTAGAGATCGTGATCGCAGCATCGGCCATCAGGGTTCCCGCCATCGTTGAGCCCGTGCCGATAGTCGCGCCAGCCGGGACATACCAAAAGACATTTTTAGACTGGGCTCCGTTTATAAGCAGAACCTGGATCGGGGTTGCCGGTGTTGCAGGACCGGTGAGACCAACTGTGAGCGTTCCTGTTCCTGCTGCGGTCTGGAAGACCCAGACTGCGTTTGCGTCGCCTCCTGCGTCCAGAGTGAGAATGGACTGAACACGGCCCAGTTTGCCGATATCAAAGACGCCCGTTGTGGACAGATATATGCCAGGGGGAAGAGTGCGTCCGGCCAGTGCGTCAGCGCCTTCTCCGGCTCCACCGCAGCTCGCACACGCTGCCAGACTTGACACATCTATACCACCGGGAAGATTGGCGGGAGATATGGAATTAAATGCTGCCAATGCGTCGGTACTGGCCAGATTTACGGCCGCTCCAGCTACAGAACCTGGCGGGTCGGTAAGCGTGTATATCAGTCCTGTCACCGATCCGTTATTGTTCGGTGTTACTGTATAGACATTTCCACCAGAATCGGTCAATCCGGTAATCTTGGTTGAAGCCGCCTGGACCCCGATATCTCCGTCAATCACGGTACCAAGACCGTCGTTGGTCAGTGTGGCACTTCCTCCGAAACCCCCGAAAGGCTTAACCCCTCCAAGTGCCGGTGCAGTGGCGCAGGTAGATGCATTGGTTGTAAAGGTCGTCACCTTGTCGGCAACAAGAGCATTGCCTGCCAGGTCCTTGACCCCGCTGGCGCCGCTTTTAATTGTGGCAGTATAGTTGGTATTAGCTGCAAGATTACCTGTCGGGTTAAAGGTTGCAATATATGTTACCGAATCATAGTCCACTAAACCCGCTACTGCTGCACCGGCAGTTACTGCCAGTGTAACAGTGTCTGTGGTAATTGTAAGCGGATCCATGGGCTCACTGAATGTCGCGTTGATGGTTTTGTTGATACAAACACCGACAGCAACATTAGCAGGATTAGTGGCAGTTACCGTGGGCGCGGTGGTGTCTGGGGCTACCCCTGTGGTAAAGGTCCACACTTTATTTACTGCCAGGGCATTGCCGGCTAAATCTTTGGCTCCTGTTGTAATCGTTGCAGTGAATGTGGTACTGGCTGCAAGATTGATTGTTGGCGTAAAAGTGACATTTTTACCGACAGAAGTGTAAACCACTGTTCCTGCTACGGACGTTGTGCCTGGTCCCGTCACTGTAAAGGTTGTTGTGGTAAGCGTTAAGGGGTTCATTGCCTCACTGAAGACAGCGCTGATTTTCTGATTAAGCGCCACACCTACCGCGGCATTCGCCGGAATGGTCGAAATCACGGTGGGTTTGATGATGTCTGCGGTAGCACTTGTGGTGAATGTCCATGTGTAATTTACCGCCAGGGCATTGCCAGCCAAATCTTTGGCCCCTGTTGTAATCGTTGCGGTATAGAGAGTGCCGGCTGCAAGATTGCTTGTTGGTGTAAAGACAGCGGTTACGCCCGAGTAAGTCACAGTTCCTGTTACGCCCGTCACTGTAAAGGTTGTCGTGGTAATTGTTGCCGGGTCCATTGCTTTACTGAATGTGGCGCTGATTGCCTGGTTAATCGGCACGCCTGTTGCAGCTCTTACCGGAATAGTGGAAATCACGGTTGGCGCGGTAACGTCAGCTCCTGCACCTGTGGTGAAGCTCCACGTATAATCTGCCGCCAGTCCATTCCCGGCCAGGTTTTTGGCCCCTGTTGTAATTGTGGCGGTATAGAGAGTGTTAGCTGTAAGAGCAGCCGTTGGTGTAAAGGTAGCAGTTACACCAACATATGCTACAGCACCTGCAACATCCGTTACCCCTTGCTTTAAGGTAAAGGTTGTCGTAGTGATTGTTAAGGGGTCCATTGCTTCGCTGAAGGTGGCACTGATTTTTGTATTGGTCGCTACAGCGACAGCATTATTCAGAGGGACTGTAAGAGTCACGGTTGGTACGGTACCGGCAGCAGGAGTGCCGCCGCCGCTGCTGCTACCACCACCACCGCTGTGGCACCCAGTAAATAAGAAAACACCCAGCATTAAAATAAATAAAAAATAAGTTTGCAGAACCTTAAATCTTTTCATAACCGTTCCTCCTTTATGCTTCAATTGCAATCACTTTCATTGTCTTCAGTATTAATTGTAAACACGATGCTATTGCCTCAGTATTTACAATACAACAAACACTTACTTATGTCTGTCGCAGAACCAACAATTATTTTGTAACGTTTTCCGTAAAGAACTATGTCGTCTTTTCTGTGACAAGAACTCATAATTTATTCATCTTGCGAAAAAATCACCACTGTGTATGGCCCGATACTAATTTTACCGGAGCAGGGCAGCCCATCGGCTGCTTCCTTATAAGCTTCAACATCAGGTGTGGGGTGATTGGCAAAATTTGAGCTGTAGTTGTAAGAGTCACTGTTAAAGCGTGTTTTCCATAATCCGGCTTGTGGAAAGCCTATGCGATATTCATCGCAGTTTTGATTCATCATATTAACCACAACAACAACGCTATCGGTTGGGCCTTGCTCATCCCATCGATGAAAAACGATAAGCCCGGCATTATGGTCAATACGATAGATATTGATATTCTGGCCGCATAAACCCCGCGTCTTTCCCGACAGATTTCGCCGTAGAGCGATTAGATCACGGTACATTCCGAGAATACCGTATTCATCCTCAGCCCTGGACCAGTCTATGGGGACTTTATCCTGGAACCAGCGATCTTCCAATAACTCCTGTCCTTGAAATAGCATCGGGACACCGGGTGAAGTGAGAACGAGCGCAGCACCAAGGGTGGAACGCTTCTTGGAAAACCAGCTGTCTACTCTTCCCGGCCAAATCTCCTCCGGCACACGGGCTCGACCATTGGCAACCTCATCGTGCGACTCGGTAAAAATGACCCGGCGAAAGGCATCTTCATCGTATTTAAATCCGATAGCTTTCGCGACTGCATCTACATCACGTAATCCATCATCACGAGCAATAATGGATTGACGAACCGGATTAATAAATTCACTGTCCCATTGTGCATTGAAGCCTGCTCCACCACTTCCGGTACTTTGGGTGACCCATATGTTATTCTTCATATCCTCAGCAATACTGATCCTGCCGGGAAACCGCTGGTGGATTTCATGATTAATCCACTGCATCAGACTCCAGCCGTCGGGAATATCATTGGCAGGACTTGAATCGCTACCGAGAATATTCTTGATATAGGTTACACCGTCCCAGCGCAAACCGTCGACATGATATTCCTCGAACCACATGAGCGCGTTATCACACAGGTAGTGGCGCACTTCACTCCTGCCATAATCAGGGCGCGTCTCACCCCAGGGTGTGCTCGAGCGGCGATCTTCGTAAAAGTATATTCCCCCTTTATCATTTTCGCTCCAGCCGTCAAACCTCCATAAATCCAGATCAGAGGGGCCAAAGTGGTTGTATACTACGTCTGAAATTACAGCGATATCATGTTCATGTGCCGCCTTCACAAACCGCTTGAAAGCATCGGGTCCACCGTAAATACTTTCAATGGCAAAGGGGTGAGACGGATTATAGCCCCAGGAAAAGTCACCCGCAAACTCCATGATCGGCATTAATTCAATGGCATTGATGCCCAGTTCCCGAAGATAGGACATTTTTTCAATGGCACTATCCAGCGTACCCGGATGTACATCTTTTTTTACATGAAAGGTACCTATGTGCATTTCATAAATGATAAGTTCATTCCACGAGGCAATAGTAAAGGCATCATCACCCCAATCAAATCCGTTAATATCATAGATTATTCCGTTGCCTGCTGCGTTTGTCACAGCTCTGGCATAAGGATCAATACGGGAGAAGGGGGCAAGATTCCAATCAGCAGGGGTGTGAATCAAATATCGGTACTCATCCCCTGCTTTTGCCTCTGACAGATCTTTAGACCAGTATCCATTTTTTTCATTAAAAAGAGATATTGAGGTCTTATTCCAGTTGTTGAAGGTGCCGATCAGGTAAACATTTTCAGCATGGGGCGCCCATACCCTGAAGGTTACACCTTTTTCATTGGGGATGGCACCCATGCCCGAATGTATTGCTATTGTTTGAACTTTTTCTGGCATGTTTTCCTCCTAATCCGAACTGTTTCCCGCAGAATACGGACGGCTACTTTCCCACGTGAATCTTAGAGAGGGAACCGATAAGCCCGAAAACGCTCAAGAGCCATAAGACGACAACAATGACCACAACAGCATTCAGGATTGACTTAATGGAGCCCGCCATTGGTATAAAATTGTTGACGAGCCAGAGAAGAACACCAACCACAATCAGGGCTACTACTACTTGAATTATGGGCATAATCAAAACACCCCCTATTATATTTTGTTTGTTTTGTTTGCTCTTCCTGAAGTTTTTTGCTGACTTTTTCAGTTTGTTTCTTGTCGGTAATATATTTTTCCTTTTTTATTTCAAAAAGCTTTATTTTGTAAGGAGATGCCAAATCATACCATTGACTGATTCGTTTCTCAAAGCGCTGCCCGGCTGTAGCTCTGCACATAATGTATCTCCTTTGCTTATACTTACAATCTCTTGGTAATATTTTAAAAATGCTACACCTTCTACATTTTCTTTTATTAGCCTAATTCTTGCCGTGTCCTTGTCCTTGTCCTTGTCCTTGTCCCTGTCCCTGTCCTTGTCCCTGTCCCTGGCCCTGGCCGTGTCCCTGCTTGTATTCCTTTTTGTCTTCTTTCCACTCCTTTTTAGCCTCTTTACGTTCCTTTTTGCTCTGGTTCTTCCATTGTTTCTTCCACTGCCCGTAAGGAATGTGTTTTTCCTTCTCGTAGACTACACGGTAATCCCTTGGGACCCGACGTACAGATGCAGGGACGTAGCGCTGTTCCACAACTCCCCACGGCCCTTTGTATGCTCTCGAGCGGTACCACTGATCCCCGCGTGGAGCCCACCAGTACCCGTTGTAGTTGAAGACGTCAATATTCGGGTCGGGAACATAATAAACCCTGGAGTTGGGAACCATGACTACCGCAGGGGGCGCAGCTACCGTAATCGGCGGGGGACCCAGGTTGACGTTGACATTTATTTGCGCGACTGCTTCTTTTGTCCATCCGGCGAACAGCATCGCCCCAAAAAGGACGTATAATACAAGAATTCTGTTAATACATTTTTTCATTTCAAACTCCTTAGCATTCTAAAGGTTTTGTCGTGCGCTTCACCACCAGAACCTTCTCTTTTTTGATCCCACGAACACACCTCTAATCCAGATATGCTGACATACTTCCATAAACGCTTGATAACTTAATAAGATATTCTGCACGTGACACCAAAAGTGTTCGGCCGCCTAAAGCCGACCCAATAGCAGGAGAATAATCACAATGATCAGGACAATTCCCAGGCCGCCGCTCGGATAGTAACCCCACCCTCTGCTGTGAGGCCATCTGGGAATTGCACCTATCAGCATTAATACTACGACGATAATCAAAATAGTTGCCAGCATGTTGTTCCTCCTTTCAGTTTATCCCCAACGTTCAACCTGGTGGATATGTTATTTGAACCTTGAGGCGGCACCCTGGAAGGCAGTTTTGACTTCAGTCCAGACGTTTTCTGCTCCTGTCTTAAGGTCTTCCCATGCATCATCGCTGGCAGTCCGTAATTCTTGAAACTTAGTCCTGGCCGCATCTTGCTTGCCTTGCAAGGTTTCTATCATTTTGTAATACTCAATCTTGGCCTCAGCCTTGGCTTTGTCTGCTTTTGCATTAAGCAGAGCAATCTCGGCGCTCCATTCTTTCAACTGAGCATCATATTTTTCTTCGTATGCTTTTCGTTTATCCATCATGGCAATCTCCTCGTAGTTGAAATGATTTGCCTCTTATCAGCTTTTTTTGCTTCCTATAACCAGAAGCAAGATTCCACCCACGAGAGCAATAGCTCCTATGATAGGCGGCAGCGGCAACGTTTTAGTTTTTTCAGCCGTCACCTGGATAGGACCAAAATCGACAACTTTTTCCCTGGTCGTGTAGGTAATTCCCTGGTATGCAAATGCTGCGATTCCCAGAGCAATCAGTATAATCGCAAATAATATCTTTGGTTTCATCGAAACCACCTTTCCCTTGGCTTTAGCAGGGTATGCAGACTTGCACAGACTGCCTGCCGCCGCCCTGAATGAAGCCGGCTATCAAAACGATAACGGCTATCAGCGGCAGGACTTGAACGAACTCTCCTCGTGTAACTGGTAGCCAGTCTGAATAGCCATATAAATGTCATAACTATAATAATCGTCCACAGCATGTTGATTCTCCGTCCAAATATATTCCCCGGCAAGTCCGTGAAAATCTATATAAACTACTCAATGGTCATCCGGTTATTTACGCTTTTAACTCCGCTTACGTCATTGGCGAATTTGCCGGCCAGGTCTTTCTCTGCTGCATTGCCGGCCTTGCCATACAAGGTGACCACGCCGTTATTCGTCTCTACCTTGGTGTTTATGGCACTGGTCGAGCGATGATAGAGCAAGGAGATCTTGACCTGTGCAGTGATGGAAGCGTCATCGATATCTTCTCCTATTGTTGTTTTTGGCTTTATAGAAGCCCCGGATACTATCATCTCATTATTTACATCTTTGACTCCTTCCACGTCTTTAGTATATTCGGTTGTCAGAGCCTTTTGTGCCTTGCTGGCAACATCACCTCGCAAAGTCACGATACCATCTTTAACATAAATGTTCGTGTTGCCGGCATCTACGCTCTTATGAAACACGAGTGTAGCTCTCACCTTTTCCGTAATCCATGCATCAGAGTTTGCTTCAGGAGATGTTCCTTTGACTTCCAGTCTGTTGTCCACGCCATTAACCCCAGGCAAACCCGCCACAGTCTCCCTGGCTAATGACTTGTGAAATTCTTCTGATACAGTTCCCGTTAAGATAACAACGCCATCCACAGACTGTATTTTAATATCATCAGCCTGGAGGTAGGTCTTGAATACATAGGACTTTTTTGCGGATGATTCAATGCGTTCGTCCATCTCAGTCGCACACACAGGCATGCTGCTCGCTAACAGAGCAATAATAGCCATCATCAGGACTATCCGATACATTACTTTCATTGCATTCCTCCTTATGAACAATGTGGAATTCCACATTCTGTGAACAGGGTTTTTTGTTGCCCTCGCCGTCCCTGAAAAAAACCTACTGTTGCAGCTATAAGGGCAAACATCAGCAGGGTGTTAATGAGCCATATCATTGGATAACCAGTCGCAAACCCGTTGCCCCACAGCACAGAAATATGAGTATGATCGTCCATAATATGATCTGCTCCTTTCTTACTCGATGGTCATAAGGTTCTTTACACTCCTCACACCGTTTACGTCATAGGCAAATTTGGCGGCCAGATCCTTTTCTGCTGCATTGCCGGCCTTGCCTGTTAAGGTAACTACGCCCCTTTTTGTGGCAACTGAGGTATTAAGGGCACTTGTTGAGCGATGATAGAGTAGCGTCATTTTGACCTGTGCGGTAATGGATGCGTCATCAATCTTTTGGCCTACTGTTTGCTCCTTTTTCGGGGTCATTGCTACTGTCATCATATTATTTACGTCTTTAACTCCGTCTACATCCTTTGCATATTCTGTTGCCAGATTCTTTTGTGCTTCGCTGGCTGCTTCGCCTTGCAAGGTGACGATCCTGTCTTTCACATTCACTTCAGTTTTTAAGCCGCTCACACTGCGATGGAATAAGAGAGCGGTTTTCACTTTTGTTGTGAGCCACTCATCCGAATTTTCAGCAGGACCTTTACCTTTGACTTCCAGTTTGTTATCCACACTCTTAACCCCCGGCAAGCCTGCCACAGTTTCCCTGGCTAAGGGCTTGTGAAATTCTTCGGATACAGTTCCCGTTAAGGTAACAACGCCATCCACAGACTGTATTTTAATATCATCAGCCTGGAGGTAGGTCTTGAATACATAGGACTTTTTTGCGGATGATTCAATGCGGTCATCCATCCTGGAAGCTTGCACGGGGAGGCTTATAGCTAATAGAGCGACAGCGGCTACCATAAAGACTATACGATAAGTTACTTTCATAATATTTTCTCCTTTTGATGTTGTTACTGTGCTTTTAACTATTTTACTCCTATACACATGCCCTTCGGATTGCCGGTTATGGCGTATCATGCAACCGTCGCCGGATGCATGATACGCGCTTTTATTACTTCCCCAGAACCTTCTTGACCTGACCGATCTTTTCCTGTACTTTGCCGGCTATATTTTCGGCTTTGCCTTTGGCTTCCAACTTTGGATTATCGGTGATTTTTCCGGCCATTTCCCTGGCCTTACCTTTTGTTTCGTGAAACAAGCCTTGCATGTTGTCCTTTATGCTGGATTTCATGGTATTCTCCCATGCTTTTAGAGTTTGGGAGACCAGTTCGTCCCGTCTGGCGATGTCAATATCGTACCATCTGTACCAATAACAACAAATTTCCTGTACGCACGAACGACAGCAGTTAGCCAGCTTTGTGAATTTGACCTTGTTGTGGTCCAGTTCCATGAATCAGGCGATGTGACGATTGTGCCATATGCGCCTACTGCCACAAATTTCCCCTCACCATAGGCTACAGCAGAGAGATACTCTGTTGTTCCTGAATAACGCTCAGCCCATGTTACGCCGTCGGACGATGTCATGATTCTTCCGTTCCCGCCTACTGCTGTAAATGTTTCCTTCGCATAGCAAAGACCGAAAAGATGGTCTGTATATTGCGTGACTCGTTTTGTCCAATTGATGCCGTCCGGTGAGTTAAAGATTGAGCCCATCTCGCCGATGGTTACAAAATTACCCTTGCCAAAGGCGATATTCCTCAGAGCATAGGGGGTCAAGTTTGCCCTTTTGGTCCATGCAAACCCGTCTGGCGAAGTGATGACCGTACCTTCAGAACCGACAGCCACAAACCTCCCGGCTGCAAATTTGACGGCCCAGATGTCGTTGGTAATGCCGGACTGACGAATGGTCCATGCTGAACCGTCTTTTGTGCCTGTCACGATCGTACCGCGGGCACCCACAGCCACAAATGTTTCCTTGCCGTATGCCATGGCTGCAAGAGGCACCAGAGTCCCGGAATGCCTCATGGTCCATATTTCACTGTCAGGCGAAGTCAGTATAACGCCTTTGCCATATGTAATAGCATACATAGGCCATGGGTCCGGATCTGGTGGCACTTGTGCCTGTACAGCACCTGAACCTGCGAAAAACATAAAAACTGCCATAATAACCATTGGTAATACGAACATCTTTTTCATCTCATTTTCTCCTTTTTTGTTTTTAGGTACAAACATCTTCTTCATCCGGCTTTCTCCTTTCCTGTTTTTATTTGAAAAGTGTTAAGCCGCTTCATTTGTGTTTTCTCCAAATAAAACACTTTTCCTGACACTTACCCTTTGCGTTCCTATTTCACAACAATTTCAAAAAGAACTCTCATGTTTGCCTTTGCTGCTTCTGAGTAAAGTTCTTTCGGTGCTGCTTCGTACATTGCCGGATTCTTCTCTCCATATCCGATCATGGAAAGTCTGTCCGATGAAATGAGCCCTTCCTTAGCGAGGTATCCTTTGACTGCATTCGCCCTTCTTTCACTCAATTTCTGGTTATAGACATCAGTTCCCGATGCAGAAGTATACCCTGCTATACGGACTTGAGCTTTCGGGTTCGCTTTCAGAACCTCAATATTTCTTTTCAGTATTTCCTGTGCTTCCGGTTTCAGGGTTGACTTGTCGAAATCGAAATGTATGTCCTCAAATGCAAGGACAACTACTTTCTCTGTCGGCTCGGATGCAATGACAACTATCTTCTCTTCAACCTTCGGTTCAGATACAATTACAACTGCCCTCGGCACAGGAGGAGGAGCAGCAGTTTCACCCTTCTGTGCCTGCATGAAACACCCGCATCCACCTAAGAATAATCCGATAACACCAACCATGAGTAAAAGAACTGTAAACCTTGTTTTCATAAATCCTCCTTTTTTGTTGTGTAGGTGTATCCATATTTGGATATACCCCTAATGCTGATGGACTTTATCGTTTCATCTTTCTTTTACAAAGATAAAGGCCCGTCCATCATCGGTTCACCCTCATCTTTTCAGCCCTTACTGGCTGTAGCAACCGTCCTATCTCCCGATTAAGTAACCTGCGGCGCCGCCTACACCAGCTCCTACGGCTGCTCCAACAAGAGGACTTCCTCCAACCGCTGCCCCAAGTAAACCGCCGCCGACAGCACCAATGCCTGCTCCGCTCAGAGTAGTCTGTTGTGTCCTACTCATTCCTGCACATCCTGCAAAGCTAAAAACAAAAGCAAGCATAATAAAAATAATCACAATACGTTTCATTTCATGTCTCCTTCTTAGTTGTAACGTTTTCATTGACTCTTAACTAATGGACGGCCTGCAATTCCAGTTTTTATATTCGGTCTGATCATTGTGTCCCAGAGCACATTAGTTACTGGTTTTTCAATTTGATCCGGATGCATTTCATAATATCTGGTTACCCGATCAACAACCTCATTCATGGGCGTGTTAGCCATTCCCTCAACAACCTTTGAAACATAACAGTCCCTTTTAAGTTCCGGGAATTTCTCCATCAGGTAATGTTCAATTGACACTACATGTCCGAAACCCCAGATAAATGCCACCTTGGAATCGTGTGGCATTTTTTGCCAAAGGATTCCCTTGAGAATTGGCATTCCAAGGGAATCCTCCAACCCCTGTCTAAGGCCTTCCCGGTCCGCTTTTTGTTCGGGAGTTTTCTCTGCTGCCTGCAAGTTAAAAGAACAGGCTATAAATCCGAGCAAAAACAATACTGCAAAACAAATCCTTAATACATTCTGTTTCTTCATAAATAGTTCCTCCTTATTTTATTTCGTTCTCTGCAATCGCCGGATGCCTCTCATTCTATACCAGCAGATTGAGCTATTACTGGAATGGAATGTTCTGCAGTTACCTCTATCTTGAGTCTGCTTACCTCAAGTTCTTCTCCATTAGCTGCCTAATCCTTCGCGCTTAGCGCAGTGCTTAGTTGTAGTTATGAATTTCTTCTCTGACTGAAGGCAAGACAAAGATACAAACCAGTAATTACTAATATTGTCAGAGCAGAGAGTGCAGGAGTCTCATGCAAACTGAGTGCGTCAGCAACTACTGAGAGTACCTGGTGAGCAATATCAACGGCAAACTGCATGCTCATCAGCACAAAGAAACTAACGGTAACAGTGGCTGTGATAACAAACATAAGTTTCATTTTGTTGGTCATCTTATACCTCCATTCGCGGGACAACCGGCAATAAGCCCGGACTTACTCTCTATAGAAATTGAAACTAAAGATTGATGTATATGGCGCGTATGATTGTCAGGGCGCTCAATTGTGAACATGGTTTTATTGCCTCTATGTTACAATACAACAGACAAACGCTCCTGTCTGTCGCAGAACCAACAATTATTTTGTAGCGCTTTTGTGCATGAGCGTGTCGTCTTTTCTGCTACAGTAATTATCCCGTATTCCCTTATTCTTTCAGCTTCAGCACAGCTTCACTCGTACCGCCAGGAACCCAATGAGTTGAAAAACCCAACCGCTTAAAAACCTTGAGCATATTCTCATTTTCCGTAAGGACATCTGCCCTTATTTCCACAAGACCTCTCTCTCTGGCTATCCCGATGAGCATTTCTACGAATTTGCGCCCAAGTTGTTTGCCCTGAAACTTATCATGTACGAGAATCGCCACTTCCCCGGCTGTCAGATCCTGGTTCATAATAAGTCGTGCAACCCCTATCATGATTTTCTTTCCATTTTCCTTTATTTCCGCAACTATCGCCATGTGCCGGTCATAGTCTATATTGCAGAAAAGGATAAGCCACTCATGGGATATGTTTTTAAAAACAGAGAAGAATCTTGTCCTCAGTGTTTCTCGAGACAACGAGGAAAGCATCTCATACTCAGCGGGTTCGTCTTCAGGGCGTATGGCCCTCAGAAGTACGGGCGTTCCGTCCGACAGTTGCCAGGGCGTGGTATACCTGGTCGGATAGGGAGTGATAATAAGGTGAGAATATGGCGATTGATTAGCAGCGTTATAATTTCTGTCAATGATGATTCGTGCGTCAAGGGCTGTGGCTTTGCCATTAGCTATGGCAAGAGGATTGATATCAATTTCAGCTATTTCTGGAAAATCAACAATAAGATTGGAAAAATTAACAAGGATTTCCTCTATCCCTTCAAAATCTGCTGCCGGCTTGCCCCGAAAACCCTGAAGCATTTTGTATACTCTGGTGTCCTGCATTAACATCTTTGCCAGGGTCTGATTAAGGGGCGGAAGTCCAATCGAAAAATCTTTGATGAACTCCGCTGTTGTTCCTCCCATCCCAAAGAGGATAACAGAACCGAAATCCTTGTCTTTCTTGGCCCCGAGAATGAGTTCGTAATCAACATCAATGACCATCTTTTCTACAGCTACACCCGCTATTGCAGCATCCGGGGCACGCTTCTTCATGCTTTGCATCAACTTCCCATATGCTTCCTTCAGAACTTCGCTTGAATCTATTCCCATAATGACCCCACCCACATCGCTTTTATGGGAGATGTCGGGCGAGACGACCTTTATAACGACAGGATAGCCCATCTTTTCTGCTAAGCCTATCGCATCTTCCGGATTTTGAGCGACCTGCACCATCGTAACAGGGATACGGTAGGTCATGAGAAAATCCTTGGATTCTTCCTCGTTAAGAAGCGTTCTTCCCTCCTTAAGAGCTATTCTGAGAATCTCTTTCAGGTGGTCTTTCAATGGCGCTTTGTGCGGCGGGTACTCTTCAGGGGTCTCATAGAGCTGGTCGAGATGTCTCTTGTACCTGCACATATTTACATAAGTTCTGACAGCCTCCTCCGGAGTGTTGTAGCTCGGGATGCTATTCTCAACAAAAATGCGTCTCCCTTCCTTGACATCTTCTGCACCCATCCACGTTGCAATGACAGGCTTAAAAGTCTTTTTCGCTATATCGGCAACCGCTTGTGCAAGCTGGGTTGAAGGAGCAGCATCCATGGGTATGTAAATAACGAGTACTCCGTTTACCGTGGGGTCATCAAGGCATATGGTGAGGGCTTTTATGAACCTGTCGATTGTTGCATCTCCGAGCAGATCAACAGGATTCGCTTTGCTCCAGTAGGGCGGCAAAAATGCGTTGAGCTGTTTCATACTTTCTTCAGACAGTTCCGCAAGCTCCCCGCCCAGGTGAATAAGGGCATCAGTAGCCATTACGCCGGGTCCACCGGCAGATGTTACCATAGCAAGCTTAGGACCGGCTGGCAGCCTCTTCGAATCAAGAACCTCGGCAGCATCGAAGAGTTCCGCTATTTCTCCAACCCTGACAATACCTGCCCTCCTGAAGGCTGCTTCATATACTGCGTCGTCCCCTGCCATAGCTCCGGTGTGGGAATGGGCTGCCCTTGCACTCTCTGCAAATCGTCCCGGCTTCAAAATAATAATAGGTTTGGAGTGAGCAAAGGCCCTTGCCGCACTCATAAATTTTCTCGCGTTACCCACGCCTTCCATGTAGATCAGAATGCTCCTGGTAGCCGGGTCATCTCCCAGGAAGTCGATCATGTCGCCAAAGTCGATATCAATCATGGAACCCAGTGATGCAAACATGCTAAAGCCTATCCCGGCGCTGACCGCCCAATCGACTATTGCGCTGCCGAGAGCGCCGCTCTGAGAGATGAAGGCAATATTTCCCGAAGGAGGCTTGCCCCTGAGAAACGTGGCATTTAAATCCAGGGGAGGTCTCACAAAACCCACGCAGTTTGGTCCCATAATATGCATTCCATATTTTTTCCTGATCCGGTCTATTTCGCTCTCTAACTGTGTGCCTTCATCGCCGATCTCTTTAAACCCGGCCGAGATTATTACTACTCCCTCTACACCTGCCTGGCCGCATTCCTCAACCACACCCGGTACTAACCGTGCAGGAGTTGCCACAATAGCAAGATCGACATGCTCGGGAACGCTTGTGATCGTAGGATAACTCTCCAGATCTAATATTCTGTCGATATGTGGATTTATTGGAAATATTCTCCTCTCCTTTGACCGGAGCAGGTTCTCAAAAATTGTTCGTCCGACTGCACCTTTTTTTTCAGTTGCGCCTATCAGAGCTATTGTTTTGGGATTAAACATTACTTGCATACTGCTCATTTTTCTGTTCTCCTTATAGTGTATCTGCTATGCCCAAATCTTGCAGTGCAGGGCATTTTACTCAAGCACTTTATCAACAAGGTCTATATCATTTTAACCTGCTCCCTTTAGACCACCCCAACGAACAACAACGTTGAGTTATCGAATCACTTTGATTGAGCGCAATATTTTCTGGAATGTATTTTCGTAACCCTGGAAAGAGCGCTCCGGTGCGGTAAACACGATGAACAGCAAGCCTCCGGTATGCGGCAGTGTGACAAGCCAATTCGTTTCGCGACCTCCCAGCGGCGAGTCGTTTGAAAGATAGATGGACATGGCACGCTCCCCGGCTACCCGGATGTCACCCTGGTTACGGATAAGCATCATCTTTTGATTGGACTGGCGGAGTTCTTGAATCAACCTGTCCGTGGCTTCTTCCAGGGATATCTTTGCAGGCTGTCCATAGCCTTCAGGCTGTAATTGCTGCTGGTACTGACGGTTAAATGGAGGTACATAAACGTTCAGGAGGACGCCGAAGGCCAGAGCCTTCCTGCCGTAGCCATCGTCCACCAGGCCACTGCTTGGAGCGATGGTGACCGCATCGCCCTGCCCATAGGGCTGCCAGTTATCCGGGTATTCAATACGCAAAACGGAGTTCTCAAAAGATTTTACACGATCTGACGGTTTTTCAGACGGCATGCTGCTTCCCATGCTGCCGATACCGTCCCGCAAACTTTGTTTACTGACTTTTCCTGAAGCCTGAAGCGGCAGAACATATCTCTTAATCTCCTGGAACTCTTTGGAATCAGTCTTGGAGCCCCGCGGCAACCCGCCAAGGTTGTTTACTTCCTGATCTACCAGCTTAAGACGGTTATCTGTATCCGGGTGGCTGCTGAAGAATTCAATAGTATTCTCGCCCTTGTTTTCTGCCTGCATTTTTTCAAAGAATTGCCCCATTGCCCTCGGGTCGTAGCCGGAATCGTACAGGATTTGTGTGGCCATAACATCAGCCTCGCTTTCATCTGTGCGCGAATACTTCAGTAGAACTGAATTCACCGTAAAGTTCGCTCCGAGCTTTGCCAGGACAGCTCCTGTTGAATCACCGCTGCCCAACAAACCGCCCAGGATCGCCAGCGGAACTTGCGCGGCTGAAGCCTTGGTAGCTTGGTTGGTTCCATGTCGAAGGGCAACATGAGAGGTTTCGTGTGCTATCACTCCGGCAAGCTGCGCTTCATTCGCAGCGGCTTCAATCACGCCAAGATTTATGTAGACATGGCCGCCGGGCAGCGCAAAAGCATTGAATGTCCTGTCATTCACGCATTTGTATGTATACGGAAATTTATAGCCCGGTGTATGCGCTGAAATCTTTTTTCCAAGATTGTTCAGGTAATTGTCCACTCTGGAGTCGTTCAGCATAGGCACCTGTTTCTCGGCTTCTACTGATGCCTGCTGTCCCATTTCAATGTCCTGCTGAGGTGAAAACATGTTCCATCCGGGCTTCAGTTGCGTACGTGCAGCCCAAGCCAAAGGAGCCAACAACAATGCTACCATAACAACCGTTACCGTTGTTTGCAAGATTGATTTGCCTGCATAACAAATCCTTAGTGTTTTTCCTTTTGGTTTCTTCATGATATGTCTCCTTTGTTTTTAATTCCCGAAAGAACGTCTATGCCTGAACACTGCCATGCATATTCCTTATCGCTCAATTAATTTTGTCCGGTACTGTATATAGATGTCGCGCATGGCCACGTACGGGTCAATTGCCGCGTCTTTGAGCATTTCATATTCGCCAAGATGAAAGGATGTATCATTGATCTTTTCGTGGGCATAGAGCCCCACGCTTTCCGGGCTGATCCATTCGGAACTGACATAGCTCTGAGGCCTCAAAAGCCAGTCCCCCATCCAACCTACTGTATCCCTGGGACTGGAAGGGCCAAGAAAAGGCCATACAACATAGAATCCAAAACCGACTCCATACTTGCCGAGCGTCTGGCCAAAGTCCGCATAGCGGCCGTTAATTCCAAAACACTCTTTTGCGCAGTTTCTTAAACCGCCTACACCCACGGTAGAGTTAATGAAAAACTTGGCAAGTTCAATGGCCGCGTATTTTGGTTTTCCTTGCAGAAGATTGTTTACGATGCGAATAGGCGCCTTAAGATTTTCATAGAAGCTGCTTAAGAGACCTCTTACATCTTCGGGCACGACATATTTGTATCCCTTTGCAGCGGGTTTAAAAATCCAAAAGTAGAGCTTATCGTTCACATGATACATGGCTCTGTTCCAGGGCTCTACCGGATCGGCAATATGCAACTCTTCGCTGCCGCCGGCATCCTTCTCTGTCACATCCCCATATTCATCAGATGATTTTTTTTCAGATGCTGCATGGGTAGACCCGGCTTCCGCTTCAGTCACATTACCATATTCATCGGAGGACTTCTCTGCAGTAGCCACCGGAACTGACCTGTCATCCTTCTCTGTCACATCTCCATATTCATCAGATGATTTTTTTTCAAAGGCAGCAGGAGTAGACATGGTTTTCTCTACATACTTCACTGCTGCTGAATTCTCTTCATTGCTGTCAATATGAGCATCCGGACTATCAGAAGCTGCGTGCAAGAGCGGATAGCCGGAAAACAACAAAAACAGGAAAACAGTAGTTGCCATTGGTCTGAGAAATTCTATCATTTTCCAAAACAGCGTCATGTTCTGACGCCTCATTTTTTTCCTGCCTTCTTTCTCAGTGTCTCAAGGAGTGTTTTCGGCGGATTGTTTCCAAGTATCTCACGAAACTGGGTACGGTAGTTGCTTATCAGGCTTACCCCTTCGATGACTACATCATATACCCTCCAATCAGACCCCTTCTTCATAACTCTGTAATAAATAGGTGTTTCACCGCCCTTTGAAATAATTACGCTCTGGACCTCCACGGTAGTTTCGGAAAGGGGAGCCTCCTTGGTGAAGTTTACCTGCTCATTGGTGTAAGCTGTGATCTTATCGACATAAGCATCCTTAAGGATATTTTTAAAAAGCCCGACAAATTCTTTTCGCTGCTCCTGGGTAAATTTGTTCCAGTTCAAACCCAGGGTCCTTTTAGACAGCTCCACATAATCGAAGAGCTTGTCTGCGGCGGCCTCGATCCTCTGTTCTTTCACCTTTTTACCCGTTTCTCCTTTGAGTTTTGGGTCGCGGAGCACATCGAGTACACCGTTCACATTTGTTTTTACGGTATCGAGCGGAACGCCTGCAAAGGCATGAACAGGAATTATTAACATTGCCGCAAGTATTAACCTAACAAACCATCTTTTCATTACATCCTCCATATTTACTTAGTGGGTTTTTCCGGGGTAGGGTCTGACTCTTTTTTTACGTCCCCGAAGGCATATTTGCCTATCAGATCTTCAATGTCTGCCGGCACAGACGTTTGCGTGATTGTACCCCGCGACTTAAGGACAACACCTGCTCCACCCGGATCGATTTTTACATACTTATCACCGATGAGCCCTGAACTCTTTACGGTAGCTGACGCATCGTCATATACCTTTATCTCTTTTTTGATTGCCATTTCGACAACCGCCATCTGCCTCTCATTGTCTATTCTCAGGCTCGTCACACTTCCCACTTCGATCCCGTAAACTTCTACTGTACTGCCGGGTCTTAGTGCGGATACCGATGCAAACCTCGCATAAACCGGATACGTGTCCTGTCCGAAGAAAGAAACTTTGCCGAGTTTTACGGTCATGTAACCAACACATATGAGACCGACAACCATGAAGATACCGACCATTGTTTCTATGGAATATTTTTTCATTGTTCCTTACCTCCGGAATTGCATCGGTGAGTTGCAACAATCTCTTGCTTTGCCCGGGCTTTCTCGATTATCTGATCTACGGCATCTGTGGAAGAGACCCCTGTAACTCCGGCACGGATATAGATGTCAAAAGATGTGTCCGCGCCTACCTTTGCCATTGTAATGCTTTGAATGCGGTCTATGGCTTCATGCTTCAGCTCTTGCGCAAAGTCCGCTACTAATTGCCGGGCCTCATCAATGCTTGTATGAGGGAGTATCGTTAGAATTTCATCCCTGCTGTGACGGGCAGAAAACCCCCCAATGGGGTTGAAGCGCCTGTTAGTGTATTCTCCAAGCGCCCTCAGAACTTCTATTGCAGCCTGCGGTCCCAGAGCCTCGTGCATCAAATTCAGTCTAACGCTGAAAAGGGCCGCCGAAACGGCTGCCACTGTGGCTGTACCCCCCAGCATTGCTGCATAGTGCACCTTAAAAGCCTCCCTTGAAAGCAACCCGGTCAGTTCGTCCTGGAATCCCTCAAGGCTTCGAAAAAACTCGTCTATCATGGGAAGCTTCAGCTTGACTGCCTCTTCATAAGTCCCCTCGAAACCGACCGCTCCCTCCCAGAGAATGATAATCCGATCTGAAATAAAGAAAACATCGGGAATGTCATGGCTGATCATGACAGCAGTAAATCCCAGTTTTCTCCTGTAATGGGTGATCATGCTCAGGATCATATTCTTCCGGATGGGGTCCTGACCTGTGGTAGGTTCGTCAAAAAGCACGATCTTCGGGTCCATCACCAATGCCCTCGCCAGAGCTACTCGTTTCTGCATCCCACCGGAGAGCTCAGATGGGAATTTATGGGTAGCTTCGGTAAGTTCCAGCTCCTCGATCCTTTTCAGCGCACGTTTCTCAATTTCTTTTCTGTTAAAATTGGTCGTCTGCCGCAAGGGAAAAGCCACATTATCCAAGACCGTCATCGAGTCAAGAAGTGCATTATTCTGAAACAGGTAGGCTATTTGACTTCTGCATGCCTTCCATTCACCTTTATTCATTTTGTTAACGGGCTTTCCCTGAAAGATAATTGTGCCTTCGTCGGGCTTGAGGAGCCCGATAATGTGTTTGAGCAGCACACTTTTTCCTGTGCCGCTCTTTCCGATAATCGTTGTAATCCGATTTTCATATATGTTGAGGTTGACCTTGTCAAGTACGGTCTTTTCACCAAACCTCTTTGTCACATTTTTAAATTCTATCAGAGGTGTTTCCATAACCATCCTTACATAAGAAATGACGTTATTACATAATCCGCAACGAGAATTATTACGCATGAAAGTACCACAGCGGAGACGGTTGCAAGACCAACAGCCCTGGCTCCATAACTGTCGGTCCTCATATGGCAGAAATAGCCCTGGAAGCAGCAGATACATGATACAATCGCGCCGAAAATGAGGGACTTTACAAAACCTCCCCTGATGTCCACCATATTTAAGGAAGATTGTACGCGGTAAAAATACGTGCCTGCGTTTGTTCCTAACAGTAAAACGCCGGTAAGGTATCCCCCGAAAATACCGATAAGGTCAAAAAAGGCAGTTAGCAAAGGAAAGCTGATGATTGCGGCAACAATTCTCGGGCTGATAAGATACCGTACAGGATCAACCCCCATTGTATACAGGGCATCAACCTGTTCTGATATACGAAGCATTCCAATCTCCGCAGCTATGCCGGAGCCGGCCCGCGCCGCGATCATTATAGCCGTCAGTACCGGCCCCATTTCCCTGACAAGAGAGAGGGAAATGGCAGACCCGAGAGCGCCTACGGAGCCAAACTTCACCAAAGTGTAAAAAAGCTGCAATCCGAGTACCATACCGGTAAAGAGACCCACCAGCATCACGATCAGAGATGACCTCGCTCCGATATAAAATATCTGGTTAATGATTTCATGGAGCTGCTTTCGCCTGAATATATTAACAAAAGCCAAGGAGAAGAAAATAGCCATTGCACCAAAATTACCCAGGAGGCGCAGAGTCCCGGAGCCGATAATCGAAAACAGGGGTGCTATAGTGTTCAATATGCCTATTTGCGCAAAGGGGGTCATCCGTATTACAATACAACAGGCAATTCTTCATGTCTGTCGCAGAACCGACAATTATTTTGTAGCGCTTTTTATAAAGGAATGTGTCATTATTTTTACTACAGGGATGATGATCAGAAATATCTTTCTTATACATGCAGCGCTTGAAATGCAAGATCGGAGAGGTTTTCACCGGGAGGTTTTTCCGTATCTGCCTCGAAATGAACTATCCCGTGGCAAACCACGGTCTATCAAAAGCAAAACAAAAACATGAAATGAATTAACCTGAAGTGAGCAGCAGGACAAACATTTCGAAGCAAGCGGACAAGGTATGGGCCGCGGGGGAAATCGAAAATCATCTTTTCGTAAAAGACAGTCATGCCCTCGTAAAACATTCACAAAGCTTATTCAGTTCTCATCCGGAGTTTCCGGATGAGAACTGAATAAGGAGCAAGGATGGACAATTAAATAAATATGTATATAATTTAAACAAGTACATGTATATCGGGGAGCAAAAACTATGAGGATAGATAGGAAAAAGGGCCTGATAATCGCAGGCGGCATTGTTGCCTTGTTTATAATAGCGGTAATCGTCTCTGCACTATTGTTCGACATTAATTCCTACAAGTCGAAGGTCGAAACCGCCGCCTCCGGGGCAACCGGCATGGATGTTAGGATCAACGGGAAGATGGGACTCTCTTTCTTTCCCTTTGGCATATCAGCAGATGACATCCATGTTGCCGCCAAGGGAGGTGAAGTCCTTTTTCTTGAACGTCTCAAGATAGGGGCGGAGTTGATGTCTTTGCTGAGGAAGCAGCTCAGGATTACCGGCTGCGAACTTGTCAAACCTGCTATCACCATCGTGAAAGATGCCGAAGGAAGATACAATTTCGAGAACACGGAAAAGAAATCAACGGAAAAGGCACAGGGGACAGCCTTCAGCCTGAATGAACTCAAGCTGTCTAAGGGGTGCGTCGTCTATACCAACAAGAAAACTGGTGAAAAAACAGAATTGAAAGAAATTAATCTGACTATCAAGGATATTTTGATAATGGATACCCAAAGGGACATTATCAAAAACATCTCTTTCACGGGGAACATAGACTGTGAGGAACTGCTGAAAAAAGACCTCAAAATCGACAATATCAAGAGTAGCATAAAAACGGAGAAGGGGATATTCTTTCTTAAACCCCTAACCATGAATATCTTCGGTGCAAAGGGCGAAGGAAACATCACTGTGGACAAAACACGGACAGATGCTGAATATAAAATCAATTTAAATATCTCAAAACTGGACTTTCAAAAACTCCAGGAATCCTTTGGTGCAAAAAAGCTGATCAGCGGAAAAGGCAATCTTACCGCCTCCCTCACGGTGAAAGAAAATAGAGGCCGCAACCTCTTAAATGGCATGGATGGCACCTTGTTTCTCCAGGGTAATAATCTCGTTACTCATACTATTGATCTTGACAAGGCTCTCTCAACGTTTGAAACGAGCCAGAAGTTTAATCTTGTTGACGTTGGCGCTTTTTTCATAGCCGGTCCCCTGGGTTCTGCTGCTCTCAAGGGGTACCATTATGGGGATGTTTATTATCAGTCGCAAGGCGGACAGGGCACTATCACACAGTTTATTTCCAACTGGAAAATCAGGAGCGGTGTAGCCGACGCCAGAGATTGCGCGTTTGCGACACACCGTAATCGGGTAGCACTTAAAGGAAAACTCAATCTTATCACTAAAAGATATGATAACGTAACAGTGGCACTTCTCGACAACAAGGGATGCGCAAAATTCAAACAAAGCATCAGCGGCCCCTTCGGTTCTCCAAAAGTCGGTACAGTAAGCACGGTTGAGTCTCTTGCCGCCCCTATATTGAATATTGTTAAACAAACAAAACGATTTGTCCAGGCCGGCAAATGCGAGGTCTTTTATAGCGGTTCCGTGCAGCAGCCACGCTGACAAACTTTTACGAACTGGCCGGTTCCTGATATTGCTGCCATTTTCTGTGTCTATGCAATATTCTCTATTATTGAAAATAATGCTTCCGGGAGTTTTAGCAACATTGCATCTTCAACAAGCTACCTTCAGTTTTATCCGTTTCTCGAAAAACTAACTGACTGTTTATCACATTTTTGAGATGAGAATCATGTCTTTAAGATATTGGTCGGAATTCGAATCGACCAAGGGTGCAGGGATATAAATCCTGGACAAAAGTGGAAAATGGTCTGACGGATAACGTTTTTTCCAGCGCATTTTAATAATTATTGTGTCTTGAACCCCTATGGAGGATGGCACGAAAATATAGTCGAGCCGGAACCGGAATAAAAATCTGCGGAATCCGTGGAAAGTCACGGTATTGCGACGGTTGGGATATTGCATCCGGAAAGTATCCAGTAAGGGGGTGGGGTTCAATATTCTTCTTTTTGCCTTTGTTTTTAAACGGATCTTACCTTTTAGAAATTGGATAGGCGCACTTCTTTCCCTTGCATTGAAATCACCCATCAGGATAAAGGGGTCAGGAAATGATCGTGCATGGATGTGCTGGGCTAAAAAAACCACACTTTTTTTCCTTGAACGCTGAGAAAGATGATCCAGGTGGGTATTGTAGAAATAAAAAGCCTGTTGTGATTCTCTGTCGACAAACCTCGCCCAGGTGCAGGTTCGCGGCAGGATGTTTCCCCAACCCTTTGAACCCGGAATTTCGGGTGTATCTGATAACCAGAAGGTGCCTTCCTCAGAAAGGGCGAATCGCGCCTCATTAAAAAAAATAGCCGTGTGCATCCCCTTGCTGCCCCCCAGATTACCTTTGCCCACCATACCAAAGCCGGAGAGCATCCTGTGGAGCGCGGCAATTTGAAAATCTATCGCTTCCTGGATGCCCAGGACATCCGGGTGATATTGTTTCAACATTTCATGTACCAGATTTTGGCGAAAAATCCAGTGATTCTTTCCGTCTTTTGCTGTTCCCCTGCGAATATTGAAACTCATTATATTGAGGCTTAGGCCGGCATCGGGTATCGGACCTAACTGTGGGTCATTTGTTATGAGCCCGAGAGAGGGATGAATTATATTTTTTATGAGTCTAAGTCTCTTCATTTTTTCATCTTTGTCTTTTTTCTATGAACTATGAGAGTTTTGGATAACACGGTATCTGATATTAAATCGCATTTATCAATATAATCACGATTATTTAAAAAGCAAATCTCCACTGGCCAAACGGAATCAGGTCAAGGACTGGCTGAAGCTTAAGCTGCCTGTGGAATATGCGGTAATTGTTGTAATAATAGGTGCCAGTGATTATATTTACCCATTAGAGGTTGAGTAAGGACATACTTATAGGTAGATTGGAACAGATGGGGCAAATTATCGAGCGCTTACTCAAGAAACATGATGAAGTTTTCGAGGTTCATAGGATAAGTGATGAAGCACGGTTTATCTTGCAATGTTATATTGGCAAATCCGGAAAACAGGATATGGATGGAGTAAATTCTTTCTTGAGAGATAGACCATGAAAAAATCAAAAACTTTCTTTCTCTTCTTTTTATTGGTTTCCTTCGTTGCCCTCGTTGGTGGATGTGCAACCTTGCCGAATGTCTCTGAAATGATGGATAGAACGTTGACTACTGAGACAACGGTTCAAATAGCTTCAGCCAAAGGACTGTTATCCCCCAAACAAAGTAAAGCCCTTATGGAACGATTGCATCGTTCTGTCGATGAGACGGACATACTGCAACGTTATAGTGCTGTGATAGAATCGGTGAGTGAAAGCCCGTTGACAAAGGGAAATAAAGTTACGCTGCTCGTTGATGGTGCTGCCACCTATGCTGCTATGTTTAAAGCAATAGAGAATGCCGGCGACCATATTAACATTGAAACCTATATCATGGAAGATATTGAAGACGACAGGGGTCGTAAATTTGCCGATCTGCTATTGCAAAAACAGGCGGAAGGAGTTCAGGTGAATCTTATTTACGACAGTGTAGGCAGTTACACCACTCCTGCTGCATTCTTTCAGCGCTTGCGCGATGGGGGGATACAAGTCGTCGAGTTTAACCCGATAAATCCACTTAAAGCCCGCGGAAAATGGCGTCTGGCTAAATCGGATCACCGTAAAATACTGGTCGTCGATGGGAAAATCGCCATTACCGGGGGAATTAACATCAGTCAGGTTTATTCAAGCAGTCCTTCCGGAAGGGGGGATAAGGAAACAATACAGATGCCATGGCGTGATACGGATGTTCAAATCGAAGGCCCTGCTGTAGCTGAGTTTCAAAAGCTTTTTCTTGACACATGGCAAAATCAGAAGGGCGCGAAACTCCTTGAAAGAAAATATTTCCCCGCCATGAAGGAAGAGGGGAATGCCCTGGTGAGTGTATTGGGCAGCACCCCGGGAGAGGCCAACAGGATCACTTTCATTATGTATGTGGCAGCTATCACTTTCGCAAAGAACTCGCTTCATATGACTAACGCCTATTTTATCCCTGACCGCCAGGCCATAGAAGCTCTCACCGATGCTGCAAAGCGTGGAGTTGATGTAAAGATCATTCTTCCGGGGACATCCGATTCTTCACTGGCCCAATTTGCAGGAGAATACTTTTATTCCGGACTATTGAAATCAGGGGTAAAGTTATACAAGCGTCGCAATGTTCTGCTCCACGCGAAAACCCTGGTAATTGACGGCGTCTGGTCGACTGTGGGTTCCACCAATATGGACTTCTGGAGCTTTTCAAGCAATGACGAGGTGAACGCGGTTATTCTAAACCGTGAGTTTGCTGTTGCCATGGAGGATATGTTTGCCGGGGATATTGCGGAGTCCGACCAGATTCGATGGGAAGAATGGAAAGAAAGACCTTTGTCACTCAAGATCAGGGAATGGTTTTCGCATCTTTTTGCCCGCTGGTTGTAGAAGGTCCCGGACACCATCTGCCGGTTAACGATCGTTATATTCTCAAGGAATATGGAGAACTTTATGTCATGAATGTGCCAAAAAGTTGCAGTTTGTGGATAAACCTTTGATTAGGAGTTGGAATGAAAACGAATAGAAAGATTGGACTGAGCCTGTTTATTTTGTTTTTGGCGCTCATATCTTTCCTGTCGCTCGCTACATGCGTGACAGGGCCAGGCACATACGTTGAAAAAACAGAGCAGGCCTCGGACCACTTTAATGGTACACGGTATTTCAATCCCCATGTCCCTCAAATTCTCTCGTCTCAGTCGGGTCAGGCGGCAAAACGTAATCCCACATGGTGGGTTTGGAACTGGTTTTTGCGAACTGATTGGCCTGAATGGCCGAAGCGAACGGATTTTCTGCCTGGACCTCCGCCTGTTACGCGCGTCCCGGAAGGCTGGCTCTATATAACACCCGTCGGTCACGCCACTTTCCTCATACAAATGGACGGGGTCAATATTCTCACTGACCCTATGTGGTCGGAACGTTGCAGCCCGGTATCATGGGTGGGTCCCAAGCGGTACAGCAAGCCCGGCATTCGTTTTGAAGACCTTCCTCCTGTCGATGTCGTGCTGGTGTCTCACAATCATTATGATCATTTTGATATTCCTACTCTGGAGGCTCTGGCAAAAAAAGGAGTGTCGCGGGCTGTCGTACCCCTCGGCAATCTTGATCTCATGCAAAGTACGGGAATCGCCACGGTGGATGAACTTGACTGGTGGCAGTCAATCCGCTTGTCTCCAAACGTGACAATAACCCTGGTTCCTGCACAGCACTTTTCGGCGCGCACCTTATGGGACCGTGATCAAACCCTTTGGGGTGGTTTTGTTATCTCAGGCCCGGCAGGGAACGTTTATTATTCCGGAGACACAGGATATTGCCCCCATTTCCGTGAAATCGCACGCCGCTTTTCACCGATCAGAACAGCACTTATTCCAATCGCTCCATTCAGGCCGTCGCAGACTAAGGAGGCGACCCCGGGATATCGTCCCGTTGTCCATATGGGACCGGATGAGGCAGTCAAAGCACATATGGATCTGGAGACGCCACTCAGTATTGCCGCACATTTCCAGGTGTTTCGGCTTGGAGTCGAGGGGTTTAATGATGCCGTAGATGTACTGGCTGCATCATTAAAGGAACATAGTCTAAAACCTGATGCTTTTGTCGCGCCCGTGTTTGGCCAAGTCATTAAGATACCTCCCATGCTTGATTCATCGCTGTCGACGGCAGGCAAGGCATATCCTATCAGCCTGATCCAGGGTTTTACCGGAGCCGGTCCTTCGGTATGCCCCGAGGCATTAGTTCAATATTAAGAGGTTCTTTATATGAAAAATATCTTCATAGCACTCATGGTTCTTCTTTTGCCGGCAACGGCACATGTTTATGCTCAGGATTTTTCAGAGTCAGCCAAAATCCAGTATTTAATTTCCTCTGTCGAAACCCTGGAGGGGGCGAAGTTTATCAGGAACGGGAGTGAGTATAATGCCCGGGATGCTTCGGATCACTTGCGCCTGAAGCTCAAAGTGGCGGGAAAAAAGGTGAAGACAGCGGAGGACTTCATTAAATTTTGTGCCTCTAAATCCTCTATAACAAGTGAACCTTATTTGATGCGTTTTGCAGACGGTACTAATGTAAAATCGGAAGTGTTTTTCACAAACAAGCTGAAAACATTTCCCATAGATAAACAATAAATGAAAACGTGCATACCAGAGTTTTCCAATAGAAAGACGTCGGCAACGCAGGTTTTATCTTCTATTCCAAGCTTTATTATAACGAACTGACCCTATCGTTCTCTACAACATTATTTCGCAGGATGAATAAGCTCTGAGTATTTGTCGCAAAAAAGATGACAGACTTTTTATGAAAAGCATTACAAAATAATTGTCGGTTCTGCGACAGACAGGACTTATTGTCTGGTGTATCGTTAATCGAGAGGTGTTATTATTGCATTTATAATCAAAGATCATCTTTTGCAAGTTGAGTTTCAAATGGATGGGAGGAAACAAGTTATCTCAGGGAGTATTTTGATTACGGAGATAGTTGAATCATGGTATTAATCGTGTGCAGGGAAAGAGAGGAAACAATGGGCTCAACTATCTACAAGAGGAGAGGCAGGATTATCAGAGCAGTTAAATAAAATTAAGGAGAATGAGTATGAAGAATGTATCAATTTTTGTATTAGCAGCAATAATCGGCATCGCATTTATCGCACCAGTGTTTGCACAGGCACCTGCGGGAACAACCGAAACCAAGGAAACAACAACAACCACTACTACAACATCGCCAGAGAAAAAGGCAACAACTACCACAACAATAACAAAGAGCAAATCCATGAAGTTCTATGGCAAAGTCATAAGCATGGATACGGCAGCTAAAATGATGACTGTGAAGGGCAAGAAGGGTGATATAACCTTCGATGTTTCAAATGCCGAAATGAAGATTGAAGTAATTGCCGGCGATAAAGTCATGGTGAATTACATGAAGAAAGAAGGTAAGATGACGGCTTCATTGGTCAAAAAAATTGAGAACAAAAAGTTAAAAACCAAGACCACCACCACAACAACAACAGAAGAAAAGACAGAACAAACCACTGCTCCAGCGAAGTAAAAGGCACAACTTCAGAGCGAAAAAAAGGGGGGGCTGCACTCCCCTTTTTGTGTTTTTTATTCGTCCTTATACACCGGAATTGCAATTGCAGGATGTGATTCAGGGTAATAATCATGATCGTGATTAATAAGGGATACACGCACAACAGCGACCCAGGAAATAACGGAAATGGAAACAATAAAAATAAACCCGGAAGCAAAATCCGCAGTGGCAGCTAATAATGAACCTGCAGCATCTCCGAAAAGCCGCTATTTGAAATTTAGAGATATCCTGAAGCGACGCAGTCTGTGGCTTGCCGGCGCACTCTTCGTTGCCGTCGCAGGCATGTTCCTGTATTACTGGGTATTCGGCAAACCAAAGGTCATCTACACTACCGCCGCCACGATGCGTAACGATGTAGAAAGCACAGTCGTGGCAGCAGGTATTGTACAGCCCCTTAACTATGTTGATGTGGGCGCTCAGACCTCAGGCAAGCTTAAATCGCTGAAGGTTAAGCGCGGCGACCAGGTAAAAAAGGACCAGTTGATAGCTGAAATTGATCCTATTCTGGCTACAACAGCGCTAAATTCGGCAAAGGCTGCCCTCGATAATATTATCTCGCAGCGCACCGTGAAAGAGGCGCTGCTTGCGCTGGCTAAAGCGCTGCGAGACCGCAATGAGATACTTTTTGCTCAAGGGGAAGGTGCAGTCTCTGCAAGCGACCGTGACATCACCCGGGCCAATTACGATGTCGCTCTTGCCGAAGTTGCCGCACTCTCGGCGCAGACAAAGCAAGCTGCGGCAGCGGTAGAAACCGCTATGGCCAATCTGGGTTATACCAAAATCACAGCACCGATGGCTGGCGAAGTAGTTTCTATAAGCCTTCTGGAAGGGCAGACACTCAATGCTAATCAGCAGGCACCGAATATCCTGCGGATTGCTGATATCAGCACTGTGACAATCTGGGCGCAAGTTTCAGAAGCCGACATTGTCCGTGTCAAACCCGGCCAGGACGTCCACTTCACTGTTCTTGGCAATCCACGGACCTGGAATGGCAAGATCAGGCAAATACTCCCCACCCCGGAACTTATCAATAACGTGGTTTTCTACGACGTTTTGTTCGATATTCCGAACCGTGAGAAAGAACTGAAGATTCAGATGACGGCGCAGGTCTTCATTGTATTGGCGCAGGCTAAGAATGTTTTACTGATACCGACCTCTGCCATCGGCAATGCCGGCGAAGGTACGGCAATCAAGGTGCGGGTAATGAAAGCTGACGGCAGCGTCGAGATGCGCAAGATAAGGATCGGAATCAAGAGTGAAATCCTGGCAGAGGTCAAAGAGGGTCTCAAGGAAAAGGAACGTATTGTCATCAGCGAAATTATGGTAAAGGGTAATACAAAAAGTCCGCTCAGTACCAGGAAGGGCCCGTAATGTTGTCGCCTTTGCTTGAAATGAATGATGTCAGCCGCACTTACAAGACGGGCGGTGAGCCGCTGACAGTACTCACAGGAGTGGGCATAGTTATTGAAAGCGGCGAATTTGTCGCTATTATGGGTGCATCCGGTTCGGGCAAGTCCACGCTCATGAACATCATCGGCTGTCTTGATAAGCCGACGACCGGCAGCTATCGCATACACGGCATCGATGTAAACAGTCTCAATGGTGACGAACTGGCAGCGCTTCGGCGCGACACCTTTGGATTCATCTTCCAGCGATATAACCTAATGTCCGATCTGAGTGCTGTCGAAAACGCTGAGGTTCCGGCTGTGTATCGCGGTATGGCGAAAATACAGAGAGAGGCACACGCCAGTGACATACTGCGGGAACTCGGACTCAGCGATCGGCTCAAACACCATCCTAACCAACTCTCCGGCGGTCAACAGCAGCGCGTCAGTATCGCCCGAGCGCTTATGAACGGCGGGCCGGTGATCCTGGCCGATGAACCTACAGGAGCATTAGACAGTCAGGGCGGCAAAGAGGTTATGGCCATTCTGGTGAAGCTGCACGGGCAAGGGCATACGATCATTGTAGTGACCCACGACAGCGACATTGCTGCTTACGCGCACCGCATCATTCACATTACAGATGGGCGTATCACATCCGATGAGCAGCAAAAAAAAGAGGGGGTAGATAATAATGCACAGACAATTGAAACAGGAAGGAATGCCAAACCTGGTGTAGCAGTCCTCGGTGAATCCCTGAAGATGGCGTTACGTTCATTGCTGCACAATCGACTGAGAACCGCGCTGACCATGTTGGGAATAATTATCGGCGTTGCCTCGGTGGTTGCGTTAATGGCGATTGGAAACGGCGCTAAACAGGATGTCCTTGAGCGCATTCAGGCCATGGGCACCGACCTGTTGACGGTTAGGCGCGGGCCGGCTGCCGCTCGCGCCTCAGCCGTAATTGTGACCAGTTTTCTGCCTGAAGACCTGCCATCCATTCGCAGTGTTCCGGGTGTAGCCATGGCGGTTCCGGAAACAGCGTCTTCTTCCTTGCTGCGTTTTGGCGATCAGGACTTAATGATCACAGTAGTCGGAACCGGTGAAGACTTTCCACGGGTGCATGATTGGCTGCCGCAGTCCGGTGTCTTCTTCTCCGCGGAACACGTGAATCGCTATGCCCAGGTTGTCGTTCTCGGCCAGACCGCAGCAAAGAATCTGTTCCCCGATGGTATGGATCCGCTGGGCCAGTATCTGCTTATCGGCAACGCACCTTTCCTGGTCATAGGTATATTGAGCAGCAAAGGCTTGAACACAAGGGGAGACGATATGGATAACTCCGTCTGGCTGCCCTACACAACGGCCGGGGCTCGCATCTTTGGACAACGCTTTTTCAATAGTTTTGTGGTAAGAGTAAACCCGGGTGCGGATATGAGCTCGGTGCAGGCTGATCTTCATAAATTACTGATGAATCGCCATGTCAGGGAAGACTTCAACATCCGGAACATGGCCGACACAATTGCCACGGCCAATGAAACGCAGAACACGCTCACCTATCTGCTGGCTGCAATTGCCGTGATCTCTCTCATTGTCGGCGGCATTGGCGTGATGAACATTATGCTGGTCTCGGTCACCGAACGGACACGCGAAATCGGCATCCGCATGGCGATTGGAGCACGCAGCTTCGACGTATTATTTCAATTTCTTACCGAGGCTGTCATGGTTTGCTTTATCGGCGGCCTGGCAGGTGTCCTGGTCGGCGTCGGCGTCGGTTTGTCTACCTCTGCAATTGCAGGCTGGCGAGTGGTTTTCACAGTTGCACCGATTGTCATTGCCTTCGCCTTTGCCTTTATGACGGGTATCATATTTGGCTATCTTCCTGCAAGAAAAGCCGCACAACTCGATCCCATCGAGGCACTGGCAAGGGATTAGAAACACGACAGAAGTCGGAATGCGACAAAGTCACGGCTAAAACTGGAGGATTCGTGAAAATTGCAAGCTCAACGTCCCGGATAATGTTGATTTTATGCACACTGCTGCTGGCCGCCTGCGCGGTCGGTCCGGAGTACGTCAGGCCAACTCCGGTAAAAACAATGCCGACAGAATACAAGGAACTGGAAGGCTGGAAGGTTGCTCAGCCGGGCGATAGCATTATTCCTAATCGGTGGTGGGAGATGTACCATGACCCAATCCTGAACTCTCTTGTAGAGCAGGTGGTGATATCAAACCAGACTATCGCTTCTGCCGACGCTCAATTCCGTCAGGCACGTGCACTGGTAAAGGCTGCCAGAGCCGGCTACTTTCCATCGGTTTCAGCCAATGCTTTGGTAATACGGTCATACAAGCCTGGAAATCCTGATGCCGGAAACAGTGAAGGGTCTACTGGTTCGAATTATCAGCTCCCGTTGAATGCAACATGGGAATTTGATCTTTGGGGTAGGATACGCCGTGAAGTCGAAGCAAGTCGAGCCAACGCCCAGGCAAGCGCCTCAGACCTGGCCGCAGTAACCTTGAGCACCCAGGCGGAACTAACAAACAACTATTTTCAGTTGCGAATATTGGACGCCCAGAAACAACTCCTTGATAACACGACCACTGTTTACCGGAAGTCTTTCGAACTGAACAATAAACGTTATATTGCAGGCGTGACAGCCAAACTGGATGTGCTTCAGGCCGAAACTCAGCTCAAAAGCGCTGAAGCACAGACGATAGATTTAGGCGTACAGCGTGCCCAACTGGAACACGCTATCGCCCTGCTGATGGGCAAACCGCCTGCAGCTTTTTCCTTACCATCGACGTCTTCAGTGACCGTGATTCCTCTAATCCCAACAACTGGGCTCCCTTCCGAGCTTCTCGAACGGCGACCCGATATTGCCTCGTCCGAGAGGAAAATGGCAGCAGCCAACGCACAGATCGGCATTGCGAAGACTGCCTATTTCCCGATCATCAGTCTGTCCGGCGCAGCCGGTCTTACGGCATCGAGTCTTGCCTCATGGTTTACCTGGCCGAGCCGTTTCTGGTCAATCGGCCCGGCAATGGCTGCAACCCTGTTTGACGGTGGGTTTCGCAATGCAATGTCCGACGCGGCTTGGGCAGCCTATGACGCAACGGTGGCTGCATACCGGGAGACAGTGCTGACAGCTTTTCAGGAGGTTGAAGATAATCTTGCAGCGCTGCGCATTCTGGAAGAAGAGGCACAGGTCCAGAATCAGACGGTTCAGGCGGCGCAAAAGGTTGTAAGCATCACTACGAATCAGTACCTGACTGGAACTGTGACCTATCTCAATGTAATTGTCGCTCAATCGACTGCTCTTGCCAACGAACGAACCGCCCTTGGTCTTTTGGGCCGGAGGCTCACTGCCAGCGTTTTGTTGGTTAAGGCCTTAGGTGGAGGATGGACACACGAGAAAAGCTTCTCTCAAAATAAAATAGCTGTTACTGAGAAGTGATAGAACAAATACCGGCTTGGGTTTACATAGGGATTTAGAATTTGCAGCAACTGTTGCTGCAAATAGAGACACCCGAATTATAAATATCTTCCTGCCACTGTTTTGGAATATTCCAATATGTCGCTCCCACTCCCCCACAAAATATTTGCTAACACAGTGTTAGCAAATGCCAAAATCCTCATAAAGCCAATATGGAAGCAGGTTTAAATGAATTGACTTTAAAATAAAAACTTGCCGGGGTCAAATCTTTATTCTTGACATAGGAGCTATTACTCCGGCACTTAAACATGACAAATAGCCTTCTTTATGATAGGAATCTGCATGAAAAATCTTGATACATATAAACACTGACAGGAAATCAAACGGTCCCTATCCTGGTCGCTCAACCGGGGCCACGCAACATCGGCAGAAGGAAGGTCCAGATCATTAACGCGGCACCGGTCAAAATCACGCCTGCTACTACTGCCAGGGTTAGATGTTTGGAGCTAAGATACCTTCCCCTCGTGGGATGCGCGTATTCCTCCTTCTTTTTTTCTCGGACTTGTCGATGGGAAAGATCGCCTTCGTTATTCATATCATCTCCTTATTTCCGGCGCCCTAATGAACTCTGCCGGATGACGAGCCAAGAGGTATTAACATCATACTCACAATTTCCAGCCTGGTGAGCGGGAGATATAAATTGACTTCCGTACCCTGCCCTACCTTACTCTCTAATTCTATTTTCCCCTGATGCTGCTTTATGATGCGGTATGCTATGGTAAGGCCCAGACCATTACCATCTGTTTTTGTGGTAAAGAAGGGCTCAAGTATTTTCTCTTTTATCGTATGATCGATAACTATGTCTGTGATTCCTCCTGCAAGGGAGATGAATGCACACGCACCTATTATAGAGTCGTCGGCATGGAGCAGAGATTCAATTTCAAAATTGACCTGGTTGACAGTCAGTGAGAACTTGCCGTAACAGGGCACTGCATCCATTGCGTGTTCAATAAGATGTGTCAAGGTTTCCCGCATAAGAGCCATATCTGCCATGATCTTCAGGTTCTTTTCTAAAAGCGTTATTGTTACATCAATATCCCCTTTCACATACTGCGGCAGCACACTCTCCACTGTCCTCACGACCTCGTTGAGGTCCGTCTCTCTCAATTTAAGCCTCCCGTCGACACTGAATGCAGGGAGTATCTTAACCTGAGGTTGTTTTTGAAAACTCTCTAACATTTTAGACCTCCTATGTTACTTTATACGTTACACATAAACAACATAATCAAAGCTACCGAACTTATTGCCGGTCGGTTAATCGACCCAGTACTTTTGTCGATTGTAATGTCGATGCAGCCCGGTCTCGTAATCCCGAGTCAACAGAGACCCCTCCGTATATTCCGGTGACTGCTTGACATTCTTGCGGGTAAGATTAACGAATACTTTCAATTCATCCCAACTAACACGCTCAATCCATTGCGGTGAAATCAGGACCTTTTTCCCCGGCCACCAGTTATGTGTATCAATAATCAGATAGCGTATCGCCCACGTCTCGTCATCAATGACAAAATCCTCGACATGGCCGATCTCGCCGTCTACGGCTTGGACATGATGGCCGCTTACATCGTGAGTACTGCGCAAATGAGGATCCCAGGCTTTCTCACTTTTTGTGGACTCTCCCGGTTTTTTATAATCACGCACAATGTTGGGGTAAGTTCCCCACATATATGGGCCCTCCCAATACAGCGGCCATTCATAATAACCGTAGTAGTCCTCCTCGAATTGTCGCGAGACGGGCTTGTCGCTGTCCAAGGATGGACTGTCCTCAATCTGCTTTTTGGTTAAATTTATGGTGATAAGTTGTTCTTTTTTATTCACAGCAACCAGCGCATATGGAGAGATCAACACCTGTCTGTCCATAAGCCAGTCTCCTGTTTCAGCGACCAGATAACGAATTGCCCAGTGCTTGTCATCGAAGTAGAATTCTTCAACAGCCCCTATTTCGCCGTCGAGGCCATTCAATTTGTAACCTTTTAATGTTTTGGCTTTGTTCAGCATAATAGTTCCTCCATTCTTTGAGTTTCTTGCTCACTGCCGTTTCCCGGCTGACAGCGTGATTGAGAATTGGAATCAATACGTTTCCGGCGAGCGACGAAAGCTTGCACTCAGGAGAAGCCCCAGTCCTAATCCTACGCCTAATGAGATAAGAATTGTCTTGCCCGGGTTTTTACTGCTATAACTCCTGGCTTTTTCGTAACCATCAATTACTGTCTTACTTGTTTTCTCGTAACCATCAATTACCGCCTTGCTTGTTTTCTCATAATCATCACTTACTGTCTTGACTGTTTTATCGTAAGCATCACTTACTGTCTTGACTGTTTTATCATATGCATCACTTACTGCCTGCTCTGCTTGCCCGTAAACCTCGGCGCCGCGTTCCAGGATGCTCTGAGCAGCAATATTATCACTACTGTCTCCTGCCTCATGCTGTTTTCCGTATTCATTTTTTTCGATACCCATGTTATCCTCCTGTGAAAAATTTAGTGTTAACTCTTAATTTTAATAATTCTTTACATATCCACTTTTGCACTAATGGTTAAACCAGCGGTACCATCGGCTGGAGCACTGGAACAAACATATTATCCAGCTAACTACAAACTTCCCCATTATTCACTCACAGGTGCCTTCCGTGTTATGAACATCCCCGAGGCAAGATATCCAAGACCGGCGGCAACCATCAGCGACCAGTATGGAGAGTCCTTCACATATTCGCGCCAATTCAGTTTCTCTTTGATGCACTTATTGATTTGATACTTTTCTTCAACCATTCCTTGTCCGCCTTTTTTATTGTTTGCATTGTTTCTTATGTTTTAAAAATAGATTTCCTTAACTTTCTTCCATTGGAAAAACCACCTTTTTATCTGTGTCGCCAGATGGCTCCGATAATCAGGCCTATGGCTCCTGCTATCAAAAGGCTACGCCCCGGGCTCTGCCTGACGTATTCCCGGATACCGGCATCTGCCTGCTTACAGTCTAATTGCCGAACGTACTCGGCTGATTCTTCCAGCCACTCCGATGCCCGCTGTCCATACTGAGCCACAACGCATTGCCCGTCATGATCTGACGTTTTTTCGCCTAAAGCCTCAGCAACATCATGCAGCTTATCAGCAATAGTGTTTTTGATACTCATGCAGCATGACGATTTACTCGAATTATCCGACTTTGCTGCGGTTTCTTCACTTCTATCAGCTACTTCATTGTTTATTCCCACGGTTCACCTCATAAGTGGAATACGTCCCGTTGCTCCTCCAATGACGCATTCCATATTTTAATTTATAATTCAAATCGCCTGGTACCTCCAAATACTTGAGATAAGACAATTACTGATCCTTGGGGCAACCTTCTCTCCATAACCAACCTGCAGGAAAGTGTTGACTGAGAAATAATGTTATCACTTCTATATTTATGATACATCGGACACCATTTCCTGTCTGTCGCAGAACCGACAATTATTTTGTAGTGATTTTCATAAAAAAGCGTGTGGTCTTTTCTGCTACGAAGATCAGGATCAGTAATATTTTGCTGCTTTGCAGGAGGATTCGCAGAAAAGCTTTTACTATTCCGCCAGGCTGTGTGTTATAGCATAATGAATGAGTTCGCTGGTTCCCTTCACGCCGATTTTCTCCAGAATGCGGGTCCGGTATGTTCTTACGGTGTTTGTGCTCAGATAGAGTTCCCCGGCTATTTCTTTCACTGCCTTTCCTTTGCCGATCATGCACAATACCTGAAGCTCACGGTCAGAGAGGTTTTCATGGGGAGGCTTTTCTGTATCTGACTCAAAATCGAGCATCATCTTTTCTGCAAAGACCGGGCTTAAATATCTCTTACCGGACAGAATTTTCTTTACTGCCAATACCAGTTCATCCGATGCGCTTTTCTTTGTAAGATAGCCGCTTGCTCCGGCTTTTAAGGCGCGGACTGCATACTGCTCTTCAGGGTACATACTCAGGATAAGAACATGGAGTTTATGCTTCTTCTTTTTAATTTCCCGGAGGACTTCCAGGCCATTGATGTCGGGAAGTGAAATATCGAGAAGAACGATGTCGTAATCATTGTCCGTAATCTTGTTCAGCAATTCATAGCCTTTGTAGCTTATGTCGATTGTCACATTATCGAAGTGTTCCGTGATGATCTCTTTAATACCTTTGAGCACGACCGGGTGGTCATCGGCAATGATAACGCGGAGCATGGCTTATGTCTCCTTTGCCGTCTTTCTGTGACGACGCTTTATTGTTGTGTTTTTTTTGAGGGGAATGATTATGGTAACAGTTGTTCCTTTTCCCTTTACTCCGTTAATTTCCAGAGTTCCCTCAAGGGCATATACCCGTTCACGCATACCCGTCAATCCAATAGAAACAGGGTCTGTGATCTCCTTTTTTGTAATTCCTTTCCCGTCATCCCTTATTTCTATGGTGAGCCTGTCTCCCGTATTCTGCAGGATTATGACAACCTTCTGAGCTTTGGCATGTCGGGCAACATTGGTAAGGGCTTCCTGGAAGATACGGAAAACCTCTGTAGAAACTTTCCTGTCAAGGGCCATACTGTGAGGTGTAGAAATAAACTCACAGGTAATATCTGTCCTCTTTTCGAAATCAGTTAATACCAATTCTATTGCTTCATTGAGGCCGAAATCGTCAAGGGCAGGAGGTCTCAATGCCATGGAAAGTCTTTGCACGGAAAGGATTGCGCTGTCAATAAGCACAAGTATTGAATCAAGTCTCTCCGCAATCAGTGTACCGCCTTGCGGTAATCGTCTTTCTATCCAGCGTACATCCATTTTTAAACCTGTTAAGACCTGACCTAATTCATCATGGAGTTCCCGGGAGAGATAGGACCTTTCCTGTTCTCTGATTTGTTGTAAATGGTTGGTGAGATTACGCAGTCGTTCCTGTGACTCCTTCAGTTTGTCTCCGACTATTTTTCGTTTCGAGATTTCCTGTTTCAGGGACTTATTTAATTCAACTAATTGGGCTGTCCGTTCTTCAATCCGTTCTTCCAATCCGTCATATGCATTCTGAAGTTCTTCTTCTATTCTTTTGCGTTCGGTGATATCAGTTATGGTTCCCACACAGCCGAGTCTTTCTCCGCTTACGCCTCTTTCAGCTATTACCTTCCCTAAGACCCATTTTATAAGATTGTTCTGCTTCCGGAAGCGGAATTCTAATTCGAAAGGCAGATCCATTTTGATCGTCTTATGCCATTCCTTCAGGACCTTTTTTCTGTCCGCAGGGTGCAGTGCCTTTGCCCATCCTTCTCCATATGTTTCATCAGACGACAGGCCGGTAATTTCAGACCAGTATTCATTTACATAGACAAACTGCCCTTTGGTGTCAGTACGGAAGAGTCCCACCGGAGATACTCTCGCGATTGTGTGGAAAAGCTTCTGGCTTCTCCGGAGTTCCTTCTCGGCCACTCTTCTGATAGTGATGTCGCGGATGTTGCACTGGATGACCTTGTGGCTGTTTACCGTGTACACGTTGCTGACAAATTCTACATCTATCTCCCGTCCGTCTTTTGTGATGAGCGGTAAATCATCATAACGGACATATCCCTGATGCTGCAAATCGGCAAGGACAGTCTTATTTGCCTCAATGTTTTTAAAGGCCCCTATCTCCCAGAGCTTCCTTCCTATGAACTCTTCATAGGTATATCCCAGCATATCCATCAGGAAGGGGTTCACGTCATCTATCTGCCCCGTTTCTTCATTGAGGATCAGGATGCCGTCCTGCCCTGTTTCAAAGAGCCTGCGGTAGCGGGTCTCGGAAGCCTTAAGCGCTGCCTCCGCTCTCTTGATCCGCACCATTGACTGGATCTTTGTAAGGAGTTCCTTGTTGGAAATTGGTTTTACCATAAAACCATCGGCTCCCATATTGAGTCCATCTGCCAGGTGTTCGGATGGGGCCCTGGGGCCGGAAGTGAGAATTACGGAAATGTCCTTAAGACTCTGGTCATTCTTGATCTGCCTGCAAGCATCAATACCGGAAATATCAGGGAGCAGCACATCCAGCAGAATCAAATCGGGATGATAAGAGCGGGCTTTTTTAAGACATTCCTCCCCGGTAGATGCCTCCAAAACTTCATGCCCATCGTATTTCTTACCTCCCATTCAGAGCAGGAGATGGTGGAGAAGGTGCGCGGTATCACACGTTATGGTTATGTAATTAAGAATTCCGGAAATTTTGTCCTGCAATCTTCTATTGAAATGGCTCTTGAGTTGTTCAATGCAAACGAGAAGATAGAGGAAAACGAGAAAATCCGGAATCTTCTCCAGGAAAAGGAGCTGCTCCTCCGCGAGGTGCACCACAGGATCAAGAACAACATGGCCGTTATTGCGAGCCTTCTTTCGCTGCAATCAAGTATGCTTAATGACTCGTCAGCAGTTTCCTCACTTGAGGATGCGAGAAGCCGTGTACAGAGCATGATGGTTCTCTATGATAAGCTGTACCGATCCGGCGATTTCAGAAAGATATCAACAAAGGAATACCTCATTACTTTAATTGATGAAATTGTCGGTAATT
>Ga0351906_1024_pt1 | contig 50476 bp, 45 predicted proteins | sample BONcelHT113001E5_FD_206866 | JGI IMG/M metagenome (GOLD analysis project Ga0351906, IMG submission 206866) | Enriched cells from coal bed in the Powder River Basin, Montana, United States - BONCAT cells T11 rep1 HSBNCT.T11.300.1.E5 ... | reverse complement strand
GAATTGCTCGCCGAGAATATAACCGCCAAGGAGGCTGCATACAAACTCTACATGATCGGCGAACAGATCCCCGAAGTCATGAAGATTGAACTCGAAAAAACACCACCCGACGTTCCTCCTCCAGAACTCCCGCCAGCTATGGATGACGCTGAGCTTGAGGCTGGGTATAGGCGCAAAATGGCAGAAATTGATAAACAGGAACAGGAATGGGTGCCGAAACGTCGTGATGAAGTCCAGGGGATTAAAGACGAGTTGAAGGATATCGAATCTTTCGGCCCCGACGCTGAGATGACAAAAGGGGACCGTGGCCAAGAATCATAGCATATTATCTGCCCCAAGTACGATCTTGAACCGCTACAAGGACTTTTGTATGCGGTACAGGCATCAACTTAATCGGTATGCAATCGAAGTCACGGGCATGGACCCAACTTGGCAGCAACGTGACTTGTTTGAGGCGATAGAAAAGCCGGGTAGCCGTACCGCTGCCGGGAGCGGCCATGGAACCGGTAAAAGTAGATGCTATGCAGTAACGTGCGACTGGCTTTTGAAGGTATACCCGTGGAGCAACACAATGCTGACCTCCACGAACGTTTCCCAGCTCCGAACAGTTGTATGGAAGGAACTGGACACAGTAACTGCCCAAGTAGCAGAGCGTTACCCGTGGCTGAATGAATATTTCATCAAAGAGACTCAGCGGTACTACGCACGTGGGCATAAAGATAGCTGGTATGTTATCCCCAAGACGGCCCCAAAACATAAACCGGAAGGCGTGGCCGGCCAACATCGCCAATGGTATACCGTGCTGGTCGATGAGGCGAGTGGTGTGGAGGATGAAATTCATGGTGTTCTTCGCGGAGGCCTTACGAATAAGGAAAACCGCTATGTAATGATATCACAGCCGACACGGACGGTAGGCCACTTTGCGGATGCCTTCAAGTCACTGAGAGACATTTACACATGCCTGACGTTCAACTCGGAAGAAAGCCCCCTCGTTTCCAGGGAGTTCATACGGGAAAAACTGATCGAATACGGTGGGCACCATAGCCCGGAATATCAAATCAAGGTGCTCGGGCGTTTCCCGGATAACCTTTCCGGTTTCCTGATCCCCCGGAGCTGGCTTGAAGAATCGAAACTTCTCGTCATCGTTCATCTGGTTCCTTGGGGGTGGGTAATTACCGGCGACGTCGGGGAAGGCGTTCACCGGGACTCGTCAGTATGGACCCTTGGGAAAGTATCCGGGTATGGGCCGGATCGCCGGGTTCAGGTCGTTGATTGCATGGAATACAATGATTTGAATGAAAAGCAATTTGCTCACAAGATACACGAGAGGGTCATGGGTCTTCCAAATATCACCATAGCCATTGATGCAGATGGCGCCGGACGTGCAACAATCCTTGAGCTTGAAGACCTGGGGTACGTTGTGGAACGTATCCACTGGGGCCTTCCTCCACATACGGAGGGGGACAGAAGACGATACAAGAACTTGAGGGCCTATTCTCACGTGAAGGTCAGGGAAGCGATCTTTGAAGGCCGGATGAGAATTGATGGCCACAAAAAGACCGTCGAACAAGGGTCGCTTCTCCCCTACAAGATTGAAGAGGCCGGACGGTATCAGATGATGCCTAAAGAGCAGATGAAGTCCAACGGTATCAAATCGCCTGACCGGTTTGATACTCATTGCTTTTTCTTCCTGGTTGACTACACACCGGCAGGGGAAGACATTGAGATAACAAGTGGCGAGGAAAATGAACTCCTTGCCATGGCCAGAAAGATCATAGCTGAGGGAGAAGCATCATGAATACCGGCGAAATCCTGAAAATAATGACCATCTCCTTAATGGGGACTCAACGGAGTAAGGCGTATGCTGTGTTCAATGGAGAACAACTTGTTATCAGTCGAGTTGATCCTATTGCCGGGATGTTTGCCTTCTGGCGTAAGCCCATTGTAGATGAAATAATTGACAAAAAAGCTAAGGGCTATGTCGTGATCGTTGAGGAAAAGACCGACTTAATTGCGCAGTATGCAACGCAATATCTCCTTGAAGATATCGAGGAACGCAGCAACCTGTATAATGCACTTGACTGGTATTTTGCCTTGCAGGATATGGGAAACCTGATAGCCGACGACGATGCAAAGCGGTTTCTGATTCGGGCGGGCGGCGAGGGTCAGAAGGTTGAAAAGAAGCAGGATGAGAAAGGGAAACCGTACTACTCAATTGATTGGTCGTCATTTACCGGTGGGCACCGAGCCATCCTTCTCTGTGTTGTTGCCGCTATGACTGAACCTTTGAGCGACCGCTTTATTGCTGCCATGTTTGGGGAGCCCATTCCAGATCCTGAAGACAACAATCCGGTAAGGCGATGGGCAAAGATATTCGCCGCCATGGATTTAGGCAAAGGGAAAGCATTGGAAGAGGCAAGGGAAGAGTTGGCAAAGGAGATGGAAGAAAGAAGATGACCATTGAGCGGTTCAAAAGAGAGAAAAAGAACGGCCAACGAGTGAGGGCAAGTAACGGGATTACCAAGATTCCAGGAGACAAAGGAGAAATGAAAAATATGAACTGGGAAGCATCAACGCCATTGAAAATAGGTGATCAAATAATACTTAATGGGGAAATGGTTCTCATTACAGGAGACAGCAAGAGCCAGGAAACCTTACAAGAAGGTGCCCTGTTATGACAACAATATCGCGGCTTTCGCCATATAACATCGCTGACGACCTCTTACGGTCCGACCTGTACCGCGAGATCAAAAAAGGGAACGACGACTGGCCACAATACGAAATACAGCCCGATGAGGTATATATGCCGGAACTGGTTGCCTACCGTTTCTACGGCACCGATCTCTTGAAGTGGGTTGTTCTAATTGCTGCGGGCCTGGATGATATGCGAGAGGTTCTGGAGGCAGGAACATTAATCAGATTACCCCCGACTGTCTGGATACGTGAGCGGATCAAGTTTTACGCTGGAGATACCGGAGAATGATACATAACGGTTCTTACTTTTCTACCAACTCAATCTTGAGCTTACATCCAACAGCATCGGCGTACCGGCGAAGTGTGGCAATTGACGGAGAATGTTTTTTACTGCCTCCGCCTGCTTCTATCCTTGCTACAGCAGATGCCTTTGTACCCATACGATCCGCTATCTGTTCCTGGGTAAGACCTATCCGTTTTCGGGCTTTGAGGCATTCATCAAAGAGGGTAAAATCATCCTCAAGGGCGTCGTATGCGACTTTAAACTCAGGGTCTTTCATCCAATCGGACACCATTTCATCATGTGTTTTCATATTGCACCTCTTGCAATCTTTTTCTTGCCGTTTCAAGTTCTCGAAGCGGCGTCTTGTCGGTACAATAAAAGGCGCGACCTATGCCTTGTTTGCCAATAGCTCTGATTTCAAAAAGTTTATTTCCTATGCTTCTGGTAAAAGGAAACGGCAACTCAGGGCCGTATATCATGATTCTGTCCACCGTTCTCGCATAAAAAGCCCTTATTCCAACCGGCCAGGCATCAATGGTTGTTCTTACCTTCTCACTGTAATACTCAATCTCCCACTGCATAATAGAGATATTAACAAATATGTTACAATAAGTCAAAGCAGGGATAAATTATAATGGCTTTTTTCGGACTTTTCGGCGATAAAAAGAAGGATGAGTTAAAGCAGTTTGAGAAGATGTTCAAACGGGTTTGGGCAAAGAAAAGCACCGAGCGTCAAGCCGACAGGCGAGATGCTTTTCTTACTCCCGATCTTTTGCGGAGACGACGTGAGGTTACCCAAAGTGGAAAACAAAAGCTTGTTCTCGATCTTGGCTCTCAAGGTGGTAAAGTTTCATACACGTTGGCCGATCTTAACAAAATGGCAAAGGCCATGGAGAAGGCCGAGGGCAAATTCGGGGAATCGACAAGGGGTGTTTCTGTGGCGGATTTGATCCGGTCTTCTCGAAAGATTGACATTGAAAGGGCAAAGAAGATCACAAATTCAACCCTTTACAAGTTTGACGGGTCCATTATGCTATTCCGGGCAACAAGCCAAAATGATAATGGTTATCATCAAGTAAAAATTCGGATAGAAGACTGGGAACATGAGGTCAGAGCGGGAAGGGGCGATACTTATTTACCTGCAGCGGCAAGCGCAGCCCGTGGCCGGGTATCCTTCGACTGTGACTGTGGTAGACATCAGTATTGGTATCGTTATTTGGCTACTATCGGTGGCTTTGCCCTTGACCCTAAAGAATTTGCTTTCCCAAAGATACGGAACCCGAAGTTGCAAGGATGTTGCTGCAAACATGTCATAAAAACGTTAGCCGTCATGCAGACACCCTTTGTGCAAAGCCGGATCGCCCTGGAGATGAAGGCGCAAGCCCAGAAAAAGGGCTGGTTCAGTCGCCTGCTGCATGGAGAGCGACCCACAGAGACGTTCATGGAAGGGAAAGATTTACAGGCATCAGAACTCAGCGGGAACGTTGATATTGTGAAGGCTTTCAAGGACATGAAGAAGGCGCAGCAGGGGATAGGACAAAAGATATTAAGTCTTCTCACCGGAAGAACGAAAAAAACGGAGAAAAAGATGGATGCTATGCTTGGCAAGGGAACGGTATCAGAAACACTACTGAAGCATGAAATTAAGAAAAACAAACAACTCGAAAAAGAATCAGCGGCCAAAGACAGAGACATCCTTATTGGCAAGCTTGATGCCCATATCCTGCGAGCAGTTCAGATTGGCAAAAAGCCGAAAGACGAGGCTATAAAGTCATTTGCAGATGCAAACAAAATGACTGTGAAAGAGGTCGAGAAATTGGGAAAGGAGGCGAGCATCCTATGAAACCACGTGACTACAGGGGCTTCAATAAAGCGATGTCAGAGGACTTCATGGTCTTTGTCAGAAATCACCCGGATGCCTTTGATGTTCTGCTTTTCAAGCCGGATCCGGATTCCCTCGAAACGGTGGCTGTTAATCAGGATGTGGTCGGTGCCTTGGAAAGTGAAGAGAGGGCAATCGAATACCTCGATCCTGTCATGGCCAAGGCCGTTTTGATCCCCGATGAATTTCCCTTCGGGGCCGTGGATACAGGCGGCGAACCTGACGGGAATATGGACCAGCCCGTAGTTCTCCTTATCGGAGATCCTGACATCCCGAAACAGACTGTGGCTTCGTACCGGGAATTTATCAACGATACCGACGTCCGGGTGGTGTCGTTATATATCATGCGCAGCGAGATCATAGGAGAGGCCCCTGGCGTTTGTGAGAAGCATTACTGTGTGCCATTCCAGGTGTTCGATTATGAATTTATTGAGCCGCCCTTGAATGAATCCCCCGAGGATGAGGCCGAGGACATTGGTGAAACGCCCACCTTGACAGCAAGCGAGTTTGTCTTACACTCCAACGAAGACGACACCCACGGAAAGAGCCAATGGCAGATTCGGACAGAGGACGGGACCTATGACGACGACCCAGCCTACGATAGCGGGGCGTGTGCAGATCTGAGAAGCCATATTGTTCCGGCAGAAAATCTGGAAGCTGCTAATGTCTATTTCTGGCGTGTCCGGTATCGCGGCGCTGTGGGTGATGAGGAAGGCGAAGAAGCAGTGTGGTCGGATTGGTCCGAGGAAACAAGGTTTACCACTATGGAGGTCTTTCAATGAGCAACGAAAACGAATTTTCTGAACTACAGGCCGTTGATTTTGGTCTTGGGGCCTTCATCGCTGCGGCTCTCAATGGCTTGAATGACCAGGCTGGTCCCAAGGGATTCAGGGAGTTCCTGGGCAGACCTACAAACAGGCAGATTTATCGCCACGACGCCGAGAGCCCGGCAGAATTCCTGAAGGCGTACCGGTCTGCAAAAACAGCCGAAAAGACCGTTGCAGGTGCGAAGTTGAATCTTGTTGAACTTCCTCTGATCTACTATTTCCGCAAACCCGGTCTCACAAATGGCATCGACAAAGAAATGACGAGACGTGGACGCTTTATGTTCTCGGAAAGCGAAGATGGCCTTGCGAACGCATATAAATTCATGGTCCTTCCTCTTGTCCTGGACTACAGGCTATTCTTCCTGGCCTGGGACAAGCCGACACTTGATAAGATACAACTGGCTTGGTACGCCTACATGGTAAGAAATGAAACATTCACGTGCCGGTACCGGGTTGGAGTGGAGGACGTGTTTGATATTCCGGCACATATAGGTGATCATAAATCGTTACTTTGTACCGATGAGAGTATTCCTCCCGGTCAGGATGGAGGCCGGGTTTATGCTGTCTCCACGGGAGTGCAAGTCGCTACGGATGTTATTTTCGGTGCAGGCGTGGATGCTCCGGACAATGTTGAAATCCAAGGCATTCTGCAAAGCTATATAAATAACGACTATCTGCCAGGGGGCACCAATGTCTGAAGCTGTCAAACAGGAAGATTACCTTCTGCAGGATGTGAAGTTAATCAGAAACGGGGTGGAGGCCCGAACATTCGATCTGTCATTTCTCAAGGAAGTAACCTTTGTTGAGACCCTCGACTTATCGGGGCCTCGTCTCATGATGACCTTTGATGATGCCCACTCGATCATCCGGGATGATATGAAGGTCAAAGAGCGGGATGTGTTGCAGGTTCGTATAGCCGACGTGTGGGGGCGGGATGGTATTGACCAGACCATGCAGTTTACAATCTGGACGATGCCGAACAAAGGAAACATGGTCACACTGAACTGTATGCAGCGCAATGTTGACCTTCTGAAACAACCCGCAAAGGACAGCATACTATTTCCGAAGGCACCGATAGAAACAATACTGAAGCGTCTGGCCCCAGGTCTCCGATACAATGTTGGCAACTTTCCAACGCTTGAAGCCTATCACTTGCTTCCAGGTGAGAGGCCGACAAAACTATTGCGGCAGATGGCAAAAGAAAGAGGTGGTCTTTGTTTTTACCGGCGAGGGGCACTTGTATTCATAAAACTGGCGGAACTCTTTAAGAAGGAAGCGAAGCACACCTATGAGCACGATAACCCGAAGGCTAAAAACCAGATCATATTTTTTACCAGAGAAAACGCCAAGGCACTTATCAAGGACCGCGTGGATCGTAATGTCATCGGATGGGATATGGTCAAGGGTGTCATGAAGTCGGGAAAGAAGACAACAAAACCGCCTGAATTCGTTTCTGTTTTCAATATGGCGACCATGAACAATCTTGCCGAGATTCCTTACCCAGCCATTGATTTTACCGCACTGGGCAATGGCACGCTTGTGCCTGGGGCGACAATCTCCTTGAAATGGAATGCTGCCAGAATTGATGCACCTATCGACGAAAGCTTACCGGCAAAGGTGGTCATCGGGACAGTAGCACATTATTATGGCGCACAGAAATTCTTTACCAGAGTTAAAGGAGTGTTGCCAAAATGAACGGCGAACCTAATCAGACATCTACAAATCAAGGCAAATATTACGGTGAGCACATTGGCCGCGTAGAGTGCATAGACGATCCTAACCATCTCATGAGGGTGCAAGTCAGAGTGTTTTCTATACATACCGAACAGGTGCCGATGAAGGCCCTTCCATGGGCAGAGTACAAGCTTCCTCTGGGCGCACGGGTAAATGACGGGTTCTTTACTCCGGTAGACCTGGGAGATTATGTCTGGGTGGATTTTCCGTACAATACCGACCCGCGAAGACCTCGTATTACCGGATCAGTCCATATGGCACCGGGGAAAGTTCCTAATTTTCCTCATGAGGCATTTGCGGGAGCCAGCAAACTTGTCCACAAGACAACCGGTGAAGAGCCTGCACCGGCAGCCGCTACATATCATAGAAACTGTGTTTATACACAGCACGGCGTCACCATTGAAATTAATGAGGATACCTCTTTTGCCGTGACTCAGCGAGCGTCCGGGACGGCGATACGCATATCACCGCAAGGGGATATTACTCTGCATAGTGAAAAGAAGATTTTTGCATCAGCAAAGGAAGCTGCTCTTATCACCGCTCCGCAACTGGCATTGAATGGCGAGCAGTCGGTCACGATAAGCGCACCGGTTGTAAATATTAATGCTGGCGCGTTAGGCATGGGTGGAGGAGGAGCAACTGCTGTATTGACAGGTAATTTTGAGATAGTTGGCCCCATTGATGTGAAGGGAAATATCAGTGCAACCGGCAATATAATTGATGGCGGGTCAAATACAAACCACCACAGCCATTAAAACAGGGTAGGGGGCTCCAGGCCTCTTACCTAAGATTTATAGAGTCTCTTTCTCGCATTGAGTAGCTAATATGAGATATGCTAACCCCGACACTTCATATATTCAAAGAGAAGGGTGCCAATATGAGGATTTCAAGTTGCTATACGAAATAACTGCACCTACAACTGAGTGATTTCAAATAAATACATTATCGAGAACTACCAATTGAAACAGAGGAAGTAGCCAGGTTTAGCCATAGTGACCGTATTTATGGCTGATTGACTGAAGCGATTTATTAGCTTGTCAACGGTTATATAATGGCTTTGTGCCACTTTTACTACTCAATAGTTTTAACAATAAATTTAAATGTCATGAGCTATTTTACCAATATATAGTTAGATGCGTGCGAAAAAATGTCGGGGAGCGTAGCCCCTGCTCTCTTTGCCCGCTCCAATTCAACGTTGTCCCCAGGTATTTTAAACACCAAAACATATAAACCTGGTCGTGGCACTGTGATACAAAAGCGCGCTTGGTTTGTTAGTCCTGCATATACTGTCATCTCCCCAAACCTCATATCCTTTCCTAAAGGCAAATAAAACGATACCACGTGTTTCCAATCCTCATGGCCTTTGCTCCATCTCACTTCATAAAGGTGTAGCGGTGGGTCATCCTTATCTTTACCTGCTTGCTTCAAAACTACGTCGCCAGTCCCAATATTTGTTACCAATAGTTTGCCAATTATTATTCTCTCTTTTGATGGATGCGTAGATAGTTGCTGCATCTCAATATCTATCTCTAATTTTGGTTCTTGAGCAAGATCTCTATTCAGTTTTTCCAACTGTGCTTTTGCGTTTTGTACACGTAGCTCTGAATTAAATGTGTAGATGGCCCAGATAGCACCGATGATTAATGCAACCGCGACAACGCAGGAACTGCAACAAGAAGCTATTTTCTGGAACTTGTCTATATCCATTGTGCCCTCCACTTTATTAATGAGCAATAGCAGCAAAAAGAGTTAGTTTTTTTGGATCAGAGGGAAACCTTCAATTGCTATCCCCACCCTTTCTTCACCATTTTTATATAACTTTTTGTTTTATTCTTATATTGTATGCAAATTATGTCAAGAAAATTATTATTGTTTTCTACATTACCACTTGAAAATAGGACAAATTGTTTCTTTATGAAAAATTCGATAACAGGAAGTACATCTTAGAAATGAATTTCTAAATCGAATCAATATTAAAAATTGTGTGCTCCACCTGCAACAAAATGGCCTATCATCAAAGAAACAACAATAATTACATTATGTAATAAGTCTTTCTTCAACCTTTACGATTTAAGAAATAATCAAGTTCTCTAAAACGATAAGATAGACTTCGAGCAAATCCATCAAGCCCAGGAAAAAGAGTGGCAGCTGTTATATTCATGTTATATAGTTTCATAAGTACTTCTGAGTGTAAACCAAATGGAATAACGATTTTTATAATTGAGATATCTGAAAAATCAAATTTATCATTTCTTGAAAATACTATATTAGACGCATTATTATCTGAAAGTTCCTTAAAATCAAACTTAAAAACTGAGGATATATTAAACTCAAAAGACTCTTCAATATTGCCTGGAAAAAGAAAAAGCCCTTGCTGTATAGAAATTCGTTCATGCTGCTGGAAAGGCTCGACCAAGAGGACGAGATTATCATTTTTTCTATCCTTGATTATACCATTGGCCCACTGATTATTCCTTTCGATAATATCTTCCCATGCATGTTCTTTCTCTGTTATCTTGCTATCGTTAATATTCTTTAGCTGCTCAATCAATTTCTTAATATTGACTGCCCATATGATCGAATCAGTCTCCGATGTTTCGACAGCAAAGAATGCAGCAACATAACACGACCATGTAAAATCAAGTAGCCTCGTTGCTCCCCCATGGTGCTGTAATAGAGATAACCATTCTATGAGGTTTTCTAATTTTGGTAAAATCTTAATATACTGATGCGCTCTACGTTGAAAATCCCATAATATATATTTCTCACGATTCCTAAACCAATAAGTGTCATCGCATCGATATTTTTTTGCGTCTCTTTCAAATTTGGTAGACAATTCCAACCTATCATTAGATTGTCCTCTAAATACCCAGTCCCAACCTCTTCCATTCATCTTATCAAAGAGTAAAAGGATATCATTCCAAGAATTAACAGTAATTTTATAAAACATTGCTCTTTCACATTTTCTTCCTGTTATGACATTATGTCAAGGGGAATTTTTATCAGTGTTGTAGAGTCCGATTTGAAGCATTGTATTTAAGGCAAAAACCACGCAGTATAAAATTCAGGAAGAAGTTTGTGACTAAGGAAAGAACCGAGCAGCGTGCATTTCGGTAAGAAAGCAGTGCCTTTGGCAAAAACCACGCAGTATCAACTTCAGGAAGAACATTACGCTTCAGGCAAAAGCCACGAAGTGTGAATTACATGAAGAAGTGTTGCATCTAAGGCAAAAACCACGCAGTATCAACTTCAGGAAGTTATTCACACTTCAAGTGCCGACATATCTTGCAGCCAACAAACTGTATTACCCACTTGAAATGACAGGAGCGATTTCTTTTCACCCTAAATCATGTAATCCTTCGTTTTTCTATTACAATCCTTCGTTTTTCCTGTATTTTCATTCAACTCGAATCCTATTACCCTTACTGTAACGGCCACTTTACGCGGCACCCCCGCGCCGCTTAACGAGGAGCAACACAAAACAGACCTACGAAATGGAGGTAAAGGATACGATGAAAGAATACCATGAAAGAGTAAAATCGATCACGGACAAGGCAAACCATCTTCGGGATGTTTTGTTGGTTCCAGTGATTGATGAGGCAACCGGGATGTTTATTGGTGATCGTAGAACAAGGGCAGACCGGCTGGAGATCGCAACCAAGGGAAGCATTTTTGAAGGTCTTGGCAAAGGGGCCGCTACAATTCAGGCTACATGGTCAAACGCATTGAGGCAGTATTGTAACCAGAGAGGTCATATGCCCTCCGAGGAGATGCTTGCCAGTGCTCATCAGGCTATTGAAAATGCAATTACTGCAACTGTCGGAAATGGAAGACATGAAGTGGGCGGTATGCTTCTTGAGGCAGCCAATATTTCGACGACAGAGGGGATTCTCATGAGGGACCGCATGGTGGCGCTTATTCTGCCTGTCATGCTCCTGTCCGTTACCGGGAACATTGTGTCATATATTCCCGGAACTTTCAATCAGAGCGAGATATTCAAGATTTGGCGAGTAGCTGCCAGTACATTTGGTGACCTCACCATAAACGACAAGATCACCCATGATTTCGCCGGTCAGTATGGAACGATGGATCAGCGATTTCTTACGGGTACCGGCAACGGAACCAAAACAGGATCATCAAATGAGTTTGATTTGAACTCTAACACAAAATGGGGCGGCATTCGGCCTTTCAAGAAAAAATCCATCAAGATTATCCATGACCGCAACGTTGTGGCAAAGGATGATGGGGCCGCTGTATTGTCGGGGAGTTTTGTTGTCGGCGGTACCACGATTACCGTAACCGGTACGGTCAACTATGCCAGCGGTATTGTTCACCCCGTTTTTTCAACAGCGCCAGCTACCGGAATTGAGGTACATGTCGGGATTGATATCGATATCGAAAAAGACCCGACTCTAATACCGGCAGTAAATCACGAGATGGATTCAAGGACTATTTATCCGCACGAATCGGCTATTGAAGCAAGCACTACACTCCAGTCTTTGTGGGGGTTGCGCAGAGAATTTAACTTGAATGCCGACAGCATGGCTATGCTCGCTATGAGGAACTTGCTGAGTGCCGACAAAGATCGCAAGCACCTTGCCGATATGTATTTCTATATGAAGGGACAGAAGTCCTGGAACATGCATGTACCGGCCAGCACATATTTCCAGGAACATTACGAAAGTGTAAAGCAGACTCTCCTGGAAATAGACGCAATACTTATGTCTCAGACCGGGACATCCGGACTCATTGGCCTTGTAGCTGATTCCAAGACTGCGGTCCTGTTTAAGAGTATGAAGGAGCCTAATTTCTCACCTGCTCCGGGGTATGTAAGGATTCCTCAGCCGCACTATGTCGGTCGTCTTTTCGGCATGTGGGACCTTTACGAGGATCCGCAGCGGTCTACCGACTACAGCAGTCTCTGCTACGCGAAAGGGAAAAACATAGGTGAGGCCGGTTACATTGCCGGTGACGCTATCCCTGCAATGGCATTCAAACACGCCATGCAGAGCGATTTAAAATATGAGAACACACTGTGGGAGTTGGCCTACCGCGACCTGAATCCGTTTGATGGCCGAGAGTATTTCATGGAGTTGGCCATTACTGACACAGAGGAATAAGAATATCATGGGCGATCCATCCGCATAATTATTGTCGGGTGGATCGCCCTTCTTTCAATTTCTCTGTATTAGTCACCCCCGAGTGGGCGTGGATTGTGAAACGGCAGTAGGAGGCTAACCATGAAAATCAAGTTCGAAAATAACAGTGTGTCGGGGGTAAATCGAAGGTACATAGGTTTTACTCTTGACATCCCCGGACGGTCATCACAAATAGTCGATGTTCCCCGCCAATACGTCAAAAATGCTCTTTCCTACCTCAAACACAGGCACCCCGCAGTCATATGTACGCCGATTGTTGCGGCAGAGAAGACCAAAGAAGCGGTCCAGTCTGTTGTAAGCGAAACCAGCACAGAGACGGACCCGCAGGCAGAGACTACTGAAGAAGGGGTAGGGGAGCCCGAATCCAAATCAGAGACTGAAACCACAACTGAAACCACAACCACAGACGGGACAGAGACGACGGAAACGACCCCACAAGGGAAAGCTACGGTGAGTATAGGGAACACGAAGAAGAAGAAAAAGAAGAGTGGAGGTAAAAAATGAAATCAGTTATCACAAATGCCGCAGAGATAACCGTCCTGCGGTTGATTGATAATACATACAAGACTGGTGGAGGCCCGGTATCCGTGGGTGCCACGGTTGTTGCAGCGATCAAGGGACCTGTAGGAAAAGTATTTCAGGTAAGAGATGATAACTGGGAGAGCCTTTTAGGAGAGCCTCTTTCCAGAAAAGCGACCTTCATGGAAGGGCTCAGGCATCTTGCAGACGCGGTCAAGGAATGCAATTATGTGAATGTTGTGCGGGCCATTGATGATGAGGCCCGTTTCCCTTCTCTATTGGTGAAATTGATTGCCTATCATGGTGCATGGGTGTCTGGCCATGATTATGTGAAGGATGATGTTGTTACGCTTGGCGGCGTCACGTATATCTGTATCCTGGCACACACCTCATCCAGCGAGAATGACCCCCCGAACGCAATAAATTGGGAGGTATTTACCGGCAGCCTTGAAGTGGGTCAAACGTCGAATGAGGATGGGCACCCATACGGGACCTCTCTTTCTCTTGGGGCAGGATATGTCCTTGAAGTGTGGCCCATTGACGGCGATCCAAGCACTAACCGGTCTTTCGAGATCACAAATGTCATAACGGAAAAAGGCGCGTGGGTGACTACTACGTCCTACGAAGTAAATGATGTAATAACCGTTACGGGCGGGAAACTGATCTGCACCACAGCGCACACGTCTTCAGGTGACGCTCCAACGCTGGCCATCCCCGGAACCACCTGGAAGGCATACAAAGGGCAATACGACCAGAGATTCACCATCAACATTTATGACAAAGATGAGAACGGCGATGAGTACCTTCTTGAAACTTATGTGGCTGGTCTTAACCCTACAGATAAAGACGACATGGGCCGTCCGGCGTTCTTTGAAACCGTTCTGGAACAAAACAGCGACCGGTTCAGGGGCAACATTGATGAAGACCTTACATGGGATACCATCAAAGATAGCCTGAAATACGGGGTCAAGGCAACATTTGTTGGCGGAGACAATGGTGACGATCCTTCAACCGAGAACTGGATTTCCGCATGGGATTTATTTAGAAACGAGACCTACACCTGCAACCTCATGTTTGCGGCTGGTGTCTACGACGAAGAAGTGATTGCAAACTGCATAGACATTGCGGATAAACGGCACTGTTCCTTTTTCTTCGATGTTAACCCAAATCTTCAATCAGATCAGGCGATTGCATGGCTGAAAGGCATGGGTGTCGAGAGCAGGCACGCACGTTGTTATTATTCACCGTTTTCGGCGAACGACCGATGGTACGGCGGAAAAACAGTCTGGGGTGTATCAGGGGCGGCAGTCGCCTCAAAAGCACGCGGATTGGCAAACTTTACAGGAGCAACCCCAGGCGTTCATTACTCTCCCGCAGGTATCAACCGGGGGAAACTGACCCGCACCGGTATCAAGCCCTTGTTTCCGGACGATGCAATAAACCGTGACGATTTCTACGACGCTCGCATTAACCCTGTTGTATCAGGGGACACTGGCGGCGCGGTGATCGACGATGATCTTACCGTCTGGTACAAGCAAAATTACAGCAGGTTCGGATGGGTAAACGACATCGCCGACTATATTGACCACCGGTTTGTCGAAGGTGCGGCTTATATGAAATTCGAGCCGGATGGCCTCACCAAACAGGGTCTTACAAAGATGACAAAAGAAATACTTGATCAACTTGTCACTTCCGGCGCCCTGGTTAAACCCAGAGATGATGCGGACGGGACACAACCATATATCCTGAACGTGACACAGGAAGAAATAGACCTCTGGCTTGTCACTTGGGACTTTTGCCCTACCGGAGCGGCCCGTCGTATTGCGGGACAGCCAAGACTTATTAAATAAGGAGGAAAAGGATATGAAGGGTGTGTTTGGAACAAACGAAGCCAATGAAATTTTCGGTGATCTCATTTTTGAGAAGGCCAAGGAATGCAAGATATTCGAAGAAGCTGCCGATGTGGGATCCATCGATGATTTCGCAAAAAAACAGATGAGGTCTCAGGCTATGGCTTGCGCTCTCACGTGGTTGGAGAATGGGGACTATTCCTTTGGGGCTTTGGCCGATTCCGTCGCAACCATTGCTGATCTGGACGGAGACGAAGAGTTCACCAACGATGAGGAAGCCTATTACAATGACCTGCTGACCGAGGTCGGCTATGCCTTCACCGCTTTGGGCGCAGACGCCGGAAACATTCAAACTTTCATCGACAACGAAGATGACGAAGAAGGTGCAAAGTTAGGGACCTTCTTGTCTGAGAAAATGCAGAGCGTCCAGGATGATGACGACACTCTGGTCAGCCATTATGCTGTCAGCAATGCCCCGATTATGGAATCCGTGATCAAAGTTGTTAGAAACGGACAGATCGTATTCAAAACGAAACGAATTGGACGGCCCCACAAGATGACGGCTGCACAGAAAGCTGGCTTGAAGATCGCCCGGAGAAGAGCCTTTACCGGTGCGGCAAAACTTGCCAGAGCTAAATCGATGAGGATGCGTCGCAAAAGAGGTATGTAATTGGCACTGACAGATGCTGAAAAGACGACCGCCCAAGGCAAAGCCGGAAGTTTACAGATATATGGCAACGCCGACGATAAGGTAAGCCCCTATCTGAAGGCGTGGATCGCCCAGCCGGATGAGGAAAGCAAAATAAGTATTTGCGTTATTGGTCTGATAGGGCCGGGAACAACCCGGTCCCTGCAGGCCAACTGGAACAGCCCGTTCGAGCAAAGCAGCCTCGGGGGAATGTTTGAGAAAACGGGAGGGTTTTTGCAGGCGGCAACCGGAAAGACATCAGTTACTACGCTGTCATCAACACAAATATGGGAAGGAAACAGGCCGCACACCTTTAACTTGACCCTTTCTTTCTATGCCATTAACGATGCACAGAAAGAAGTCATGTTTCCACTACGCGAGCTCGAAAAGATGATGGGGCCCAATGTCTCGGCTGGATCAGAGAAAGACGGTGCCGTGATGGAACTTATCAAGGGCACTATACCGGGGGGCAGGATTCCTCAGCCCGTTATTCTGAACATCGGTCGACGCATGATGATTCCTAATTGTGTCATTGAATCAATGTCTGTGCCATTGGATAAGGAGAAGACCAAGGAGGGATATCTTGTCAGGGCAGATGCAACGCTGTCCATATCCACAAAGGTCATGTTGAACAAGGAAAACATCGGGCAGACATGGCCGTAAAAAACAAGAGAGGAGAAAAAGATGGCTAACATATCCAATGTTCGGCAAAACGTGCCGCTGGTTAAGAATTCGTATAAAAAATTGGTATCAATGGGCGAGGGAGTAAAAGGCGACGATTTCAGGATGACCATTGAAGGCTATCCCGATCTTGAATTTCTCGTACAGTCCACTCAGCTTCCGGCCCTCAAGCGGGAAATGATTGAATCTAAGGGGCCCCACGGAGTGATGTTCAATCAACAGGGCAACTTCATGAACGCCCAGGACATCACTATCACCTTTAAGGAAGTTATTTCCGGGAAGGCATTGGAGGCCTTACGGGCGTGGGTGAAAAATAAAGAGTACAAGCAGGTCACGCTTGCGCTGATTTCAGAGAGTCTTCCAGACTCGGCTGTTGCGAACTCCGTTGTCATGGAAGATGCCTGGATTGAAATCGACGCCATCGATCTGTCGGTCGACGACACGACAACGCTGATAAAGCCGACCGGGACCATTCACGGCAACTGGGTGACATGGGCAGATGAGGAGCAGGAAACGCTCCCCTGGGAATAAATCATGACACCAAATGAGTTGCTTGACCAGGTCAAGACCCAGTTTCAGGTCATTTATCTTGAACCAGCTAAATTGACGAACCTGTTAAAACAGGCTCTTGGGACCTATCAGGATAAAGCCGGGGTGGTCAGAAAGCTTCAATTTGACGACAACGCCACAGAAGTAGACGCGCCTGCTGATCTATTGGAGATTATATATGTGGCGGATGCGGAAGGGCGGTGGCACGAGCATCAGGTGAGCAAAGACTCAGTTACGGTAGTTGTGCAAGGCGGGAAGAGCGTCAAGCCGTATATCGTCTCCTACTTTGTCAATCTGCGCGACATGGACATTAATGACGATGAATTGCCGTCCGAAACCATCGGACTTCTTCGTGACTACCTTGAGGCCCTGATCGCAATCCCTAATACAGCACGAGCAAGACAGATAGCCACGGCAACGGGAATACAGGCGGAATATCCGTCTGAAGAAGAACTGAGGAGCAGAGCGGAAAATCTTGAACTGGCCATAGAAGATTCACGGGCAATCATCCCGATGGCCACGGTGTACTGATGGAAGAAGATTTCAATAAACTGCGATTAATCGCCAAGCAACTGGTGCGGACGCCTTTTCAGGAAGGATGGCAGTTTCGTCTCGATATTGATGACGAAAACTCACCGGATGATCTTGATATTTATGTCAAGGACATCACTTTTAGCCCGATTGAGGTAGAAACAGAGAGTATTAAGGCTGGAATGCAGACCTTGACCTACCCTACCGGAACGGCTCCTGTGGGACTCTCCATGACTATGAGAGATAACAAGGATCGGCGTATCTATGACTGGTTTACGGCATGGTCAAAAGAAATGATCAACTACGACGGGACGGTTAACTTGCCATATGGCGAAGCTGGCTATGTCAGGAAGGCTGAACGCATCAACCTGGCAAATGATGAGGTACAAGATACATGGTTTGTGTTTCCGACCAAACTGGGGGATATCACAGAATCTGTAGATTCTGAAGGATTTTTAGAGTTTCCGATATCTTTCATACAATTTAGATCGTGGGGTGAATAAATAATGATACCGCCTTTTACCTTAGCATCAGACCCGACAGTACAGATACAACTGAGAGACGCTACAGTAGCCGATGCCATGGACTTTGCGGACGTGGATGATAGCCACGAGGAAGAGCTTACCACCTTGTTCTTGAGGAAGATGCAGGAGGGGACCATCAGGGACCCAAGGAAATGGACGGCGGAAGATCGCTGTCTTGCCCTCTTCTGGCATTGGCTTCATACCACAACAGACCATGATATAGCCCTGTCCTACGATTGCCTGTACTGTGGAGAAAAACACATCTACTTACAGGATTTCAGGGTCCTTGGCGACCATTACACGGCGCTCAACGGGTCCCCACTGAGAAAGGGTCAGTGGAAAGATGAAAACATTGTAGTTCATCCTCTTACCGGATGGGACATGGAAGACCTGGAGCGTAAGCGCCTCATGTTCGAGCTTGCCCCTGGCGGACTGGAGCACAAAAAGGCAAAAGCCGCGATGACCCTTGAATACTTCACCATGTCGGTAATTTTCGAAGATAGAACAGACAAAACGCCAAGGGACCGGGAAAAGATCAAAGTCAGGACCAGAGATAAGATTCTGGCAATGTCTTTGGATGATTTTTCGGTGTTTGCAGAAATGGTATCCGGTCTACTTTCCGAGATAAAGCATGGGCTTGATATGGAATACGACGAGGGCCGTTGTTATCTCATTATGCCGCCCCATGAGTGCCCCGGAGGAGGTGGAAAAACGCGAGTGCGTTATCCCTTTTGGAATATCAACTACATACCAGGTTTATAGCGAACGGTCTTGGGACATCATAATCGAAAATCTGTGCCTGTACGGGAACCAGACAATAGATGGGTTAAGAAGGTCGCCACAGAGCAAGGTAATTGCGCTGCATAAGGCGTTGCAAAGAAAAATGAAGATAACCAGACGATAACGGCATGAGCGACGAAAAGAACGATATAATCACCTTCTCTTATATTCTCAAAGTACTTGAGAATATAAACAATGAAACTGTCTTACCTCTTCTCAAGAAGATAGAGGCCAATACCGCTGCCCTGAAAAAGAGAGGAACATTTCTCGCAGGACCTGGTGCCGGTCATGAACGTGCAACTGTCAACACCAGAGAATCAGTCTCCCCATCCGCCCCTCCTTCAGTCCGTGCCGAAAGAGCACAATCGCCAGCAGGAAATAAAGAGAAGGTCCAGAGACAAAAAGCGGATAAAGCCGTCGTTACCATGGCTATTGCTGCAAAGAAAGCTGCTATCCCGAAGAAGAGACGGACATTTTCATCCCCTGTGGGCTTTGCAAGTCCCCAGAGAGCTGCAATAGATGATTCGCAGACCGCTGTGGTCACTGTTGAGCCGAAAAGAGACGCAAGTGGTCGTTTTACGGGTAAACAGAGAGCACAAGGCGTTAAGGTTGACGAGAGTAATGATAACTCCCCGAAAAACAGGGGCCGATTGGCGACGCTAACAGCTTTCGCTGTTCATATGACAAAAGGAGGCGTAGGAGATAAAAAAGAAACAATGCGGGAAGCTGTGGGCCGGGCAACATTGGGACCAATGTATGACGCAGTAGTAGAGATGAAGTCTCATTATGATGATTTCAAAGACTCGAAAAATACGCTGAAAGAAAAGTATACAAAATTTAAGGGGGGAAACGGCACTCAGACGGCAACCGACGTCAAGGCCAACCATGACCAGAAAAGTCGTTTTCTTGACCCAGAGGCCGCAAAGATCATTGAAGCAATTAATAACACGGAAGATAAAGATGAAAAGAGGCACGAAGAGCTTGTCAAGGCCATTTTAAGTGGGGGCAAAGGCCCGGCCAAAGAGACAGGCCCAGGGTCAACCATGAGGGAAAAAGCCCGGAATGTGCTGCGAAAGAAACAGGTATCTGCAAGCGCTAAGGCGGAAAAGATACCCGGAGGGAAAAGAAGTGGAGGTCTCCTTGATAAGTTGAATAGTATCCCTGGAATGGCAAAAATACCCGGAATAGGTGGTGGTGCTGGCGGCGGTATGATGGGGAAACTGGGGTCAATGGTTGCAAAGGTGGCGCCCTTGCTTGCAGCCATACCTCTTGGTACGATTGCAGCCGGACTTGCAGCGGCGGGAGCGGTAGGTAGCGCTGCGTATTCTGCCGTAACCGGGAAAGAGAACCCTATTAGCAATGCCGTGAATGCTGCCGGAGAGAATGTTACGGGCAAAAAAGGCTGGAACCTCGGGGGGCAGGTCTATGACACAAAAGAGGCTATAGGAAATTTCATAACCGGCAAAGGAAAGCCCGATGTCAAGTTCCAGAACAAATATGACACCGAGTATGCCGGGACGGTGAAGGATGCATCAGCCAAAAACGGTGTCTCGGAAGATTATATGAAGACCATGATGCACATTGAGAGCCAGGGGAATGCACGCGCGGTCAGTTCGACAGGCGCTAAGGGGCTTTATCAATTCGTTGGTGGTACGGCTCGTCAATATGGAATTTCAGGGAAAGAATTTGATCCCCAGGCCAATATTGAAGCTGCAGCGAGGCTGACTGCCGACAATAAAAAACAACTTGAAAAAAGAGGGATAGCGACGAGCGACTCTAATCTATACATGGCCCATCAATTGGGCGTCGGGCGAGTTGGAAAAGGCGGGGTCGTAGACCTCCTTGATGCGAGCAAGAACGATGCACCTGTCTCCGATGCCTTGCGAAAGCAGATGAATGTGAACGGTGGGAAGGAGGGCATGAGCGCTCGTGATTTCCTCAATATGTGGCGGACTAAGTACGCTGACAATGCAGTAGCGGCAGGCGCTAATCCAAATTCCATGCTGGCTAATAAAGGGCAGCAGCCACCTTCGGTTGATGCGTCACCAATATTAGCAACTAAATCCCCCGAAAAATTTGGCATAAGTAAAACAGCAGCAGATTTAGCCAACCCTCTATCGGGAGCTACTGCAGCACCTGCTGTCCCGACCATCATTGCCCGTAAAGCCGAGATGCCTTTGGCGAATGCGGAGAAACCCGTTCAGGTCGCAAAGCTCGAAACAAGGCAACCCACAGGGTCAAAGTCGATGGAAGCAGCGATAGCTGACGATACAACAAAGCCTGTTTTTAGAAACAAAGGTGAAGGTATGTTCGCTGACGGAAGTGATAATGTAAAGCCCGTCACTCCACAAACTGCATTCAGAAACAAGGGCGAGGGGATGTTTGTTGATGAGAAACCCATAGCAACAGTCACTGCAAAACCTGCTTTCAAGAATAAAGGTGAAGGTATGTTTGCTGACGGAAGTGATGCAGCCAAGCCACAGCCTATGACAGTCGCTACCGCTCTTCCCACGGCAAGCGGACGTTTCAACGCACCCGGAGGCATTAAAGGGTTGGGCGCAAAGCTTATGGAAGCAACCGGCATTAAAGGTGTTGATGCAAAGCTTATCGATGGCGCAATGAACTTCGCCGAACCGGTTACAGCCCTTGCCACGGGTTCACCTGCACGGCCTGTAAGCCAGCCGGAAAGAATGACCACAGCCATGGCAAAGATGGAAGAGCTACCGAAACAGGCAAAGGGGTCTTTGCAGCAGGGTGGCGCTGATATCAGCGGTATGCTGACGGCTGTCCTCGAAAAGCTCAATGCAAGCGTTGCAAAGATGTCGGGCAAAGATGATGCTGAGCAATCGGGATCTCCGGTAATCCGGACGGAATTTGACGACACCATGCTGACTCTCATGGCATACGACAGGATGTAATATGGGTAATTATATCGAAGAATTTGACCACTTGCTCGAACTGAATCCGACAACGGAGGTCAGAAAATATGGTGATGAGGATGCCGTACAGGATCGGATATTTGAATGGCTGGAAACTCCCCAGGGAACTCTGGCTGACCTCCCTGAGTGGGGACATAACCTTATGGCGTTGAAGCACGAACCCCAGAGTATCAACCTGAATGTCGTGGCAGAAATGAGTATCATGACAAAAATGCCGCAAGATATTGAAAATTTAGTCATACAGGGTGTCAGTGTTGAATTCACAGAAATTGACTTGTGCCGGATAACTATCATGCACCGCATTGGAATATTTGAGGAGAAGATAGAACTGTGATAACCAAAGACGAAGCAATAGCGAAATTCAAAGAGATTCTCACGGCGAAGTCGTCATGGAAGACTTTGGCGAAATCACAGTTTGTCAACCACCTTGCTGTTTTTATGAGCTGGGCGTTGAGAGAGTCGCTTTGGGCGATAGAGCGAGTTTATCAAGAATTCTTTCTCTCCACGGCATTGAACAAATCCAGTATTTTGGCACGCGTTGAGGACCGGGAGTACATTCCCCGGAAAAGAACTCCGGGATCGGGATCCGGAACGATCACAAACAATGGCGAAAACACAGTTTATTTGCCTGCCTATCAACCGTTATCTTCCGATGCAGACCTTGATTATGCTACGAGTCAAGCATTGACCCTCACCCCCGGCCAATCGGCCACCGTTGAATTTATTCAAAGGTCCGACATGGAAGTTACCCATGTCGTTACAGAAGCAAAAGTGTTCTATGAAATCCTTTTTGATGAAGATCTTGATAGTGATTTAACGCTCGATCAGGCTACCAGAATATATGAATTCGATGTTTACGTCGATATGGGAGAGGGTCTTAGGTATGAACTTTGGAACTGTTCACGCCTTTTCCAGAATGCATACGAGGGAGACCGTGTCTACGATGAGTTCTATACACATGCGGGAAAAGCCGGGATTCGTTTTGGTAATAGTTACGTTGGAACCATCCTTCCCGTTGGGGTCTCGGTGAAGATTGTGTTCCGGCTTACCGATGGTGATGCAAGTTTGGCCGAGGGGCAATCATTGTATGTTGTAGGAGAGGCCTTGGATGTCGCCGGGGAAACTGTTGACCTAACCATCGTCACAACAGAAGCTATCACAGATGGGCAGGATGCGGAGACAGTCGAGGAAATGAGACAGAATCTCCAATATTGGCCGATATACAACGAAAAACTTGTGTGGCGTGATGACTATATCTTTTTCATCAAAAGGGCAGTGGCTGATATCCTTTGGATTAAAGTGTGGGGAGAAGAGGAAGCCGAAGCGCTTCATGGGGCAAGCCTTCAGTATATCAACAAGATATTTGTTTCCGCTTATGCAACCGACCGGCCAAACCTTTCTACCGAAGTTACAGAAGCGCTTGCCGATGTCAATATTCTTAATCGTAAATTTGAGTGGGTAGCCCCTGTTTTTTCAACGTTTTCTCTTGCTATTACAGGGAAGGTTTCTCGCACCGTAGTTGTATCTGATGTTCTGTCAGCAATCACGGAGATCCTGGAAAATAATTATGGCAAGGATTCATCGAGCCGCCTGACAGAAGTGCGAGTAAAGGACTTTTATAGCATCATTAACTCTACCGGGTATTTCTCTACAAGCGGGGCTTATTTTGAAGTTGTATGTACCGGAACGATTGAAGCGACAGAACTGAATGAAATGGTGTGCATAGACATGGATGCAACCACAATATCGTTGAGCTACGTATGATAAATTGGCTGAAGAAAAGATTATCGCCCGTAAAGAAAGATTCCTCGCGGTGGAAGGAATTGGCCGAGGCTATTCAGGAGTTTTGGGCAGAGAATTTTGATCCTGATTACGATGTAATCGCCAACCTACGTTCCATTTATACGGCTGATTCGACCAATCAAAAAAAGCTTCTCGTAGAGATAGGTCCATATTTTGAAGATGGTATTGCCGAGGAAAACATCCCAGTCAGCACTGCTATGCGTAAGATGGAGTTACACCAAAAGGAAACCGACATTCCGCTTGTGAGAGCCATGGTGCGTCTCGGGGTTGTTGCGGAATGGAAACCCCTGTATATGCTTCCAGATGCAGACTATGGGGATGCGTTTTACACCAGCGAGCATGTTGCGGTATTGGGAGAGAGCGTGGACAACTGCCTTCTCACATCTCGGGGCGTGCTCGTGATCGATATGTCAAGTGTTCCAATTTCTGAAGATACTGCAAATTTGGCTGTCCGAAGGTGCAGGAGCCTCTTGCCTCTACATATCGTTTTTGATAGATGCCGCCTATATGCCTCTTTGTCGTGTAACAACATGCCCAAAATCGCGATTGGAGAGATGAGTAGTGAGACGACAACCGTCAACCCATATACACGGGCATCTCTTGAGGTGAGCACAACGCGGACAAGAATTGTCGGCGGATCATTTGGTTTGGAAACAGTTGAAGTCAGGCCACAATAAAAAGGAGCCAGAATTATGTCGGAACAATTTTATAACATACTGACATCATTGGGACAGGCAGAATATTCCTCTGCGATCTCGCTTTCAATCCCAGTGGCATTGACGCATATGGTGCTGGGAGACGGAAACGGGAACTATTATGAACCATCTGAAGGGCAGACTTCACTTGTGAATGAGGTCTATAGGGCGGGGCTTAACTCGGTAACCACGGACCCGGATAACCCTGGATGGGTGATAGCAGAGATGGTAATCCCCTCTACGGAAGGAGGGTGGTACATAAGAGAAGCTGGTCTCATAAGCGGCACAGGGAATCTCTTCGCTGTAGGAAAGTTTCCCGTAACGTATAAGCCTCTATTTTCTGAGGGTGCCGGGAAAGAGCTTGTCGTAAGATTAATTTTTGAGGTTTCAAACGCAAGCGCTATCACACTGGTTGTCGATCCGACTGTGACCATAGCAAAGGTCTCGGACATTGTGACTCATAACGCATCGGAGACAGCTCATGAGGATATCCGGGGAGGAGCAGATACTCACAATGAGTCTACAACCGCACACAACATCCCTACCCAAATTGCCACAGCCGTAGGAAACCATAATACAGACGTAACGGCTCATGCGAGCGCTGGGTTTGTAAGAAATTTAAAAATTGTTGCGAACTCCACCGTGAATAAGCTCGATATTTTCACAAAAAGCGGTGGAGCGGTTCCGGATGCTAATAACGTTATATCCATAGCTGTACCTGATGGTAACGGCTACACGATCCGTTCAAGGGCGGCAGCGTATTTATCCGGTACATCTCAATTCATTCTGGCTGATACTGCTGGTTATTGGGGTAGAACATCGTTAAATGGATCACGATATTGGGCTTGCCTGTATGCGATATGGGACGGAACCGGCATTATATGGGCGATATCCCGCGACTATACTCTCCGCAATGTTACTACGACAACGACAATAACGGACCTATCACACATGCTGTTAGAGGCTGGCAGTACATATACCCGCAGTGCGTCCCATTATTGTCAGATGGTTGCTGTGTTTGAATATGAGTATGATACGGGAGATAGTCCAGATCACACGTTGGTGTCAGATAGTTTTGTAATATGCACCGAGGCGCCATCTTATCTTAAAGATGTTGGCAAAACACAACAAAAATTTATAGCAGATTTGGATGCGGGCGAGTTGGAGATTAATGGAGTATCCCTGTCCAGAACAACATATGCCCGCTTATATACATATTTTGGTGGGCCAATATACGGGTATGCCGATAGCAGTCATTTTTATTTACCTAATACGCCTGGTAAGTTTGCTCGTGCCTGGGCGCATGGACAAACTATTGACCCGGATAGAGCAACCCGTACAAACAGAGGCGACGGGACTACCGGCGACTACGTAGGGACAAATCAAGGCGATGCTTTCAAAAGCCATTCACATGTGCAGAATACACCTGATGGTGCGGGCGGCACGTTTACTTTGCAGGGTAGCGGGGCTGCCGGTAACCGCAGCGATGTATCAACTCAGGCAACTGGCGGCACCGAAACCCGTCCCATCAACATAAACGTTATGTGGACAATTAGATACTAATAAGGAGGACGTGTGCAGATATATCATTATGATCTATTAACCGGAATATATATGGGGGCATCTGAAGCCAGAATAGACCCGCTCGAAACAAAAAAGCAGGACAAAGAGGTGTATCTGATGCCAGCACACTCAACTATCGATGCTCCGCCGCAGGCAGGTGAACATGAAGCCCCTGTTTTCCATGATGGAGCGTGGCATATAGTAGCTGACTACCGTGGAGAGGTGTGGTGGAAGCGCGATGGCACACAATTCCGGATCGAGGCGTTGGATGTTCTCCCTGAGGAAACTGATGCTGATCATAATCCGCAGCCGTCAGCGTATCATGATTTTGATGACGGTAAATGGGTATTAAACCGCGAGAGATGGCTGGATACGGATATCCGGCCAAAACGAAATCAACTACTGAATGAAGCGGACACGGTCCATTGTAATGCAGATCGCTGGGAAGTCATGTTAGCAGAACAAAAGTCGGCTTGGCGGACATACAAAAAAGCGTTAAGGGATTTACCGGGGGTAATAGATTATGAAAATCCGGTGTGGCCCACGATGCCAATAGATTAAAACAGTTAATTGAAAGGGAGGCTAAGGATGATTCATATCGATTTTGACAAATTCAACAAGGTGGGGCTAAAGCCTATTCTGGAAAAGTTCGAGAAAACGGGTTTGCCGGTTGCTGACGTGGAGGCCGATAATAAGGCAAAGCGTGAATCTGGATTCCAGGTAAAATCCGCAATCATTAACTTCGAGAGCGGACAGAAACTTCTCGTGAAAGCAAAAGCGGGTGGCTCAATTTTCCAGGTCAAGCTGAACAACAAAGTCTTGGCCATCAAGAACGTTGACGACCTCGACAAGGCGATTCAGGAAGTTGTTGATTATGTTAAGGCGAACGAACCTCATTATCAGAAAATGAAGGAGAAGGCTCTTGCGCGCCAAAAGGTCGTTATACCTAAGATAAAAGCTGTCAACACAACGGTGGCTGAGCATATTTCACAGATGCAGACTACCGTTGATGACACAAATACAGCCAACGCAGAGATCACCGCACAGATAACAGAGATTGAAACCGCCGGTACAGAGAAAAGCAATACTGTAGCTGCTCTTGAAACCGAATTAAGCAATCTGGTTGCCGTGGGAGAATCTCTACAGACAGAATACGACCAGTTAAAGGAGGTGGCGGCATGAATCCACTGACAGAAGGTAAGAGGATTAAAACAGGATATGACTATTTTGCTACAGGCTTTACCGGCATTCAGTTATCTGAAGCATATTACAAGCTGACTGCCGATAAAAGGCAGGAACGTTTTCTATTCGAAACTGCCACCATGGATGAAGTGAATGATGTCTATAACCCTGGGGACTTTTATGACGAAAACGACAGGCTGAAGACCGAAGAGCTCCTGATTCTTGAAGCCATTACGATTCAGAAGTTTGCACGGACGGATACTAAAATGGCCGCCCTTGTGCGCGTGTTCAACGGTTATTTGAAAGACAAGAACATCGAAGCCATGAGTCCGGTAATCGGAACACCAAAGAAAACAGGTCTATTTGCTTCCGTCACTGTCCAGATTCCATTTAGCGATGGTCAGGTGGTGAGCGTAATTTTCCATAGTCCGGATAACAACAAAATGAAGATCACGGCAGATGATGAAATTATTGCTTTCCGTTGGCTCTTGAATAAGAGAGATATAACCCATGTCGTGTCTCCTGAAAATGACGCTGAGATAAGCCTCCAGGAAATTGGCAAGAGAACGGCACAACTGGTGGAAAAAAACAGTGTTCGCTTTCAGGTTATGCAGAAAGAACTTCTTGAACAGAAAAAGCAACTTGGGGACCTGAAGGCACAAGCTGATACGGTAGTAAAACAGCATGATGAGCTTGTTGCTGCACTGAAGGAAAAGCAGGATTCCGTCGAAGCCGCAGATGCTAAAGTTATCAACCTGAAGGAACGGATAGAGAAACAGAAAGCCTTTAATGATGATTTACAGAATAAAATAGATGCACTGAAAGGAAAGCAGGCAGGTAATGACGGAAAAGCAACAGGCGGGGACACTCCGAAGACCGAGGCAGAGATGAAAGCAGAGCAGGAAAGGACGGAATTTAAGGCAAAGAAGGCAGAGTTTGAGCAAGAATTGGTGGGGCGGGGCGCAGAAAGAAGTGGAACAAACGACAACGAATTCAGGATCGACATGGTTGGAACTTATAAAGGGAAGCTTGCGGTCGAAACCATATCGGTCACCTATTACGTTGAAATGGTTGACGAAGCGCCAGCAGGCAAGGTCGTTGTTTATGCAGCCGATAAAAAATTTGAGGCAAAGGGAATTGTCACAGCCAACAATGCCTTTGATAAAGCTATCAAGGCATTCGATGCTGCAATCAAGGACAGGGAAACCGTGGCAGGGTGGGCGGCGAAATATCAATCCGTTGTAAGCCAGTTTAAGGTTGGTGACCAGTATATGCTCAGCCGTAAAACCTTTGTGTCGCCAGCGTTTGAGGCGGATGATTACATGAGTGGGTTTTCCGTTCGTAGGCTTGACGGCGCGGAGGCTGGCGGTTCAAATCTCCCCGCAATCACATTTGAGAGCGATAACAGCAGTATCAGCATCAGCTACGACAAACTTCAGGGATACCTTGCTGACGGGTCGCTGAAACTGGCAGGCGGCGCTCAGGATACAACTAAGGGACCTACCGATACAACCGAATCCCCAGCCGTTAGCGTCCTTAACGACATTCTTGCCGGTAAATATGATGGAGATTCCGGTAAGTTGGGAGATGCCCTTGATAAGGCTGCTGCCGATCTGGAAGCAGAAGGGAAAGCTCAGGAATTCGACTCTCTATTAAATAGCGCAGCGGATCACTTAACAGAACTCTTGAAAAAGGAGGCTGCATAACATGCTTTCATTCTCTGAAAAACGAGGTCTACAAAAAGTAATTACAATGAATCTGGCTAACCTTCAGGCTGGTACTCTCCCCTTTGCTGAGAAGAGAACGCTTCAGAAGGAAATACAGGACGCTTTCGCAAAGTTGAAGGAAAAGCTGGACATAGTTGAACCGCAGCCTGCAACGATAGCTGACGTTAATAATGTCATGCCTCTGGTAAAGCATTTTATAGGACCGTCTCAATTATCCGCAATGGGTAATGGGACCAGGGGTGAAGAAGGTCAATCCTTTAAAGACAAATTTGTGGAAATTGCCAAGGCTATTAACGACATGCCGAAGGTTTACGGGCAGGATGGCAAAGGCGACGACGCGGTTGTATATCTTCATTATTTCAAAGGCGGGTCAGACTGGTACATTACAGAAAAGGATTCGGAAGAAGAGCAGCTTCAGGCATTTGGTTACGCGATCCTGAACAATGACAAACAGAATGCAGAACTGGGGTATATCAATATCGAAGAACTGATACGGCTTAATGTTGAACTTGACTTATATTGGAGAACCAAGACACTTGGACAGGTTAAAGGCGTGGGCGAAAAGACAGGTACAGAGGACGAATACCCAAAAGGCGATCCTGATATCCGTAAGATGAAAAACGCCGTAATCGATCACGGCGGAGAAGTCCTTGAGGATCGAAGCGACAGCATTGCCTTTACTCTTCATGGCGGTATCGGTGGAGATGCTCTCCTATCATACAGCCAAGGTGAAGGTTACCGGGTAATGTATCAGAAAGGCGCAGGGGTTACTGAATACTTTCCGGAACCCTACGATGCCGTGAAAGCATATTCCAATTACATAAATGGTCAGGGAGGGCCACACCAGAATCAGAAACTTACCGACCTTATTGCAGGCAAATACAACAACGAACCACCCGAAGTATTTTTGAAGGTCCTGAAGGATATTGTAGAGGAAATTAACGATATCGAACCCGTAAAGCCACCTACAATCACGTACATTGAAACCAACCAGGACAAGATTGAAGCAATCATGGAAAGCGCGCTCAGCGAAGTGTTCGGGAAACTCTGGACCAGAACAAACAGTTACGTGAATTAAGGGGAACTGGGTTATGCCTGCGGCGCTTGTAAGAACTCTTGCAGAAGAAAAGAACATCAGTATTTCTGAAGCTGAAAACCGATGGGAGAAAGCCAAGAAGATTACCGAGGAACAGGCCGGTATTTCTGAGGCAGATGACGGAGAAGCCTATAGGAAATACGTAGTAGGCGTTTTCAAAAAGTCCATGGGCGTCAAAGAAGAGGATAAAGTACTTGAAGGTGCAGACAACACCCCACCAGTTAAAGTGGTTTTTGTTACGGCAAAAGACAATTACCCTCGTCTTGTCCAAAACGCTCTTAACTTTGATGACATTCTGAACATATTCGTTCGTCTTTTTCCTTACAGTATTAATCCTGATTCATGGGAAAAAGAGTACGATGCTGCGAAGAAAGCTATGGCTCTTCATGATGTCTTTCGGGCAGAAACGGACATTGAAATAAAATACGAAATTGCCCGTGAGATTGAAGGCATAGCCAGAGAATGCCGTTACAACCCTGGCTTCAAGAACATGGCAGGGAAAGCAATGAAAGATGCTGCCATAATAGAACTTCAATCCCCTGCATTAGTTGGCAAATATCTTTTTGACAGGAATTGCAAAGACGGAGAAAAACTGCTCAATGAGGCTATGCCAAGTTTTTACGAAAATGTGAATCAGATTGATGAACTTCAAAAGAAAATAGATGTCCTGCATCAGCAATATAATGAGGAATTAGAGGAGACGATTAATCAGTTAGCAGTGGATAAGGAAGCGGCAAGAAAAGCGTGTGGGCTGGACGTCCTGACAAAGAAATTATATGACATGAACAAAGAACGCAACGACTGGGTGTACAACAATCAAAAAGCTCAACGCGATAGCGGTGCTGGAGGATGGCCCAAATGGTCAACAGAACAAAATGAGTATTTGAAACGATACGCCGAGGAATATGACAAAATTTCTTCTAAAGTAAGCGACCTCCAGAATGCATTCATAGAGCCTATAGGACAGAAATACCGTGAGAAAATGGCCGATCTTGAAACCAAGTATATGGAAGGAGAGATCAAGGGCCTGGAAGCCAGAAAAAAAGAGATTACCGATCAGGCAGGGAAAGTCGTTGTCGCTAAAATCCTTGAAGTATCCCCCGTGACAGAAGAAGAAGCCGATCAGTGGGTAAAAAGCCAGGCGATAAGTAAAACAGCGAAAGCCCGTCTAAAAAAGCAAGGATATGATGAAAACGCAATCAGAAAGGACATGGCAGAATTTTACCGGTTAACAGGCGGCAGGATCGGCAAGGCGTTTTTTGATTCAAAGGGAGACAAAAGGGCAAATGCCATTCATTCTCGCGGGTTAATCTACGTTGACAGCCGCTTTACAAAAAAGATTTTGTTTCATGAAATGGCGCACTTGCTGGAAGCAGAGATGAAACTGGAAGTCATGGGCGAAACGTTTCGGGATACAAGAGCAAAAAAGGAGAAAGGGCTCAAGAGCTTGAAGAGCATTACCGGGAACCCTGGTTTTAGATCAGATGAAGTTGCCTATACAGATGATTTCTTTGATCCTTATGTTGGTAAAGTTTATCGCCAAGCCTCTACCGAAGTGCTTTCCATGGGGTTACAGATGTTTTCCTCTCCGGAAGACACAATCTTTCTTGCAAAGCGCGATCCGCAGATGTTCAGTCTGATGGTTGGCTTCATGAGATCAAAGCCGACAGCCAGAGAAATTGCCAAAAAGGGAATCGTGCAGCAAGCTGCATTAAACGAGACAAGCAGGCAGGAAATTATTGATAAATTCTATGCGTCCTTAGCAAAAAAAGCCAAAGATGATGAATTCTGGAAAGGTAAAGGCGACGGGCTGATTGTCAGCATAGACGGTTATGGTGCGTCCAGAGGCAAAAGCAAAGGAACAACAGTAATTTATTATTATTACCCCGGTGATCCTAAAGGACCTGGTATGGCAACCCACGGTATGTATTTTAGCAACAGGCAGGACGCAAGAAATTTTGTATTCCTTTATCTCCTTTACGTTCAAAAAGGAATCATTGTTGATCCGAAAACAGCATCAACAATTGGTTACAAGCTGGAGCTCAGCGTAAAACAGAAGTTAGTGCCTCCTGAATTACAAGACATTGAAGAACTCCCAACATTTATTGAGGACTTGAAATGATTGAAAACATTCAATATCCGGTAACTCCTTATACTTTTAACATTATGACCCTTGCAGGAGAAATAGGGCTTAGAATAGAACCGACAGAGTTTGACTGCCCGGCAAAATTTCAGATCAATAATTATGGCCTTAAAATGCCGGAGAAAGTTTTAAAAGAGTATTTTCGTGAATTCGGATTCGGAATGAGAGGCTATAAATTCGATCTGGAAGAAAGCGATCAAACCTTTCCTGAAGACATATACCATGTTCTTACCCTTAGCAAGATTTATCTTGAAGACGGAAAACAAAACAGCATCCGTGATTTTGAGGTATTAGGATTTATCCCGCCTGAAGGATATGTAGACCTGTTTTCTGATCCGGATGTACTTATGGAAAAAAGAAAGGCCCCAATTTTACCCAGGTTAGAAGCCCGGGGTTTGGAGCCTTTTGACAGAGAGCATGACGCTCTCTACAAAGAGAGTATAGACCCGCTTTCCAATTCTATCAAGCCCATTTTCGAGCGTGTCCAGCCAGTCACCGACTATAATCAAGCAGTTAAAGCCGCTCATTCTTTCGACGACATAGAGAACGTATTTGCGGCAATGTTCGGGCCCATTGTAGTAAAGAAATTCATTTCCAGAGAGATTTCAGAGCTTGAAAGTAAGATCAAGAGTATGCGTGAGAAATCCGCAGAGCTTGACGACGAAAATGAAACAGGCATCACCAAAGGCGAAAAGGCAACCTCCTACCTTAATGACAATACCCCTATTGATCTTCAATATGCCGTGGTAGAGATCGACCGCCTGATTACTTCCCATGATGATGATATGTCTCTCAATGAGGGTTTTTCACAGGACCTTCAGCCCAGGGACCGTACCAGGGAAGGTATGAAATTACAGGTTGAGCAAATGGCTGGAAAGTTAAATCCGGAACGTCTTGGAGAATCTACAAGCGTTTCAACGGGAGCTCCTGTTATCGGCCAGGACCTCACTGTTGAGTCTGGCAACGGCAGGACTATAGCAATACGCAAAGCATATAATTCAGGTACAAAAGGGCAGGAATACAAGCAGTGGATAATTGATAATTCAGGTAATTTTGGTATTTCCGGAAAGATTATCGAAGGTATGGATAAACCCGTGCTGGTAAGAATCCGCATTACTGAAATAGACCGGGCAGAGTTTACAAGAAAGGCCAACGAAGACGAGATTGCCCAAATGGCGCCTTCTGAACTTGCCAGGGCGGATGCAGCAAAACTTACCGACAAAGACCTTGCCCTTTTTCAACCTTCTGAAGACGGAGATATAACGGCTACATCAAACCGTGCGTTCCTGGCAAGATTCGTCGAGAACATGGGCGGAGTTGCAGCAACCGGCTACATGACAAAAGATGGAGGATACACAAAACAGCTTATCGACCGTGTACAGGCTGCCATATTCCAGAAAGCATATCAGGATGATAATTTACTTGCCCTTATGGCTGAGGAAATGGACCCGAAAATAAAGAACATCCTGTCAGCCATGACTGTTGCAGCAGGTGAATTCTCACAGGCAAAGGCTTTATCATCGGACCTTATGGGGATAAACATACCCGGCTGCATTATCGAGGCCGCAAAACTGGTTAAAAGATCAAAGGGAGACGGGGAATCTCTTGAAATGGTGCTCAATCAGGGCGGTTTCTTTGATAATGTATCGGAGGATACGAAGCATATCGCCAGGTTTATCAATGATAGTATCCGGTCCGCAAAGCGCATGGGAGCGGTTTTTAAAGAAGCAGGCAGATTATTAAAAACCCGTCTTGAATATGAGAAAGCACCCAAACTTATAGATGCAGGGGAGCCTTTACCGACACCGACCCAAATTGTAACGCTGGCTATAGAAAAAGAAAAAACCGCAAGAGAAGGGACGAGGTTATTTGAATCGGCAGGTGGTGTCTTGATGACGCTTACCGGTAAAGAATTAGGTGATGACATTGATTCGGAGAATTCCGTTAAGACAGCCAGAGCCTATTATAGGGCAAAACTACAGGGCAAAACAGTAACCAGGGAAGGTGTTGGGGAGATAAGGTTTTCCGGTAAAGGGTGGGAAAAGTTTAGACGCGGTATAAAAACGGACATTAAAAAAGCCAAACTACTTCCTGTTGCACCCGTTATCATTCAATATGGGAAACATTGCGTTTCTGATCCGTTTAAAACCCGTCATGACAATATCAAAAGGTTTCATTTTTTTGACGGTAAAGTTGAGATGGAAAATGAAATTATTCTTGTAGGCGTTACAGTCGGAGAAGATGACAGGGGGCACTTGTTTTACAATCTAAATCATGATCCTGATGTGCTTTACGAAAAAAGAAAGGCCCCAAGTTTGTCCGGGGTAGAAGCCCGGAGGTCGGGACCTTTAGAAAGTTCTGTTCCAGAGAATTTAGCCCCGGCCTCAGAACCTTCTTATAGAGAGCATTACACTCACTATAAAGAAAGTATAGGCGCAGATATGAATGCTGTCAAGGAGATTCTTGAGTCATCTGCAATTGACAAGGAAGCCCACAAAGCGGCATCCTCTCCCAAGAATAACCTTTCTGAGCCCACAGAGGCCCAAAAAGAAGCGGGAAATTACCGTAAGGGTCATGTAACTATTAGTGGCCTGGCTATCGCCATTGAGAACCCGAAGGGGTCCGAGCGATCCGGGATAGACCCTAATGGAAAGAAGTGGTCCGTTACTATGCCTGCGCATTATGGATATGTGAAAAAGACAAAAGCCCCCGATGGTGACAATTTTGATGTGTATATAGGGGAAAACACAGACAGCGAACGGGTGTTTATTGTCGATCAACTTGATGTAGATACCGGGAAGTTCGATGAATGCAAAGGGATTATTGGTTGTAACGACAGCGAAGATGCTCGTGAAGTTTACTGTAAAGGGTTTTCAGATGGTAAGGGTGTGTACAGGATAGGAGCAATTACAGAGCTTTCCATGGAGGCCTTCAAAAAGTGGCTACGCGAAGGCGACATCATGAAGTCCGCGAGTAATACTATTCTTGAGTCAGCCCAAAATGAAGATATAGATGCAGCGACAGAAGTTGCCAAAGGCATTTTAGAGTCCGCAAATACATTTGCATGGCAGGATTTCTATAAGAATGTACTCAAAATAAACAAGTATCGGGATACCTTCGGAAAGGTATCAGATGCCGAGAAAAAACACTGGTCAGCGGCAGGCGATTACTGGCAATTGGAAATAATCGATCCTAAAACGCTTAACCCTGTCAATGATCCAGATGCTGACCATTCTAAACCAATCCTAATAGGACCGGACGGGGACATTATTGATGGCAGGAACCGAAGGGCAACCGCAATCGAAAACAAGGATAAATCAATCGTTGCATGGAGAGCATATTTGGGAAAGATGACCGAGGGTCTTAAGCCTCGCGACCACGTCCAGGATGGCGGAAAGAACCTTTTTGAGGATACTGGTGAATTTGATTGGAGAAGGGCCGTTAGCGTGTCGGTATCGTTCGATGAGATATTCTCAGTATTTGAAAAGATATTCCCGATGGTAATAAATAATTCCAAAAAGTCGTGGGAGATGACAATCGCTGAATTCTGGAAACGTAATCCCGAAATTGTCTCGGAAGCCCAAGCCTATGCGGTGCATTTTACAGATATTCAGGACGCAATTAAGGCAGGGAAAGATATCCCCGCCGAAGTCATAAATGAATACCAAGACATTCTATCAGATAAAAAGAGGAACGATAAAGACATTCCCAGCCTTATAAATGTCCTGGTTGCTGAAGAGAGGGCGCAAGGGCAAGCATACCCAAGGGCTGAAGCATACCGGAACTACCTAAAGGCACTGAATGAAGCCTCTACCCGGAAACAAATCATGGAAATCACCTCGGAAGCCGACAGCTATTTGACCCAAGGGGATCGTTACTTACGTGAAGAGAATCCCACGGCAGACAAGATAAGAAGTTTCCTAAACAATCTGATCATCGAAAAGCGCCGAAGTGTTACCCCTTCTTACGATACCGCAAGACTGGATGCTTTTATTGATGACTATCATCAGAAATACAAAAGCATTCTGGCTATGGAAGAAAGCAAGGGGAAGACTTACGGGAAGAACATAAAAAAAATTCTTGGATATCTCCAGGAAATCAGCGGCATCATGAAAGACAGCGCCCATATTGGATTATATGAACAATCTGATTTCTCCACGTTACGGGAAGAAATCAATCGGAGTATCATTCCGAACATTAGACGGACTCTAAAACAAGATCCGTTGAATATGCTCAGTGACCAGAGAAATATGGATAAGTTATTGAAACTCATCAAAACATCTTTGCAGGAGGGACGCGCATAATGATTCTTGAACGTGCTTTACCCGATTGGAAATCTAAGGTTCAAGCAGCAGGCAATTTCTTTGAAATAGCAGTAGTTATTCAAACCCTTTTTGACTTGAAGCAAATACCTGGTCAAGAGTCGCCAAAAGACCCGAGCAATTACAAAAATGAAAGCTCGGATTATGGTCTAAAAGTCAAGGGCATTAAAGCCCGCGAGAGGCTAAATGAACAGGCCCGCGAGATTATCGACCGCGTGAAGGACTCTGGAGCTTTGAAGGACGAGGACCGGGAGATACTGAAACAATATTCAGGGCGCGGTGGCCTTACCGAGAATTCCCAGTTTGAATATTACACGCCTACTCATGTGGCCGAAGGGCTGTGGGATGGTATGATGGCAAACGGATTTGAGAATGGGAACGTTCTTGACCCCTGCACGGGCGCCGGTGTCTTCTCGGCAACGAAGCCAAAAGGGACGATCATCACCGGGGCGGATATTGATCCTGTAGGTTCAAAAGTGGCACAGCTTCTCAACCCGGATGATCTGATCAAAACTCAATCCTTCGAAAAGGTTGTCATGGAAACCCCAGACAACACCTTTGATGCCGTGGTTGGCAATGTCCCGTTCGGCAATGCACGAGGTGCAAGTGCTTATGATGATCCAGACTACAAGGATGAAAAGCGGATTGAACGTTATTTTATTCTCAGAGCCTTAGACAAGGTTCGGCCTGGTGGCCTCTGCTGCTTGGTCGTCCCCACTAACATCGTGGGTGCCAAGGGAGGGCAATGGGAAAAATTCAGAATAGCAGTCAACAAAAAAGCTGAATTTCTTGGGGCACACAAGCTACCGTCTAAGACGTTCTCGGCCCAGGGAACCGACACTGTTGTGGACATCGTTGTCTTTAGAAAGCATCCGAAAGAGTTCTTGGAGAAAATAGACACCGTTCCCTTCGATATTATGAAGGCCGCAAAGGTCGTTTGGGATGAATTCGTTAGCGGCCAATACTGGCTTGGCGAAGGACACCAATTCATCATGGGCAAGTGGGTCCCGAAAGTCGAGGGTGATCGATGGAGTCGGGAAGTTGTGGACGGGGATATTGACAATGCGGGTCTGAAAGTGCGTCTGGCTCAAAAGTTTGACTCCCGTATAAACTGGGACCTCCTTGAGGCATCGGAACCCATAGCCAGGAATTATATAGAGGGCGACCGGAAGATCATTAATGGCACAGAGCATGAGCTGACAAATGGACGGTGGTCCCGTGTAGTCAAGACAGATGATACATCCATGGCCATTGACAAGGATCGCTACGGTGCGGCAAGCCTGGCCGAACTGAAGGCAGTCCTGTCATCGCCAAAGGGAGCCCTGGTTCTTTCCGCAAAGCAGCTCTTTGCCATCTTTAAAGCTTTCCCGGAATACTTGACCCCACTACAGAAGGCCTCCATCGAATTTGCCATGAGCCAGCCCAAGGAAGAATACCAAGAACAGCTATTCCGGGGCTCAATCATTGGCGGCATGATTGCACGCTATCAGAACTCTGTCAACGACGGAACTGCCGAAGATGTGGATCGGCTTGAACTGCAGGAGCTTGTTTCCAAGGAGATCGATACTTATGGGCACCCTAAAAATAACAAGGGGCTGTTGATAACCGGGGAAACTTCAAAGATGTTTGGCCTTTTCAAGAATGCTGTTGATGAAAATGGCCAGTTTTCCGACCTGCTTGCCGGAACCATGGGCGGATCGGGACGGACCTTGGAGTATGATTCGACAAATCTTCAAGCTATTGTCGAACACCTCTTTGTTCGGGAAGGAATTAGGGAAATAGAGCTGGAGGATATCCAAAAGCTTTACACAGGGAAACGTGAAATAAAGTCACTGTCCGACCTTGCCGATGACGGCGCGCTGGCAATTACCCCGGATGGTTTCGTTGTCCCGATGGGGCGCTATACCGTAGGAGATATCTATCCGAAGATTCAGGCTATGGGCGATGCACTGGCTGCGGAAAAGGATGAACAGATTAAAGACAAGTATATGAAGCAAATCTCCGAGATCATGCGCAAGCGCATAACAACGGAGCCTGACAATATTGTATTCAGTATGCGTCAGAAGTGGTTCAATAGAAAATATGTGGTTGAATTTCTCAGAGAAAATGGGTACCCGAATGTAAATTACGGGGCAATGGAAAAGGTAGAAAAAGAAGACCCTTATTCCGGCAAGACGTTCACCACTACGCAGTTTAAAGAGGACTATGATAATCCGTTTGGCGAATTTGTGGGAATTGACAGTAAGGGCGGTTTCCCGAAGCAGTTTCTCTCCTATCTCAACGGCGGTAATGTCACATCATCCGGAGAAGATGCACAAGAAAGAATCAAAGAGTATAAAGACCGTTGTCGAATTCTCGAAGAACAGTTCAACGCATGGATGCAACAGCATATTGAAATAAGTGAAATTGCTGAACAATATAACCGAAAATTCAATGGGTTCACGCCCTTTGACTATGAAGATAGTAATTTGCATCTGGAGGGAGTTTCGCCACAGGTGAAGCTGCACGGTTATCAGAATGCGGCTGTCAGGCGGTTATCCGAAGAGGGTCGGGGGATACTGGCCCATAATGTTGGGCTCGGGAAAACCTACTCAGCCCTCGGACTCTATGCATATAACAAAAAGATGGGCCGCTCCAAGAAAACTTGTATTGTGGTTCCTAAATCAGTGCTGGGGAACTGGTATCATGAGTCAAAGAAGTTCCTGGGTAATCTCAACGATGCGCTCTTCATCGGTTTTGAACCAAAAACAAGCAAGGATGGGCAAGTCGAACATGAAGTCGTCAAGGACGAGAGGGGAAACCCAAAGACAAACGCATTTACTGGACAGCTTGAATACCAGGATGTTCTTGTAGAGAGAAACAGCAAAGAGGATGTATGGGAAGCCATGTGGAAAATCCCCCAGTCAAATCATTCTCTTGTTGTTATGACAAAAGACAAATTCGGCATGATTCCTATGAGACCGGACAGCAAGAAGACGTATGCCGATAAGATGGTCAAAAGGTCGCTCATCAGCGAGAAAATGCACGCAGAGGCGACGGGTGGCAACGCTCAAGGCGATGACAAGTCAACAGGGAAGAAGATTTCTTACGATGAGGATGTGGCGAAAACAAGACTTGAACAGCAATTCTCCGATGAGGGAACTGCGAAAAAGGGAGAACTTCCCTACTTCGAGGATATGGGGTTCACCGATATCATAATTGATGAATCCCACGAATTCAAAAATAATCTCCTTGCTGGGGAGCACTACCAGGATGTGGCCTATCTTCCCACGGCCCCGCCCGCAAAACGCGCCCTCGATATGACCATGAAGATGGCCTATCTGCGCGATGCTAACAATGGTCGAGGGGCCTACATGCTTTCCGCTACCCCGGTTACGAACAGCCCATTCGAGATATTCAACATGCTTTCCTATACCTGCCCTTTAGAAGAATTTGAACGCTACGGCATATATACCCCAGACGACTTCATCCGCGTATTCGGGCAAATCACGAGCGTAGATAAAATGATGGTTGATGGTGGCATAAAGTCTAAAGATGGGCTGACGGGATTTCAAAATCTTGATGGGTTGCGCAGCATGTTCCACAAATATGTAAATATGAAAAGTGCAGAGGACTTTCCCGATCAGATCAAGCTGCCTCCCCATGAGGAGACAAGTCTTAATATCGAACTCACCGAGGAACAGCAACGGGTCTATGCAATCTTGCGCGACCGGGCAAAGGATGCTGCAAAACCACCGGGTCGAGGGGAAAAGAAGGAAAGCATGTTTTCCGTTATCCGAGACATGGATAGGGTCACGACGGACATGGACCTCTATAATAAGACAATGACATTTGTGTTCCGGGAAGGGGACAAGCCCAATGTAGATGATCTGGTAAAAAGTCTTCCCCAATCTATCAAGGTTAAGCGTGTCCTCGATGACGAGGAAATGGATGCACTCGGACTTGATCCTGAAATGAACAAGGGTAAATCTCGGGAAGTCACTGTAGAGCTTAGAATTACTTCACGAACGGAAAACGGAAGCTATGTTGTGGTCTTCCCAAAAGAATACGAGAACCTGGTTGTGGATCGAATCCCACAAAATAACATTGCCATGGAAAATGTTTCACACCCCCTCATGCCAAAATATGCACGTCTAATTGAAAACCTACGGTCGGACCTTGAGGCGGACGGAAAGCAACTGATCTTTACGGAAGAGAAATCACAGCACCAAAAGATTTTGCGACTAATTGTGCACCATATTCCTACCATTGCCAAATTGATCGGTATTATTAACGCTGAGGAAGCTCAGGGGGAGGACCTGCAAAAAATTTCTGACCAGTATAATTCAGGGGGCCTGAAATTTGTGATCTGTAACAAAAAGGCGGAAGTCGGGGTCAATCTTCAGAAAGGCACTACCGCCATTCACCATTTAACCCTTCCGTGGACGCCTGCGAGTATCCAACAGAGAAACGGGCGCGGGGTCAGACAGGGCAACACTGCCCCCATGATTCACATCTACTACTATTGCGGGAAAGGGTCTTTCGATGCATACCGTCTTGAGATACTTAAAGCAAAATCAAATTGGATGAGCGACCTCTTTGGCGGTACCGACGCGACGGCAGAAAACGCAAATGCCTTAAGCCAAGATGAGATGATGGATATGCTTGAAGCAGATCCCGAGGCAGCCAAAAAGAGACGGTTGGATAGACTGGCGGCGAAGCAGGCAGAAGAGGCCGAAAAAGAACAAAGGCGACTTGCAAACCAGTTACAGATACTTTCGCAGGCAACTATGGACCTTGCTGGCCTTGATGTGGCAAGGCAGGCAGAGCGCGAGCGTCTGACTAAGAGAATTCCTGATCTTGAGGCAGAAATCAAAAGGCTTCAGGAAAGGTGGTCGGCTGCCGAAGGGAATGATCGAATGAGATTGGGCAGCCAAATTGTTGAAAAGCAGCAAACCCTGAAGAATTTTACGGTAAAGCTTGGAACACTGGATCAGACATTTGATGAGAGACGGACCAGGCTGACATCGACAGTGAAGCAGACTGCTGGTCTTCTTAAACAAAAGGCAAAGAAAGGGCAACTTCCCTTTGATGAAACCCTGATAGACAAACCCGAAAGCGCCTGTGTGACCCTGGCCGGCAAAGTAGTTGCTGTTGGTGATTGCTATGAATATAAGAGTGATTACGAACATGGAATCATAAAGATTTCAGAGGTTGATCCGGTGCACCGGGCCTTCAAGTATGAAGATATCACGGGTCGGATCGGGTCAATGGACTTGGGGCGCGTTCCGGGTAATTGGGGGTGGTACTTAGCTGGCAGTCTGGCTAAACTGGAAGCCAAAGGGTTGAAAAAGGTCTCCTATTCCGAGAAAGAGCTGAACCTTAAAAAGGCATTGTCGGAACCGCATGACTATAATTCGCTCATTGATGGCAGGATTGATAAGGAGACGTTTCTCGATCACCGCCAAGAGATCAATTGGGATCAGCACTCCATATATGTCGTTCGCAATCAGGACGGAGCAATAAACATTGCTGACGGGTATTCTACTGAGGGCCTTGCGGCAGCTATCGTCTACCCCGAACCAAACAACGAGGGGTTTCGCAAGGCAGTATGTGAAGCCTACCTTGCGGTAAAGCGTGAAGGTGGGTCGGGCTACTATATTTCGGGCATAATGGGGCTATTGTTCGGCAACAACTACAACGAAGTTGCTCTTGGCTATGGGAAAACAGCAACAGAGGTCGAAGTACGTGAATATTGTGCCAAAAGATGGGCTACTTTCCTGGAAGAGAAGGGAGGTTTTGACGCCATTGTTGGATCTGTTTTAGACGGTTCTACCACTATGACAAACCTGAAATACCGACTTCCTGACGTAATAGGGGCTGGTACAATAGAATTGGGAGATAATGCCGAGCAAATCAGACAGATCGCCCATCAATATGTTGACGGGGTAGTGGCCGAATTGGAATCGGCGGTGACAGCCAAGAAAGCCGATAAAGAGCGGGCCGCTCAGGAAGCGCTGAAGAGTGATCCCCGCTATAAGGAGGTCCCGCAGGAAGTAATAGAAGCGTTTGCCAAAATCGGCATTACGGTCAAAACCAACATTACAAGCATGGCTTTGCCAGGGTTTAAAGGGCGCAGGGGGACCGTTTTGGAACCCTTTGCGAAGTGGTTTTTCCAGGACAGAAATGGAAAAAGCGGTGTGCTTTTCAGGACAAAAGACATTCTGAAAGCGCGTTATGGGGCTCAGTTCTTTTCGGATGCGGGGGAAGCGTTCAAAGGAGCCTGGTGGCACATGCCTTCATCGACTGACTTGAAGGTAATCTATGAATTAATTGCATAAGGAGGTTTTAAGAAATGCTGAAAACAGCTTTGAAGTTTGAGAATTACGGTTCATCGGGAGTGCATTACATCGGGTATGGCGTTGATTTTGAAGTGCCGGGCGGGACAATTGGAAGCGCCGGTATTTCCGTCAATGTTCCGGCAGAACATGCGATTGTGATCACAGCGGCGGTGAAGGCGAAACGCCCAGCCATGGTGGTTACTTCAGTTGCAACCTTTGATGATGGTGTACTTCCTGAGTACATGCCTTTCCAGAAGGACAATTACGGGGCAACCACTACACCGGACGCCGACAATGACGAGACGGAAGGATATTCTGTGGGGTCTGTCTGGATCAACACGACAGCAACACCTCACGAGGTTTACCGCTGTGTCGATGCAACGGAAGGTGCTGCGGTATGGCTCAATACATCTCTTGAAATAAGCGAGGTTCATACCCAGGGAACAGACCAGGGGCTTGACACGGGTGGCCCGAATGCTGTTACGGTGGCGGCAGTGAAGGGTGCCATTACAAACTCCCACGCTCCCGGATCAGACAATCAGAGCTTGTCCGGGCTCGCAACAAAGGTCCCGGTCGATCCTGTTCCTACGGGCAAGGTTGCTGTGTTTGACGAGACCGGAAACATTGCTGTAGCTACTCCGGGTTTGCATGTTGCGGATGGTACGGCGGTATCAGGAACGGCCACGACCAGTGGTTACGGGTTCGTATCTGCTGAGGAAATGAATACTTTCCTTGGCAACGTCAACGGAATCAAGGATGCCGTAAATTCAGTTATTGCCAGACTTGAAGGACATGGGCTTATTGCCGCATCCTAAACAATGTTGAGAAAATATAACCAGGTGGCCGTGCTTTGCGGCGGCCACTTTTACCCATCGATGGCGAGCATCAAAGTGAAATGTGAAATGGTACAGCTCATAAAAGCAGTTGCAAATATAGACGAAGCCGGATACTTTATCGGAAAAATAAAGGTGATTCAGGAACTGGAGACATAAGGAGACATTATGGACATCTATAAGCCCTCGGAAAACGATTTACAACCTTTTTTAATGCAGGCCGTGGCCAAGCAGCCCCTTGATCAGTGGATAGAAAAGTTTTCGGCAAATCTAAAGGTCATTCTTCTAAAGAGCCCACTTCGCTACAGGACCTATGGGCCATACTGGTGGCCGTTGAAGAAAATCTATATTGATAAAGAAGACTTCTCTTTTGGAGATTTTCTCGATCAAGAATGGTTTTCAACTATGGATTACGGCAAGCCGGAATTGAATATTATGGCCGCCTTCCTCTATGAGGACATGCGAATGGCCAAAAACATGATTGATGATCCATTCCATGTTATGGAGACCATAGACGGCGGAGATGCGGTTGAATTTGCCTCAAATGACCCAGACATGGAAATGCGAGAATAGCCCGAAACATAAAGAGTTACCGGGATTATTACAATACTATTGAGTTCGTCATGCAGCGGAGCCAGACAGAAGACAGGTATTTACTCTAAAAAATGCTGATTGGCGAACAATCATATGCAATATTGAAGATACCCTTGGGGGATAGAAAAACATGTAAAAGGAAAACATGGTGTAACTGGCTATATTAGGAGATAAAGCAGGATTTGTTATGTATAGCTCCTGTGGTTGATACTACGTGGTTTTTGCCGGATGCACTGCTTTCTCCCCGAAATGCACACTTCATGATTTTTCCCTGCGGCATAAATAACTTCCTGAAAGCGATAGGCGGACGAATCTAAAATTATGAAATGTTTCATGTGGTAATCATCTATTCAAAGCCCTCATGCAAAAAGACCACAAAAAGGTATATTTGTTTTTACAACGTAATATCAGCAAAAACCACATAACAACATAATTTATGTTTATTATTGTAGAAAATATAGGAATTTTTTATTGATTTTTCCTGTACTTGGTATATCATTTGAAGAAAAACAAACTTGGTATATTAATTGTTATGTGAACGAATAATGGAGGCAAAATGGAAAAGTTCATAACTTCGGAAACGTATGACGCCTATCTGGAAATGTGCCTTGGTGTGATGGCCCTCCGGATTCCAGATGTCCAGGCCATACTGATAAAGAACTACCCTACCGCGTCAATTGAATCGTCATACACAAATCCAAATCAGCATATAAACTTGAACGTTACGAGTATCATAGGAGAAATTGAAAGCCAAGGGCTACTTTCCCCTAAAAACTTAAGAAGCTCCTTCAGCGAAATAAACAAGATTTTTGTGGTATCCGCTTGGGAAACACTTAAAGAAACCAAAACTTATAATGCTATCGCAAAAGAACCGGATATCCAGTTTTTGCGACATGTCAGGAACGGGTGTGCCCACAATAAGTTCAACTTCACTGAGTTGAAGTATCCCGCCAAATGGAGAGATAAAGAAATTACTATGGGATTAGTCGATAAAGCAGTATTTCCCAACTTCATGAAAGATGGCGATCCCATTCTTCTTCTTATTGACATTAATAACAAGTATTACGACACAATAAACATTCCCGGATACGTTCCACATGTAATTTAGACACATAACTATCGGCTGCACCGGATCGCCTAAAAATCAGGCTCCAGGTGAGCCATGATTTTGGGCTAAAAAATAGGACAAATGATCGAAGAAATACGACAATTACTCAATCAACAGCATATTTCTGTAGAAGAAGTTCTATCAGGTATAGCGCTACTTGCACGCCAGCATGAACAGGAATCTCTGCCCTTTGTAATCGAATTATCAGAGATGGATGGACTCTTTGATGAAATCATCGCAGTACCAGCACTTTTGGCTCTCGTTGCATGGGGTGAGTCAGGGCTGGATTCATTGAAAGAGCATCTTCTTTCAGGTTTACATAGCACCGATGCCCAGAAAATTCTTTTGGCTCTTGCCGCCCATATCCCCCTTTCTGAAATCAAATCGATGTTTGTCCCTTCTGACTGGCTTGAAAGATGCGGTATTTCTGTCACGCCGGTTTTATCTATGTATGCGCTTCAAATACTTAGAGGTTTACTTTTAGAGCAAGCAATAGATCGCGAGATTCAAAGGAAATTAATAATAAACTTCGCCATGGAGACAATGGTCTCAGTAAAAGAAGAGAGCGACCATTCTGTTCGAGATGCATTTCTTTCCCTTTTACTTGATTCGCACCTCACATTGAACAAGCAACTCTTAGAGCAGTTCGAGACTCTTCTCGCGACATTGCATGGAAAAGAGGAGGAAATCCATCAGTTTCTATTCGACCATCCTATATTCCTTGACCCACTGGCAATTGAGCTAAGAAGTAAGCACGAATTAGGTGACGATTTTATTACTGATTTTGTTGTCCGGAGGGTGGATGGGACCTACATCTTAGTCGAGATAGAAAAATCAACCGACCGCTTATTCACAGTCAAGGGTAGAATCCACAGCGAATTGAACGACGCTATTGGGCAATTAAGAGATTTTCAGGCATGGATTGCGGATAATCGTGCTTACGCAGAATCCAAGTTGCCAGGGATACGCAGGCCGGAAGGGCTCGTTGTCATTGGTCGTCACTCGCAGCTTTCACCTGAATTGGAAAAGAGATTAGATGAGGAAAATTTCAGTCGTCGTGGGCATATAAAGGTAATCACCTATGACGATCTTCTAAATCAAGCTCGTGTTGTTTATGAAAACTTGTTGGCGGTTCCTATCCGATTCCGTGCAAAGGGCAAAGTTCAGAAATGACGAAAAAGAAACGCTTAACAACAAAATGGACCCGACTTCCTTCGTCGGCGGGTAATTTTGTTGTTAAGCAAAAAATATTATGGGAGAAAATATAATGCCTACGAAATCTCGTAAAATTCCGCGCTACATCCGATGTTTCCATTGCGGGCGTGATAGAGAGATATCAAAATACGGAGGGCGCGCTCCGCGAGATTGCGATCCTTCGCTTTACCGGCACACACAAGACGCATCAATGCCTTTTCATAGCATTGCTTGCACCTGTGGCCACTACACAAGCTATGGATATGACGTTTTTCAAAATCAAAGTTGGGAATTAAATAAGTCGGAAGATAAGACCAAAAAGGCATAACCAGGCGCTCCTGCATATTCAAAACGGCCACGCTGCACAGCCTTCTGTTCTACCACATTTCAGTTAGTAATTATCGATAACTCAATTATTATTATTAATTACTTAGTCGTAGGTGACAAAAATAATTATCCCATTAAGGGCAAAGAAGTACGTTTTAACTGGTAATCTTTGCCTCTGCAAAATCACGCAGCCCACGCTTCGCAGGTGCTGTCAACAACCTCTATTTTCACCACTATTATTCCAATTAACAAAAGCTGATCTCCGGTTATTCATTTACCTTCTCATTCAGAACTTTACTCAACCTGAAAAGTAGTACCTTCCTTTCCTCAATCTGTATCTTATTCCCTGTCTGAGGATTTCTTCCTCTCCTGGCATTTTTCTGTTTCACCGTGAACTTACCAAAACCGGAAATATTTACATCTTCATCTTTTGCCAATGTTTCTTTTATAATCTCAAAGAATCTATCTGCTACATCGGCACACTCCTGTTTCGTAAGGCCCAATCTATCATATAGGTTATTTACAATGTCTATCTTTGTCATGTTTTTCTCCTGAAGGTGCAAGAATTATTTTTCGTATTTTTAACCATATCAGAAACATATCCGTCAATGATTAACTGTCTATTATTATTAATTGTTTCAACAAAGCAATTTTGCTGCTATCCCCTAATTGCATATGAACAAGTGTTTTTCAATGTTTCGGAATAGAATTTATTTTATGATATATGAGTCATGTACGGTATTACACGAATAGATAATGATAAAACCCGTACCCATTCATGGGTAGTAACCATATCCCGAAAAAACAAGAAACACTTCGGTTCTTTCAGTGATGCCACATATGGGAGTAAGAATAAAGCTCTTGCCGCTGCAAAGAAATATCTAAATGAAATTCTCTCCCTATATGATCCTCTGACTCTAAAAGAATTCTGTTCTATTGTAAAACGTAATTGCAAATCAGGTATTCCAGGAGTATGTCACTGTAGAAACAATGAACCTGATAAAGAAGGTAATTACCGTTGGTATTGGATGGCCACGTGGTCACCTGTACCTGGCAAGACAAAACAAAAGAAATTCTCAATAAACAAATACGGTGAAGAGAAGGCATTCAATATGGCAGTTCAGGCAAGAATGGAAGCTTTGGAAAAACTTGATGGATATTTCAATCCGGGTATGTCCCACAGAAAATCTGACTGATAAAAACAACCAACACTTTCCCTTTTGACATCCCCAATTCCTTGAACTATAATGCTCATAAATCCATATCAGGAGATCTTCATGAGAAAAACAGTTTTAACCCCTCTCTTTATCCTTCTAATTTTATCGGTCTTCTGCACTCCATCTCATTCATTTGATCTTACCCTCAATAACACCCCTGCCCATGTTTATTTCAGCCCTGACGGGGGCTGCACCGCTGCTATTGTAAAACAAATTGATAATGCTACAATGGAAGTTCTTGTTCAGGCATATTCATTTACTTCAGCGCCGATTGCAAAAGCCCTTGTTAATGCTAAAAAAAGAGCAGTGAATGTTGAAGTCATAGTTGATAAATCACAAAGAAAAGAACCGAAGAAACAAGGAGCAAGCTATACATCAGCAACTTTTTTGGCAAATATGAAAGTGCCTACATATATTGATGATGCTCATTCTATAGCCCACAATAAGATCATTATTATCGATAAGCAGATTGTTATTACAGGTTCATTTAACTTTTCTAAAGCAGCAGAAGAGAAGAATGCAGAAAATTTATTGATACTCAAAAATTCAGAGCTTGCCGGTATATATATTGACAATTTCGTGAAACATAAGCAACATTCAGAGAAGCTGATGCCGAGGTATTAAAAATTTGGATACCGACGAGAGCAAATACTACCAGATGGAATTCGTAGACGAAGATGGGAAGACGTATGTGCTGTTTTACAATGACAAAGATGAACTGGTGGTAAGGAAAGAGCTACCGAAAGCTATAGGAACGATAGAGGGATTTATAAGAAAAAAACTGGTAGGGGATAATTAGTTTTTATCCCTGGAATGTCTGTAGACAATAAATCCTTCCTGAAAGTGAATTTTGCGGATTTTTCGATAGTGGGTGAGTTTCATTTTTTCTGCACTTGCCATGCTTAACCGCTCATGCTATACTTAGAGCATGAAGAAAAAGACCCCTACCGATATAAATCAACTTGCTAAGTTTATCACAGATCAAACCACAGAATCAAAGCCTACCGAAGAAGCCCCGCCAATAGAACCCATCAGAGAAAAGAACCCCGCTGCCGTAGCCCTTGGAAGATTAGGAGGGTTGAAGGGAGGCAAAGCAAGAGCGGAGAAGTTAACAGAAGAACAAAGAAAAGAAATAGCAACATTAGCTGCTCAAGCAAGATGGAAAAAAACCGATGATTAAACCGCTTTCCTTTTTTCTCTTGGGGCATTTTTGCGCCACTCAATATCGTCCGTAAAATCTAAAGGCATAATGATAGGTTCTTCTCTTTCATGAACACTATTCCAATGATCAGCGTCATAAGTGAGTTGTAGACCATCGCCAACCATTTGTTCTCGTCGCTGTATCAAACTCTTGAGCATTGGTTTACGCGGGGCTTCATCAATATCAATCCAGAGATGAAGTTGTTGTCCTCGTCCTTGCCTAATTGCATGATTTACGCGGTATGGATGCCCTGTTTTTTTATCATGCTTGATCTCTTCACGGGCAGCATCAGAGAAATCTTTTGCCAATATATCAAGCGGATCGGAAGGGGATGGTAGTTTCCATCCATTTGATACCGCAAATCGAGCCACATCTTTCATGTTTACCTGTGTTTCTCCTGTTTGCTCCTTGTAATACCGAATGAAGTTTTGTAATTGGTGCTTTTTTGTTAACACTAAGTCCTCCTTATAGTCCGATAGGAGCAACGTCTCCCCATCCATCAACCATCGCCCCTGGGGCGATAGCATGGCGGATTTTAACTAAGTGCTTACGGAAGAGATCATATCTGCCTGTTCGGTGTTGTAGTTGCCCTGCTATCAAACCGGGGTGGATGTGCAAGGTGTTTGCTAAACCAAGGATGTCTCTTTCATGGAAAAAGGGCGATTTTCGTGCTACAAAGCTGTCCATCTTAGCTTTGGATACGCAAAACTCCGTGGCAGCTTCATTCGCTATACGTTCTTCTTCCAAGATACCGGCACCAGTGCCTGCTCGTTCTCCTTCAAGTTCTGTATCCAACATAATGGCAGATCGACCATCATGGTGGAGAACGTGCTCTAACTCATGTCTTAGAACAAACCAAAAATTATCAATACGGTCATATCGTATTGACATCCCTATTATAGGCGCAAAATCATTCAACCAAAAACAAACTCCATCAATTTTTGCTGCTGATAAAGTCTCTACAACGACATATCGTATTCCGCACTCTGCGAGAATACGTGGTACTTTACGAGACAATTCAGGGGAAGATAATAAACTGCTCAAAAGCTTGATAGCATTTTGGACACCAGCCGAAGAATACCGAGCAACAAGCATTTCACTTGCGATTTCCTTTACTCTATAAATCCATGCTAATTGAGCGGGCGTAACCGGGGTAGATGTCTTTGTCTTCTTTGCTGCATGAGGAAGTATTTCTATTTCATCAATAGAATTTACACCAAAAAATTTCGCTAAAGCCGTTTCTACTTTAGGAATATCTTTGACATCTGTAGCATCTAACCATCTCCGTTTAATCATTTCCGATACAGGTAATCCACCAAAAATATGTGCACGAGTAACTCGATTTGGATCGGGACGAGCTATGATGCGTGCTTGTGCGAGGTCGAAAGCCTTCTGCAAGTCCAGAAATTTCTCTGCGGGAAGTTCAAAAATTTCTCCCAATAATATAGCCATTTCCGCTGTAACCTGTTTTTTACCCGTGATGATTTTATTGAGACCAGTTTCTTCTATCC
>Ga0351906_1018_pt1 | contig 53463 bp, 38 predicted proteins | sample BONcelHT113001E5_FD_206866 | JGI IMG/M metagenome (GOLD analysis project Ga0351906, IMG submission 206866) | Enriched cells from coal bed in the Powder River Basin, Montana, United States - BONCAT cells T11 rep1 HSBNCT.T11.300.1.E5 ... | reverse complement strand
GGGGCTTGAGCGATGTCGGGGTAGGAAACGCCGGTGCGTTCGTCGAGCAGCAGTTTGCCGGACCAGGTCTGGCCATCGTCGGTGGAGAGAAAGGCGGTGAGTTCCTGCCGCGCGGGCGTGGCCTTCGTGATGTCCTGCCCATGCCGGATCAGCAGAATGTTGCCCGATTGCAGGCGGCGAATGACGCTCTTGCTGTTCACATGCGGGAAGGCGGTGGTCTGCGGCTGCCAGGTCTTGCCGCCGTCGTCTGAGAAGCTCTGCAAGGCTTCCTTCATGCCGCGCGAGAGCATCCAGAGCCGGCCGTTATTCAGTTCCACGACGCTGTGCTCGTTGAAGCAACTGTCCTTGAAAATGATGCCGCCGCGGTAGCGCCAGTGACCGCCTTCGTCGTCGGAGACGAACACGTTCGCGCCGCGCACGGCGTCCAGCTCACGGTAGCAATCCGCGTAGGGCTTGTCGATGTGCCAGCGTTCCCACAGCGACACGGGCAGAATCCACTCGCCGTTGGTGCGCACGATGGGTTTGTTCAGCGATGCGCCGAATCCGATGTAAACCGGCTCGGTCCACACGGGCTGTTCCGCGTCGGGATCGTCGCAGCGGACGAACCAGTTGCTGCAACTGCCGTCGAACATGCCGACGGACTGGTGGAAGAACAGCCAAAGCCGCCCCTTGGGATCGCACCAGAAGGAGCCCAGCCGCGTGCCCATCTTCAGCCCGTGCGCCTGCGGATCGATCACGAACACCGGATCGCGCCACGACTTGCCCTGATCGTCGCTGTCGCTCGCCAGCAGGTAGGCATTCGGCCCGTCCTGCCCGCCGGCCCAACAGGTCCAGAGCCGTCCCTCGGACGTGACCTCCATGCTGGCCGCCATCGCGAAGGGCAGGTACTTCTGCGCATAAGCGGGAAAGGGATCGAAGATCAGCTTCGGCGTGACGCGGATGCTGTTGAGAAGCTCCTGCGTGACTGCGACAGTAGGCTTCGGCGCATCCGCGGCATGCAGCGCGGCCAGCGGCACCAGCAGCAGGGCATTCACGATGTGGTGGAATCTGGGTTTCATGGTTGAGTCTTAGGGTGAGTTTCATCGAAAAAGTGGCTAGGGATCGACCGTCCGATAACCGGCGTCCGGCGGAGCATGCTCGGTGGTTACGTCTTCCAAGGTGTTTCCGCGCAGCAGCACGCCGCTCTGGCGCTGCCAGAGGTCGCCGATGATACCTTGGGCGCTGTGCTTGATCTGATTGTTCTCCAGCAGCACGTCGTGAATGGCTCCACGCAGGGTGATGGTGGCGTTGTTGTGCAGCACGTTGCGGCGCATGACGATGCCGCGGGCTGTGGTGCCGGTGAAACGGATGTTGTTGCGGACGAGATACGGCCCCACGACGTGCAGCATGGAGCTGCCCGCATTCGCCTCGGGGCCGATGGTGCCGAGGCCCTCGGTGATCTGGTTGCCGAGCATCTGCACATACCACGCGGTTTCGTTCCCCCAGGCGCGGAAGCCGCCGCTGCGGGCGCTGCGATTGCCCGCCATCACGCAATCGAGCGCGCCGCCGTACAACTGGGCGGCGATGCCGGTGTCGCTCCATTGGTTGTCAAAGAGGATGTGCCGCATCATCGCGTTCGCCGCGTAGACATCCAGCACAGGCACGACGGTGCTTTTGCCACCGGATTTCAGCTCGATGCGTATCACCGAGTCGAAACCGGAGCCCCGCAGCATCGCCGTCTCGCCCGGCATCACCGGTTCGGCGGACCAGTAGAGCACGGGTCTGCCTGCGGCCGGCAGCGCATCCAGCGGTGATAGCAGTAGAGCGACAAGGATGGTGAGTGCGGGTTTCATGGTTAGGTTCCCTTCGTTTTCATGCGATCGTCAGTTCCAGGCATGGGAAGCTACGAGCCATTACTCCTCGATCAGCGCGCAGTCGTTGGGGGGAAGCGATACGGTCACATGGCCGCCGGCGATGGGGAGCGGTTGGGATGTGCCGTCCTGGGACCATTGTTGAGGGGCGGCGGCGGACCAGGGGACTTCGATGGTCAGCGGCGCGGGGGAGGGGTTGAAGATGGCGGCGGCTTGGCGGCCGTCGGGCCACGTGGCGAGCCAGCCGCGGTCTTGGGGGAGTAGACGCATGGAAATCGGGGGCTCGGCGTCTTGCGGGCCGATCCAAACGGAATAGACGAAACGCTGGCCAGACTTGGCTTCGCCGTCCAAGTTCTGCCGCAGTTGGACACCGGGCCACCAGGTTTCCGGCGCTCGGGCATATTGCGGCACAGGCTCCACGGAGCCGGTGCCGAAGGTGTCGAAGAACTTGACTGCGAGCGGCCCGCAGCGCCACGCAGCGTCGCGGTCGCTTGGGGCTTCGACGGTGCCTGGGCCCAGGGAAATGCGGCCCAGAACGGCGACCGCCGGCGCGTCGGCGGTGGCTTCGACCGCCACCATGCCCAGGATTCCGTCACCGGCGGCGCGCCAGACCTGCGTGACTTGCCAGGGCGAAGGACTGGTCTGCGGCGTGGGCCAGCCGTTGATCAGGCCGCGCTGCAAGGTGTAGCGCACTCCCAAGCCGGCGGCTACGTCCGGCCGCAAGGCCAGCGCGGCGCGGTCGGCGACTTCCGAGAGCCACAGTCCGTTGGGTCGATTGGCGTCCAACAGAACGTCCACTCCGGCGCCACGCAGTGCGGCCAGCAGAGGATTGATTTGCGTGGGACTCGTCATCAGCCCGCCCACGAAGGTGTTCCGCAGGCCGCGTCCCCGGCAGACGCCGAAGTACCAGGAGCCGGCGCGGCCGCGAACGCCGCGGATGTTCTCGTCGCGGACGAGGAACCGGTCGGGCAAGGCTCGGCCGGGCTCGACACCCGTCCAGTACGGCGCGGCATAGATGCCACCCATTCCCGCATCACTGGGGGCGCTGCGTTCCAGCACGCGCCACAGCAGCCATTGGTTGCGCGGTTCGCCGGTGGCCCCCGCGGCCACCACCATCGCCTCGCGCCACACGGGGCCCCATGTCTGCTTCCACCAGACATCGCTCCAACACTCCGGATGGCCCTCAGCAGTCAACACCAAAGGCCAGTAGTTGGCCGTGTCCTGGAGCAGCTTGACGGCCACGGGATCGCGGCTCAGCGTGGCGTAGCGCGCGATCAGAATCAGGTTCAAGGCGTGGTAGACCGGCGACTCGTTCTCGATGCCGATATAGTTCAGTCCGCCGTCGGGCAGCAGGTTCTCGGTGGTCTTCCGCAGGATGTGTTGCGCCAGTTGCCGGTCCTCGTCGCGGCCATACAGTTCTGCCGAAAGCCAGAAGAACCATGGGCCGTAGAGGTCCTGGTTGGGATACTTCACTTCGGGATGCACCCACTCCCAATCGAATTCGCCTCGGAAGGCGCGACGCTGATGGTCCAGGGCGCGATCCAGCTTGTCCTTCCACCGCGGCCACGCCTCGCGCCCGGCCGGCAAGCTTTGCAGCATGTGGACCGCATCGAGCAACGGCCCCAGCGTGAAGCGATTGACGTTCGGATCGCCGATGCCCTCGCGGCGATACCAGAGTCCGTTCGCATCGCACTGCTGAGTGAGCCAATCGGCGACGGCGACACAGTGCGCCACCAAGTCGGCGCGGCCTCGATGCGGCGACTGCTGGGCGGTCGCGGCGTAGGCGGCGGGGACGAGCTGTTCGGCGATCACGCGGTAGGTCCAGGTATTGGGAACTTTCTCCGGCGGCTTGAACGCCGGCTGCGGATTCCGGAACCGCTCGGCGTTCAGCAACAGCAGCGGATTGCCCCGCGCGGCGAGGTCTTCCCAAGCTTTCCGATTCGTTAGCAGAACATCGGGCTGGGCGCTCTGCACTTCGCCCACGGCGGCCGGCAAGGCTGCCAATGACGCGAGCAGCAGCGCGGTGACGAGGATCAGGGTGTGTTTCATGGTTGCCTTCTTGAAAGTCGTTTGCGTTAGCGAATCCAAATGCCTTTGCCCGTGCCGCCTTTAGGCGTGGTCTTGGGGTAGTCGGGGTTGGGTTCCAGTTCGATGACGTGGACGACTTGTTCGATGGGTAGATCGATCTGTGAGCCACGAACGCGGATGCCGGAGACGCTGAGGTTGCGCACGGTGCAGTCGAGGTCGGGCGAGAAAATCTCGGTCCATCGGGCGGGGTCTTCGGACTTGCCGTGCTTGTAGGTCTGCGACAGCGGGCCGATGGCGAGCAGGTGCCAGTCGGGAGTGATGGGATGATGCACGCGGACGTTGTGGATCGAGAGACCGTTGGTGTGGGCGTGGAGTTCGATCTTGCCGGGGCGGTGGAAGACGAGGTCTTCCAGGCGGAGGTTTTTTACCGTGCCAAGGCCGGCGCTGAAATCGTTGTCGCGGCCGAGTTCGAGGTTCGGTTGGTCGTGGATTTTGAAATGACGGATGTCGGTGATGCGCCGCAGGGTGATGTCGCGGATGGGGCAGTCGAGCGTGGTGCCGTCGTCGAAGCGTTTCACGCCGGGCAGCAGGCGGATGGCATTGGCCGCGGGCAGGCCCTCGGGCGAGCCGGTCACGTCCTCGATGACGATGCGCTCGATGGGGCCGTAGCTGGGCGCGTAGTTTTTCCACTCCCAGGCGTTCAGCGCGACGTTGTCGTCGTGTGAATCGCCGCGCACGCCGCGGATCACGCCATCACTGGCGGGGCCGTTGACATGCACGCCGTCGCGGCGCTGCTCTTCGAGGATGATGTTTTCGACGGTGAACTCGTGCGCATTCGCCAGATGCACTCCGAAGGGCCGGCTCTGACGAATGGTGACGTTCTTCACCGAAACGCGGCGGACGTTTTGCAGCAGGATGACGCCGTGCGTGCCGAAAACCGGACTCTCCTTTGAGGACTGTCCGCGTTCGTTGCCGTGACTGGCCACAGCGGTGGCGAGCGTGGTCCAGATGCCACCCTGGATGGTGATGTCCGTGTCGAGCGGCAAATCGGCGGGCACAGGCTTCGTGTTCAAGGTGACGACGTGCTCATTGCGCACCATGCAGGTGTTGCTGTCGGGCTTGAGGCGGATTTCGGCAGTCGGATCGGCGCTGAGCTTCTGGCCGGATTTCAGAATCAGCGGCCCGTCGAGGTAGTAGGGCTGCTCGCGAGCGGGGATGTGCGGCGTTCCTTGGGCGTCCAGCGCCGCCTGCATGGCCTGCGTCCATACTTCGGCGGTGACGTTGCGAGTTTCGACTTTGCCGGAAGCATCCGGCCATTTCTCGGTCCAGGTTTCGGTGCGCACGAAATGTTGCCAAGCAGTCAAGGGCTTCTCCGCGGCGTGCAGCGCGACCAGCGGCGCGAGCAGCAGGATGGATAGCAGGGGGAGGGTTCGATTTATCGGAGTCATATTTCACTTTCCCTAATTGATGTCTCTCATCTTCATCACTTTTCCAAGTCCCAGATGGTCGCGGCGATGTACCGGTAGGGCGGCAGGTCCTTTCGCAAGGCGTGGTTCCAATAGTAGCTGATAACCAGCTTGTCGTCCGACCGCCGCACGATGCGGGGATAGCCGACATCCCCGCTGGCGCCTTCCTTCTCCCTTAAAACGATTTCAGGACCCCAGGACTGTCCCCCATCCAAACTGATTTTGGCGCAGACGCTGGACCCATCGGCGTCACGGTTGCGAAAGACATAAGCCAGAACCAGCCGTCCGTCCGGCAGCTTAATCAGCGCGGCAGGATTGTTCACATTATCCGGCACAGGGTCTGCGACCTGTTTCCATGTATGGCCGTTATCCTCGGAAAGGAAACTGGTCAGCCTGGTATGATCCTTCTTCCCATTCCCCGCATTCCCCCCGCGATGCCGGATAACCGTGAGAACTTTTGCCGGGGCAAGCCTCACCGAGGCCGGCATGATTGCAAAGTCGCGTCCGGTTTCGGGTTCGTCGCCAATCCATGCGATGCGCCGCCACGTCACCCCGCCGTCTTCAGTCCTGAAGGCGGCAATCCGGCCCTCGCGCCCGTCGTTCTTGGTCGCGGTAAGGAAAACCAGCGCCTCGCGTGGACCGTCAATGATGTAATCGGTGCGTGCGGCAAGACCGTTGGTGTCGAGCCGGGGAAACTTGAAAGGGCCTGCCCAAGACTTTCCCCGGTCAACCGTGTAGTAGAAGAAAGAATCGCCTTGATGGATATGCTGCCGATGGAAGAGCATCGCCAAGTCCGGATGGGAAAAATCGATCGGCTCGGCTAGGCTGCGCAACGGCTTGCCCTGGTGGACCCGGTGGTCATGCCCTGCGCCGGTGATGCCTTGCGCGTAGGCGTCCTCCCGGGTCCAGGTCTCCCCGCCGTCGAGGCTCCGCGCGAACATGCTCCACGCCGTGGCGCGGTCGTAGGAGTGCCCGGTGATGTCAAGGTGATCCGCCTCGGTGTAGCAGACCAGAATCTCATTGCCCCACGCCCACATGCCGCCGTTCGCCGGCCAGGCCGCGAAACGGCCGGCCTCCTGGAAGACCCTGACGTGTTGAACCGAGGCGGGATTATCCGCATAGCTCGCCTGTCCCGCGCAAAACAAGGCACCCAGGATAAACGAGGTTGATTTGATGCTGCTTATCGATGCAAGCAGCAGGGCGGCGAGGTGGGTGAGGGTGGTTTTCATGGGCTCGGTTCTCCTTTCAGGTGCAATTCTACTTTCTCGACTTTCACCGGACGAGAGGCCGGGAATGGGCCGGTCCGGTTCACGGAGACGGCAAGGGTGTTGGGGCCGCGTTTCAGGGACTCGACGGGGACGTGGAACTCGATCCGCGTGAGCTTTTGCGCATCGAGGTTCCTTACGACACTGCCGGGGGTCACGGTTTCCGGCTGCGGCAGCGGGGAGAAGATGCGGGCATCCTTCCACTGCGCGTCAGCCAGGTGGCGATTCAAAGCGGCGCCGTTCAGTTGCGCGTCCACTTCATCGCCTTCGACATGGTTGAACAGGACGAGGCGCAGTTTGATCTCGGCGCCGACCTTCACGGGCTCCCAGACGGGCAGGGTGAGCGTGGATGGCGCGCCGTCGTAGCTCAGGGTGACTGGCAGCGGTGCATGGTTGTTCGACGAGCCGTAGCCTTCGTTGTGCGCGTAGCCGCCGCGCCGGTCGATGGCGTAGTAGCGCGGCTGGCCAGCAATGGTGTCGAGACTGCCGATCGTGGTGAGAATTTCCGGATCGTAGTTCGCCTGCTGGCTCAACCCGAGTTGTCTTGCATGTTCGGCAGACCCGGCCGGGTTGTTGAAGATGCCTACGCCGTCCCCGCCCTGGTGGAGGTAGTTGCCAAAGACGCCGCAGAGCAGATCGAGCGACTGATCGCCGTGGTAAGCGTCGGCGGCGTGGAAGCAATCGAAGCTGGCAAGCAGCTTGACCGGCGCACCGGCCATGGCTTTACGGAACGACGCCACGTCGACGTTGATCGTACGTGTGCCGAGAACGAGCAGGTCCACGAGCCCCTGCGCGGCCCAGTTCTCGATGTCAAGGCCATCCGTGTGGCATCCCTCGACCGATTCAGGCACTCGCGCGGCAAGCAGAAAGGGACGACCGCGTTTGGCGGCGCGCTGCTGAAGCATTGTGCGCACGTCGCGCAGGAAGTCGGTAAGATGCTGGCGATTCTCCCACTGTTTGCCCGGCGGCAGGTGTGGCGTGTGGCGGAGGAAGTCGAGATGCACGCCATCGAAGTCATACTGCTCGACAACTTCGCGGATCACCGAGAGACGGTAGTCGCGCACCTCCTTGACCGCGTAGTTCCAAAAGCCCTGCCACCACCACGAGCGGATCAGCCACTCGGGATGCGCGGCCTTCACTGGATTGCGTTCCTTCAACTCGGCGTAGACACCCGGTTCGTAGGCGGCCAAATCGCCGCGCTCGACCTCGTTCATCCGCAATCCCCACCAAATCTCCTTGCCACGCCGGTGGCCCTGCTTGATCAACTCGTCGAAATAGTCGATCCCCGCCTCGCGCCATTTCACCAGCCCCGGATGCCGGACCGGGCGAAGAATCGTGCTGCGGTAGTGGGCTACGCCTTCGTTCGAGACGTCGATACAGATCGCGTCGAGTTGGCTGTCCGGCAAATCAACGAAATCGAAGACGTACCCCATGACCGCATCCAGGTCCGAGCCAAAGCCTCCCTGCTTCTGGATATCCGCTGCCGGATCGTACTGGAAAAAGATGCGCCGCTGCCGGTTGACCGCGGCCTGATGCTCGGGCGTGAGCCCGCAATCTGCGGCGTGCGTCGCGGCCAGCGGCGCAAGCAGCAGGGCGGTGAGGAGGGTGAGGGTGGATTTCATGGTTTGATGTCCAGGCTGCGAATGGGAATTACTGCCAGTTCGTTCGCGGCGTGGCTCTTGTGAGTGTAGCCAGTCAGCGACGGCGTGGCCAGCCCGCGATGTGTTCTCTTGCCGACTTGGTCGGGAGATTCAACTGAGCCGGCGTTTGTTTTTCTCAGATGCCCAGCGATGCCAGCAGCGGGGCGGTGAGCCCGAGGAATGTGAGCTTGTTCATGGGGATGTTCCTTGTTGACGAATCTCACGGTTCAACAGCGACCCTGCCGACCGCACTCCTTCCAAGGCGAATCACCTCGGATCTCAGCGATTCCCCGGAAGCTGTCACTGCGTCGACGGTGAGTTGGGCGGTTGTGTCGGTGGGTTTGAGTCGGAGACTGAACTCGAATGGAAACGTGTCGTCGGTCAGCACCTCGTTGCGGCCTGAGAGCGAGACGTGCAATCTCGCAGACTTCGCGGTTTTGCCCTCGCAGGTGAGATAGGCATAGAGCCATGCAAGTTCGGGGCCGAAGGACAGGAGCATAGCGTGCGTTTCGCCGAACGGGGTCTGGATGCTCTGATGCGTGATGGTCCTTGTGGGGGCGCGCGGTGCGGTGAACTTAGTCTGAAAGCTTGGCTGCAAATGCACGCCTTCGATGACGAGTGCGGTCATGCCTTTGGGCGAGAGCGAGATGTTTGCGATACCGTTGACGACGGCGAGTTTTGTGGTCTCGCGCTTGTTATCGCGCCAGATCGTTGCGGGGAAACTGCCAGCGGGCAAATCGAGTCGCACAGTTACATCCCGCAGTGCGCGATCACATTCATTCATCAGCGCGACGCAGAGCGTGTTTTCACCGCGGGCGGTGATGTGGTTCACTTGGACGTTGTCCGTCTTCAGGAAGCCTTTGGGCATCCACGGGATCACGTTGGCTTGATCGTAGAACTTGCCCGGCGCGCCATAGACGCTGCTCTGCATGAAGGCGTAGCACTCGGCGTATTCGGTCGGGAAGTCGATGGCACCGTGCGAGCGGTCGCGTGCTTTGGCCATGAGGTAGTCGAGCACGAGATTCGCCATCGGCAGGACGTGGTTGTAGTGGAAGGACGTTGTCGGCTTTAGCTCCTCGAAGGGATGCAGTGGAAAGTCGGCCTTCTCCTGCGCGGTGGAGTACAGCGTGTTGAAGTGATAGCCGGGGAAGTTGGCGAAGCGCCCAATCATCGCGCTGCGGGCAATGTCGCGGAGGAAGGCGTCGCCGGTGTCTTGCGCGATGCGCAAAAACATCGGTGCGTGCGTGGCGAGATAGAGAGCGATGCGTTGCACGGTGCCGTTGCCCTCGCAGGTGAGGCCTTGCTCGGAGACGCGCCACGCGGGCACCGTTTCCTTCGCCACGGGCACGAGACCGGGCTTGTCGAGCGAACCGCGTCTTGGGGCAAAGCCGCTCATATTGACCGTGATGTCGCCTTCGGGCACCGATGGGTAGAACCAAATCAACTGCGCATACAACCGCGCTCCGCGATGCGCGGCGGCGAGGTGACGCGGTTCGTGCGAGTCGCGATACAGCTCATAGAAGTCTTTCCACGCCGGCAGCATGTACTCGAAGAACGTGCCGTCGGCGGCTTCTCTGAAATCCGTGGGGACCTTCGTGAGTTCCGGTTCGGCCTTGGCGATGGCGGCATCGAGCCACTTCCGCTCGCCGGTGGCACGATAGCGCCAGAGGTCATTTTGCCACGCTCCTGCGGGACTGACCCAATCCATGTTCAACGTGCGACTGACGCCATGCAAACGCTCGACGCTCTCGCGAAAAAAAGGAGTGGCTCCGCCGGCGATGCGATGCAGTGCGGCAAGTTCGGAAAGCGGCATCGCGGGACCGGCCATGCGCATCGAGGGGCGCTGACTGCTTTTCAGACCCTCCTGATTCAGGGCAAAGAGGAACTTCTCGCGAGAGAGCAGGAACTCCATGATGGGCACGCCTTGCTCGCGGAAGAGCCGTTCATTGTCCGTTACGAAGGCGAGGCCGAGTGGGTGCAGCGCGCTGACGTTCTTTACGGAGCCGGGTGAGTCGGGATAATGAAACGCCTTGCTCGCCGGGTCGAAGTTGCCCCACGGCCCGAGCACGAAGTCGAGCATGTTCTCCAGCGCCGTGTTGAGCGACGTGAGCGTGTTCTCGCGCCGGTCGCGGAAGCCGCACACCTCGCGCGCGACGTGCTCCAAGGTGTCGCTGAGCGGCCTCGGCTGCGTGACGAGCGCCAGCTCGAAGCTGTGCGTCATGCCGGCCTCGAATCGCGAGTCCTGCGTGCCCAGAAAAGGCGAGAAGACCATCGGTTGCGCGTCGCCATTCGCGTTGCGCAGCGTGACTCCAAAACGCCGCGTCTGCGCGGCCGGCATGGCGAAAGGAAACTGCCGCGGCTCAGCGAGCACACCGAGCGTCCCGCATTTCGTTTGCACCAGGCATCCGGGGATGGAACAGATGTCATCGGGAATGAGGAAGCTCTCCCCGGGCAAGCGCCGGCCATTCCACACCAGCGGCTGAAACAGTTCGATCACCTCCGCCATTTGTGCTGCGGGCGCTCCGGCGAAAGCGACCGACCACATGCCCGGTTTCTTCGGGGTGAAAGTGTATCGCAACTTTCCCTGCGATAGCTCTGCCTCAAGCTCGATGGCTTCATGTGTGAACGTCCAGTGCGTCACGTCCCCAAGTTGCTCGATGCTCGGGCAAGTCAGCGCGATGACTTCACCCGCTTTGAAAATGTCGAGCTCCACCGTGCCATTGCCGCGTTTCCATCCGACAAGATTGTAAATGGGCTTCGTCCACTTTACCGGCGCCACAGTGAGCGGCTCGCGCGAGTGGATGGCGATGAACTCGGGTCGGAAACGCGGCGAAACGTCGGCTGAGCGCGATGCTGACAGCGGAACAAACACAAGGGCGGCGAGTGTGATGAGATGTTTCATGGTTTCATTTTACACCTAGAAAGTGGCAGGGACAGTCCCTGTGCCGTCCGCGGAGCGACAAGAATCGCTGTTTCGTTGTCGGTTACGGCACACGGAGTGTGCCTACTACTTTCAGGCACGAAGAAGCTCATTGCATCAGCTTCAGCTCAGGGTTGATCTGGATCGGCTGGCCCGCGGTGGCCTTGAGCGTCAATGTCTTATTGCCATAGCGGACGGTTAGTTCGCCGTCGCTGCCGGGGCGCAAGGTGGCGGATTGAAGTTGGTTGCCTTTCCAGACGAGGTCCACTTCGACATTGCCGCGGGCGCGCAGGCCGCGGACGCTGCCGGCCGCCCACGCCTCGGGCAGCGCCGGCAGCAGGTCGATCGCTCCGTCGTGGCTTTGCAACAGCATCTCCGCCACCGCCGCCGGCGCGGCCCTATTGCCGTCAATCTGGAACACACCGGGCGTATTCACCCTGGGATGGAAGTCCATGAGGTTGGGGAACGTGCAACGTCGCAACAGACTCATCACCGTGTCGTGGGCCTGCCTGCCGTCGCCCAGCCGCGCCCACAGACCGGCGTTCCACGCCAAGCTCCAGCCGACGTTGCTGGCGTCGCTGATGTTCACCTTCTTGATTTCACCCCCGGTGATGCGCGCCGCCAGCGATTTGCGGGCCGCCTCGGCCAGTTCGGGCGTCCGCCGCGGCGCCATGCTCCAACCCGGATACACGCCAAACAGGTGCGACACATGGCGGTGGGCCGGCTCGCGTTCCACGTATTCCTTGCGCCATTCCAGCAGTCGGCCGTCCGAGCCGATTTGCGGGCCGGCCAGCTTCGCCCGCTTGGCACGAATCTCCCGAATGGTGTTGTCCTCGATGCCCAGGATTCTGGCCGCTTCCAGGGTATTGTCGAAAACCTCAGCGATGAGAAGCTGATCGAGCGTCGGCCCCATGCAAAGCTGGCTGATCGAGCCATCGGGAAGAACAAACGAATTCTCCGGGGAAATCGACGGGCCGCTGATCAGCTTGCCGGTGCCCGGTTCTTCCACCAGCCAGTCGCAGAAGAATTCGGCCGCTTCCCGAATGGTCGGATACGCCCGCTTCTCCAGGAACTCCCGATCCTGAGTGAAGCGGTAATGCTCCCACATATTCTGCACGGCCCAGCCAGCGCCCATCGGCCAAATGGTGAAGCCCTTGACCGGACTGGTGAAGAAGTTGGCGTTGGTGCGATGGGCGGCCACAAACCCGCGGGCGTTGTAGACCTCCTTCGCGGTCTTGCGGCCGTTGACGCGCAGCCGCTCGATCAAATCGAAAAACGGGACGTGCAGATCCGAGAGATTGAGCGTCTCGGCGTGCCAGTAGATCATCATGGCATTGGGGTCCAGATGCCAGCCGCAGAACCACGGCGGGGTTAGCTCGTGATTCCACAGCCCCTGGAGATTCGCAGGCAGACCGCCCGGCCGCGACGACGAGATCAACAGATAACGGCCATAGTTGAAATGCAGCTCCACCAAACCGGGATCGCTGGCGCCCTTTTTCACCTGCTCGAGGCGGCGATCCGTGGACAACTCCGCCGGGCCGTGGCCCAATTCCAAGTCCACCCGGAGGAAATAGCTCTGATAATCGCCCATATGCTCGGCCAATAGCGCGTCGAAGCATTTTTCGGCCGCCAGATCCAGCGCCCGCGACGGGGCCTTCTGCCAGTCGCCGCGCTTGTCGAAATCCGTCGCTGCGGCCAGCAGCAGCATCGCCGAATCGGCGCCGGTCACGGTGATTTTGTCGTCGGCGACGGCGCACTGCCCGCCCTGATTGAGCACGCGCAACTGCCCCGGGAAGCTCGTGCCGGCCGTGGGCTCGCCGTCATCGGCCCGGCCCCGCAGCACCAGGTCATTGCCCGCCGCTTCGACTTTGGCAGCCGAAATTCGGCTTAGGGCGGCGGTGAAACTCACCCGGCCGGGCTTGTCGCACGAGAGCCGCACCACCAAGACATTGGCCGGGGCGCTGACGAACACCTCGCGAGTGAAGACCGCGTCGCCCTGACGATAGCTGACCTTGGCGACGGCCCGGCCCAGGTCCAGCTCGCGGCGATAGTCGGCCACCTCGCCGCCGCCGCTGAACGTCAGTGTCAGGTCGCCCAGCGGCTGATACGACCCCAGCGGCCGCTCACCCAGGATCTCCTTCTTGACCAGGGCATCGGCCTCGCCGTGCTTGCCGGCGAACAGCAGTTGCCGAATCTCCGGCAGATGCTTGTACGCGCCGACGCGGTCATAGTCCGAGCGATTGCCCGACCAGACCGTCTGCTCGTTCAGTTGGAGCAGTTCCTTCTCCACGCCGCCGGAGACCATCGCCCCGATCCGGCCGTTGCCCACCGGCAACGCCTCGTGCCAGGCCTTTGCCGGCTGCTGATACCACGCGTTGGTTTCACCGCCGCGGGCCGGAGAAATCAACGCCAGCGAAAGAAGCATCTCGAAAGCAAACACTGTTCTCATGGTTTCTTTTTCTGTTTAAGTAGCCTCTGCGAAAGGGCCTTGTTGCGCGCGTGGTCGGGTGCGGCACCGCAGTAACGTATGTAGGAATGCTCGCGGAGGATGCGCAGCCAGTCGTCCGCGAGCACGGCGGCGAGGAAATCCGCGCGCAGATTTGCCACGCCCTCGCTGAGTGCAAAGTCGAGCAAGACCTCGCGCTGCTGACCGGTGAGGGACTCGATAGTCAGCACCGGAACGCGTTTCGCGAGCATGGCCTGCAGCTCCGAGTGTGCATGGAAAAGCTCGGCCCGCAGTTGCGCATTTGCCTCGGCCTCCGTGCAGCCTTCGGCGAAAAGCCGCTTGTCCCAAACGACGAGGCCGAATCCGATGCGGCGGCCGTGCGGCGTCGAGTAGGGAAAGAAACGCCCGTCTTGGAAGCCGAGCCGTTTCGGATTCGACGCCTGTTTCAAGTAGTCGAAGAAATCCGCGTCGAGCACGAATTCAGCCGGCCCGGGTGCAAGCGGTGTCCGTGCGGCAGCGATGGGTGTCTCGTTTCCAGAAGATGCAGCATCGAAACTCGCGGGCTGATTCCCGCTCAGGCGCAAGGTGAACTGCGGCGAGCGTTGGACCTTCTGCTGCGCGTCCTCGATTTCGAACACGCACTGGAAATCACCGCCGTCATCCCGCAGCGCCGGTGAAAACTCATACGGAAAAATCGCGTCCGTCTCCTCCTGCCATTCGGCATCGCCCTGCCTCCAGCGCAGCCGGGCGGCGATGACGTGTTGCGGTTTCACCTCTGCGTAAACGAAGGCGCTGGTGAGTCCGCGCCCTGCAGAAAGGAGCATCGCGTGAACCTTGCCGAAGGCGGTGTCGGTATCCGCAAAACTTCCGGCACCGAGCACCGGCACATCCTTCGCCGACAACTTCGACTGCAGGCCCTCGCGAATCGTCGCGGGAATCGCCAACGCGGCGATGCCCTTCGGGGGCACCGTTACGCGCAGCCGGTTCGCCGCCACGCGTACCGATGCTGTGGGAGCATTGGCAACCCACGCGTGCGCCTCGCCTTCGGTGCATCGCGCCAGTGTGGAATCGATGAGAATATCTGCGGATTCCTCGCGACCGGACTGGTTCATGAACGCGAGAAAGAGGTGGCCGTTGTTGCGTGCCGCAATCCAGTCGAGCTGCGTGCTATCGCTTTTCACGAGGCCGCGAGGAAGCCAGAGATGCGCGTCCTGTTCACCATAGAACGCACCTGCCCGCGAGCCATACACGCGCACGCGGAAACTGCTGCCCGCAGCGCTCACCGTGGGAAAATCAATCGCGCCGCGTGATCGCTCGAAGGCCTCGGCGACGAGGAAGTCGATCACCGCGCCGGCGAAATCCCATGCGTGGCCGGGATTCACCGTGGCAAAGTTCCACTTCCACGGCGGTGCCTCCACGGCATCCGCGCGCTCGGCGATGAGCGAGACGAAGGAGCGGTTGTCGCCCGGGTAATTGGCGAAGCGGCCGACCATGCCGTTGCGCGCGACATCGCGGAGGAAATCATCGTGCGCGAGCGCCGCCGTCCGCAGCAACGCGCCGTGCGCGTTCATCCAGAATTCCATCGGATACGCCGGTGAGGCCACGCCCAGCCGCGAGACGCGCCACGCGGGCACGGTTTGCTCACGCGCGGCGACGGGCTCGGGCACTTGGAAGCCCCAGATGTTACTGTGCCGGCCAAACGAGTGAGCGTGAACGGGTGCCAAGCCGCCTTTGTCCACGAGCACGTTTTCATCCGGTGGCTTGGGGTAGAAATTCAGCTCGGTCGTCTTGTGATAGGCCGCTTCGACAGCGCCTCGCACGGCGAGCGCATCGTGAGTCGCATCGTGCAGTTCGAGGAAATCAAACAACGCCTGCTCGCCCGAGACGCGGCCCAATTGCAGCGCCGCGCCTGCTGCTTTCGTCGCCGCGTCGAGCGCCGTACCGTCTCCCGTGAGACGCCATTGCGCGAGCGCATCGGCGATGTTGTTCTTCCCCGGTCCTTTCGCCTCCGCCAGCGAGCGAATGCCCGGTGCGCGCCGTTGCAGGAGTTCATGCAGGCTCACGAGCTGCGCGTAGCCGGGATACGGCCCGCCGACATCGCTCGCAGCGGATTTCACAATCGCTTCGTAGATGCCCTCGTAGGGCGCGAAGACGTTGTATTTGCGCGAGAGCGCGAACTCGACCGCGGGCCGCGCGCGTCGGCGGTAGAAATCCTCGTCGTCCATCACGATGGCGGCGCTCAGGCCGTAGAGCGGCGAGAACGGTTTGAACACGCCGGTCTGGTCGGTGAAGTAGTCGTAGTACTTCTGCTCGTCGCTCCACATCGCGTAGTTGCGGCCGTTGCGATCGGCGAGGAAATCCATGATGCGCTCCAGGCAGCCGTTCAGCGTGCCGGGGCCGGAGTTGTCGCGTTGGTCGCGCAGCGCGTGGATGTCCTGCGCGATGTGGCGGTGCATCGCCTTCCAGTCACCCGCGCGCGCCGCGAACCGAAACGTGAAGCTCCACGGCACACCGGCGTTCATCTTCGATTCTGTGCCCCCGAGCAAAGGCGCGAGCAACACCGGCTGCACGGCATCCGAATCGGTGAAGCGAAGCATCAGGCCGAAGCGCGAATCATCGAGCTTTGGCAGGCGGAAGCGGCACTCGCGCGGATCGGCCACCAGTGCGAGACAGCCTTCGCGGGTCGTCGTCATCACGCGCGGCAGTTTCAGGTCTGCCTCGCTGAGCACAAAGTCTCCCTGCGCAGCTCCGCGCCCCGCGCACTCCTGCGGCACACGCAACAATTCCTTCCGCGGCACCGATGGCGCGCCGGTGAAGGCCACGGAAAAGAATCCCGAGTGCCTCGGCTCGAGCGTGAAGGCAATCTCGGGGTCGCCGTGGCCCGGCGGCAGGCGCACGGCGGCATCGAGCGTGAAGTGTTCATCGACCGCAGATGTCCAACGCACCGTATCGCTTTCTACGCTCGCGTTCGTGGCGCGCACCAGAGTCTTCTCGCCCACAGCGAAGGGTCGCGTCGCCCCGTCGCGGCTGCGGCCACCCACGCGCAGCGCGACCTTTCCCGATTTGTCGCGATACTCCCACACGCGCTGCTCGCCCTCGCCAGTGACCACCGCATTCCACGCCACTGCCGCTTTCATTGCAGGGGTGGCGAGCCACGCATTGAGCACGTCGGCGGGTTCATTCACCGCGAGCCAACGCAACGACGGGCGCGGCGCGATGGGGTAGTTCGGATGGTTGAAATTGCGATGAATCCGCGGGTCGCGCTCGCTGCACAGCACGGTGAACTCCGGCGCGATGGTCTGCGGCGACATTCCCTCGGTCCCCAACGTGATCGTGCCGTCGTTGCCGACATCCAGAGTGTAGCGGTCATTGCTCAACGAGGCCGCCGACGCGCTGCCCATGCCACAAATGAAAGGCGCACACAGTGCGAACGTCGTCACAAAATACAATAGCTGATTCATGTGTAAGTCCGTATAACGAGAGCGGAAGCGCTTCCCCAAAGGCCAATCATGGCACCGGAATCTCCGCCCGCCGCGCAATGACGAGCTGCACCTTGTCTGCAAAGTGTCCGGCGAAACTATCCCGGCGCTTGTCCTGCGACTTCGCGTCGTTCGACATTCCCATGCGAAGCATCAGGTAATCGGTGCCCGGAGGCAGCCGCAGTTCGTTGCTCACCTTCTGCCACGTGGTCGGATCCCGATCCATCACGACCTTGGTGCTGCGCGAGAAGGCGAGCGATTCCGTCGAGAGCACGTTTTCCGCCTTCAGCATCTCTGTTCCAACGAGGCTCGCATCGAGCGCGAAGATCGTCAGCGTGGCACTGAAATTCTCATCCTCCGGAAATGGCGCCGCATTGAAAACCGCCGACAACTGCACCACCGCTCCGCCATCCGCAAACTCCCGTCGATAAGGCCGGACATCCACCAACCGGAAAACATCACTGCTGTGGCTCGACGGAATGCGTCTCCCCTGAAAATCGCCCCGCAGAAAGCGCAACATCTTCTTCTCACTCGCCGGCTTCACGCCCTGCTGCTCACTCACGATCGCGGAATAGTCGCCGCTCCAGTGCCCCGGTTCGATCGGCACGCCAATTACCAACGGCCCAGGACCGGATTCAAAGCTCTCCTGCAACAGCGTGATCGCTCGCCGAGACTGCAACTCGACATACCCCCAGGCCAGCGACGCACTCAATAACCCGACGACCAAGCCCGCGGCCGCCGCCACCAGCGAACGTTGTCCCAGCCAGGAATCCGACTTCTTGCTCTGCACCGTCGGCCGCACGCTCGGTCGGGACACAGGCTCGACCGCTGCCAGCTCCGCCAGTCCGCACTCGTTGTCGTGATAAAGGAACCAGAATTCGCGAGCGGCTGCATTGTCGCGGAGCAGCTCAGCCAACCGAGTCGCCGCGGCTTCGTCGAGCGTGTTATTCAATGCGGCATCGAACAGCCGATGCCATTCTGCCGGAGCGTTGAAGGGAGACTCGGTCATGAGGAAGCCTCGGCAAGCTTTCGTTGTACACACTCGGCGAGCATCCGGCGGATGACACTGAGCCGATTGTAGAACGACTGCAACGGTCGTCCGGCTTGCTCTGCCACGGCCTTGATTTCTTCGCCGCGAATATAGACCGCATCGACCAGTTCACGTCCAGCCGGATCAAGTCGCTGGACGCACTCTTCGAGCGCGTCTCGACGAACATCCCACGTCCGCACATGCTGAGTCCGTTCCGCCGCCAACGTCTGTAACAGTTCTTCGTCGAACCGCAATCGAGACCGGCCCATGACTCGTTGAAAGTTGCGAACTTCGTAGAAGGCGATCGTCGTGGCCCACGCGACGAAATCCGAGCCCTGCTCGAACGAATTGAAGCGCCGCCACATCGTCACGCTGGCTCGTTGCAGCACATCTTCCGCATCCTGCCGGTGCCCCACGAGCGAGATCACATACCGCAGCAGCAGCGCATGATTCCCATTGAGCAGGCGAATGAAATCTTCCTGCCTCTCGGGCGAAGGGGACTCTGCGCCCGACGGACTGCACGGCGGATCGGACATGGGGCTCATATTGACGGTATGTACGCGCACGCGGCCAACTTACCAAAAATCTTCCCGATTTGCCCCGGCACGCTCCGCCGAAGATTCGCCCGGGTCGTCAATTCGCGACGGGGCGAACGAATCACAGGGTCGAACCGTGACATCCAAATATCCGTTTCCGGCGCTCGCTACACGCCGCTCCACCAGGCGGCCAGAATGGCTCTTGAAGTTGTTTGCACAAGGGTGGCCGCGTGCCCTGGCCCGCCGGTCGTCAGGCTGGTGATGTCGCGTTCTGAGTCAAGCTTGAGGGAGAAACGGGGTTTAGTTGGTTGCTTGTCCGCGGCGTGCGTCGCGGCCAGCGGCGCAAGCAGCAGGGCGGCGAGGAGCAGGAGGGTAGCTTTCATGATTGTTGGCAAGTTCATTTGGTGGCTTCCTTCACGTCCACCCGCCCGTCGGCATGCGCGGTGACGGCGAGGGCTTGATCGTCAAGGTGTCATGGTCCCTCGAACACGGATCGCCCTTCGTAGATCGTCTTCATTCGCCATGCTGCCACACAGCGGAACTTCACGTCGCCCCCCTTTGCGAAGAGACTCACGTGGAGGTGCTCCGGGCGGTATTCGTGCCAGGCGACGGCGGCTTGGCGGTCGTTGGCGAACACCTCGATCATACTCTTGTCGATGAAGATTCGCAACGTCAGGTCTTCCCCTTCTTCGAGCGCAAACGGTGGCTCGACATAGCCGACCTTCAGCGTCGTCTTTCCCGCGCCCGATGTGATCGGGAAACCGTGTTCGCCCTGCTCGTCGCACAGCACGTGGATTCCGAACTCCTCGGCTTGGGACGCCGCGACGACCACTTCCAACTCCATCGCGTCGCCCGCGATGCCGTCAAGCAGGCGGACCGTGTCGCCCCGTACCGTGAGGTCTGTCTCACGTTTCTCGTCGTACCGGAGGCCTTCCAGTTCGCGGACAGGCCGGATGCGCACCACGCCGTCCTCCGGCAGACTGAGTTCACGGGGAAGCGACTGGATTCCCTGCTGAAACACCGCTGGATTCAGCAGGTGGTCGAAGTTCCGTGCTCGGCCTGCGCGCTGCATGTTGTTCACCCAGGGCGTACACCATGCCCACATCACCCGGCGGCCGTCCGGGGTCAGCAGCGATTCCGGGGCGAAGCAATCCCACCGGGCCCAGTTCAGCGGGACGTGGCGGTCGGGGAGGTATTGCCCGTCTTTGAAATCGCCCAGATAGTAACGGGCGCCCAGGCCGTGACAAATGCACAGCAGCATCCAGCGGTTGCCGAGTTGGAACATATTGGGACAGGAGACGTCGGTGTCCCGTGCGACTCCCAGTTTGTCCCAGGGGGTATCGTCATGGAACAGCGGGCCGAGATGCACCCAGTTTTCCAGGTCCGGCGACTTCATCAACGGCGGGTTGGCGCCGCCGGACACGGCGTAGTAAGCGCCGTCCATCACCCAGCAATCGGGGTCCCAGTGACGCATCGGCGCCGCTTCGCCGGCCGGCGTCTTGACCGTCACGGGAACCGGCTGGGTCCATTGGTCCAGGTGATCGTCCACCGCGAACATCAGCCAGTTCCGCCCGGACCCTTGCCCGTGGTAAATCATGGCGGGCCGGCCCTCCTTGGTGAAGAAGCCGGTTCCGCTGAACATGCCATGCCCGGTAAACTGCGGAACCAGCCTGGTCGGATGCCACCGCCAGTGGACCATGTCGGTGCTTGACACGTGGGCGTAGGCGCAGCCTCCCGACTTGAGGTTGCAGATGTAATGCAGATGATAGCGGCCCTTGTAGTAGAACGCCGGATTTGGATCGCCCGGGACGGCGCCCCCGGGGCCGGGATGGGCCAGGTGGTAGGTGAGCCAGGTTTCCGGCGGGCTCAGCGGCATGGCTGGCGTCTCTTCCACGTAGGGAACCGGCGGCAGAGCCCCCGGTTGCTCGGCCCGGTTGGCCAGCGCCTCGGTGCGGGCACAACCCAGCAGCGCGTCGCCGACGAGCACCAGCCGGCCGGCGGCCAGCTTTGCGCCTGCGGCCAGCTTGCTGTGCTTGAACCGGCCCATCCGGTCGACCACCTTGTCGCCCTCGAAGTCCCACCAGGCGTAGGGCTCGATGTCGGACGGTTGGTTGGGGCGCAGCGCTTGGAGCTGGTCGGGCGTGAGCGCGCGGGCGTAGATGCGGGCGTCGTCGATCGTGCCTGCCAGCCGCGAGTTGTCTCGCTGCCCCAGGTGCCGCGCGCCGAACACGACAATGTTCTCCTCCCTGTCGAGCAACTCGATGTTCGTGGCAGTGTATTCGGTGATCCGCTGCCCGTCGCGGTAGATGGCGATCCGGTCACCCCGGTACACGACGGCCATTTGGACGAGCGTCTGGGCGTCGGCGGTTTCCGTCGGGTTCTTCTCCTGGTTGCCCTCGGTGCGTTGGAAGCCGTGGCTGCCGGCCATCCATTTGCCCGGCGCCCGCTCGCCGAACACGATCGCATCGAACTCTTCGCCGACCTGGACCGTGAGCGCGCTGCCAGCGCGTTGGGTCAGGTTGTCGAGCGTGACCCACGCCACGAGGGTCTTCTGAGCGGTTGCCGGAAGAGGCTCCGCCGCGGCCAGCGGCCGAGGCCCGAACGCGACGACCGACACGGTCAGAAACAGTGCAACCAAGCCGACTCTCATGACAGGTTCTCCAGTACTTGTGAGGTGCAAAAAACGGAGGGCGCTCCCTGGGCAACGATCTTTATGCCGAAGACCGCGCCGCTTTTCAAGTCGGCGCTGACCAGCAGCGCGCCCACGGCGCGGAGGGTGCCGAACCGGGCGTCCATCTCCCGCGGCCAACAGGCGACACATTGGCACCGGCGCAACGCATTCTGAGGCAAGGTTCCGTCGCACTTCCCGCACGGCTAACAAAGTAAGCCGTGCCACGAGCAGGACGCCCGTCACCGGATTTGGGTCGTGTCTCTCCGGGCACGTAAGCAGTGGCACGCGGGGTCTGTGTGGCACGGCTTACTCGCACACCGCCACAAACAGCGGCCTTGGAGAGGGAACGTTACCGGTGTGCGAGTCAGCCGTGCGGGATGCGCGGGGCGGCAAGTCGCAGTGCTCAACCTGGGCGACGGTTCGCAGCGCATCCGCACTGCTGACTCGCCCGCCAGCCCGGCGGTTCACCGGATCTCGGTCTTGTCGCGGCGGGCGAGTAAGCAGTGCCACACGCAGGTCGTCAACCGGTTCACCAGCAACGACGTGTCGCTGACCACGATCATTTCCTTTTTTTGCGCTGCGGTCAAATCGGCGCGCAGCGCATCGCCAGCATCCATGAAATCCCCGCAGTGCCGCAGCTCGAGCATTCGGAGAAAACAACCCGCGTCATCAAGGCCCTAACGCGGGCTGGCGCCCGCAACCCATTTGGCGAGCGGGGTGGCGTGAGCCCCCCGGTTCTGAACCGAACGACTTGCTGGGAACCGGGGGGCTCACGCCACCCCGCTCGCCACGCCAGGATGCGCGCACGTCGCGCGCATCGTACGGACTGAGACTCTAATACGGGTTCGAGGACATCATCTCCCATGCCTTGACGCTGCGGAAGACGGCCTCGGCGCCGTCGGCGAACAGGACGACGTCGAGGCTGTCGTCGCGCCCCGGATACACGCGGCGGCAGATGGCCTGGCGGTCGTTCGCGTAGACCTCGATGACCGACCTGTCGACGAACACCCGCAGTTGGAGCGGCTCGCCATCCTTCAGCGCCAAGGGAGCCCGTTCGACGGCCCGCCGACCGTCGGTGCCGCTGCGCGTGGCGTCGAACACCAGTTGTCTCGCCGTAGCGTCGTAGTAGAGCAGCGTCTGCTCCTCGCCGCCGGGCGACGAGCGCACCCGCATGCCGCACCGGCCGGCCGTCGGATGGGCCAGGGTGATTTCCAGTTCGCACGAATCGCCGACGACGTTCTCCAGCTTCCGCACCTGGCCGTCGGCCAGGGCGACATCGCTCCACGTTTGCTCGTCGGAGCGGAGCATTTCCAGTTCCTTCACGGGGCGCATGCGCAGCGTACCGTCGTCGCCCAACCAAAGCGTTCGCGGCAGCCCGTACACGCCCGACCATCCCCGGGGCGACTCGCCGCCGGGATTGTCCGTCAGCCAGGCCCACATGATCTGCCGGCCGCGATCGTCGACCAGGGCTTCCGGGGCGAAATACGTGTTGTCGACCCACGTCATCCGGCCGTGATTGTTCGGAATGAAACGGTCGTTTTTCGTGTCGTAGTCGCCCACGTAATACTGGCAGCCCTTGTTGTGACTGATGAATAGCAACAGGTGCTTTCCGCTGGCGGGGCCGCCGTCGGGGCTCGCCGGCAGCGGCAGGAAGCTCGGGCACATGTTGTCCTCGCTCGGCTCGGTCCACTCGGGGTTGCGCTCGTAGAATCGGCCCTTGTAGGTCCACGATGTCAGGTCGTCCGATTCCAGCAAGTCGAGCCAATCGCCCTGCATCGTTTCCAGGGAATCGGGCTTGCGGCCGTACTTGTTCAGCACCAGCAAGTTGCCGGTCAGCACGTAGTACTTGCCGTCTTTCTTCCAGATGTTGGACGGGTCGGACGAACCGTAGATCCGCCGGTTGCCGTCGGCGCCGGTGGTTTCCGTGAGGCCCCATTCGGTCGACTTGATGACAGGGTTGGCGTCGAACTTCTGCCAGCGTTCATAGTGCCGGTCGGTGCTTCTGGCCAAGCCGATGCCCTTGTCGCCCCAGAGCATCCAGTACGATAGGTAGGCGGTGCCGTCGTCGTCGACGAACGCGCCGCCGCTGAAGCAGCCTTCGTCGCCGTCGCCGGGTCCGATCGCATCGGGATGATGCCGCCAGTGGACGAGGTCCTGGCTGGAGATGTGCCCCCAGCAGAAGCCCACTCCGTTGCGGTTGTACAGGTACATCAGGTGATAGCGCCCGTTGGCGTAGAAGCAGCCGTTCGGGTCGCCCGGCACACCCATGTCCTCGGGTACGCAGAAATGGTAGCGGGGGCGGTACGGATCATCGAGCAGCTTCTCGCGGAACATGCGAGTTGACTGGACGACCGAGGCCGGCACCGGGTCCTGCCGGGACCAGCGCGTGGGAATCTCGGCGGTCCGCGCGTCGTCGCGCACGATGGTGGCGAGCATGGCGGGCCGGGCGCCTTCGAGCACCAGGCAGCCGTCCTCGATCCTCGCCCCCCCGGAGAGCTTGACCTGGTTAAACCGCCCGGCCCGATCGTAGGTACCGGTGGCGGCGAAGTCCCACCACGCCCAGGGCTCGATCTGCGGGACCGGCTCGCCCGGTTGCATCGCGGCGATGGTCTCCCGGTCGAGCGGCCGGGCGTAGACCCGCGCATCGCGGATGCGCCCGAAGAAGCACGCGACGCCCTCTTGCAGATGCCGCGGGCCGAACAGGACCGCTGCGTTGCCGCCGAACGGATAGGGCTCTCCCGGCGACGCATACGCCGCGTACGCCTCGCCGTTCCGGTACACCGTGATTTGCCGGCCCTGGTAGACGAAGGCCAAGTGGACAAACTGGTCGGGCCCGGCGGTCTCCCGGGGCCAGTCGGTTTGCGTTTTCTCGGTCCGGCTGTACCCGTTGCTGCCCGGCATCCAGACCTGTGGCTCGAGTTCGGCGAATACCACGCCGTCGAAGCGGTCGATCGTCGTGTCGTTGACGGTCAACGCCGTGCCTCCCGACTGCGTGAGATTCGCAGGCGACACCCAGACGACGAGCGTCTTGTCGACGAGCGCCGTCTCCCGCAGGGCCTCGGCGGCATCCGCGGCAAAGGAACTGAGCAACAGGACGGCGCCCGACAGAACCGTCGACAGCACCATTGTCCCCAACCGCAGGATGTCGCCTTCGCCACCTAACTCGGTTCGTGCGTGGTTGGTTGTCATGATTGTCTCTCCCATTCGTGTCAAAGGGATGTCCTGCAAAACCGATAATGTAGCTACTTCGATTCTCGGAGTGATGTCGCCGCGTCTGCACTGTCGTGGTTCACGCAGATCGCGCCGTCGGCGAGGATCAGCAGCACCAGCTTTTTGAACTGTAGCCGTTCGCCGGGCTGCACGGTCTTGCGATAGAGGCTCACGCGATTGATCTCGCCGGGGAAGAGTTGCACCTCGGGCACATCGACCTTCGTGAAGCCCGCGTCTTGCAGCGCGGCCTCTTGGCTGGCGGCTTTCGGGCGGATCGTCGGTGTGAGGGCGAAGAGCGTTCCCGGCTTCGTCACGACCACGTCGGTCCTTTCGATGCTGGTGCGGTGAAATGGCAGGTCTTGGACTGCGTTGGGCATTTCTTCGATGACGTAGTCGCGATCGGTAAAGAGCTTCACGCCGGGTTTCATGACCGCGGGCGGCGGCGGTGGCGGTGCGGGCCATTGGATGCGTTCTTGGCCCTGCTGCGGCTCGAACTCGCCGACGGATTCCAATTTGCCGAACATGATGCGGTCCGAGGAGCCTTTGTGGTCGCTCTGCGTGACGGTCAGCCAGATCGTGCCCTCGTGCTCGTGGAAGGTCGGATACTGAAACGAATGCGGGGACTCGAAGCGGTATTTGCGCTCCCAGCTCGCGCCGTCGCGGGAGATGTCCACATTGAACACGCTGCGGTTGCAATCGTGGACGCGGGTGTTCTCCTGCCAGCCGAGGCAATAGACGCCGCCGAACTTGTCGAAGGTGGGCTTGGAGTTCAGGCCGTTCGGCACAAAGGGCTTCGGCTCCCCGACGGTCCACGTTTTGCCATCTTTGCTGGTGGTGAAGTGGTAGTTGCCAGCGTCGTTGCGGCAGATCGCCATCCAGGTGCCGTCCGGCAGGCGATTCACGGCCGATTCGCTGAGCTGCTGCGACTGCGGCTCGTTGTAATGGCCGATGACTTCGAAGGTCGTGAAGTCATCGTGCAGCACGGCGAGCGCGTTCTGTTTCCCGGGGAAGTTGTTGAGCGCCACGTAGCGGCGGCCATCGAACTCCTTGAACGAATCGAAGATGTAGAGGCCGTGGTTGACCGGCGGCTTCGTGAAGCCTTGGGCCGCGGCGTCGGCGTGGAAATGTCGCGGCTCCATGTCGAACACCCCGGCGGCCGTCTTGAGCTTCGCCTTGTGGATGCTGGCTTCGAAGGTCTGCGTGCGCAGGTCGAAGTCACGATACCACGTGACCGCCTGCTCCTTCGCCGGCTGGCTGCAGAAGTAGGTGCGCAGGGTGTGCTGGTCCTTGCGGATGATGCGCGGCACGAAGACCTGCGCATCCGGCAGGGTGACGTTGGCGAACGCCTGTCCCGCCTTGGCCAGCAGATGTGTCTTTTCCACGCACAGCGTTTTCAGGTTCACCACCGTCAGCACGCAATACATCGCCGCGCCCGCGCCGTGACCCGGCGCCACATCGTTGTCGTGCTCGACGATGTAGGCACGCTCGCCGACACACACGAACTCCGCATCGTGCGCACCCTTTGCCTGCGGCGCGGTGACTTTGATGAGGCGTTGCATCACCACATCACCCGCCAGCGCGGGATCCCAGCTGGCGGGCAGGAGGCTGCCGGAGATGTCCACGGTCGGGATGGTGATCGTGCGCAAGATGCCCGGTGTCGGCCCGGAGAAGGCGGGGATAGGGCTCGGCCTGCCCGCAGATACTTGTGCTGAAAGCGGTGCCAACGGCGCCAGCAGCAGGGCGGTGAGGAGTGTGAGGTTGGGTTTCATTTTGCTTTCGGGATCGTTGTTTGTGGTTCGGGGTTGAATTGCAGGAGACGGTCAAGGATGTCAGGCGACACGGCAAAAGCGGTTCCCTGGCGCAAGCCGCCCGGCATTTCGATTATATCCGAGCTGTCGCGCCACATTCGACATCCGAGAAAAGACTCCCGTCCCCTGGCTCACTTCAAGTTCTGTCGCATAAATAGGTTCTCCTTAACGGGGGCGGCACCCGCAACCGATTCCTCGTAAATCGAAGCATTCCTGTTCTGACCTCTTGAATGCACCGATGAAGATGATTCCCTTTCGGTCAGTTCCCAGACGTTGCCGCACAGGTCCCAGACGCCAAAGGGCGAGCGGCCCTCGAAATAGGCATTGACGGGCGTAGTGCCGCCTTTTTCGCCGACTGATAGGAAATTGCTTTCCTCCCACAGGACCGAGGCTAAGCAGGGAAACGTGGTGAGTCAAGGGGGGATGGCGGGTTCAGGGCGGCGGCCGCCGCCCTGAACCCGCCATCCCCCCTTGATCGTTTGTGGGCTTTTGGGAGCAGGTTGGGGGAGCTTGACGACGTTTCGGCGGCAAATCAGGGGTAGATTCCCAGCTTCGCGCGCATCGTCCACGGGCCGATCGGCGTCGGGAAAAAGGAAAAAGGAATCAGAAGGTGGACCAGAAGGAGGCTTCGTCCACGAACGTCAACTCCCGGGGCTCCTGGGAGGCCGAGTCGCTGTCCGGGTCGTGGACGCGAAGGTCCCCGGCCGGCGGTGCCCGAGCCGCCGTGGGACACCACAGCCCACAGTGCCGCAGGATCTTCTCGATCACGTCCCCCGACCATCGCTGCGCTCTGGTGCCCGCGGCTCGAGGAACGCGACGACCTTCATCTGACCGCCGCACTCAGGACAGGCCAGCGGGTCGATCTCGTACAGCCGCTTGATGAGCTGGGTGAATTCGGCGAGGAAATCCAGCGGGTCGAGGATCTGGAAATTCCGCTGCGGTCCGCGCGCCAGTTCGTCGCGTTGCGGATCGGGAAAGGCCGGGCAGGCGCCCTTCTCCGCCTTGTAGATCACCTGCCCGGTCTCGCTGACCTTGACCAGTCGGGGCAAACTGAACGGGCAGCGGGTCATGCCGCCACAGGTCGGAGGCATGCGGATCGCGGGGGCGGTACAGGGGCAAGGGTTCGACACACGCGGCGACCATGACAGGAAGGGCACCGGGCCAGGAATGGTATACACACAGTCATTGGAGACGTATGTTCACTTCCTGTCAAGCACAAGCCTGCCCCCCCGGGCCGGAACTGCCAGCGGGCTCGCCGGGTACGTCGCACCCGGCGTTGGTCGGCGGTGTCGGCCTCGGTGGAAAACCTGTCCGTCCGCGCGGTCTGGCCGGCGGTCGGCGGGCGTTGGGCAGTTCGGTGTCGAGGGTGCGGGGAAGGCGGTTAAGCCGTGCCACACAGGCCGCGCGTGGCACTGCTTACTCGCCCGCCGCCACAAGACCGAAATCCGGGGAACAGCCCGGTCGGCGGGCGAGTCAGCAGTGCGGATGCGCTGCGAACCATCGCTCCGGTTGAGCACCGCGACTTGCCGCCCCGCGCAGCCCGCACGGCTGACTCGCACACCGGCAACGTTCGCTCCCCAAGGCCGCCTTCTCTGCGGTGTGCGAGTAAGCCGTGCCACACAGGCCGCGCGTGACGGGCGTGGCCTGTCCCGCTTTCTGTCCACCCGTCCTCGGTTGGGCGGTTCCAGCTGTTCCGTTGACCACTCCAGCGAGTTGATGTAAGCTGCAACCGGTCATGCGATGGCAGGCGACAAATCCCTGCATCGCCGAGGGCGTCGGACCGTGATTGTCATTCCCACGCGTGCAGGAGCTGTGAAAATGCGAAGCCTGTTTGCCGGTTGTGCGCTGACACTTGCCGCGACGAGCACGGCGCTCGCCGCACCGCCCGACGTGACGTTGACGCTGGCACGAGAGGGCCATCCCGCCGCGACCATTGTGGTTGCCAAGCAGCCGACGCGCGCGGCGCAGTTCGCGGCCTGCGAGCTGCAATGGCACCTCAAGCAGATCACGGGCGGCGATTTTGCTACGACTTTCTGGAACGTTTCTGCAACGTCCGCTGGTTCACGCCCACGGAGTCCGGGACCGACTGCCCGCGGCAGGCGACGCTGACGGTCACCGGCAAGGAAGTCCGGCGGGCGCCGTTCATGAAGTACCGCTATGCCGCCTATCCGTCGAGCGAGAACTACGACCAGTACACGGGCCTGTGGCCGGCCGGCAGTGAAGGGTACACGCAATGGGAGGCGGCCGCCTATCCGGAATTGCACCGACGCTTCGACGGCGGCGGCTATACGCTGGCGAAGCGCGGCTGGAACATGCTGTTTCGCCTGCGGCACCGCGAAGGCGGCCAGCCATGTCCCGGCAACCACTCGCTGTACGGCTACTACCGCCGCTTCTGGGCCGAGGAGCAGGGGCAAGACCGGCTGTTCGAAGGCCGGCGCGCGGACTGGTTCGCCCAAGGTTACGAGGGCCAGTCGCCGCAGATGTGCTACAGCCGCCGCGGCCTGGTCGAGCAGGTCGCCAAGGACGCCTGCGAGTTTTTCGAGACCGGTAAGAACTACCCGGGCGCCCAGGCGGGCGGCGACTGTTTCTGCGTCGAGCCGATGGACAACGACCGGTTCTGCAAATGCGCCCGCTGCCAGCAGTGGCTGACCGGCCGTGATGCCGACAGCCCGTTCTTTACCAACGGCCGCCACAGCGATTACTTCTTCCAGTTCGTCAACGAAGTCGCCAAGCTCGTCGGCCCGAAGCATCCCGACAAACACATCGTCTGCCTGGCGTACATGACCCACGGCGCGCCGCCGCAGAGGTTGTATTGGTCTGAATCACTGCGCTCGACGCGCACGTGCTCGATACCGGCCGGGAAGGGCAGGAGGCTCGGCTTGTTGTGGCGGAAGGGAATGCCCTGCGAGGTGCGTTTGTCCAGGTCGAGGGTGTCGCTTTCCGCGGCCCGGAGTCTGGCGAGCGGGGCAAGCAGCGGGAGGATGCAGAGTAGTGTGAGGATGTGTTTCACGGTTGGAGTCCCTTTCCTCGGTGTTTGATTTCGTCTGGATGCCGCGGGTTGAGCACTCCGCCGATCGCCTCGAGCCGCTCTTTGTTGGGCGGGCCGCCGGGGGTCCAGGTCGGACACAGCCAGCCGCCCTCATCGTGCTCGTTCCAGGCGTAGACGATGACCGTGTTGGCCGGGCAAATCGCGGGATGCTCCCGGACGAACGCCAGCGCGCGGTTCAGATGCCCGGCGATCTCGTCCGGCGCCGCGGTACTGGGGAACACCATCTGACGATGATACCCGTGGTCGCGTTCCCAGGATACGGGATTCTCCTTGCGCGGCCGCTTGTCCCATCCCGTCGTCACCAACGGCACGTAAGGGTTGCGTGCGGCGGCGGCCTTCGCCCAATACCTGGTTTCGACCTGCTGGACGAGCTGCGCAAAGGCGGTCTCCGCGCCGGATGCGGCGTAGTGCGAGACCGCCGCAAAGCCCAGGGGCGCCGCTCGGTCAAAATCATGGGCCGGATCCCAGCCCATGTACACGCAGTAAGGATCGACGCCCGCCTGGCGGGCGGCCCGCAGGAACTCGGCGAAACGCGCCGCCGGAAACGCGCCGCCGAACTTCACGTCGAACGCATAGACCAGCGGGCGTCCGCCGCAGACGGTCTGGTAACCCGGCTCCTTGAGCAACGCCACGGCGCGGTCGCGTTCGCGGGGCCACTGGTGTTCCGGGACGCCGAAGGCGTTGTGAAGGATCAGGCAGAGGTTGATGCGTCGCCGCGAGGCGCTGTTCAAATAGAGCTTCAGGGACTCGCTCATGGAACTCGTTTCCGGGTAGAGCAGGAAAGCCCAGTAATCCAGCCCGGCGTCGGCGGCGAAGGCGATCTCCTAATCCATGATCGCTTGACGGCCGCCGTCGATGCGCACCGATCCGTCGTCCAGCACCTCGGCGAACCACGGCATTCGCGAGTGGTACTTCTTAGGTCCGAGCGTCCGTTCGACCTGCGCGGTCACCTCGCCGCCCGTCCAAGCGTCCCAGCGGATGGCCCCGACCAGCGGCTGCGGCGGTCTGTTATCGGCGGCCTGCAGCCCTGTCAGCGGAGCGAGCAGCAGGAGAAAGCTAAGGAGGGAGAGGGTGGGTTTCATGGGTTTCGTTCCTTTGCAGGGGCGTTCTTGGTGTTGAACGATTGATAGTCAGGAAATGCAGCGAGGGCTTGCTCCGAAAATGCCAAGTGCAGGGCCCGCCGCTGGCCGTCGCCGACGAACAGGTGCAGGGCCGTCCCATCCACCAGCAGGTCCACATAACTCACGTCGGGATCGCACGAGGTCGGCTTGTCGGTGTGCTTGGCTTGGGCGATCAGGAACCTGGGTTCACTGCAGGTGCGGCTGACTTCCTTGAGCCACGCGGAAGTCAGCGTCCGGTATCCGATCCCGACCGTCCGGAAGCCGCCTTGGCCGCGATTTCGCGTCGCGATCGCTCGATAGGCCACGTGCAGCGTGTCGTCCGTCCAGCGGACGGCGGGGTAATCGTACCATTCGTTCTCGCCACCAGACTCGGCGATCGGGCGCGGGTCACTCCAGCTTTGTCCTCCGTCCCGACTGGTCCGCAAGGCCAGCACGGTTCGCGGCCCGCCGTGCCACCCGGATTCCATTTCCACGCGCGGGTTGTGCAGCAGAACCAAGGTCCCCGTACCGGGAATCTGCGTCAGCGCGGGCGGGGCCAGTGGATTGGGCACGGCCGACCGCGCCGGGGCCGTCCACGTGCTGCCGCCGTCCTCCGAGCGGCACTCGTACAGCCAGCCCGTCGCAGTGCGGGCCATCAGCAGCAGCTTGCCCGGTTCATGCTCGACCAGCGACGGTTCCCAGAATCCCCACTCGTGCTTGTGGTACGGGTTGTCGGCCACATACAGCACGCGGTCGCCGGGCGTGCGGGTCCAGGTCTGTCCATGATCGTCCGAGTAGACCACGTAAGCGCCCAGCGGCCCGCCTTGCCGGTCCTTCTTCGGGTTCAGGTTACAGTGCAGCAAGGCCAGCAACCGTCCGCTGGACAACGTGTACAGCCGGTCGTGCGGACCCGTGGTGTACGCGTGCGAATCGTCGCTGATCTTCAGCGGATCGGACCAAGTACGGCCTTCGTCAGCCGATCTTCGAAATACCTTGTACGCATCCTGCCCGTGGGCCAGCACCGTGTGGGTTAGCCCGAGTTCCCCGTTGGCCAGCCGAGTCAGGGACGGCTGGAAGAGCGAACGCTGGGGGTCCGCCAGTTGCGTGACCGGCTCGGACCACGTCCGACCGCCGTCGTCCGAACGCACGGCCCGGATCACCGCGCGGTCCCAGTCGCCGCTACCCGCATGAGCGCCGTAGAACAGCAGCAATTCGCCCTTGTCCGAGACGATCCACGTCGCCTCGCCGTTGCGCGGGTAATCGTCCGAGGGCGCCACGACCGTCTGCGTCGTTCCGGTCCGATTGTCCGCAAGCAGGTCGGCAGGAAACATGGCCAGCGTCAGGGCCTCGGTGTGGTAGTGGTTCCCCTTGATCCCGCCGCGCTCGTAGAAGCAGTACACGGTCCCGTCGGGGCCGACGGCCAAGTCGCTGTAGCCGCTGGGCCCCGGGGCGACCACCTGGACCGGCCGCCACGCTCCGCCGTCGTCGTCCGAGAGCTTTAGCGTCACGTTCCGCCGGTCGCGGTTGCGGCCGGGCTGGCCCGGTTGGCCGCCTACCAACAGGTTGTCCGGGTTGGAAAACAGGATCCGCCCATCGGCCAATCGCGCCATGCTTGCCATGCATACCGGCTCGGCCAAGTCTTCGTGGAATGTCGGCGTCGACCAGCCGGTGGCTCCGTCGCCGCTGACCGACAGCAACCGCCGGTTCCGCGGCGACTCGGTGCGCAGGTTGGCCAGCACCCGGCCGTCGGAAAGTTCGACGAGCATCGTCTCGCTGGGATTGACGATTCCGTCGCCTGCGGCCGTCTTGTCGCCGTTGTGGGCGATGAAATCGCCGCGCTGCCAAGTCCGGCCGCCATCGTCGCTGTAGATCGCGGCCACGTCGGACGGGCGGTGAGCATGGCCGCCGGTGCCGGTCGAGAGCCATACGGCCGCCACCAATCGCCCGCGGTGCGGCCCTTGCCGGATTTGGATCGAGTGGCCGCAGCCGTTGCCCACGACCGTCCAGTCGTAACGGTCGCGGAACCCCTCGATCACCGCTGTGATCTCCCGAGGTTCGGACCAACTCTCTCCGTCATCTTCGCTTCGCAGGTAGAACACCCGAGCGTATTGGACATGATACAGGAAATGCACCACCCCCGGCTGCTGGTCCACGATGGCCACCGCGTTGTGCGCCGTCAACTCGCTGTGCTCGCCCAATCCTTGAGCCACCGCGGCGGGATTCGGCCGAAGATCCGGCGGGGCGACCGCCATCTTCCGCGGCGGACTCCACGTGCGTCCGCCATCGCTGCTGCGGCGCAACAGTACATCCTGCCGCGTCCAATCGCCGTGTCCGGCCCGGGCCTCGCAATAGACCAGGATACTGCCCCGGCCCGTGACCACGATGCCCGGGATGCGATATATGAAGTACCCGTCCTCGCCCGCGCGGAACAAGTCCACCCTGCCCTCCGGCTCACCCGATTCCACCCGCGCGGCGCCGCCACTCCATGCCCAGGGCAGCACCAACAACACAACAAACAAAGACACGCGTCGCAGTTCGATCATCGCACACCTCCCGGGTTCGTAAAACGGACAAATGGGCAACACCAGACACGCCGGTCCTCACGCCAGCTCTTCCAGGAGGATGATCTGGAAGAAGATCGTCTCGCCGTCCTCCCAGCCCAGATAGATGGCTTGCGCTCTCTCATCGTAGAAGGCATCGGGGTACATGGCGATCGGGGGTGCCGAGACGTTTCGATTTACATTCCTGTTTCGCGCCAACTCTCACGGCTTCGACAATAACTGCTTCATCATGATCGTCTCCATCGCGAGGAGCCGGGCACCGATGCGCCGGTTCCGTCCGTGTCGTGCCGCCGCCCGCACACCTTTTGTGTTCACGGCTGCGAGGCGGGATGGGCGAATTGCACAGGACCGACGTGCGGCCCGATGTTCAATCCGGTCTCCTTGGCGTTGGTTACCAGCCTGCCATTGAACCGCAAGTTGGCAATCGTCACGCCCTCCACCGTATGCTGGTCGTCGAAGCCGCGGAAGGACGATGGCGGCATGTGCGGGCCGGTGACCGTGATGTCTTGGTAGACCACGTCCCGCACCGTTCCTCGCTGCTCGTCCTTCGAGTAGTTGTTCCTGCGGATGACGATTTCCAGCAGCGTCGGGCAATACCGGTCGTCCGCGGCCGCCTGGTATTGTTCCTCGCGGCTGCGCTGCATGCGAGGCTGCGGGGTCCACGCGTCGATCTCGACCCGGATATTCTCGAACCGGATGTTGCGCACGGCCGCCCGGTCGCCGTGCTGGATGTCCATGGCGATGTGCGTCGTTCGCACGATGTCACAGTCCTCGAAGACAATCTCCGCGATCTCCGGCGCGCTGGTCTCCGCCCCGATCTCCATCGCGCGGCCCCAGTCGCACCAGACGACGCAGCGGTGGAACCGGACGTTCCGCACCGGCCGATCATCGAACGACTGCTCGCGAAACTTCAGACCCTTGATCACCAACGCATCGTCGAAGGCGCGGACGAAGCAGTCGCGCACCTCGACGTCCTGGCTGTTGCAGACATCGATGCCGTCCGCGTTGTAACGCCACAGGCCGACGAGTTTCACGCCGTCGATCGTCACGTCCCGGCAGCCGAACAGGCTGCAGCACCACACGTCCGGATCGCGCATCACGATCCCTTCGATGCGGACTTGGGAGCAGTCCCACAGACGGACCGCGCCGCCGGCCTCGCCGCGCGCGAACGGGCTTTGATCCAGGATGCCGCGACCGGCAATGCGGAGGTTCGACGCGCCCCGTGCCTGAACACTGCCGTACACCACGGCGCCTCCCGCGATGTAAACGGACTCGTTGCTCTGCAGTTCAATCCTACCCGGCCGATGAACCCCGGGGCCAAAGTAGTGGACGCCCGGCGTGCCGGGGGCGGGTGCGTCTTGCTCCGGCGGACTGGGAAACAGGTGCAAGGCGTGATGCATCCCGTTCACTTCCACCACCAACGGCCCGGGGCGATCAAGCGTCAACGTGATGCGGTCCCCGTCGATCGTCGGACGAATGCCGCGCGAAGCGGGTCGCACCACCACGGACTGCACGGCTCGACGCGAGACCACCTCGACCTCCACCGGCCCGGACATGTCCCAGACGGCGAATCCGGCGAGTTCGGTCTGGTCGATCGGCCGCTGGTATCCCGGCCAGACCTGGTTGAAAGGCATCGCCGAAACCCGGCACGAATAGACGGGCACGGCTTGCCCGTCGACACGCAAGCTGTAGTGCTCGCACAACGCCTCGCCGTCCGGAGCCGGCCAGGAGACGACGGCGGCAGACGCCGCACCTTCGGCCGCAGGGGTCTGCTCCGCCTGGACAAAGGCCGACAGGCACAGCGGGAGGAATGCGAGCAATGGGAGTCGGTGTTTCATGGCTGGAATCCCTTTCATCGGTGTGGATTCAAATCGGAGGGTGGTTGCACTCTTGGCCGGTTATGCATTGTGTTCTCGCTCAATATACCAGTTCTCGGAAGTGTTTCACCCGATGGAACGTGATCAGATTGCCGTCGTGCGCCGACTTGGCGCGCTGGTCGCCGCTGCGGCTGAGGACCACCAGATGGTCTCCGTCGATGGCCATGCTGGCGTAGTGGCGCGAAGCGTGCTCGGCCGGACCGACGGCGACCAGTCCCGCGAAGCACCAGTCGATCATGTTCTTGGAAAAATGCAGTTGCAACCAGCGGGGCTCGTTGTTCGGCAGGTTGTAGCGGTCGGCGGGCATCTGCTCCGGGCGGATCATGCTGTCGGTGGCCTGGGGCGAGAGCAGCCAGTAGAGCTTCGTCTGCTCGTCGTGCAGCACATGGAACTTCGTCTGCCCGCCGGGACAGAGCGCGTACAGCACGGTCATGGCGTTTGCTTCCAGTCGATGCGTGCTTGCTTGTTGGCAAGATCAATCCACACGGATGCGTGGGCGAAATCGCGCGTCGCGGTCAGGCCTTTCCAGACCGCGTCAGCCTTGGGTCGGCCAAGCGGGCGTTCCAACTCGCCATACGCATCCAGCCCGCCATCTGTTTCCCTGTATCCCCACGAGTAACAGAAATGGCAGCCGGGTTGCGCGCCGATTAAAAAGCACGCCAGGGGAAAAGTGATCCGCTCGCGCGCGAGGCGGAGTTGCTCCGCGCGGGAACGGCCTTTCACCTGACTCTCCGCTGCGGTGAGCGCGGGCCAGCCTTTGAGCACGACGAATTTTCCTTTTGCCGCCGCCAGCGCCATCGAATCGAGATCCGCTTTGAGATCCTCCGGCGCTTTCGAGTGGTAGGCGTCGAAGTGCTCGATCATCACCCCGTCAATCCCCTCCCATTCGAGGAAGTCCAGGTGCTGACCGGCCCGGATCCCGTTGGCAAGGACGATCTTGTCATTGCCGAGCTTGCGTTTGGTCAGCGCCAGCATCTGGCGCAAGCCGTCCACCACGGACTGCTGCTTCTCGGAGCCGAGCCTTTTCGCCAGGGCGGGCGAGCGGGATTGTGGCAGGGCATCGGCGAACACGCCATCGAGGTTCCCACTCTTCACGGCCTGCGCCACGGTTTCGGACCACCACTCGCGGAATTCGGCATGGGAAGGATCAGGACGCGGGGTGCCGGAGGGATGCTTTGCGATTTGGCCGTCGGCGCCGCGCAGCGTCCACTCGGAACGGTAGGTCTTGAAGGCATCGTAGCCAGGCCAGTTGACGAACGCGTTGAAATAGAAAAGCACCTTCACCCGCTGATTGCGCTGTTTGAGACGGACCGCCGTGGCGGCCGTTCCCTTCTCCGTGCTGCCGTGCGCCTCGACGCCATGCGATTTTTCGAGCGTCACCAACTCACTGTGGCTGGCAACAAAGGCGATCTCGTCATCGGTCATTTCGCTGCGCTTGCCGAAGTGGATGTTCACCGGCACGCGTTCCCATTGGAAGCTAGGGAAGAGTTGGGCTGGCCCATTCCGCGCCGGTGTCGGCGCATCCTCGGCGTGAAGGATTCGCGCCGAAAACGGCGCGAGCAACAAGGCGGTGAGGAGTGTGAGAGTGGCCTTCATGGTTTGATCTCCAGGCTGCGAATGGGAATTACTGCCAGTTCGTTTGCGGCGTGGCTCTTGTGAGTGTAGCCGATGCAGAGCGTGCCTTTGTGCCACGCGAGGCCGACGCCGAGCGTCAAGGGCGCGTCGGTCACGGACACAGGCGAGCGGGGCGGCGTCAGCCCCCCGGTTCCGCGCCCGTCGATCGTCAAGGGCGCGTCGGTCACGGACACAGGCGAGCGGGGCGGCGTCAGCCCCCCGGTTCCGCGCCCGTCGATCGTCAAGGGCGCGTCGGTCACGGACACAGGCGAGCGGGGCGGCGTCAGCCCCCCGGTTCCGCGCCCGCCGATCGTCAAGGGCGCGTCGGTCACGGACACAGGCGAGCGGGGCGGCGTCAGCCCCCCGGTTCCGCGCCCGCCGATCGTCAAGGGCGCGTCGGTCACGGACAGAGCGGGGGCCAGCGTGCCTTCCGCTTCCTGCTTGCCGTTGACATACAGGCGAGCGTGCCCTTTCTCGAACGTCACGGCGACGTGATGCCAATGACCCGGCCGCGGTTCGGTCGGAGAAGCGAGCGTCTTCCATCCGTTCTCCCAGAGGTAGAAACGAAACCGGTTGTCGTTGTCGAGCATCAGGCCCCACTCGCGTTGGTTCGCGGAATAGACGTTCTTGGCGACAATCATCTGCTGGCCGGCATCCAACTCGTAGGGATTGACCCATGCGGCGATGCTGAAGCCGGCGTCGGTGAACTGAAGTGTTGGCGCGGAGGGCACGGTCACAAAGCCGCCGTCGAACTTCAGTGCCTGGCCGTCCACACCCGCCACCTGCTGTGGCTTACCGTTCACGGTCCCGGCGTGATTGCCGACCGCATCCGCGACCGAGTGCTCACGGACCTCCTCGAACGACCAGCGAGCCACGGGCGTCACCTCTTCTGCCGCGCTCAGATCTGGAACGGCGAGCGCCACGGCCGTCATCAGCACGAATCCTGTCGTTGTTTTCATCTTGTCTTCCTGGGAATAGAAATCGTGTTCATGGTGCAATTCGCACGCTCAACGCCGTGAGGGTTGCCGCGTTGGCAGCCGTAAAGACGAGCTGATTTTGGCCGAGATGGAGCATCTTCTTCAACTCCGGCGATGAGCTTAAAACGACACAGGCAGTCTTGCTGCGCTCCATCTTGAGGCCGGTCAAATCATGGCCGTTGATTTTGATGCGGGGCGGGACAACATCGCCATTGCCCTGCCACATGAGCTCGATGCTCGTCTCCTTCGCCTGCGCAGGATCGTCGGCGATGAGGAGCGACACCGTGGCGGCAGTAGCAGGCGTGATCTCCAAGGGCAGCGGGCCGCCGCTCTTGGTCAGGTCGTTGTCGCCGCCGGATTCGAGGAAATATTCCTTCGGCAATCGCGCCAGCCGCGCACGGTCGGCAAACTCGTCGAGCAGCGGCATCTCGTCGCGAACGTAAAAATTGAAGAAGTAGAGGCCGTCGGCACCCTTGTGCCAGAGGGTGGCGATGGCGGCCCGCAATGTTTCGGGGTTGCCGTAGCGAGGAATGCCATTCCGATTCTGCCGCTCCAGCGAACCATATACGGGCACGCCATTCCGGTGCGTGAGGGCAATCCACCGCTCCAACGGACACGATGAGAAACTCGTGCCAGGACCGGCGATGACGGCGTCTAGCCAGCCCGCCTTCAGCCACGCCTCCACATCCAGACCGATGGCGAGCGTCTTCTCCGGCGTCACGGGCACGCGGGCGACCAGCCGCAGGGGATGCCCTCGCCGTTTGGCCGCTTCGTCCAGAACGGCCCGCGCATCGCGGACAAAAGCCGTCATGGTCGCCACATTCACCTCGCCCTCGCGGAAGAGGTCGGGATAGCGCAGCCAGTCAAGTTCCACACCGTCGAGGTCGTAGCGACGGCACGCTTCGCGGACGGTGTCGAGGTAGTGGCTCCGCACCTCAGGACACGAATAATCGAAGGCCACTGATGAGGTGCTGATGGCAGGCCGCTTGGCTTTGCCTTCGATCCATGGGAGGAACTCTGTTACCCACTCCTTGTCCGTCGGCGGCTTGAGAAACAGATGCCGGCGCGACCGGCGAAAGTCGTCCCACAGGTGCGGCCAGTTCAGCCATCCATGATGGACATCGTTCATGCGCATCGAGAATAAGAACATGCACCCATTCCGTTTCCAGAACTGGAGGATCGGCTGGAGCGGATCATCGCCGAGCGCAGCGATGTGGTCGCGCTTCAAGTCCCAAACGGGCACGCCGAAGTTCCCGCAGTAGGAAAGCCCCTGCACCTTCGTCCCGGCCAGCGGCCCGATGCGAGATGCGAGATAGTCATCAAGCGAGTGGATCTGCGCGAGCGGAAGCTGTTCGCCGGCGGGCACCCACAAACCTTTGTGATGCTCCGGGTAGGCGGGCCACTTCAGGTCATCGCTGTCGTTGTTGAACAGGATGGTCGGCAGTCCGCGGCTGGCGAGATCAATGCGCTCGCTTTGGGCGCCAAGCAGCGCGCAACTGGTGAGAGTGACACAAGCGGAAATGAGGACAGTTTTCATTGTGGGGAAGGTCTTTATTGTGAGGAAGATTGAGTGACTTCGTCGTCGGCTGTTCTCGTCCGCCACCGCGACGCCAGCACGGAACTGGTGACCGCGCTCCACGGCCCGAACACCGCCGAGGCCAGTGCGGCGGCGGGACTGTTGAGAACCCGGAACGCCAGCCCGGTGGCCATGCCGCCGTTTTGCATGCCGACCTCGATGGCCACGGTTCGGGAGTCGGTGTGATTCAAACCCGCAGCCCGCGCGATCCCGAAACCGAGGAGGTATCCGGTGGCATTATGACAGGCACAGGCTGCGAACAACGCGACTCCCACGGTGAGCAATTCCTCCCGCGAGACGGCGACCGTGATGGCGATGACTAGGCAGATGGCGGTCATCGCCACCAGTGGCAGCCACCGCGTGCAACGCGCCGCCCAAGCCGGCAGGAAGTGGTGGATCGCCAGCCCGACGACCAACGGCGCGATGATCATCGTCAGGATGGACTGCATCATCGCCCAGGCGTCGATCGGCACGTACGTCCCCGCGAGCAGCTTCATCGCCAGCGGCGTCATCAACGGCGACAGCAGCGTCGAGCAGGCGGTCATCGTCACCGACAATGGCACGTTGCCGCGCGCCAGCAGCACGATCACGTTCGAGGCCGTGCCGCCCGGGACCGAGCCGATCAGGATCAACCCGGTGGCCACCGCGCCCGTCAGCCCAAACATCGACGCGAACAACAGGCCGCTGAATGGCATCACCGTGAACTGCAGCAGAAACCCGATCACAATCGCCCGCGGCATCGTTACCACGCGGCGAAAGTCGCCGACGGTCAGCGTCATGCCCATGCCCAGCAGGATCAACTGCACCAGCGGGGCGATCGCCCGTTTCAACTCGAACCCGCCCCAGGCAATGAACAGCGGCGGATACGCCACCGCCGCACTGCCGACCGCGAGCACGCAGAACGTGAAGCCCAGTCCATGCAGCCGCTTCACGAACAGCGTACAGACCGCCAGCACCACGAACAGCAGTGCGAACGTCAGGCTGACGGGGAAGAGGGTCATGCGAAACTCATCTTGGCAACCACCTGCTGCACCAGCGCGTCCACTTCCTCCGTCAGCGGCAGCATGGGCCGCCGCACGGGGCCGACCGCGTGGCCGCGCAGTTCTAGCCCGCGTTTGATCACCGCGATCCAGTCCGGCCGCTCGCCGTGACGACCCACCGTCACCAGATCCACAAACGGCATGATCTCGTCCCAGAGCTTGCGGGCCGCGACGAAGTTGCCGTCGTCAATGCACAGATGGACGATCTGCGACCAACGTTTCGGATCGAAGTTGCCGGAGCCGGACACCCAGCCCGTCGCCCCGAACGCGAAGGCGCCGAGCGCGTTGTTGTCGTGACCGTAGAACAGCCCCAGCTTGTCGCCGAGCTTCATCCGCAGCCGCGTGATCATGTAGGGATCGGAATTCGCGTCCTTGAGGTACTGGATGACGCCGTCGTTGGCCAACCTCACCAGCGTATCGAGCGTCAGGTCGATGCCCGTCACCGGCGGGTTATTGTAGATCATGATCGGCTTGGAGACCGCGTCGCGCACGGCGCGGAAGTGAGCCACGATCTCGCGCATGGTGTGTACCTGGTACCAGGGCGAGATGATCAGGAACCCGTCGTAGCCCAGACTCTCGGCGAACTTGCTCTTCTCGATCGTCGCCAGCGTGGACATGTCCGCGGTCCCGGCGAGCATGGGCACGCGGCCGCGATTCTGCTCCTGGCAGATGCCGAGCACGCGTTCCCACTCGGCGCGCGTCAGGTTCATGAACTCACCCGTGCTGCTGCCCGCGCAGAAGCCATCGGCGCCGTTGGCGATGACGAAATCCACGTGGTCGCGCAGTCCTTGTTCGTTCAGCGATCCGTCCGCGTGGAAGGGCGTAATCAGGGGCGGGAAAAGGCCGCGAAAAACGTTCATGTTCGATGTTCCTGTTGTCAGGGAATGTTCGCAGTGGCATAATACCGGCCGATGGCGGCGATTCTGCCAGCGATGCCGCGACAGCGTCAATCGTAGTTTGAGTAAATGAAGGAGATTGGTTGAACGAGCATAACCCGATGCGCGATTTCGCATAATTCCTGAACATGAACCAGACTGACCTTCGCCGCCTTTCGGAATTGCGGGCTCTGCTCGAAGGCTTTGCCGCGCGTCACGCCGCCGCGCGCGCGGGCTCCGCCCCGGAGACGCTCGGCCGCCTGCGACTCGTTCTGCGGCGTCTTTCCCAAGCAGCCCGCGCCCGCGACTACCCGGCTTTTCGGCAGGCGGACTTCGAACTGCACGAGACGATGATCGACCTGGCCGCCGTCCCCTTGCTGCACGAGGCTTGGATCACGGTGTGGAACGGCCTGCTGGAGTTCCACGAGAAGGGCTTTGAGGATTGTTTTCCCGACGCGCGCGTCCTGGGCGAGGAGCACGAGTATCTGGTGGAAACGATTGCCTTGGGCGATCCGGTCGCCGCAGAGGACGCCGCGCGGAGTCATATCGAAGCGGTGTGGTACCGCCGCGCCGAGCAGTACGGCACGGCGGCCGCGAGCGGAGTCGACGCCCTGCAGCGAGCCACGGCCCACGTCGCCTTCCGGATGCACTGCCCATTGCGTCTGACCGAGGTGGCGCAGCAGGTGGCCTTCACCAGCCCCGGCAACCTGTCGCGGCTGTTCCGGCAACATCACGGCGTCAGCTTCCAAGGCTACCTGCAGAAGGTCCGCCTGGAAAAGGCTGCGGAACTGCTTCGTTCCACGCGTCTGCCGGTAGCCCGCATCGCCCGTCGCATCGGCTATTGCGACGTCTCGCGATTCGGCCAGCATTTCAAACGGCGGTTCCAGGTCTCTCCCACCGCGTATCGGCAGAATTCTCCGGTGCGGGATGACGACGGCTTGCGGATCGAGGGCCACGTTCCATTCTCCATCCAGGGCCGCGATTCGCGCACTTCGGGGTAGTTGCCGTGCGGGCCGCGGGGATCGCGCGCGTCCGGAGAACAACGTCCCAGATGGTGCGCCCCATCGGAGTCGCGGCCTACAGGGTCCCAGTTACTGATAGCCCGGGAGGTCGAAGTTGATTCTTTGGGGCTCGTCGGGGACGAACTACAACTCTTTCACCTGCTCGCCGTAGCGGACCTTGCCGTGGGTGCCGCCGAAGCTCCGGATTGTCGCTGTGGTGAGTTGGTCTTCCTTCCACACGATATCGACCTCGAAGCCACCGCGGGCCCGCAGGCCTTCGACCGATCCAGTCGGCCAGGCCTGGGGCAGGGCCGGCAGCAGCTCGATCTCGCCAGCATGACTCTCAAGGAGCATCTCCGCAGTGCCCGCGGACATGACGCCGGTCTCATTCAGCGTGGCGAGTCCTGCTCCGCAGTGATTGGTGGACAGGTTGTCGAAGGTCTGACGCCGCAGTTTCTCCCTGAGGAAGTAGCCCTGAGCGTGGGCAAGGTAATCGCCGGAAATTAACAGGGGGACATGCTACTGTTACGTTGCAGGACATCCTGCGAGTCGGCCCGGGAAGGAGTGTTGATCGGAACAGAGAGTAGAATGGTCCCTGCTTCTTACTGCGACTTTCGCAATCCCTCCCACTTCACGACCCAGTTGCCGTCGTTGGGGAAGCCGGGCGCGTGCCGATCCGGTCCTCCGTCCCAGCCGGTGGCCATCAGGGCTGCCGTCCAGAGCAGGCCGCCGGTGCCGGGTAGATACGGCATCGAACCGGCGGTGTTGAAGCCGTTGGCCAGAACCACGTTGTTGGGGTGGTCTGCGAGCAAAGCGTGCAGCGCAGCTTGCGGATTCCCCAGCCGCGCCGCCGTCATGGCCATCATCGGAAAGTCGCAGCCCCAGAACATCCACCGATGTCCTTCGCCGACCTGTTTCCAGATCAGGTCGAACGTGCGCTGCACGGCCGCACGGTCGATCTCGTCGCCACGCATGCACCCATAGGACTCGAACCACGCAGGGCGCGGGTACATGCCGCTGCGGATCGGGGCCTCCGCGGGCGGAGGCCGAATTCCTTCGGCGTCGACACACAGTCCGTCCACCACAGGCGGTTGGGAGAGTTTGGCTAACACCTCGTCCCACTTTGCTTCCCGCGGCAGGCCGAGCCGCTCGCGCCAAAGCTGCGCCGTACGCAGGCCGTAGAACCAATAGGAAAGCTCGACGGTCGAGTTGTACGTCGTTCGCCAGTTGGTGGCCTCCGAGCCGGTCAACAACGGCGGCCCCAGTACGTAGCGGCCTGTCTCTTCGTCCCACCAGAGATAGTCGACCATGAACTGGGCCGACTGCATGACCAGTTCCTGGAACTGATCGAGCGTCTCGCGCGTGGGGCGGCAGCGATACATCTGTTCGGCCCAATAGATGGCATGGCCCTGCTGAGTCATACGGAACGGGCCGGCATCCGACGGCGACTCCCACTGGGCGGTCGGCGCGATCATCTTCATCCAGCGCGCTCCCTTGTAACCCTGCCGGGCAGCCTGCCGCCGAGCGGCTTCCAGGCCCGGTCCGCGCAGCCACTCCATCCAGCCATCCACCAGATGCTCCCTGCCCCACAACGTGAAGTGGATTCCGTGCCAGGCCGTCATCTCCAGATGGAACTTGCCGTGCCAACTGTTCGAGAACAGGCCGCTTTCCTGTGGCGGACTCGAGCCGGTCGAGTTGATCTTCGTCAGATACTGGGCCAGCACGATGCGCCGTTCCAGCTCGCGCCAGCGCGGGTCCTTGCTCTCCGAAAGATCGATCGCGCCGCCGGATTGCCAGAACGCCGGCCAAGCCTTGGTCGACGCGGCGGCCGTTTGCGGAAACGTGGGCAACTCGCCGATCGCCTGTGGAGAAAACCGGCAGACGAAGCTGAATGCGACCGTGTCGCGCGACGGCGTCAGCAGATACCGCCGCGGCCAGCCCGGGTTCCACGAGCCGGATGCCCACTCGCCTTGCTCCCAGGCGACCGACACGAAATAACGGTCGGCGTCCAACGTGCGTGTCAGATCCACGCGGCCGGCGCCTTGAGTCTCGGCCTCGGTCACTTCGTTAGCGGTAACCGCCGGGAACTCCCAGAATACTTTGAGTCGCCGTACGAGGGCTGGTACCACAACTACTACTTCACCAGCGGCCTCGAAATCACGGCCATGATGCTCGACTATGTGAACTACACCGGCGACGCCGATTTCCGCGACCGCGTGCTGGTTCCCTTCGCCCGCGAGGTGCTGTTGTTCTTCGACCAGCATTATCCGCGCGGCGCCGACGGCAAGATTCGGCTCGATCCGGCCCAGGTGGTCGAAACCTGGTGGATCGCGGTCAACCCTGCGCCGGACGTGGCCGGCCTGCGGTTCTGCCTGGACGAACTGTTGACCCTGAAAGCCGGCACGTCCGAAGATCAGGCCCGTTGGCGAAGGTTCCGCGATGAGATGCCCGAGGTTTCCGTGCAGACCATCGAGGGACGCCGGGCCATTGCGCCGGCCGAGAAGTGGGAGAAGAGGCACAACGCCGAAAATGGCGAACTGTACCCGGTGTTCCCGTTCCGCTGTTTCGGCCTGGCGTTGGGAACCGCCGACATCGTGGCGTGGACCATGAAGCACCGCTCGAACAAGGACGCCTTCGGCTGCGCCTGCTGGACCCAAGACCAGATCCACTGGGCTTATGCGGGCGACGCCGCGGAGGCGGCCGACGGGCTGGTCCGCCGCTTTCGCATCGCGACGCCGGCGTGCCGCTTCCCACTCTACGGCCGGGAGGGCCCCGATTCGTGCCCGGACTTCGATCATTTCGGCGCCGGCTCCGTGGCCCTGCAACGGATGCTGGTCCAGGAGGCGGGCGACAGGATCCTGCTGTTGCCCGCCTGGCCGGCCAACTGGGACGCCGATTTCAAGCTGCACCTGATGCAGCGTACAGTGCTCCGCGGAACGGTCAAGGACGGCAAGCTCGTGGCCTGGGACATCGAGCCGCCATCGCGCCGGGGCGACGTAGTGGTCTGCCCGCCGCAACCCGGCAAGCCGCCGGCACCGCCCGTACCGCCAAACGACCACCCGCTGCGCGCGGGCTCCGACCAAAGCGAGTCGAACCGGTTCCGCGGCCAGATCGGCCGCGTGACCATGTTTCGCGGCAAGCTCTCCGCGCAGGCCGTCCGCGAACTGGCCGCCGGCGATCGCAGCAAGCCCCTAACGATGCCCGACGTGGTCGGCTGCTGGCTGAACCCCAAGGCTGGCGACAAGCTGGCGACGCAGCCCGATGATTTTGCCGGCGAGGTCTCGTTCGAGGCGTGGATCTGTCCGGCCGAGAAGGAATCCGGACGCATTCTGGACAAGCTCACGCCCGGCAAGAACGATGGATTCTTATTCGACACCTGGCCGGACCTGAGCCTGCGGATGATCGCCGGCAACCACCAGCGCACCTTCCCCGGCGTGTTGAAGCCGGGCGTCTGGCAGCACGTAGCCGTCGTCCTCGACCGAGGCATCCCACGCGTGTTTCTCGACGGGCAATTGGCACCATGAAATCGAGCAAGTAACTGGCTTCAAACTGGAGGAGCAAGCAGCAGCACGTGATTCACATCACCCAGATTCTGGAGGCCGACTATGAGTAGATCCCGCAACGTCTTCCTGTCCTGGCTGCCGGTGGCCCTGGCTTTCTGTGCCTTGTCCGTTGGGGCGGAACCAACTCCCGCGCCGCGAATGTTCGAGCGCGATGCCATTCTGACGATGATGCTGAAGGCCAATGCGTACCAGCAGGCGCATCCGGTGATGCAAGAGAAGGACCGCAATTGGGAACGCGGTACGTGGTACACCGGTGTGATGGCGGCCTACCGGGCCAGCGGCGACCAGCGGTTTCTCCAACAGGCCGGGGAGTGGGGAAAGCGGCACGCCTGGCAAGTCGGCACCGAACGGTGTGGCGCCAATAAACTATTTTGCGTCCAGACGTGGCTGGAACTGTACTCGCTGCAGAAAGACCAGGCTATGCTGCAGCCGGCGATCGAACATCTGGCCAGCGACGTACCCAATAGCCCCGGCGGTGCCCAACGTTGGTATCTGGAAGGCGATCACAGCTACGCCGATTCGTTGTACGGCAGCCCGGCCCTGGTGCAACTCTACCAGGCCACGGGCGACAAAAAGTACCTGGAGATGCTCCATGCCTTCTGGGACGATCTGTGCGGCGAGCTTCTCGATCGGGAGGCGGGGCTGTTCTATCGCGACCGGCGGTTCATCGGGCAGACGACGCCGGCAGTCAAGAAGATCCTCTGGTCACGCGGCAACGGCTGGGTGATCGGCGGATTGGTTCGGGTGTTGGACCACCTTCCGCCCGACGAACCACAACGAGCCAAGTACGTGGACTTGCTCCGAACGATGGCAGCCGCCCTGGCCCAATGCCAAGGCAAGGACGGCCTGTGGACTGCCAACCTCGCCGATCCGGACCACGTACCAGGACCGGAGAGCAGCGGCACGGGGTTCTTCCTCTACGGGATCGCCTGGGGTGTCCGCCATAAGCTGCTCGACGAAGCAAGTTACCTGCCGGTGCTGCGCAAAGGATGGACCGGCCTGGCTGGCTGCTTGAGTCCCGAAGGCAAGGTGCTGCACGGCCAGCCCGTCGGCGATCGCCCCGCGGAGGCGAAGCGCGAAGCGACTCACGAGTATGTCACGGGCACGTTCCTCCTGGCGGCTGCCGAGATGTACCGGCTGGCGGATGAGTTTGCATCCGGCACGGCCCGAACGCTCACCGCGCCCGTGCCGCTGCTCGCTGCACCGCTGACGATTTCCGACAGGTTCCCGAGAATCAAGGCTCCCGGTACGGGACGCGCGGCGGTCCAGTTGACATCGGGGGCGGCAACCTGTTATCCGCTGTACTACTTCGCACCGACCCTCAGTCAGGACGGCCGGTATCTGGTTTACCATCGCTACGAACGGGGCGAAGTGCAACTCTGGCGGCTGGATCTGCAGACGGCCGAGTCGGTGCAACTGACCCGCGCGACGAAAACCGACGAAATGGGGCGGGCCGACTGGCGACCCTGGCAGGAAGAGCCGAACCTCCGCGGCGTGGCCGACTACCGCAGCGCGATCAACCAGGCGCGGGGCACGGTGGTTTACTTCGACGGCCAACAGGCCCGGCAAGTCGACTTGCTCACGCTGAAGGACGAGTCCCTGTTCGAGGTGCCGGCGGATCGTCAGGTCCAGAGCCAGAACTGCTGCTCGCCGGACGGCAAATGGTTCGTTTATATCGTCACACCGCGCGGTTCGCGGTACGGCCAACGTGTCCAGGCGGACGTCACGGCCTACGACTTCGACCGCCGCGAGCAGCGTGTGCTGTTCACGGTCGACCATGCCTGCCACCACGTGACGATGTACGACAACGAGCACTTCTTCGCCCACCACCCGCCGGGCCACATGGGGATGTGCTTCGGCGATCTGACCAGCGGCACCTGGAGAGATCTGCGCTCCGGCGATCCCGGAGTGCAAGGGGAACCCTGCCACTCCATTGCGACCGCCCATGGGATCGCCTACGAGGTGTTGCAGATCACGCCCGTGCGTGGCGGACTTTACGACCCTTTCACGCGCCGCCGCCTGGAGTGGCAACTGCCCCGCGAGTTCGGCTACACCCACACCGGCTGGGACCCGTCGGGCAGGCTCTGGTTCTGGGAGACGACAGGCAAGCTCGGGCACAGCCTCTGGTACATGGAACGTCTGGACCGTGAGCGGGGCGGCCAGTTCCGGCCGTTGACCGGCGACTGGCCGACTTACAGTCCCGGCCAGCGGGGCCATTTCCACGCCCAGGTCACACCGGACCACCGCTGGATTCTGTTCACCGCCGGCGATCCGGCCACGAAGACGGATCAAGTTTTCCTGCTGGACATCTCGGACGTGAAGGACACGCAAGGCATCACGCCGGACTTGCTCAGCCACACCGGGGCGAATGACATCGCGGTCTCCGAGAATCTGCACGGCACGCCACAGAGCAACGGCAACAAGAGAGGTCCTGTAGCCGATCGCGAGTCATCCACGCCACCGCGGTTTCCGCTCTTCGGCTCGTTCGACGAGATGGCCAAAGCATCCGATCCCGTCCTGCCTCCGGTTCGGGCCGTCACCCTCGGGCCGAAGATCCACTGGTTCGGGTACTACGACAAGTTCCAACTGGATCCTGGCAACCGGTATCTGCTGTGCATGGAGCTGGATTTCGAGCACCGGCTGCCCAAATCCAACGAGGCGGCGAAGATCGGCATGGTGGACCTGGCCGAGGGCGACAAGTGGATCGAGTTGGGCGAGTCGCGGGCGTGGTGCTGGCAACAGGGCTGCATGTTGCAGTGGCGTCCCGGCTCGGACCGCGAAGTGGTCTGGAACGACCGCGAAGGCGAGCAATTCGTTTGCCGGGTCCTCGACGTGAAGACGCGCCAGGTGCGAACCTTGCCGCGGGCCATCGGCTCGATCCGTCCCGACGGAGAACTCGCCGTCTGCGAGGACTTCAGCCGCATCTGGAACTTCCGCCCCGGTTACGCCTACGCGGGGATTCCCGACAAGTACGCCGACCAGCCGGCACCGGCCGAGATCGGTGTGTGGCGGATGGATCTGGATACGGGCGAGTCGCAGCTAATCGTTTCCGTGGCAGACCTTGCCAAGATCCCCTATCCGCAGCAATCGCCGCGCGACCGTCACTATGTCAATCACCTGTCATGGAGTCCCGATGGGAAGCGGTTCTTGATGTTCAACCGCTGGAGCGGGGCCGGCATGCCGACGCGCGTGTTTACCGCGGATGCCGACGGCCGCGACTTGCGGTTGCTCTCTGCCCGCGACGCGTCCCACTGGACGTGGCGCGATCCGCAGCACGTGCTCATCTGGGCCGGCAACGCCTACCGGCTCTACCGGGACGACGGCTCTGGCGAGCTGAAAGAGACGCTCTGGCAAGCGCCCAACGGCCATCAGACGTATCTTCCCGGCACGCACAACGAGTGGATCGTGACCGACACGTATCCGCACGGGGCGAAACGCGAGCAAATCGTCTACTTGTTCCATGTGCCGAGCAAGCGTTTCGTGTTGCTGGGGCGATTTCCCTCGACGTACCAGGGCGAATGGCGCTGCGACGCGCATCCCCGCGTCAGCCGCGACGGCAAGCTGGTGATCATCGATTCGCCACACGGCGGCAATGGGCGACAACAATACATCATCGACATCAGTTCGGTCATCGCCGACGCACAACAAGGAACAAGGTAAAGCACCATGCAACTCACACGGGAGGAACCGATATGCCAAGGAACAAGCACCGACGAGAGTTTCTAAAGGCCGCCCCGCTGGCCGTGGCGACGGCGCTGAGCATCAACACCCAGGGCGCGGAGTCGGCGCCGGGTACAATTCGCGAGCCGGCGCGGGATGTCCCGGTCGCCTGGGACTGCGACGTGTGTGTGGTCGGCGGCAGTTGCACGGGCGTGTTCGCGGCAGTGGCCGCGGCGCGGCTGGGGGCCAAGGTCGCCTTGATCGAGTCCAGCGGATTCTTCGGCGGCGTGGCGACCGCAGGCCTCGTGAACATCTGGCATTCGCTGCACGACCGGACCGGCCAGCAGCGGATCATTGCCGGGCTGACCTGGGAAACGATCGAGCGGCTTCGTAAACGCGACGCCGTGCGAGCGGGCGGTCACTACGTCCTCAACACCGAGATCCTGAAATTGGAGTTGGACCGGATGGTGGTCGAGGTGGGGATCCGTCCGTTCTTGCACACGCTGTTCGTCGCGCCGGCGGCCGAAGGCGGGCGGATAACGGCGGCGATCATCGAAGACAAGACCGGTCGGCGTGCGATCCGCGCCAGGCAGTTCGTGGACGCGACCGGCGACGGCGATGTGGCGCACCGGCTGGGGCTGGAGACCTACCGCCGCGAGCACGTTCAGCCGCCGACCATGTGCTGCGTGCTGCGCGGGTTGGGAGGCATCAAGAAAACCCATCCCGGTTTCGACATCCATCGGGTCGTCTTTGACAAGACGTACTCGCAAGCGATCCCGCCGGGCTACGCCTGGTCGGCGCCCGTACCCGGCAGCGACGATCTGCTGATGCTGGCCGGCACGCGCGTCCACGGCGCCGACTGCAGCGACGCAGACCAACTCACCCAGGCAGAGTTGGAGGGCCGGCGTCAAGTGAATTCGATCTGCGAGCTGTTGTGCGAACATTTCCCGGGCGGCAAGGGCGTGCCGCTGGTGGCGTTGCCCGCGAAGATTGGCATCCGCGAATCGCGTCACGTCCGAGCACTACATCAACTGACGGCCGAAGAGATGCTGACCGGCAAGCGGTTCCCTGACGCCATCGCCAACGGCACCTACCACATCGACGTTCACAATGCGAAGGGTGCGGGCGTGGCGTTCCGGGAACTGAACGCCGGCGTGCCTTTCTACCAGGTGCCCTACGGCTCGCTGGTGCCGCGGGGCGCGAAGAACCTGCTGGTGGCCGGCCGCATGCTGGACGCCGACGAGCAGGCTTTTGGCGGCTTCCGCGTGATGGTCAACTGTAATCAGACCGGCGAAGCCGCCGGCACCGCCGCGTGGCTCGCGCTCGACTCGGCAGCCGACGTGCCCGCCGTGGACACCGCTCGGTTGCGCGACACCCTGAAGAAACAAGGCGCCGCCATCATCTGATCCAAGGAAGCCGCAATGAACAGAACAATCATGAAACCCACCCTCACACTCCTCACCTCCCTGCTGCTCGCGCCGGTGCATTTCTAAGGATTGGAAACCGTCACACTGCAAAGTTCCAAACCTTGGAACTGATCGAGAAATGAAAGGAACAACAATGAAACGCACCCTCACCCTCCTCGCCGTCCTGTTGCTGGTGCCGCTGGCTGCGTTGCACGCTGCTGATTTGGCGGCACCGGCTGCTCCATCGTTGGGGTTAAGCGTCCAAGACGGCGTACTGGTCAGAAACGGCCGGCCGTATCGAGGGATCGGCGTGAACTATTTCAACGCTTTCGCCGTCTCGATAGCCACCGCCGCTGAAGACCCGCACGACCTCGTCGTCTACGGAGGCACATCAGGCGGCATCGTGGCGGCGGTGCAAGCAGCGCGCTCCGGGCACACCGTCGTCCTGATTTCCCCCACGCAAAAGCTCGGCGGCCTCACCGCCTCTGGTTTGGGCATGACCGACACCGCAGGCTACCGTCAGATCATCGGCGGTCTCGCCAGAGAGTTCTACCATCGCATCGGCCAGCACTACAGCGACCCGCGCAACTGGTGCTGGGGCGACCGCGACACCTACCTCAAGAAACACGGCCCCAATCGCGATGGCATGATGTTGCGTTTTGAACCTCACGTCGCCGGGAAAGTTTGCCAGCCTGGATCGGCCGACGAACCGGACGTGGTCCAGGTTGGCATCCCGCTCTCCGCGATGCGGGCCCAAGAGCACCGTCCAAAGGTCGGTGACCCGGCCCCTGAACTGCCCGTTCAAAGCACCCGCTGACTGCCAAGATCTTGATCTGGTGATCAAGATCGCGGCATTCGCCGTGGTTGCAGCAGAACCCGCGCAAAGCCGGGCCATGAGATGGGCCATCGGAATGGGATATCGATCAGTGACACTCGGGGACGGGGACGCTTGGTAGATGAGCGCCCTGACGGTCTCTGGCGCCGACCTGCAGCCTGCGGCAAGACGGGCGTCATGGATTTCGCACGCGAAACTCGATCACCACCGGCCGATGGTCAGAGCCAATCGCCGGTCCCAACTCGCGGTGCATCACGTGAATATCGGCAGAAACCAGCGTGTGGTCAATGGGGATCCTGAACAGCCAGGGAAGCGCGGGCCAAGAGGGCTGAACGCCACTTCCACGACGGCCGTCGCGCATTCCGCTGCGGCGCAGCAGGTCGGAAAAATAGGGCGACCACGACGTGATGTTGAGATCGCCGAGGATCACCTTCGGGTTGGGCAAGTTCGCGGCCAGCGTCCCGACTTCCGCCAGTTGCTGGTTGCGCAACTCCGACCTGACGCGGCCGATGGGCGGCCTCGGATGTGTTGCCAGAACGGTCAGCTCCTGCCCCCGCACGTCCAACGACGCCACCAGCGTTGGCAAGCGCGCCTGCGACAGGCCATGGACTCGATGACCTTTGATCGGCCAACGACTGAAGAAAGCGATTCCGAAGTTGTCTTCGCGCGGCTGCACGATCGAATAGGGATAAGAATCGGAGAGCTTCTGCAGTGATCGCAGCCAGACCTCGTCGGTCTCCATGGCGACGAAGAAATCGGGACGACCGATCCGCACCAAGTCGATGAAACGCTGTTGTTCCCGATTGTCACGTCGGAGATTCGCAGCCAGGGCACGGACCGTAGGACCTGCCTCGGCCTCCGGCTTTTCGGCCAAGTACAGGGGTACGATGCGACTCAAGTTGATGAGCAGCAGGACCGACGCCAGACAGACCAACCCGCGTCGCCGACAGAGAGACAGGAGGGCCAGGCTTCCGGCGCTGCACGCCGCACCCTGAACGACGAAATGCGTCAGCAAGTCACTGGCCCAATGCCAGCGCGCCGCCAGAGAACACAGCGTCAATCCGGTGGCTGCCGCGATCAGCAACACGGCCATCCCGACGGCGAGCCGGCTCAACCAAATTCGTCGTGTGGCTGAGCCCACCGGCTCAACGCGTGACACGGCTGGCTGTCCGTCGGTTGCTCGCACGTAATCATCCTTTCGAACGGCGGTCCTTGTCGTTGCCGCGGCGCTCGTCACACCTGAGTTCGAGCGGAGTGTACCATAGAGACGTTTTCCGGCCAACTCGCACGATGGTGCTGGCCGGCCGGCATCCGTCGCGACAATAACCGGCAACTCGACAAGCCCGGCCATCGTTGGCCTGGCTAAAGGGAGGCCAAAGTGCGCAAACCGGTCACCGACGCCGGACTCAGTCAATACCCAAAATACGAGGAAAATCGAGCATGAACCAGCTTTACCTGGTTATCACCTTGCTGCTGACCCCGTTGGCAGCGCTGCCCGCCGCCGATGCGCCGCAGCCAGCAGCCCAATCCAGGATTGACCGGCACGCGCTGGTGACGCGGCACAATATCGTGATCACTGACTTTGACGCAACGTTGCCGCGCACCAGGCAAACGCCGCTGCAGATCGGCAACGGGCACTTTGCTTTCGGACTTGATGTGACGGGCCTGCAAACGTTCATGCTTCATGGGAGCTTCAGCCACGCGACACTCTCGGACTGGGGCTGGCACACCGCTGCCAATCCGGAAAACTACCGGCCGGAAGAGACCATGATCGAGGTTAAGGGCGGAGGCGGCCGCAAGGTACCGTATGCGAGCAACAGCCGACATCATTGGCCGACGCTGCCGCCGGAAGAGGCTAAGCGGGCGGAGGGCGCGTGGAATTACTTTCGCCAAAACCCCGGTCGGCTGCCGCTGGGCCAAATCCGTTTTCACTTGTTCAAAGCCGACGGGAAGCTGATCGAACCGACCGACCTGAACAAG
>Ga0351906_1021_pt1 | contig 54633 bp, 47 predicted proteins | sample BONcelHT113001E5_FD_206866 | JGI IMG/M metagenome (GOLD analysis project Ga0351906, IMG submission 206866) | Enriched cells from coal bed in the Powder River Basin, Montana, United States - BONCAT cells T11 rep1 HSBNCT.T11.300.1.E5 ... | reverse complement strand
GGGGTAGCTTTCCGGATGGACAGCGCTTTCGTCTAAGGGGTTTTTTGCCCCGTTTATCCTTAAAAAACCTGCGGCCTGCTCAAATGCTTTCGGGCCCAGGCGCGGCACCTTTTTCAACTCTTTTCTTGATTCGAAAGGTCCGTGTTCATCCCTGTATCCCACGATGGCCTTTGCAAGTCCAGGCCCCAAACCGGAAACATATGTAAGGATCTGTTTGCTTGATGTGTTAATCTCAACACCTACAGCATTAACGCAACTTACAACTACGTCATCGAGACCTTTTTTCAGGGCGCGCTGATCCACATCATGCTGGTATTGGCCGACACCGATGGATTTTGGATCGATTTTTACCAATTCTGCAAGGGGGTCCATAAGTCTCCTGCCGATAGATACAGCGCCCCTCACTGTGAGATCATAATCGGGAAATTCCTCCCGTGCCGCTTCAGACGCAGAATAGACGGAGGCGCCGCTTTCATTCACGATTATTACAGGAACTCCCGGAGGCAAATCAAGTTTTTTCAAAAAAGACTCCGTTTCTCTCCCTGCAGTCCCGTTTCCTACGGCAATTGCCTCTATGCTGAATCTCCGGCAGAGTTCGATTACTGTATCACCGGCCTTAACAACCTCTTTCTCGGATTGATGGGGAAAAATCGTATCTTTATGAAGCAGCTTCCCCTGATTGTTGAGACATACCATTTTGCAGCCTGTTCTGAACCCGGGATCTATTGCAAGAACATTTTTTCTCCCCAGCGGCGGAGCAAGAAGAAGCTGGCGAAGATTTTCCGCAAATACACGGATTGCCTCTTCGTCTGCCTGATCCTTTGTTAAAACCCTGATCTCTGTTTCTATAGATGGGAAGAGAAGCCGCCTGCAACTGTCTTCAACAGACTGTTTTACCTGATTTGATCCGGGATCATCCCTCTTAATGAATATGCTTTCAATGATAGCTACTGCCTCCTGCTCGGGCGGGACAACGCGGAGCGTCAGAATTCCTTCCTTCTCCCCCCTTCTTATAGCTAATATCCGGTGAGATGGCGCAGTGCTGACAGGTTCTTCCCAGTCGTAATAATCCCTGTATTTGGCTCCTTCCTCCTCTTTATCGGGTAGAACCTTTGACTTGAATACAGCTTTATGGAGAAAAAAAGCTCTTATCCTGGCGCGCGCTTCAGCATTTTCACTGATCCATTCAGCTATAATATCCCGTGCCCCTGAAAGGGCATCTTCAGAGGAATGGACCTCCTTTTCAGCATCTATGAATGCTTTTGCCTCACCAATGGGGTCCTGGTTTACAGGGTCAATACCGTCCTGTGTGAATAAGCGTTTGGCTAAGGGTTCAAGACCTTTTTCTCTTGCAATGGTGGCGCGTGTTCTTCGTTTCGGACGGAAGGGGAGATAGATATCCTCAAGAACAGCCATTGTTTCGGCTGCATTGAGTTTCTCTTTTAATTCATCAGTTAAAAGTTCTCTCTCTTTAAGGGAGTGAAAAACAGCTTCTCTTCTGCTGTCCAGATCGCCCAATTGTTCGAGACGATCCCGGATTGCTGTAATAACCACTTCATCCAGGGAGTTCGTTGCCTCCTTCCTGTATCGTGCAATAAATGGAATTGTTGCTCCCTCTGCAAGAAGCAGGGACACCGCCCTAACCTGATTTGAATTCAGATGGAGTTCAAGAGCTGTTTTTTCAATATTTTTGTCGTTCATTATTTCCTCATAATATATAAAAAAAGCCGGCAAAAAAATTTGCCGGCTTTTTAGTTCAAATTACCAGTTTTTTTAAACTTTTTCCAATGCCAGTATCGCTGCACCAAGAGCACCTACTATTTGCGGTTCTACATGGATTTTCAACTGGGTGCCTAAAATATTTTCAAGTGCTTTAACTACCCCGATGTTTTTCGCAACGCCTCCTGTCATGATAACGCCTTCTTCAACGCCGCCCAATCTGTTGATCAAGCCCATTGTTCTGTCCGCAATTGCCTTGTGAATACCATAAACAATATCTTCGATAACTTCCCCTTCACTTACAAGGGAAATAACCTCTGATTCTGCGAAAACAGTGCATATACTACTGATTGCTACATCCTTTTTGTGATGCAACGATATGTCTCCGATTTTATCAAGATCAACGTCCAATGCTTTTGCCATTACCTCGATGAATCTCCCTGTGCCTGCTGCACATTTATCATTCATCTCGAATTCAACAACACGCCCCTTTTCGTCAATCCTTATAACCTTTGTATCCTGCCCGCCAATATCAATTATTGTCCTTGCTTCCGGAAAAAGATGATTTACACCTCTTGCAATGCATGTTATCTCTGTAATGGACTGTTGTGCAAAGGCAGCTCTTTTTCTTCCGCAACCTGTAGCGACAATATAGGATATATCGGAAGACTGTTTTGCCGGATAGGCAAGCACATTTTCAAGGGCAGTCTCTGCAGATTTCTTAGAATCAGCGCCTGTCTGAACTATCTTATAGCCAAGAATACCTTTGTCCTTATCAAAAAGCAGTGCTTCTGTTGTGATTGAGCCTATATCAATTCCGGCAACCAGCATTTTTCTACCCTCTATTCAATGATAGCAAGAATGGCATCTGCCTCTACATCCTGACCGGCAGCTACTTTAATTTCTTTAATAACGCCTGCAACAGGAGCTACAATAGGCATTTCCATCTTCATTGCCTCAAGAGTTGCAATCTGATCATCTTCAGCAACTTTATCTCCAACATTCACTATAACATTCACAATTTTACCAACCATAGGAACAGTTACTTCTGTAGCCATATTAGCCTCCTTAAATTTGTTTTTTAAGCCTTTCTGTAACCCAGAGCAAACTGGGCGATTATCATCTTCTGAACATTTGATGTGCCTTCAACAATCTGATATGACTTTGCGTCTCTTAAATATCTTTCGACAGGATACTCTGAAGAGAAACCGTAAGAACCGAATATTTTGACTGCTTCAGAAGCGCAGAAATTTGCTGATTCAGCGCAATAATATTTTGCCATAGAGGTCTCAAGAGTATTGTTTATTCCCTGATCCTTCTGCCAGGCTGCTCTGTAAAGAAGGAGTTTTGCTGCATCGTGCTCGACTGACATTCTTCCGATCTGTTCCTGAATCATCTGGAACTGACCTATTGCCTGACCGAACTGCTCTCTCTCATTAGCATATTTGCAGGCTTCTTCGATACATGCCTGTGATACGCCGACTGCTCTTGCTGCTGAGCTTAAACGGGTGAAGTTAAGCATGGTCATACAGATGTTGAAACCCTGACCAAGTTTTCCTACGAGGGCGCTTTTCGGTATTTTTGCTTCTTCAAAGAAAATTTCTCCGGTAGGCGCGCAGTGGAGGCCGAGTTTTGTTGTAATAGCTCTCTGAGTAATGCCGGGAAGGTTGAAATCAATAAAGAATGCTGACATGCCTTTGTGTTTTGCTGCTGTGTCTGTCATGGCATAAACAATACCGCAACCGCAATAGGGTACGCCGGATATCCATGTTTTTGTACCATTCAGAATATATCCATCGTCAACTTCTTTGGCAGTTGTCTTCATACTTGCCACGTCAGATCCGGAGTTCGGCTCTGTGATGGCAAAGCAGCCGCCGCTTGTACCTGCAATCAATCCAGGTAAAAACTGTTCTTTTAATTCTTCGCTTGCGAATTTTAAAAGGGCATTCTGAGGTCCGTTCATTTGAAGGTTAAAAGGAAGTCCCCATGAAGGGCTTATTCTTGCAAATTCCATTGCCATGAGGGTTGCTGCCATATTGCCTTCTTCAAGTCCCAGTCCACCGTACTGTTCCGGGGCAATGCAACCGAACATGCCCTGATCACCCATTTTTTTCAGAATTTCAGGACGATATTTAGATTCATGTTCGTCTTCTTCCATCGTAGGTTTAATATTTTTTACAGCAAAATCATAGGCCATTTTACGCATTGATTCAAGTTCGTCAGAAAATTTAAATTCCATTATTTTCCTCTCCTTTCAATAAGAATGTGAAACAATTAACAAACTATATTAGCAAAGCATATTTTTCATGTCAAGCTTATTTTTTAAAATAGCATGGGTGTTTACGCTTAATTATAAAGGGTTAACTATGTTAAAGGCAAGGCAAAATTACTCGCAAAATATGTACAAAAAAGGCGGGAAGATTCAATTGAACAGGCATGTCCCGGCTCTACGTAAGCCATGGATGCCGATAAACAATAGATTTCCTTTACCAACATCAGGAAAATTCGAAAATGATTGCGCAGGAGGTTAAGCTTTATATATAATTTAGTTTTCGTCTGGAAAGGAGCTCCCTCCCCTGGCGTTGTTAACATTTGGCTTTGTTTGTGCGGTGTGTTTTTTGTCCACCTCCACACGGTCCCTTATCAACCATCGGGTCTGATGCCGTAGAGCTTACCCTGGGGTAATCCCTTTTCTTGCCGGAATGAAGAATCTCAGAGATATTCGGTTTCCATCCGGAGTTTTTTTAATGGAGACTAAAAAATAACAATTTCTGAATCAAAGAGATTACGGAGAAGTTTTGATTTTTAACAAAACCGGTTTGGTTAAAGATAATTTATATGTTACAGGCTTTCCATGGTCGCCGGTTTATCTTTTATCTTCAGAAAAACCGGTTATTTTTGAAGCTGGATTTAGTTGCATGGGCAGATATTACGAAAATGACATTATGGAAATCCTGATTGGAAGAAAACCGGAAATACTTTTTATGACCCATGTTCATTATGACCATTGTGGAGCTGCATCATATCTTAAAAAAGCGTTTAATGGAATGAAGATAGGAGCATCCCGGAGGGCTGCTGAGATAATAAAACGTCCGAATGCACAGAGTTTAATGACTGATTTAAGTGAGAATGTCATTAAAATCATTGAAAGTATGGACGGCATAAACAATGAAATACTTGTCAGAGATGAATTTGAATTTTTTGATGTTGATATGATTCTTGAGGACGGGCAGATAATCAACGTAGATAACGGCCTTTCCGTATATGTTCTTGCAACTCCAGGACATACAAGAGATATGCTGAGTTTTTATGTGCCTGAGAAGAAACTTCTTATAGCAACAGAAACAGCCGGTTGTATGAGCCATACAGGCAGTATAGTCGCGGAATTTCTCGTTGATTATGATTTATATATCAAATCTTTGAAGCAGCTTTCCTCTCTGGAAGTAGATGTTTTATGTCAGGGGCACCATTTTGTTTTTACCGGCAATGACGTAAAAAAGCACTTTGAACAATCTATTATTTCTGCAGAAAAATTCAAAGAGACTGTGGAAAGACTTTTACAATCAGAAGCCGGCTCAATTGAACGGGTAATGTCAATAATTAAAGCTAAGGAATATGATCCTAATCCCGGGCCTAAGCAGCCGGAAAAAGCCTATTTGCTTAATCTGAGAAAAAGAGTGGCACATCTGGCTGAAAGGATTGGGACAAATGGACATGACAACAATATTCTGTGAATTGTTATTTCAGGGCTACCCTGTTATTAACCACAAAGAGAATTGCCGAAATCCGTCTGTTTAAACAAAATGATATAATAATTGATAATAATATTTTCATTATTGATTAATTATTTTTGTATGCAAAAATTACAAAACAGTTGACTATTTCCTGTAATAACAGTTAGTATTTTAAATGTGAATTTTTTAATTTATTAACAAAATCGGAGGAATTTATGGAAATTAAAACTATCGGAGTGTTAGGCGCAGGCGTTATGGGAAACGGCATTGCCCAGGTTGCTGCTCAGTCAGGTTACAACGTTATTCTGAGAGATATTGAAGACAGATTTGTCGAAAACGGTATAAAAAACGTTGATAAGTTTCTCGCAAAAAGCGTTGAAAAGGGAAAAATGACTGCAGATGCTAAAAATGAGGTCATGGGAAGAATCAAAGGCACAACAAATTTGGGAGATCTCAAAGACGTAGACTTTATCATTGAGGTAATTATCGAAGTTATGGATGTTAAGAAGAAGGTATTTGCAGAGTTGGATGAGATTACAAGAAAAGATGTAATACTTTCAACAAACACATCATCAATGTCAATTACCGAGATTGCAACGGCAACAAAGAGACCGGATAAAGTTGTCGGTATGCATTTCTTTAACCCTGTTCCACTTATGAAATTAGTAGAAATCGTAAGAGGCCACTTAACAAGCGATGAAACATACGCAATAACAGCCGATCTGACAAAGAAACTGGGTAAGGAAGGCGTTGAAGTAAAGGTCGACATACCGGCATTTCTTGTAAATAGGCTCATGATACCTCATTTTATTGAAGCAATGAAGCTTTACGAACAGGGTGTGGCATCAAAAGAAGATATTGATAAAGCAGCAAAGCTTGGCCTTAACTACCCGATGGGACCTTTTGAATTAATGGATCTTACAGGCCTTGACATTAACCTGCACGTGAATGAATATCTGAAAAAAGAATTACCTGCCGAACTGAAATGGGAATCTTCACTTGAGCTTAAGAATTTAGTTAAGATCGGCAGACTGGGAAGAAAAACCGGCGGCGGATGGTACGATTATAAGTAAGAATAAATTTACAATGAAACAATAAAAAAGGAGCGGATAAAATCCGCTCCTTTTTTATTGTCATTGGAATTACCATGCTGCTGCATACGGCAGTATGATTTGTTAATTAATAATCCCTTTCCTGGGTAATTCCGGCAAGGACCCAATTCCTGTTACCGACCTTTCTGTTAAAAGTCCAATATTCAAGGAATTTTACCGGGTCTGTAGAACTTCCTGATACTACATTGTTGGTTGTTTCATCTGTTGTGTAGTCGAGCAGGCTGGCAAGAAATTTTATTGTAATATATTCTTCACCCTGATCCTGTGTGGCATCAACAATTTCTACCTGACGGACTGCTATATTTTCAAGACGGTTAAACTGCTTGTTTGCTATATAGCCGTTCACATCATTTTGAAATGTACTGAGCATTTGCGGAGCAAGAAGGTCTCTGACCACGCTCATATCACGTTTGGTCCAGGCACCTTGAATTTTAAAAAAGATGTCTTCCACAAGTTCCTTAAATTTGATTTCATTGAACGAAGGGTCCATATCGCTGATATAACGCAAGCCCTGCGATATGCGATCTTCCTGTGCTTGAGGCTCGTATGCCGGTTCAGGCGCCGGTTCGCTGTAGCCGTACGAAGGCGATGAACCATAGCCTGCGCCTGCTGTGCTCATCAACATTTCCTGTTTGCGTGCCCTGTAACGTTTATATACAAAATAAATTATGCCGCCGATTATGACAAGAATAATCAAGTCTCCGAAACCGAATCCGCCGCCACCGCCGCCCCATCCGCCGCCACCGCCTGCGTAACCACGTCCGCCGAAGAGCATACTGCCAACCATGCCGCCAAGAAGACCGCCACCTATGCCATAGAGCATGCTCCTACCGAAAGAAGGAGAAGCGGGTTGCTGAACCGGAGATCTTTGAGGTGTAGCTTGCCGCTGGTATGATCCGGATGGCTGGGATGGTGTACTCCTCTGATAAGAGCCGCCTGATCTGCTTCCACTGCTGCCGGATGATCTTCCTCCGCCAGCCCTGGCAAAGACTATAGATTCCATCCCAATAAAAAACAGAAAAAATAATACTATAAAGATTGTAAGCAGATTAAATCTGTTCTTTGCTGTTTTTTTCATATTGATTCCTCCTGTATAATGTAAATAGTTATAGCAAAAACAACTCAATTGGATATAATAATATCATACCATGTCAAGGGATGTCAAAGACAGTTGAGGTTCCGGAATTATGACTGATAGAATATTGTGCTTGATTTTGACACATATGGTATATTAGAAGAATAATGCGAAGAAAATTTTATAAAACAGGAGAATAACCGTTATGCCAAGTGTTGGAGTAGTAGGAGTTCAGTGGGGCGATGAAGGCAAGGGCAAAATCATAGATATGCTCAGCAGCTTTGCAGACGTGATAGTGCGGTTCCAGGGCGGAGCGAATGCCGGACATACTATAGTCGCAGGCGGCAGGAAAGTGATACTCCACCTTGTTCCTTCCGGTATATTACATGAGGGAAAGTTCTGTATTATCGGGAATGGCGTTGTTCTGGATCCGGAAGTTCTTGAAAAAGAGATAAACGAACTGAAATCTATCGGTCATATGAAAGATGATAAGAAATTTATGATAAGCGGTCTGACCCACCTTATCATGCCGTATCATAAGAAACTTGATATGTTGAAAGAGTCCACGATTAAAAATAAAATAGGTACAACAGGCAGAGGCATCGGACCGGCATATGAAGATAAAGTCAGCAGGATGGGCATAAGGGTCATCGATTTCCTTGACAAGAAAGCTTTTACGGAAAAGGTAAAGCAAAACCTGGAAATCAAAAACTTTCTAATAAAAAGATACTATAAGGATGAACCCTTTAAGGCAAGAGATATTGTAAAAAAATATGATGGATATAGAAGAATATTTAAAAAATACTCTGCCGATACGGTGAGTTTTCTTCACAAATGCATAGAAAAAGACAAGAAATTGCTCTTTGAAGGCGCACAGGGGACTTATCTTGATATTGACCACGGCACATATCCTTATGTTACATCATCAAATACAATATCCGGGAACATTGCTTCAGGCACAGGCGTGCCGCCTACATGCATTAACTTTATAATCGGCATATGCAAGGCATACACGACAAGAGTGGGTGAAGGTCCTTTTCCGACTGAATTGATGGATGAAACGGGAGACAAAATAAGGGAGCTTGGCGGTGAATATGGCGCGACGACAGGAAGACCGAGAAGGTGCGGGTGGTTTGACGCTGTAATTGCGAGAAAAGCGATAAAACTTAATGGTATTACCGGCCTCAGCATAACTAAACTTGATGTTCTTGACGGATTTGACACAATAAAGATATGTACAAAATACAAGATCGGGGATAATGTTTTTGATGAACCCCCTATGGGCGTCAACGCTTTTTATGAATGTAAGCCCGTTTATGAGGAGATGCCCGGATGGGAAACCCCGTTAAAAGGGATTAAGACGTATGGTGATTTACCGTTAAATGCAAAAAGCTATTTAAAGAAATTGGAAGAACTTGTTCAGGTCAAGATCGATATTATTTCAACCGGTCCGGAACGAGAGAATACAATAGTGCTTAAAAATCCTTTTATACAGAACCTGTGATATGCACCTCATTTTGAAAAGCCATTGCGCGGTTTTTGAAAAGTCCTTGTGTAGCTTTTAATAAGTATGGTATAAAAATTCACCCGGAGAGATGTCCGAGAGGCTGAAGGAGCACGACTGGAAATCGTGTGTGCGTGCTAAAACGCGCACCCAGGGTTCAAATCCCTGTCTCTCCGCCATTAATAAGCATATAAAACATAGAATACCAGGAAAAAATCCATGGAAATCTATGTAGTTCACACAGTGAGCAAGAAGGAGAGGCCGGACACCTGCTGTAGCAGGTCGTGGCTTGATGCCGGTGGAGGGGGGCGACCCACCTCCGCTAAAGCTACGGAGGACGACGCAAGCCCCGGTAAAATGAATTACTTTAGCTCACACAGTGAGCGAGAAGGGGAGGCTCCGGCGGCTTTGCCGGTGGAGGGGGCGACGCAAGCCCCATTAATAGGAAATTCGCCAGGCCCTGCGCAACGTGGAGGTTATGAACCCCGTCAGATTCGGAAGAAAGCAGCGGCAGTAACTAATCCGTGTGCCGCAGGTAGCCTGGTTTTTTTAAATACATAACTATGAATAAAATGCCTGAAGTCCAAAATGGAAATTGCAATGATCTTATCAAATAGCTGTTTTATATTTTTATCCCGGATTCCCCTCCCCCTCCTTCCCGTTCTTTTTTCCGGCCAGGGCATATCCCGATGAACTACACCGTTATTGCCCGAAGGTGGAGACCAAAAAGACTTGAAGATGTAATAGGCCAGCTTCATATAGTTACAACCATAAAAAATTCTATAAAATTCAACAGAATTGCCCATGCCTATCTTTTTACCGGACCCAGAGGCGTAGGAAAAACTTCTATGGCCAGAATTATCGCAAAGGCAGTTAACTGTATTGACGGTCCGAAAGAAGAGCCCTGCGGTGTCTGCGAAAACTGTCTTTCCATTGATAACGGAAGCTTTGTAGATGTGGTGGAGATTGACGCCGCATCGACAAGGGGCATAGACGACATCAGAGAATTGACGGAGACTGTCCGGTATATGCCCATGAAGGGCAAGTATAAACTGTATATCCTTGACGAAGCTCATATGCTGACGCCCCAGGCAAGAGATGCTTTTTTAAAGACCCTTGAAGAACCGCCGGGCAATAATATTTTTATTCTTGCTACTACAGAACCTCAGAAGATCCCCTATACTATCATGTCGAGATGCCAGAGGTTTGATTTTAAGAGAATTTCCGAGAAAGATATCATAGAGCAGATGAAGAAAGTATGTCAGGCAGAGGGCGTAGAATATGATGAAGGCGCATTCCGGTATATAGCAACAGAGGCTGATGGAAGTATGAGGGACGCCGAATCTATTTTAGACCAGATTATTGCATACAGTGGAAAGCGTATAACCGAAAAAGATGTAATAAATATTATCGGTGTAATAGAAAAAGACACACTCCACAACATTGTAAAATCTATTTTAGATGAGGATATGAAGCTGGGGCTGGAAACAATCGAGAGAGTGCTGAATGAAGGCTATGATGCATATCATCTTTACAGCGGACTCATTTCATTTCTTAGAAACATTATGATAGTAAAAGTCTATGGCGCTATGCCGCCCTTTATTCATATGGGCGATGATGAATATGAAAAAATCACCCATATGCTCAAAGATATCGAATACTATGAGATACAAAATATGCTGACTTACCTGCTGAAATCTGAAGACCTTATAAAGGGTTTTTTTCCCAGAATTTCCCTCGAAGTGCTTTATATTAATCTATATAATCTTGCAAAATTGCGGGATGTTGAGAAAATTCTGGATAACCTGGACAGTCACGAACAACAGGGACATAAAAAAGAACAAATAGGGGTACGCAGCTCAGAACAAAAAGGGCAGGTACAACAACAAGTAGAACGCAAACCGGTATATAATAAAATGGAGAAGGCAGCCATAGGAGAGAAAGCAGATAAGACCGGGAAACCATACAAAACAGAGGCAGTTGAGAAGACAGAACCCGCAACTGAAGATGAGCCTGAAGGATATGGGCACACAGGAGAGTCTGCCCGCAAGGAAGGGCAAGCCAGCGAAACTCAGCCCCAGGGAGATATACAGGGTTTTGTTGAATACCTCAGGAAGAAAAAACCCTTTATCGGCAGTATTCTTGAAAATCTTGAGCTTAAGATAGAAAATGAAAATATTGTCATATCACTTAATAAAAATTATTCTTTTATAAAAAAAGATATGAATTTGAAAGAAGAAATAAAACAGCACCTGAAGATGTTTTTCAATAAAGATATGGGCATTGATTTCATAGTTTCAGGAGAGAAAAAACATTCTCTTGAAGACTATGTAAAAGAAACAGAATCGTTATTCAAGGTTTGAATGAAGGGTTTAGTTTTTTTGGATGTTGCTTTGCAGGCAAAGCTTCTCCTGTTGTGAAGGAAATGAATGGGCGCGGCAAGCTTCGGGGAGTTTACCCGCTGAAATTAAAGAGGAGGTTGTATGTCGAAGAATTTTGGACAACTGTTAAGCCAGGCAAAAAAAATTCAGGATAAGCTTCAAAAGATTCAGTTAGAAATGGCAAACAGAACCGTTGAAGCTCAATCCGGCGGTGGAATGGTTTCATGTACGGCAAATGGAAAACAGGAAGTTGTCTCTTTGAAAATTTCAGATGAAATCTGGGAAGAAAAGGACAAGGAGCTCCTTGAGGACCTCGTCGTTGCTGCCGTAAATGAGGCACTGAATAAATCAAAAGAAATGATGCAGGAAGAAATGGAAAAAGTCACCGGTTTCGGCGGCGCTCAGATGCCTTTCGGAATGTAAATGTTTTATCCCGAACCTATTGAAAGACTAATAGAAAACCTTTCCAGATTGCCGGGGATCGGTAAAAAAACAGCAACGAGACTGTCTTTTTTTATTTTAAACTCGAAAGAAAGTTTTATCAATGAACTTTCAAAAAGTCTGCTGGACGTGAAAAGCAGGATAAAGTTATGCAGTATATGCTTCAATATTACTGATATTGACCCATGTCCCATATGCTGTGACGAAAGAAGGGACAGGCATACTGTATGCGTTGTGGAAGAGTCGTCTCATATGATGGTCATAGAGTCATCGAACCCCGGACATTACCGGTATCATATCCTCCACGGCGTTATCAATCCCATTGAAGGGATCGGTCCCGATGAAGTAAGGATCAAGGAACTGAAGGAAAGGATTATCAGGGAAGGGATCAGGGAGGTAATCATAGCAACCAACCCGAATATGGAAGGAAATACTACAGCCCATTATATCAGTGAAATCCTGAAATCGCTGGATATAAAAATTACAAGGATTGCTTCGGGCATACCCATAGGCGGCGATATCGTGTATATTGATCCGCTTACTATCAAGAGTTCGATAGATAACAGAAAGAACCTCTGAAGAACATTGAACGCTGAATTTGGATATAAAGCCACATCAAAATTCAGCGTTCAATGTTGCCCTTTATTTTTTAATTGATTCCCAATCCTTTAAGAATCTTTCGAGCCCTATATCCGTTAAAGGATGGCCGATCAACTGCTTCAGAACATTAAAAGGAATTGTTGCAATGTCCGCGCCGATGAGCGCTGCGTCAAGCACATGAACAGGATTTCTGATGCTTGCAACAATGATTTCCGTTTCAAAACCATAGTTGGCAAATATCGTGGCAATCTCTTCAATAATGCCCATACCCCTTGAAGATATGTCATCAAGCCTTCCGATAAAGGGGCTTACGTATGTGGCGCCGGCTTTTGCTGCAATGAGCGCCTGGAGAGGCTGAAATACCAGAGTTACATTTGTTTTAATACCTTCCTGCGAAAGTGTTTTTACTGCCTTGACGCCTTCTTCTGTCATGGGTATTTTTATAACTGCATTTGACCCCAATGCAGACAGTTTCCTTGCTTCCTCACACATGCCCTTTGAGTCAATTGCAATGACTTCGAGGCTTACGGGTCCGTCAACGAGAGACAAAATTTCCTTTATGACTGCTTCCGGTGCTTTTTTTTCTTTTGAAAGCAGTGTCGGATTAGTTGTAACCCCGTCAACAAGGCCCATTTCAATGCCTTTTTTAATCTCTTCAATATTCGCGGTATCAATAAAGAATTTCATCCTCTTCCCTCCATTTTTTTCTAATCCTTTTTAGATTTTGCCTGTGGAATTATATACAATTTTATCAAAAAATATGAAAGTTAATTAAATCGGAGGGACAGGGTTTATTGACACATTATTCCAATTCTAAATCAACCCACCATCTTTGTTGACTTCGTCATCAGTCCCCTCGAAATATTGTGTAGTATGCATGGATCTATCGTAGTAACACCAAAGGTTGACAAGTACCTTCTCGTCTGCGGGGAAAGACATTATCTGGCAGTGCAGAAACTGGGATTGGAATCCATCCCGGCAAGAATAGTAAATACCATTACATAAACGGATAAAATTCTTGCAATACAATTAGCAGAAGACCTCCGGAGGTAAGACTTGAATCCCATAGATCAGGCAAAACACCCGCCTGTCAGAGGCGGGAAATGTATACAATGTGGATGAGGTAAAGAGTGATTTGGTAATCTATTTACGAAGGCCGGAAGACTTGCTTAAAGAAATCCGTGTAACAGTTACACAGATTTCTGAAATCTCTGGGAAGTCAATACGGACGCTGTTTAACGTAATGTCACTTTTAAAACTTGTTCCGAAAATTCAGGACGCTATTTCAAGTGGAAAACTGCCTGTTTCACAGGGTTATATTTTCGCCGCTAACCTTGGAAGTCCCGACTTTTTTACCATTTTTGATGAAATATTGGAAATGCCTATAAGGAATGAAAAATTAGAGAAGATGCTCATTGCGTACAAGAAAGCCAAACACCTGCCCTCGGGTGCTGTAGTCGGGGGCCTGCCCTCGAGTGTCTTAGTCGGGGGCCTGCCCTCGAGTGTCTTAGTCGGGGGCCTGCCCTCGAGTGTCTTAGTCGGGGGGAAATCAACAAACCAGAAACCCATACCTATTAAAAACAAGGTTGCAGTTTTACGAAACACAAAATCATACTTTGAGAAAAAACCGGGATGAACACTAAATCAGAGACTAAAACATTCATTGATGAACTGCATGTTTTAGTCTCTTTTATGGAAGAGCAGTTTCGGAAAGCCCCGGAGAATGTAAATGTAAAAAAATAGGGCAAAAGACCAGGGCCACAGATATAAGAGCGAGCATGCGCCTTCGGCGGCTGTAATTGCAAACCCTCAATGGGTGAGCTACGCGGTTCCCCGGAAGCAAGTACTTCGGGTAGAAATATGCCCCTCAGTACCTTCCTTGATGATTATTTAGTATCTACAAGTCAAATATAGGGTATTTTGACCTTGATCGTGGATTACCGCAAGAAATAGAGTAGATCAGCATGGAAATACTGGATAAATATATCATGTATCAAAGTCAAGTATGAACTTGGTCCCGTTCTGCCGTTCAAGGCGAATGGTTCCTTCAAGCTGTTCTGTTAAAATACCGATAAGTTGCATTCCGAACCCGGTGGAGTTTGCTATATTAACTGATTCGGGAATGCCAACACCATTATCATGCAGCATGAGCGTTACATGATTGCCTTTAAACGAAAGATATACAACAATGACCCCGTGTTCTTTTCCGATAAAAGCATGTTTCATTGCGTTCGTGAGTATTTCGTTCAGGATGATGCCAAGATTCGATAGTATCTTTGCGTCAAGGGCTAAGTCATCGATCTGTTTTTTTATTGTTACCAATCCACGGTTGGGGAAATTCCTGACAATTTGATCGATTAGAGAGGTGAGGTATTCTTGAGTAGATATCTTTCTGAAATCATCAGACAAATACAGCTTATCGTAGAGGACCATCATGCTCTGGATACGGCTCTGGGCGTCATGCATGGCGGCAATGGCTGACGGCTCTTTCAGCACATCCGATTGTAGGGCAAGGAGAGCTATAATGGTATTCATATTGTTCTTTACACGATGGTGTGTCTCCTTAAGAAGAAGCTCTTTTTCTGCAAGAAGGCTTTTAATCTTATCTTCTGCAAGCTTGCGGTCGATGATCGCATGAACGGCACCGACAAAGGCAGTGATCTGGCTAATGTCGTCATCATCATAGACGGACGCCTTATTTGCCACAGCCGTAACCGAAACAATCCTGTCACCGGAGAAGATGGGTATTACCAGAAGGTTGGTAATTATTACATGACCATCGGGACATCCCTTTTTTGCCTCGTGATAAATAGTGTAGTCATTCATGACAAAGGGGGTCCGCTTTCGTATTGCCTCAGCCCATACGCCAGCTTCGCTGATGGGGAAGTGCTGAGGTTTATCAACCGTTGAACAATCCTTCATGGCATCCCCTGACCATGAATATATTGTCATTGTGAACTCATCTTCGCTTATGAAACCGAAGAAGCCGTATTCGCTTTTCGTCATCTGTACAATCTCGGAAAGTATATGGTCACAGATTGTTTTAAAGTCCGCATCGACTAATTTTGTAATGTCCCAGAGTGCCTCAAGTCTTGTAGTGGTATACCGCAGTTCCTCCTCGGTTTTTTTGCGCTCCGTGATGTCCAAGTGGGAACCAAGCATCCTGAGGGGGTTTCCATTTTCATCTGTAAGCACCGAAGCCTTGGCAAGTATCCAACGGTAACTCCCGTTTTTGTGCCGGAATCGATATTCATTTTCGAAATCAGGATAAGGATTTTCTAAAAAGATTTTTACTGTTGATTGCGCTCGTTCCAAGTCATCGGGATGAACTCTATTTTGCCATTCGGAAAAATCATTCGATATTTCCCTTTCTTCATACCCGATTTGCCGTTTCCATTCCGGAGAAAAATGAACCTTGTTCGTTCTCAAATCCCAATCCCATAATCCGGTATTTGATGCTTTGATTACCATTTCTAATTGCAGTTTACTTTCACGTATCACTTCCTCTCTCTGTTTCCGGTCGGTAATGTCCCGGTTGCTTCCCCGAATGCCCGTGAACAGACCATTATCATCGTATACCGCCTGGCAGGCGTGACCTATCCACCGTTCTGTCCCGTCGGACCGGATGATGCGAAATTCCATTTCATCAGTGCGGCAGGCATGGCGGGCACCCTTTTTGTGGGCGACAAAATCGGTTCGGTGATCGGGATGAACAATCCGGTCATAGAGATCCGGATCAGCCAGAAACTCTTCAGCCTTATACCCGGTAACACGCTCACAGGAAGGAGAACAGTAGATAAAACGCTCCTGCGGGTCAAGCCAGTATTCCCAGTCATAGGTATTGTCCGCCACAATGCGGTATTTCCGCTCGCTTGCCCGTTCCTTCTCCTCTGCCCGCTTGCGTTTCGTGATATCCTGGATAAAAACGAGGCACCTTTGTTCTTGTATTAATATTGTACTTACTTCCACATCGATAACCTGCCCGTCCTTGCAACGGTGTTTGCTCTCAAAACGATCAGAGCCGTTTTCAATGAGTTTCTCCATGTGCTGTCTGGCCATAGCTTCATCTTCTATCGCATCAAGATCGGGGATCGACATTTTCAACAGCTCTTCGCGGCTGTATCCGGTCATTAAGCAGTATGCTTCATTGATATCCAGGATATGACCCTCTATGTCGACAACCCAGAATCCGTCAATAGCAGTATTGGTAATAGCGCGGAATTGTTCGGCACCCTCTTTGACTTTTTGGTGCGCCTCATGGAGTTTGAATGCCATCTTAATAGAAGTAATAAGAACTGTTTCACCGGAGTCCTTTACCACATAGCCGTAGGAGGTGATCTTTTCAGCCTTCTGAACTACTTCAGCCTGTGTATAGCTCGACAGGAAGAGGACTGGAATATCTCTCTCTTTGACGATGGTCTCCGCTGCTTCTGTACCATCCATTTTGTTCTTACCGAGGTTGATGTCCATCAGGATAAGGTCGATACCGGGAGTGTTATGAACTGCCTCTATGGCCTTTTCGCCACTGTGGGCAAGGACCACATTGAAGCCGTGTTTTTTTAATGTCTCTTTCTCTATGACAGCAATGAGTGCTTCATCTTCAACAAGGAGGATGGTCTTCTCTTCATGCATGTTATTGTCTCCTAATCTGCTGAAAAGGTGATTATAAATTGTGTACCATTTTCCTGATGTAATTCGATATTGCCGTCTATTTGCTTCACCAGTTGGTTCAAAAGGGAAAGCCCCACGGATTCCGTATTGTTAAAATCTATATTGGCAGGAAGCCCAACCCCGTTGTCAGATACGGTAAGGGTAATACGGGAGCCCTCTTTGGATATGATTATAGCAATCTTCCCCTTTTCCGGATCAGGGAAGGCGTGTTTCATGGAGTTGGTTACAAGTTCGTTCACTATTAGACCCAAGGGGATGGCCGTATTGACGTCTATGGATATGTCCCCGATACGGGCGGTTATGTTCTCGAAGAGCAAACCGTATGAACGGGAAAGTTCCCAAAGAAGTTCTTTCGTATATTCACTGAGGTTAACGTTTGAATAGCTCTCTGACTGGTAGAGTTTCGTGTGTATCTTTGTTATGGCGTTTATGCGGTTCATACTGGTAATCATGGTATCCCTTGATTCATCGTCCTTTATGCGGTTCAGTTGAAGAGCGAGGATGCCTGATATGGTAAGGAGATTGTTCTTTACCCTGTGCTGGATTTCCTTGAGGAGAACCTCTTTTTCATGGAGGGAAGCCCTGATCCGGTCTTCAGCGTGTTTGCGGGAGGTAATATCCTCGTTCGTTCCTTCCCAGTAAAGTATGGACCCCTTGGGGTCAAACACAGCGCGTACATTGATTGACACCCAGAATCTTGTCCTGTCCTTGCGATAAAGTTCAACCTCAAAACCTTCAACTTTTCCCTGTCTTACAAGAAGATCTTTCAACTTTTCCCTGTCATCGGGATTTACGTAAAGTTGTTGCCCTATGTCGGTAACCGTCTCTATCATCTCATGGGAAGAGTCAAATCCAAACATCTTGAAAAAGGAAGGATTCATTCCCAGATACCGTCCGTCTGGCGTGGTCTGAAAAATACCTTCCACAGCATTTTCAAAGATTATCCGAAATCTTTCCTCGCTTTTATGTAACTCCTCTTCAGCCTGCTTACGGTCGGTAATATCAATGTTTGCACCAACAATGCCGATAATATCCCGGCCTTGTTTCAGCGGGGCGACGATTTCGTGGTAGAATAGTTCTTTCTCGTCCATTTTTACTCGAAATTCATCGTCTACCGTCTTTCCTTCAAATGTACACCTATTGTTCGTCTCCCATCGTTCCAGTGTTTCGGCAGGGAAATCCAGGTCAGGTGTTCTGCGACCAATGCAGTCTCCCCAGAGATTTTTGGACATGGAATTCTGCAGGATGTACCGATTTTCCGAATCTACTGCCCAGATATCAAATGGTAGGTTGTCGATCAATGTCTGTAAAAGGATATTCCGGGCAGTCAGCAGTTTTTCCGTTTCTCTCAGATATTTTTCTGCCAGCTTGCGTTCAACAATTTCAGACCGCAATTCTTCATTAATCTGTTTCAATTCTTCCGTGCGAACCGCTACGCGCTGTACCAGTTCCTCGTGCGCCTTTCGGAGTGACTCCTCCATTCTAAAGCGGTCAGTAATATCTTCCAAAAGCCACAGGGTACCAATGGAGAGATCGGGAGGATCGATGGCCCTGCCGATGTATCTCACCTGGATATGAACTCCATCCCGGCGAATAAGCTCCTGCACCGTTTCGTAGGTCTCGCCCCGGGCAAGGACCGGGTAGGCTTCAGCTCCTAAACGTTCATAGGCCTCCTGCGATGGATATAGTTTTCTGGTGGTCTGGCCCACCATCTCTTCTTTCGGATATTGAAACATCTCCTCCGTTTTCCGGTTAACCCAGGTCTGTTTCCGGTTTTGCACCAGAGAAATGGCAATGTTAGCATTATCAATAATGATGCGATGTTCGCGCATAATATTCTTCAATTCATCCTTCAGTCTCATATTGTCGGTAATATCAGTGATAAATCCTTCAATGTAGATTGTCTTACCATGATCATCATTAACAAGACGGGAATTTACGGACAGCCGGCAGATAGTCCCATCTTTCCTGCAGGCTGTCATTTCGAATGCTTTCACAGTTTTATTTTCGTAGTTCATATGGAGGAATTCACAATATGATTCGTTGTTAACAAAAAGATGTGCGGCAATCTCTGTCATTGAAGACATCAGTTCCTGAGGAGATTCATATCCCATGATATTGGCAAAGGCAGGATTGATGATAAGGAGACGGCCATCGGGATCGATGCGCAAGATACCTTCCATGGCGTTTTCGAAGGTTGACCGATATTCCTGTTCGCCTGACTGTAAAGTCTTGCAGGGCTCCATGAGAACTGATTCGGACTTCTCCAGTTCCTCGATCCTTTTCTTCAAAGCCGCTATCTCTTCGATCAGTTCTTCGTTTGTCCTGAATGGACATTCCATCAAATTCTCCCGTGGCAATAAATAATGCTGAGACGTATCAATTATTTTAAGAAAAATAGCGGATTTAGATTGTCTTGTCAAACGTTTAATTATCTTATTTCAGGGGTGTCCTATAGCACGACAAGCCCTGTGTCATCAACAGCGAAAGGGTTATCATGGGAAGCTGGGGCATCTCATCTGACCTGCAGAAGCAAGACAACTCACGACTGAATATATCATAGTGCAGAGAAATATTGCTGCCTTCGGAGGCAATCCTGATCGAGTAACAATTTTCGGCCAATCCGCAGGCTCCAGATCAGTTTCACTGCTCATGGTCAGCCCTATGGCAAAAGGACTTTTTCATCGGGCCATAGCCGAAAGCGGCGGGCCAATCATGGGCTCTGAATATTTAAGCCCCAGCTTTAATGGCAATATGGCAAATGTATCAGAAATGGGTCAGAAAATAACCGCCAGGCTTGGCTGCCATAAAGCTGAAGACATCCTGGCTGCAATGCGCACCAGGTCTGCACAGGAATGGGTGGAAGCAGCCGATTGTAAAACGGACTTATTTGACGACGAAGCCCTTTTTTTTGCGCCCGTCTTTGATAATTGGGTGCTTCCTGAAAATCCCGTGGAGGCATACTCCGAAGGACGCCAGAATGATGTGCCGATTATTGTCGGCAGCACACTGAACGAAGGTACTCTTTATCTGGCTAATGAAAAAGATTTATCAATTGAAAAATATCAATATTTCCTGAAAACCAGGTTTGCTGATAATTCCGGGAAAGCGTTTGAGATGTTTCCTGTATATAAAGCAGAAGATGTTGGCCCTGCTATAGACCGTTTCCTGACAATAGCAGCAAACGCGCAACCGGTAAGGTTTGTGGCTCAATCCATGGAACGCAAACAATCCAGGGCATATCTGTACCAGTTCATCCGTCTACCCGATACAGCAACGGCACGTAAATTCGGTGTGCATCACGGGGCAGAGCTTGCCTATATTTTTGGAAATATGAGTGAATCAGATGGCTATAACGATACAGACAGGGTTCTTTCCAATCAGATGATGGATTATTGGGTGAATTTCGCCAGAACCGGCAATCCAAATGGGCAGAATATTGTTTATTGGCCGGCATACAAAAGCAAATCCGACATCAACCTCGAATTCTCAGATGCCGTAAGCACCAATAAACATCTTTTTAAAAAAGAATGTGATTTCATCAGCTGGATGATGCACTAACGTTCCCGGAGAATGTGTTTGATTAAATAGTACCCGGCCGAAGTTCCTAAATGGAAACTATTTAATTTAAATAAAATTGGAAATGAAATTATATTTTCTACTCGTTATGGCAATTTTTCTCAGTCTGCCAGGCTGATTAATAGAGTTATTTCTTTACGAAATGAAGGCTGTTAATTTGAAAGCATCTGATAATATTTGTTTTTACTTTTCAGCACAAGGTATAAATGTTATAATTAGAAGAGGGAGGAAGGAAATATGATTCATGTAATCGCCTCAGTGCATGTGAAGGCAGGCAGGGTTAATGAATTTCTTGAGATATTTAAATCCAATATGCCTAATGTTGTAAAAGAAACCGGGTGCATTCAATATCTTCCCGCGATAGATATTGACTCCGGTTTACCTCCGCAGGTACTTGACGACCATGTAGTTACTATTATTGAGAAGTGGGACAGCAAGGATGCGCTCTTAAACCATCTTGCCGGCCCGCACATGCTGGTTTATAAGGAAAAGGTAAAAGACATAGTTGATAAAGTTACCTTTAAAGTGCTCCAGGAAATATAAAGAGTTGTTACGGCTGGTATCGTGAGACGTTGGAATGCCATCATTTAATAATAAGTTTCAAGCCCGGTATCTTATATTAAATTTTTGTATTGGTTTAATTTATAAATCCTTGAAAACTTATTTTACCTGACATCACGCATCCTCATCTCCGGATTAATATTTTCATCTTGACACTCGCAAGCCCTCATGATAATTGACATAGGTAAAATAACCGGATAGAGAAAACGTTCAAATAAAATTGGATTGAGGAATGGAAAAAGAGCATTATCGCCGGGACAGAAAAGGAGAACAATATAAATGACCGAGTTAAAAGTAAACGAGATTAAAACGCTTCGCTATAAAAGACCTGTTATTGAAAAAGGATATGCCAACCAGACCCTCTACATAAATCTCTCTGATTCTGAAATCTCAACAAAACCTGTAAGCGAAAAAATGAAGGATGTTTTTGTCGGAGGAAAGGGCTTTGATCTCTGGCTCCTATGGAATGCGGTCAAAGGCACAACCAAGTGGAACGATCCGGAAAATGCGATTTGCATTGCCTGTGGCCCTCTCGGCGGAACACCCATATATCCCGGTTCAGGCAAAAGTATTGTCACATCAATCTCTGCAACTACGGGGTCTGTAATGGATTCTAACGTGGGCGGTTTTTTTGGACCTTATCTTAAATTTTCAGGTTTTGACGCTCTTGAAATTCAAGGCAAAACAGATCTGCCGACCATTCTTCTTATCGACGGTATCAGTCAACAGATTCAAATCCTTGAAATAGCAGGACTCCCTGAGGAGGCCTATGAAATATCAGAAATTCTTACTGATCACTTCGGGCAGGGAAAACCAAGAAATATCTCCGTAGTATCTACCGGCCCCGGTGCCAGACACAGCCTTATCGGCTGTCTCAACTTCTCCTGGTTTGACGCGAAAAGATCAAAGGCAAGACTTAAACAGGCAGGCCGTGGAGGTTTAGGCAGTGTATTTGCCGATAAAGGATTGAAGGCAATAGTAGCACGCTGGGATACAATAAATGTGGCAATGAATAACCCGGCAGATGAAACAGCATTAAGAGAAGTTGCTAAACTTCACTCCCAGGAAATTGTGGAACAAGACCCGAAACAAAACCAGATGTCAAGCGTAGGCACAGCCCATCTTGTTACAATCATGAATGATTATGATCTTCTGCCAACCAACAACTTCCGGTATGGCCAACACCCTCAAGCTGATAATATGGGCATGGAGGTATACAGGTCGCTTTTTGATAAGGGCTATGACGGATGCTGGGTCGGCTGTACCCTTGCCTGTGCTCATGGTATAAAAGATTTTGTACCCTCTACCGGCCCTTATATGGGGAAAAAAGTTTTTGTTGATGGTCCGGAGTACGAGACAATTGCCGGGTGTGGTTCAAACATAGGAGTTTTTGACCCGCTCCATGTTGTGGAGATGAATTTTTATTGCGACACTTACGGTCTCGATTCCATCTCTGTAGGCACGGGTATTGCCTTTGCTATGGAGTGTTTTGAAACGGGACTTATTAATAAAACACATACAGGCGGCATGGACCTCTCTTTCGGCAACAGCAAGGCAGCTCTTGAACTTGTTCACCAGATGGCAAGAGGGGATGGGTTCGGCACAATAGTAGGCCAGGGAGTACGAAGAATGAAACATATATTTTCAACAGAATATGGAGCAAACCGGGCTATCATGGAAGACATCGGCATGGAGGCCAAAGGCCTTGAGTTTTCCGAATATATGCCTAAAGAATCCCTGGCCCAGCAAGGCGGCTACGGCTTAGCGCTCAAAGGACCCCAACATGACGAGGCGTGGCTCATATTTCTTGATATGGTTCACAATTTTATGCCAACCTTTGAACAAAAGGCAGAGGCCCTTCATTGGTTTCCCATGTTCCGCACCTGGTTCGGACTCTGCGGTTTGTGCAAGCTCCCCTGGAATGACGTTGTACCGCCTGACAACAAGCAGACAAAGGAGCCTGCCAAAGTAATACAACACGTTGAATGGTATACTAAGTACTTTAATGCAGTGACCGGGAAGAAATTAAACCCTGACGATTTAATTGCAATGAGCGAAAGAGTCTATAACTTTCAGAAAATTTTCAATTTGAAAATGGGCTTCGGCCGTCGCAAGCACGACACAATCCCTTACCGGGCTATGGGACCTGTAACATCGGAGGAATATGAGTCAAGATTCGAACGTTATGACGGACAATTAAAAGACATGTATAAAGTTGATATTGACGGAAAAGAAACAACAGAGAAGGTGAAGATTCTCCGGGAACGGCGAGAGCAAAGATACGAAGAACTTAAGGATGCGGTTTACAAAAGGAGGGGCTGGACACAGGACGGCATTCCCACCATGGAAACAGTGAAAAGACTTGGGATTGACTTTCCTGAGGTCATAGACGTTTTAAAAGCTAACGGGGTGGCTTAGGATGGTACGAATATCCGATAGAGAATTCCCCTGGCACGAGAATTTGACTATTACCGATCTCCTTAGAGAATTGGGCGATCCCTACCCTTACACCGTGGCGCGTATTAATAATAAAACTGTGCCGGGGCACGACTTTTCAAGAGCCAGAGTTCCTGATAACTCCGAGGTTTTTCTTATTCCCCTAATTGCCGGGGGATAAATATTTTTTTTGTTGACGCATTTTATATGCAGTGCTAACATAAATAACAACTTTTTTTATTATCTTAACCATATCTAAGGAGGGGTTTTTATGAAAAAGTACAAGCTTTTAATGCGTTGTCTTGTTTTACTTTTAGCTCTGCAAATCTTATTACCATTCCCGCTTTTTGCCGATACAATCGGAAAATTTAATGAAATAAAGGGAGATGTATCTCTCAGCAGGGCAAGGGCAGGCTTGAAGCCTAATGTTGGAGATGACATTCAGACTAAGGATATGGTATCTACCGGGGACAAATCGAGGGCGAAGCTGCTTCTTAGTGATGACAGTATGCTGAGCGTAGGCCAGAAATCAAACCTTGAAATTACCGAATTTCTTCTTGGTAAAGATAAAAGGACAAGCATTATATCTTTGAAGACCGGCTTAATGCATACAAAAGTAGAAAAGTTCCTTGATCCGAATTCAAAATTTGAAGTACATACCCCGACAGCAGTTGCAGGAGCAAGGGGAACAGCATGGTTAACCGTATTGGAAGTTATCAATAATGTTGCACAGAGCTCCATATACGCCTTGGAACAGGCAGTGGCAGTCTTCAACCCCGCGCTTCCCACACAGGTTGTTACGGTAACGGCAGGTAATTTTACCACTGTTGTTGCCGGTATGGCGCCGACTATTCCAGCGGCATTCGCACCTGCAGCAATTCAGGGCATGATGGGTGAGTTAAATGTACCAATGGCAGGAGCAGGAGCAGGCACAGCGGGAGCGGGAGCGGGAGCGGCAGCGGCAGGCGGCATCGGCGCGGGAACGATAGCAGCGGTAATAGTTGGAGCAGCTGCCTTGGCGGCGGCAGTAGCATCTGCATCTTCAAGCTCCAGCGGTTCAACTACTACACATTCAACTACTACACATTCAACTACATCTCATCATTAAGAAATAAAATAAAAATAAAAATGCCTGCCTGTTTTATGGCAGGCATTTTTATTTTATGTTTCCAATCATCCGTTTATCCATGATATATACATTTAAAACTTTAAGGATTTGAAAATGCATGAATGGGCGCTGGCAGAATCTGTTATCTGCACAATTTCAGATGAAATAGTAAAAAATAAACTAAACCGGATATCACGCGTTATTGTTAAAATCGGTGAATTGCAACAGATAGACCTTGATATATTCAGATTTGCCCTTGATACTGTCCTTGCATCATATGAACCGACTGTAGAGAAAGGAAGTATTATACTCGAAACAGAGCTAAGTACCTTGAAATGCAATGTTTGTGAAAACGAATGGGCCTTTGGAGAAAATATTAAAAATATGCCTGGCGATGAGGTAGAAGCCATTCACTTTATTCCTGAAATTGCACATACTTACATGAGGTGTCCTGCTTGTGGAAGCCCTGACTTTAAGATTAAAAAAGGTCGCGGGGTATGGATAGAAAGCATTGAGGGTGAAATATGATAGACCCCCGCCTGCACATCATCGGTAAAAGACTTGAAAACATAAAAAAGATAATCGCAGTTTCAGGCGGCAAGGGAGGCATAGGCAAGAGCACCGTCGCTTCTGTCCTGGCATTGTGTATGGCAAAAAACGGTTACAGGACAGGTCTCTTAGACCTTGATCTGAGCGGCCCTTCTACACACATTATACTTGGAATAGAAGGCGTATATCCTGAAGAAGACAAGGGGCTCATTCCTCCTGAAATAGACGGCATTAAATATATGTCAATTATTTATTTTGCAGGCAATAATCCCTCGCCGCTTAGAGGCAGGGATATATCAAATATTATTATTGAATTACTGACAATCACAATTTGGGGTCAATTGGATGTCTTAATCCTTGATATGCCTCCTGGAATCAGTGATTCCATACTCGATGTCATCAGGTTGATTAAGAAAATGGAGTTTCTTGTCGTTACCATCCCTTCAAAGGTTGCAATCGGAGTTATGACAAAAGAACTTAAGATACTCACGGAATTAAGTATACCTGTCATGGGCGTTCTTGAAAACATGAGGAAAAAAGAGTCTCCTTTACTGTCAGATATGATAGATGATCTTAGTATCCCAATATTGGGAGCAATAGACCTTGACCGGGCCATTGAAGGCGCAACCGGCAATGTGGATAAACTGACGGAAACTGCTTTTTTCAAACAACTGAATGATATTTTTTTCAAAAAACAATAAACGGGAAGTAACAGACTCCAATGAAGAAATTTGTAGACTACATTCTCTGAAAATACTCTGTACTAACAAAAGCGAAACATCTATTATTAAAAAGTCGATTTAAATACAAATGCATTTTTTCGGTTGACGATAAAAACCCCTATATACTTGCGGGGTTTTTATCGTCAATTTATAATTCTCAGAATTTGTTTCTCGCAATATATTTCGTATGCAACAAATGATGGGACTTCTCACCAAGGGGCTCCCCTAAAAAATCCTCGTAAATCTTCTTAACTGAAGGGCTCTCGTGTGATTTACGCATTGTCATGGAACAATCCTCCGCATACAATGCCTGTGCTCTCCTGGTTCTCTTATCGTTGCTTACCGGTAAAGGCTGACCGCCACCTGCTACGCATCCTCCGGGACATGCCATGATTTCGATAAAGTGGTATTGCACCTTATCTTCTTTGACCTTTTCCAGAATCTTTCTTGCATTGTTTAGGCCGTGCGCAACAGCGACACGCAGGTCACCAACGCCCTCAACGGGAATGACAGCTTCCTTCACCCCTTCAAGCCCTCTCACCATTGTAAAGTTAACATCATCAAGGATTTTGCCGGTTGCTACTTCATAGGCTGTTCGTAAAGCGGCTTCCATTACGCCGCCCGTTGCCCCGAATATCGTTCCCGCACCAGTATACTCGCCCAGAGGATCATCATAGATTCCATCATCCAGAAGATCGAAGTCAATTCCTGCCTGTTTGATCATTTTTGCAAGTTCTCTTGTAGTAATTACATAATCAACATCCTGATATCCGCTGGATCTCATTTCAGGACGTTGACATTCAAATTTTTTCGCTGTACAGGGCATAGCGGAAACAACTACCATATCTTTCGGATCAATTCCTGCCTTTTGTGCATAGTAAGTCTTAATTAAAGCACCCATCATCTGCTGTGGTGACTTGCATGTTGAAAGGTTCGGGAGAAGTTCCGGATAGAAATGTTCTATAAACTTTATCCATCCAGGACTACAGCTCGTGATAACAGGTAATATTCCACCTTTCGTTACCCTGTTCAAAACTTCGGTTCCTTCCTCAAGAATGGTCAAATCGGCAGTAAAATTTGTATCAAATACGCGATCAAAACCAAGTTTTCTCGCTGCCGCAAGCATCTTGCCGGTAACAAGTGTGCCCGGAGGATAGCCGAATTCTTCACCAAGAGCAGCTCTTACAGCTGGCGCATCCTGGATCACAACAAATTTCTTTGGATCATTTATGGCTGTCCAGACTTCATCTATATATTCATGTTCCGTAATTGCTCCAACAGGGCAAACAAGGGCACACTGTCCACAGTTTGTACAGGCCGCATCTGCAATATCTCTGTCAAATGACGGTCCAACCGTTGTATCAAAACCTCTTCCCTGTGTCCAGAGAGCAGTTACTCCCTGTATTTCCTGGCAGACAGTTACACATCTGCGGCAGAGTATGCATTTATTCTGATCCCGCGTGATTGACGGCGAGGATTTATCAATACGACCTTGACTTTTTTCACCAGCAAACCTTATGTCCCTAATCCCTAGATCTGAGGCTATGCTCTGCAACTCACAATTTAAGTTTCTTTGACAGGTCAAGCATTCAAAGGGGTGATTCGATAGCAGCATTTCTACTGTAAATTTACGCGCCTTTCTTACTCTTTCCGTATTGGTCAGTACTGACATTCCCGGTGCAGCAGGCGCTACACAAGAGGCCTGCAACATTTTATTTCCTTCAACCTCTACAAGACAGACTCTACATGCACCGATTGCCTGGACTTCAGGGAGGTAACAGAGTGTCGGAATATGCACATTTGCTTTTTGTGCTGCCTCCAGTATAGTTGAACCTTCTTCAACCTCAACGTCACGGCCGTCTATCTTCAACCTTATCATAGCAACTCACACTCCTTGTTGTTTATTCGGAAATCACTCCTCTTCCTTTAGATAACAATGCAGGCAACGTTTAGCCTCTTCCACTGCCGCATGGGAATCATAGCCAAGAACTACTTCCTTGAAACATCCAACTCTTGCAGATAGCGCCATGTGGGGCATTACAACCCTTTCCCTTTCTTTCTGGTATTCTGCCTCGTTGTAAGTTACAAACATATTAATAAGCTCATCCCGGTAAACATTTATCGGCTCTCCATCTCCGCCAAGATACTTATCGATAGCCATTGCTGCGTTCTTGCCGTCGCCTACTGCTTCTACGGCAGTAGCAGGCCCTCTTACATTGTCGCCTGCAGCAAAAATACCATCTCTCGCTGTTGCAAGCGTCTTCATGTTTACTTCTATGGTTCCATTTTGAGTCACTTTAACACCATCACCGTTCAAATAAGAGAGATCAGCCATCTGGCCTATGGCCGCGATAACAATACCGGCATCAATTGTGAATTCCGCGCCGCTGACCGGAATCGGTTTTCTACGCCCGCCCTTGTCAAATTCGCCAAGCGACATACGGGCACACTCGATACCGCTAACATTCCCGTCATTTACAACAATCTTTAATGGCGCAACCAAAGTCTGAATTTTTATTCCTTCCTTAACTGCATCCTCAATTTCTTCTTTATAGGCAGGCATATCTTCCCTTGCCCTTCTGTAAATGATTGTGACTTCATCGGCGCCAAGTCTTAATGCAGACCTTGCTGCGTCTATAGCAACATTTCCTCCGCCGATAACCACTACTTTCCCCGATACTTTTGTCGTCTCTTTTAGGTTTACGTCACGAAGAAATGTAACACCATCGGCGACGCCTTTCGCATCCTCCCCGGGGATATTGAGTTTCTGGCCTTTGTGCGCTCCTGTGGCCATAAGAATTGCACTGTAACCATCTGCAAACAGTTTTTCTGTTGTAATGTCTTTTCCAAGCATACAGTTGTATTTAATTTCAACACCGAGATCAGTAATTGCCTTGATTTCTTTATCAAGAACATCTCTCGGCAGACGATAATCGGGAATGCCAACGGCAAGCATTCCGCCTGCTACCGGCAATGCCTCAAATATTGACACCTTATAACCCTTTAATGCAAGGAAATAAGCTCCGGCCAAACCGCCGGGGCCAGCGCCGATAACAGCAACTTTTTTGTCTTTCGGAGCTTCCGGTTTTGGCGTATAGCAACTTCCTGAATTCATATCAATATCCGCAGCAAACCTCTTCAGTGAACATATGGCTACCGCTTCGTCAATCTGTCCACGGCGGCACTTATTTTCGCATGGATGAACACATACACGTCCAAGAGTTGCAGGCAAGGGATTTGCTTCTTTGATCAGCGCTATTGCTTCTTTGAATTTGCCCTCACTAATTAGCGTTACATAGCCCCATGCGTTCTGATCAGTGGGACATGCGTTCTGACAGGGAGCATCAAAAAGAGCGCTGCAAACACCTGCCTGACAGTGTTTATCTTCAATATGCTCCAGATATTCATGTTTAAAGAATCTCAATGTAGAGAGAATCGGGTTCGGAGCTGTCTGTCCAAGTCCGCAAAGAGCAGCATCCTTGATGCGTTCCGAAAGTTCAATCAAGTTGTCAATATCTTCAACCTTTCCCTCTCCACGGGTAATTCTATTTAATATTTCCAGCATCCTTTTCGTTCCGATACGACACGGCGGACATTTCCCGCAGGACTCGTGCTGTACGAAATCCATAAAAAAACGTGCGAAATCAACCATACACGTATCTTCATCGGCAACAATAAGACCTCCTGATCCTACAATTGCTCCAAGTTCAATAATCGATTCATAATCAACCGGGGTATTCAGGTATTCAACAGGGATACATCCACCTGATGGACCACCAAGTTGTGCTGCCTTGTATCTCTTTCCATCCTTAATTCCGCCTCCGATATTAAATACAATATCTCCAAGGGGGGTTCCCATCGGCACTTCAACAAGTCCCGTATTGTTGACAGCACCGGCCAATGCGAAAACCTTCGTTCCCTTGCTGTTTTCTGTCCCGTATTGTGCATACCATCCGGCTCCGTTTACAATTATCGCCGGTATGTTGGCATATGTCTCAACATTGTTAAGAAGGGTCGGTACGTCAAAAAGACCTTTTACAGCCGGAAATGGCGGCCTCGGTCTCGGCTCGCCACGCTTGCCTTCAATTGATCTCATTAGCGCCGTTTCTTCGCCGCAAACAAAGGCTCCGGCACCAATTCTGATGTCGAGATCAAAGTTAAATCCGGTACCAAGTATATCTTTGCCGAGGAACTTATATTCCCTCGCCTGTCCGATTGCCCAGGTAAGTCTCTCTATGGCAAGGGGATATTCGGCACGGACATACACATAACCCTGCTGCGCGCCTATTGTATAGGCGGCTATTGCCATGGCTTCAATTACGCTGTGCGGATCGCCTTCCAGGACGCTTCTATCCATAAAAGCGCCGGGGTCTCCTTCATCAGCATTACAAACGACATATTTAACATCACCAGGTGATTGCTTAGCGAATTTCCACTTCAAGTATGTGGGGAAACCGCCGCCGCCGCGTCCACGAAGTCCTGATTTATCAAGTTCCTCGATAACCTGATCCCTGGTCATTTCCGTAAGAGCTTTCGCAAGGCCGAAGTAACCGTCCCTGCCGATATACTCCTCAATATTAAGGGGATTTATAATACCGCAGTTACGAAGGACAATCTTGACCTGATTTTTAAAAAAAACAATCTCTTTAAAAGACTCTACGGCCTTTTCACTCACAGCTTCTTTATAAAGTAACCTCTCTACAACTCTGCCCTTTAAGAGGTGTTCATTTACAATCTCTTCAGCATCTTCAACCTTCAGCTTCTGATAAAGAACACCTTCAGGATATATAAGCGCCAGCGGACCTATGTCGCATGACCCTATGCAACCCGTTTCAATAACTTTCACTTCATCCTGTAATCCTGTTTTCTGTACTGTATTAACAATTGCATCTCTTATTTCACGGCATCCAGAAGAGACACATGCAGCACCAGCACAAACTAAAACATGCGCGCGCGATACCTCCATTGTTATCCCTCCTCCTTAGTCGTACTTTTCAACGGTTTCCATTATAGTGGTCGTTTTCACGCGACCGTAAACATCTTCATCAACAAGCATTGCCGGTGCCAGTCCGCATGCTCCGATGCAACGAACAACACCAAGAGAATACCTCCGGTCTTCCGTTGTACCACCTGTTTTAATGCCAAGTTCTTTTTCCGCTTTTTCCAGAACTTTCTGCGACCCTCTAACATAACATGCCGTTCCAAGACATACTTTTACACTATGTTTCCCTTGAGGCACAGTAGAGAAAAAGTTATAAAACGTTATTACGCCGCAAACTTCGTTTATTGACACATCAAGTCCTTCAGCAACTCTTTCCTGCACCTTTTTCGGCAGATAACCAAAAAGATTTTGTGCTTTGTGTAGCGCTACAATGAGATCTTCCGGTTTACCTTTATGTTCATTGATAATTTCATCCAGTTTTGGATATAACTCATCTTCCTGCATCTCGGAACATTGACACTGCTTTTCATCCACAGACATCTCCTTCCACCTCCATTTATCTTATCTCTACCTTAAATCATTAATTTTCCTGAAGAATCTTCCCGTCAACCGTGCTCCTTTTATAGTAGTGTGTATGCAGCAGTTTGTGTGCCTTTTCACCATTCGGTTTACCGAGGAACTTCTCGTATACGGCATTTACCTCAGGATTTTCATGCGATCTCCGGTGAGGCAATGATTTGTCTTCTGCGTAGAGAGCTTCGCCTCTGCGCCCTATCTTTGCCATATTGCTGCCCCATGATTGACCGCCGCCGCCGACACATCCGCCGGGACAGGCCATAACTTCTATAAACTGATATTCGCTTTTTCCCTCATTTTTAAGCTGCTCGCTCACTTTCTCAATAAGCTTCCTTGCCTGACCGGCGCTGTGAGCAACAGCAACTTTCAGCTTAATGCCGTCAATGTCGATTTCAGCTTCCTTGATACCTTTCAAGCCCCTCACGGGGGTAATATCTATATCTTCAAGCTCACGACCGGTAACAAGAAAGTATCCCGAACGGAGTGCTGCCTCCATGACGCCCCCGGTTGCACCAAAAATCGTACCTGCACCAGTGTAATCACCCATTATCGGGTCTGGCTGCTCTTCAGGCATTTCTTTTAGATCAATCCCTGCTTCTTTCAACATACGGGCTATTTCCCTGGTGGTAAGAACATAATCAACATCCTGATAGCCGCTTGCTCGCATTTCAGGCCTTGAGCATTCATATTTTTTGGCTGTACAGGGCATTATAGATACTGAAACTATTTTTTCAGGAGCAATTCCCTTTGCTTCAGCATAGTATGTTTTTGCCAGGGCGCCAAACATTTGTTGCGGTGATTTTGCAGTGGACATATGAGGAATCATGTCATGGAAAAACTCCTCCATAAATTTAATCCACCCCGGGCTGCATGAAGTAATAAGCGGCAGATTCTCTCCGGATTTCAGTCTGGACACAAGTTCCGTCCCTTCTTCCATGATAGTTAAATCAGCGGCAAAGTTGGTATCAAGAACTGCGTCGAAATTCAATCTACGCAAAGCGGCATGCATCTTGCCGGTAACAAGCGATCCCGGAGACATACCAAATTCTTCACCAAGTATTGCTCTCACAGCAGGGGCTTCCTGTACAACAACAAATTTATCCGGATCATTAAGCGCTTCCCAGACCTTGTCTACCTGACTGTTTTCATAGAGGGCTCCTACAGGACAATGGACAACGCACTGGCCGCAGTTTATACAAACGCTGTTTCCAAGGCCTGCGTCAAAGGCCGTTGAAATTACAGTGTTAACACCTCTGTTATTTATTGCAAGGGCATTTACCGTTTGAATATCCGAACACACCTTCACGCACCTTCCACAAAAAATACATTTATTAGGATCTCTGACGATAGAAACACTTGATCTATCAATGGGAAGTTTTTCTTCAAACCTGTGATATTCTATTGCATTAATTCCTAAAAGAGCGGCCAGTGTCTGCAATTCACAACTTTGGCTCCTTATACAGGTGAGGCAGTCCGTATCATGATTGGCCAGTATCAGCTCAACAAGTTCTTTTCTTGCATTCATAAGCTTTGGGGTATTAGTACGAATATTCATGCCTTGTGCCAATGGAGTCATGCATGACCTTTTAAATCCGGGTATGCCATCTATTTCAACAACACAGATACCGCACTGCCCCCCGGGAACAAGATCCGGATGATTGCACAACGTGGGAATCTTAAACCCTGCCATATGTGCTCCAGCAAGAATACTCGTACCTTCCGGCGCCTCGATATCAACATTATTTATCTTTGCTTTTATCATCAGCTCTCTCCTTGGCTCATATGGTTTTTACGGACTCAATATTATTGGACCCGAGCCATTATTTCATCTTTAAAATATTTTAAGGAACTGGAGATAGGAAGATATAAAGACTGTCCTAATGGACAAAAAGAAGTATCCCGCATAACATCCGAGATTTTGAGCATTGTATCAACATCTTCCTTAGTTCCTTTTGATGCTGCTATGCGATCAATGATTTTTGATAGCTGTGCTGTTCCGAGCCTGCAGGGAACACAGTGTCCGCACGATTCATGTTTAAAGAAATGGAGCACGCTTTTTAACATACCTACAATATCAGTATCCTCATCCATAACAAGAATTGCTCCTGAACCGAGAACGGCTGCATATTCCTTCAGATTCGCAAAATCCATGGGAACATCCAGCATGTCAGGCCCCACAAAGGCACCTGCAGCACCGCCGACAAGGGCGCCTTTAAATCTCTTTCCACCCTTAACGCCGCCTGCATATTCAAAAATAATATCACGCAACGTTGTTCCCATCTCTGCCTCAATGAGTCCCGGCGTGGAAACATGACCGATTATCGTGAAAACTTTTGTACCAGGTGATTTTTCCGTCCCGTATCCTCTAAACCATAAGGCGCCATGAACGATAATTTCAGGCACATTTGCCAAAGTTTCCACATTGTTAACAACTGTTGGTTTGCCGCGGAATCCTTCTGTTACAGGGAAAGGCGGTTTGTATCTTGGATGGCCTCTTTTACCTTCCATGGACTCAATCAAGGCTGTCTCTTCGCCGCAAACATAAGCGCCGGCACCTTTCATAACATTAATATCAAAACTGAAACCGCATTCAAGAATGTTATCGCCAAGCAGACCATACTCACGCGCCTGAGCTATAGCTTTTTCCAGTCGTTCGATAGAGAGGGCATATTCTCCTCTAATATAAACGAATCCGTAATTCGCGCCGACCGAGTAACCTCCGATAATCATTCCTTCAATGAGTTTGTGAGGGTCGCCTTCCAGGATCAGTCTATCTTTAAAAGTACCCGGCTCTCCTTCATCAGCGTTACAAATAAAGTATTTCGGATCGCCAGGCGCTTTGCGGGCAAAATCCCATTTCATCCCTGTTAGAAAACCGGCCCCACCCCGGCCTACAAGTCCGGAATGTTTTACTTCTTCAATAACAACTTCGGGTTTCATTGTAAAGGCCTTCGCGACAGCTTCATATCCTCCTGAAGCAATATATTCATCAATGCTTTCAGGATTAATAATACCGCTGTTTTTAAGAACTATGCGCGGCTGCTCTTTAAAAAGTCCTGTCTTTTCTTTCTTAATGATATACTGTTTCGGCACCTCTGAAAGGATAAGCTTCTTCAGCGGTCTTCCCTTTAAAAGATGTTCCTCGACAAGTTGGGGTATATCATCAACAGTCACATTGGCGTAATATATCCCTTCAGGATATATTACGATAATAACCCCCTGTCCTGTAACTCCGATATTTCCTGTCTCCAGTACAGAGATTTCGTCTGAAAGGCCCTGTTTCGCAATCTCTTTTATAAGAGCTTCTTCGACAGCGCGTGCGCCGGCCATAATAGTGCCGGCATCTATACTTATCAATAAATGATTTCGCACAAGATTCATATTTCTTCTCTCCTCTTGTTCAGGATGTCGTCCACTCTCTCAGGTGTTAGATTGCCGTGCATCTCTTCATTCAGCATCATGGCAGGAGCTACTCCGCATATTCCGAGACAGCTTGTCAATTCCAGAGTGAACATTCCATCTTTGGTTGTTTCCCCGACATTTATCTTGAGCGTTCCCTTAAGATATTCAAGAAGTGATTCGGAACCCATAAGATGACAGGGCGGCGATTCACAGAGACGTATGATATTACGGCCCCGGGGCTTCAGGCTGAACATGGTGTAAAAACCTGCCACACTATGCACGAAACTATAGGGTACATTCAAGTAATCCGCACTGACCCTAATGTCTTCAGGGGCAACATATTTCTGAGGGTTATTATCCTGGAGATCATGAAGAATATATAATAGATTCTCCACACTTGGTTTAAATTTTTTCAGTATTAGTTCTCTATACAAGGTTTGCCTCCTTATTATGCCGTTAAACAACCTCGATCACAAATTCCGACACCGGATTGCCATTGACAATGTGCTCGACAACTACCCGTTTGGCTTTTTCCTCATTCATATTCCCGTAAACAATTGCAGGTTTTCCTTCTTCAAAAACCTCAACCATAGGCTCCTGCGAAGAAAGGCCGCGTTCTCCTGTCTGAGTAACGGTAACATCGTGTATGTTTCTTCGGCCCACTTCTTCAACAAAAGCTTTCAACACTTCTCTCGCACCGGTAGCAATACCGCTTGTTCCCATGCCGACAACAACTCTGATCCTTGCCTCTTTCTGCCTTAATTCCACATCTTTTTGCGCTTTTTCTCTTATCTTTTTGAGTTCTTCCAGATTCATCCGTTACCCTCCTTGTGAAGTTAAGTGCAATCTATATTATTTTACAAGTTCTCGTCAAGATAATTAATCAAAAAATTTATCACTTCAGGATTTTTTAAAGGTATGCCTCCAAGTAAATCTTTCATAACAGTAGTGTCTAAAACAAATTCCTTTTCATCTACCTTGTACCGAAAAATAAAATCAATTTCAGAATTCCCCACAATCAGAACAAGCACTGTATCTTTAAGTTTACCAATGGGCGGCAAATCAGGGTGATTAAGGGAGAAGGATGCGCAAATCTCTGCCCCCCGGCCCAATTCGGTAGTCAGATAGAAACTGCCCCCCGTTGTCTCCGCAGTTCCCTTTAAAAGAGGAATACCGAGACCGACCTTTCTTCCCGTTTTTGTTGAAAAGAATGGGTCCTGGACTTTTTGGGCCATGTCGCTATCCATTCCCACTCCATCATCTTTAATACATAATGCAAGGATTCCATTCTTATGGTCTTCAGAGATAGAGACTTCTATGTGCTTTGCCTTCGCCGTTATGGAGTTAGTGACAATATCCATAATGTGGGAACAGAGTTCTTCCATCATGTCAATAAAACCTCTTTCCCGTTCCCTTTTCTGTTTTCATTGTTCAATCAGACCTCCCTTCCGAGAATCTTCAGAGCATTTGCTATATCCTGACAAGTAGCCTCATTCATATTCAGCAATGTTCTCCTCTTCCCGATATCGGCAAGGTAGTGGGCATCGGAAAAGGCAACAAAAGGAACATATTTCAGCATAATAAGAGGCAGGAGGTCCTTTGTCCTGTCCATGTGGCGTACCTCTAAGGCATCGAAGGCGATGTCGTCAGATATAAAGCCAAGCTGGCTCAGTATACTGAATGTCGGGCTGTCAATATGCGAAGGGATAGCAAGCCCCCCATGTGATTTAATCCACTTTACAGCATCATTAATAGATATTTGCACAGAGTTCAAAAGAAGTCTCTCCTCACAACGGAGTATTTCATCTGAAGTGCTGACAACCACCTGATCGCCAAAATAATTCGCGTCATTCTTCACATCGGGCAACAGTTTGTAGATATGTTTTTGCAAATCAAAGGCTGTCTCAAAATCATCAAAGATGGCAAGCAGGTGTATTTCCTCAATGGTCTGAAGCTCCATGCCGCACAGGACAGTAAGATCATATTTCTCGGCGGCCTGGCAGACATAATAGCTGTTTTCCGCCATATTATGATCTGTAACAGCGATAACATTGAGGCCAACCTGCTGAGCGCGCTCCACAATTTGCGTCGGAGACATATCCAGACTTCCGCAAGGCGACAATGTTGAGTGAATGTGAAGATCGCAGGAAAAACTTCCCACGAAATGTTAACCTCTCTTTAAAGCATTATAAATCAGTCCTGAAATCTCAAAAGCCGTCCAAGGCCCTCGCAGAATGGCAATGTCCTCTTCACGGGCCTTTTCTATAAAACTTTCCTCTATTTGGAGATTGCGTGGTATAATAATTGCGACCGTATCTCTTAACTTGGCAACTCCAAGAATGTTAATATGCCTTTGAATAGTAATCCAGACAGAGTCTTCTTCAATATTTGCAATTACATCGGAGAGAAGGTCCGAAACATATCCGGACTTTATATGCCGATCCATGCTTATACTACCTGTTACAGCTTCAAAGCCGATATCATTGACTAACTGGGCAAGAGTCATATGGTGTCTCCCACTTTTCGTTTAATATATTACATATATTCGATACGCACATTAAAATCTTGAGCATTATCTATTTATCTTCCTTTTTTGAAGCACCCACAGCCATTGCCGGTGGCATTATGCGGGCAAGATCCAGAATCTCCTGTGCAAGGGTATTCACACGATCTCTCAACTTAATAACACAGTCAGTTTCAAAGGCAATACCCCTTATTATATCTTCAGCCAGCGCTCTACAACTTGGAGAACCGCAGGCCCCGCAATCAAGACCTGGGAACTCATTTGTAAGACGATCAAGGCGTTCCATTTTTATTAAAGCCTTGGATACATCTTCATCAAGAATCATTATGGGACGAGGCATAACCGGTTGAGTGGATTCGAAGTGTTTTTGTTCGTATATGTCGAGGATTTCTTTCTCGTTGTAATAAGACGGTTGTATTCCATAACGCGTAATAAGATCTCTTAAGTGGACCCTTCCGACAAAACTGTTTTGAATATTCAGGGGACCTCCTACACATCCTGCGTTACAAGACTGCAATTCAATGAAATCCACATCCTGCAATTCTCCACGCTCAATCTCTTCGAGGAGACTTATAACATTATGGATTCCGCTCACTGCCAATGTTTTATCAAGTTCGATACTTTTTGATTCCCCTGTCAGATACCCCCATGACATGCCTCGTTTTGTCGATTTATGTATCCGGCCCCCGTTTGCATGAAAGTTATCCTTATCAACGGGCCCCTTGTAAAGATTCTTTATTATATCCTTATATATAAGATTGGCGCCGATTACTCCATTAACTGCAGAATGTTTGGACTTTACCGGTTGTTTTACTTCTGTAACCTTTGCCGGGCATGGTGAGATAAATATGGCTCCTATTTCGTCATAGGCAATACCGGTTTTTTTCGCCGCCTCCTGCCTTGCAATGCGTGCCGCTACTTCCATGGGTGAGAGCACATGAGTTATCTGCTCCAAAAGCTCAGGAAACTTTATCTGCATGAGTCGCAGAACTGCAGGACAGGCTGATGAAAAGACCGGCTTCTTTTGTCCTGGTTTGGAAAGCTGCTTATGAAGTATAAAAGCTACAAGCTCAGCAGCAACTGAAACTTCAAATACCTCATCAAAGCCTATATGCAAAAAAGCCTGGAGAATATCTTCGATTTTCTCGTTTTCTTTAAATTGTCCAAAGAAAGAAGGGGCAGGCAGCGCAATATTATATTTATACTCTTTAAGCTTTTCGATGGTGGCAGTATAGGCATACTTGGCATGGTTCGGGCAGCATTTAATACATTCACCACAATCGATGCATCTTTCCTCCATGATAGTTGCCTTACCGTCATGGACCCGGATAGCTTCAGTGGGACAGTGCTTGATGCAATTGGTGCATCCTTTGCATTTTTCAACATCAAGCCTTACTGAATGAAAATATTGTATCATCCTTACCTGCCTTAAATAACACAAGTACTGGAAACAAAATACACAGTTGCCTTTAAGGTTGTACCTTTACCGACCTTTGATTCGATTGAAAGCTCATCTGAACATTGTTTTATATTGGGCAATCCCATACCGGCCCCGAAACCCATTTCACGTATCTCATAGGGTGCAGTGGAATATCCTTCCTTCATTGCCAGATCAATATCCGGGATTCCGGCTCCAGTATCTTCCGTTTCAACAGATATTGACTCAGGGTCGACACGCACTTTGAGCTGTCCATGACTGGCATGTATTGAAACATTCATTGCAGCTTCATAAATAATTATGGCAACTTTTCTCACAATATCCTGCTTTAAACCCAATTGCTGTAATATTTTCTTTACCTTTGATGCCGATTCTCCAGCTATGAAGAAATCCTTTTCTCCTATAGGAAAGTCCAATGTAATCTGCGGGGTGCAAGCTTCCATTTCCGTCATGTATATTCAATCCCCACTAACCGGGTCAGTATTTTCTAATGAAATACCAATTCCGCTTACGTAAAGCTTTCCACAACTCTCATACATCAGATAGGAAGTAGATAAAAGGGGAATCGCATTTTGTCTTGCGTTGGCAATGATCGTTTCATCCGGTTTCTTCCCGGCTACAAAAACAACTCCACTTACATCCATAACATGGGCAGTGTGAACAACGTGCGCGTTAAGCAAGGATGTTACCAGAAGCGAACTCGGCTTCATATGCAAAAGCATTTCGCTTATAAGATCACAAGCGAAATAACCTTCTACATCATTATCAACACAACTATCTCCACACAGCAATTCTGCTTTGAGGATTTCCTGTACATCCTTTATTTTCATGCTTTTACTCCGTTCATAGCTTGTTGCCAAAAAACTTGCCTCTGCACTTACAAAACCACATTATAATTCCAGAGCCTTAGGGTCAGCACATATTTTCTTACTATAAATAAATTCAGAGACAGATTAATTTCACATGCAAATTCACGCTAATTTATGTCTGGAATCACGAGCATTGCGTAATTTGCAGCAAAATTATAGAGTATTGCCCGGCTGTTGTCAAAGACTATAAGCTGCTGTATTTGAAGTATTTGACAATAATGTCTATAGTTGTTACCATTTTCTCAATTAAGCTGAATATTAAGCTTGTACACATATTTTTACAGAAGCCGGGAAAGTGCTCAGCACACAGGGTTTGCAAAACAAGGAGGCGACAGTTATGAAAAGCGAGAAAGGATACAAAGCATTAGGCAGGGACATTATCGATGAGGCAGCTATCATAAACGCCCTTGCCGGAAAAAGAACCGACAGCACAGTTGTGCGCGAGATTTTAGAAAAGGCCCGCTCATTAAAAGGACTTGATTATGAAGATATTGTGCCCCTGGCTGGCATCAGCGATCCAGGATTGCTTGGCGAACTCTTCGAGACAGCAACATATATAAAGGAAAGAATATATGGAAAAAGGCTTGTTATCTTTGCTCCTCTGTATGTTTCCAATCTGTGCAAGAATGACTGTCTCTATTGCGCTTTCAGGACTGGCAACAAGGAAGTCAAAAGACGGGCGTTGACACAGGACGAGATTGCCAGAGAAACAGAAATACTGGTTAATCAGGGGCATAAACGCGTACTCCTTGTCGCGGGAGAATCCTACCCGAATGAGGGGTTTCAGTATATTCTCAATGCTATAAAAACAATATACTCAGTAAAGGATGGTCCGGGAGAAATCAGGCGGGTCAATGCAAATGTAGCTCCCTTGACTGTTGAAGAATTTATCCAACTGAAAGGAACCGGGATCGGCACTTACCAGCTCTTTCAGGAAACATATCACCGTGAAACCTACGGCAAAATGCACAAAGGAGGGAAGAAACGGGATTATGACTGGCGAATTACCGGTATACACCGGGCGATGACCGCCGGCATAGACGATGTGGGGATAGGTGTACTTTTCGGTCTTGCTGATTGGAGATTTGAAATACTTGCTCTTATGCAGCATATCCACCATCTTGAAAAAGAATTTGGAGTAGGACCTCATACGATAAGTTTGCCCCGACTGGAACCTGCATCAGGGTCCGCGATAGCAACACAGCCCCCATACCCGGTGAGCGATGTTGATTTCCGCAAGATTGTTGCAATACTGAGACTTGCAGTGCCTTACACAGGAATTATTATGTCCACAAGAGAGACGCCGGATATGAGGCGGGAGTCATTCGCCCTGGGCGTTTCACAAATATCGGCAGGAAGCAGGACAAATCCCGGAGGCTATGAAACCGAAGAGGATTTCCATTCCGAGCAGTTCTCTTTAGGTGATCATCGCAGCCTTGATGAAGTGATACGGGATGTTGCCTCCCTGGGTTATATCCCTTCATTTTGTACGGGCTGTTACCGTCTCGGAAGAACAGGCCGGGATTTTATGGATCTTGCCAAACCGGGAGAAATAAAGGCACATTGCGATCCCAATGCTCTTTCCACCTTTCAGGAATATCTCATCGACTACGCACCTGAAGGAACGCGCAGAATGGGTGAAAAAGCTATCCAGATGATTCTTGACAATATGGACGAAACAACCGGACAACGTTCTTCAGCTATGATAACCAGCGTGAAGGCGGGCAAGAGGGATGTCTATTGCTGAACAGAATATCTCTGGATAATATCCTTGCAAAAAACAAGTTCACCAAAGAGGATTTGGTTTCCCTTCTCTCCATACACAATAAGCAGGAGATGCAACAACTGTTTGATAAGGCCTATGAGGTCAAGAAAAACTATGTAGGCACAATTGTGTATTTCAGGGGACTCATAGAACTAAGCAATGTTTGTGAAAAAAACTGTTACTATTGCGGTATAAGAAAGGAAAACCGAAAGGTCGAAAGATATACAATGTCTGAGGAAGAGATTCTTCGGGCAGCCGAACTGGCCTGGCAGTTGGGATATGGTTCTATTGTTCTTCAAGCAGGGGAAATAAGCAGCAGTCGCTATACGGGTTTTATTGAGGGCCTGATATATAAAATTAAGGAGCTTTCTCATGGCGAGTTAGGCATTACCCTGTCTTTGGGTGAACAGGAAGAAGATACCTACAAACGTTGGCATGATGCGGGAGCGCACAGATATCTGCTTCGCATAGAAACATCGGACAGAAAACTTTACGCTTCTCTTCACCCTGAAAACCACAGTTACAACAGGAGGCTGGAATGTCTTAAGACTCTTGGAGATATCGGATACTACGTCGGCACAGGGGTCATGATAGGGTTGCCCGGTCAGACAACAGAACACCTTGCAAAGGATGTAATGTTTTTCCATCAGACAGACGTCGATATGATCGGCATGGGGCCATATATCCCACATCACGATACACCGATGGCCTGTTGTTTGGGAAATTTCGATGATATAAAACAGGGACAGCTTGAACTTGCCCTTCGGATGATCGCAATAACAAGGATCTTTCTTAAGGATGTGAATATTGCATCAACAACAGCACTCCAATCTATGGATGACTCCGGGCGCGAACTGGGGCTCAAGGCAGGGGCAAATATTATCATGCCCAATGTTACTGATACCATATATCGAAGAGGATACCAGCTTTACGACAACAAACCCTGTCTTGATGAAAATGCTTCAATGTGCAGGACATGTCTTGAAGGGAGGATTATATCCATAGGCGAGACCATCGGTTACAACAAATTGGGAGACAGTCCCCATCACAATAGAAAAAATATAATGGACAAGGAAAAATCTTGATATTGTTTTTCCTTATGCAAGATATGGAATCATCTTTAATATCAGAAACAGGAGTGGCAAAACACATGTTTTATCCAGCCTCTCAGGGGAAAATAAAGCTACGAAAGAAGAGGATATGAGGAAAGAGAAAGACACCATCGGAGAAGTTGACATTCCATCTGACAGCCTTTATGGGATTCAAACAGTCAGGGCGCGTGAAAATTTTCCGATAGAAAAACCGTTTCATATTGAATGGTACCGGGCATTAGGGGCCGTAAAACTTGCCTGCTATCACACTTACAGGAAGTATGGAGTGGCACTGCAGAAAAAATTTGCAGGTTGTACAATACCATTTCCGATTATTGAGGACCATATTCTTGACAGCCTTATATGGGCTGCAGAAGAGGTGATGAAGGGGCATCACTTCGACCAGTTCATAGTGCCTGCCTTTTGCGGAGGAGCAGGAACAAGCATTAATATGAATGTAAATGAAATTATCTCAAACCTTGCGCTCACAAATTCGGGCAGAGCACCGGGGGATTATCATGTAATCGATCCCATAAACCACGCTAATGTCTTTCAGTCCACCAACGATGTAATCCCTACCTCTCTCAGGATAGCTGTAATGGAGCTTCTCGGCGTGCTTGAGAACAGAATCAATCTTCTCAGGGCAAAGGTTGAAGTTGTTGAAAAACGTCATCTTAATACAATCCGTGTTGCCTACACGCAGATGCAGGAGGCAGTTCCCTCATCTTACGGCAGACTTTTCAGCGCTTATAATGAGGCTCTTTCCCGTGACTGGTGGCGTGTTTCAAAATCCTTCGAAAGGATTAAGGTGGTAAATCTCGGCGGGAGCGCGGTAGGGACGGGCATCACGGTTCCCCGTTATTTCATATTCGAGGTTGTTCAGGCGCTGAGGGATATCAGCGGAAGACCTGTCACAAGGAGTGAGAATTTGTCCGATGCCACATCGAATCTCGATCCCCTGGTAGAAGTTCATGCGGTTATAAAGGCTCATGCAGTAAATCTTGAAAAGATGTCATCCGACATAAGGATACTCTCTTCTGATCTTTCCGTTGACAACGGTTTTTCAATACCGGCTCGGCAACTCGGCAGCACTATCATGCCCGGAAAGATTAACCCGGTTATTCCTGAATTTGTTATAAGCTGCTGCCACAAGGTATATTCCAATGACAGTCTTATCGCATCCCTTGCGGCCCAGGGCTGCCTGGAGCTGAACCCCTACCTTCCGATAATCGGCCATGAGTTTATTGAAAGCATCAAGTGTCTCATTGCATGCAATGAGACACTTGCGAAATACCTCGTACCAGGCATTGCCATCGATGAAACAAAGGCTAAGGAGCGGCTTTTGAAAAGCCCTTCTACTGCCACCATTCTGGTACCGTATATCGGATACCGGAAGGCATCCGAGGTAGCAGCTATGATAAAAAAAGACGGCATTACGATATTAGATGCAAACAGAAATATGAATATTCTCAGTGAGGAATTTCTCGAATATCTCCTTTCGGCGTCAAGTTTGCTCAGTCTTGGTTTTGTCCCCACGCAAATTGCGGAAGAATCGGAGAGTTTTAAGAAAGACAATGATAAAACAGGAGGAGAATAATAATTATGTACAATAAAACGCTTAAATCTTCCCGTCCTCATATCGGAATATTCGGAAGACGGAATGTGGGCAAAAGTTCTCTCATAAACGTTCTTTCAGGTCAGGATGTGGCAATTGTATCAAGTCACGCAGGCACTACTACTGATCCTGTGTCCAAAATGATTGAGATACACGGTTTCGGCCCGGTAGTTATAATTGATACTGCCGGCATTGATGACTCGGGAGAGCTTGGCAAGCTGCGTATCGATCGAACACTCCGAATTGTCGACAGGATCGACATTGCCGTTCTGGTGCTTGCAGACAATATTTTCGTGGACTATGAGAAAAATCTCATAGAGCAGTTCACGGGGTCTCATATACCATATCTTGTTATTCACAATAAAATGGATATCGCGCCTATTGGCCCGGAACTGCTTGAGTTTCTGAAATCAAACTATCCCGTAGAGGTAATCGACTTCAGTGCCGTCAATGGGTCACATGTAAACAGGATTATCGATGCATTGCGGAGGATAACTCCTCCCTCGATGTTTAAAAACCCTACCATTCTGGGCGATTTTGTTTCATACGGCAATCTGGTTCTCCTTGTCACACCGATAGACCTTGAAGCCCCTGAAGGCAGAATTATACTGCCACAAGTGCAGACCATACGGGATTGTCTCGATAACGACTGCATCACAATAATCGTCAAGGAACGCGAACTTGATGCATATTGGGCAAAGATCGGTGTTAACCCTGAACTTGTAGTTACCGATAGCCAGGTGTTTTTGAAGGTTGCATCGTCTATACCGTCTCACATACCAATGACAAGTTTTTCAATACTCTTTGCAAGGCTCAAAGGAGCCTTTAATGAGTATCTTAACGGAACACCGCGCATCCGATACCTTAAGGACGGAGATCGTGTTCTGATAATGGAATCATGTTCCCATCATGTTGCAGCAGACGATATCGGCAGAATAAAAATACCGCGATGGCTTACGAATTTTACAGGAAAAAACCTTGAATTTGAATTCGCGGCAGGCCTGGACAATCCTTTGCGCCCGATCAGTGATTATAGCCTGATTGTTCAATGCGGAGGATGTATGGTTACAAAAAAACAGATCATGCAGCGCCTTAAGCCTGCAATAGATGCCGGCATACCCGTGACAAACTACGGAATGACCATCGCATTCTGTCTGGGCATATATGAAAGGGCCATCTCGCTTTTCACAAAGGATAGTGTCGGCACAAATGATTATATTTAAGAAGTTTTTTTCTGATAAGACAAACCAAAAAGCCCTGATCATCTCCATGAGGAGTCAGGGCTTTTTGGTTTACAATTTTTAATTATGTTGGTGATATAGTAGAAAGTTCCTTTTTGAATGAATAAAAATAAACTGCTCCGATAAAAATAAACCCGCCAACAATGTTCCCGATAGTCACAGGAATAAGATTCCATTGAATAAACTGTCCCCATGTAACATTTGCGCCCAGCATAATTCCTACAGGAATAAAATACATATTTGCCACGCTGTGTTCAAATCCTGATGAGACAAAGGCCATGATCGGGAACCAGATACCGAAAAATTTACCGACCATATTCTTGGATGAAAGGGCAAGCAATACGGCAACATTTACCAGGAGGTTGCAGGCAATGCCTTTCATGAAGGCCGACCAGTAACCGATTGTCCCTGCCGCAATATAAGGCAGCGTTTTTGCCTCTGCTATGCCTATCGCATTCTGTCCGAAAACCGTTAATTCCGGGCTGCCCCCTTTACTGAAGGGGCCAACCGCCATAAGATACGCCCAAAAAAGAGAGCCGACAAAATTGCCTATGTAGACCCAGATCCATGCATTGAAAACCTTGCTCCAGGTGCTTTTCTTCTGAAAAACAGCCATAGGGATAAGCATGGTATCGCCGGTAAACAGAGACATGCCTGTTAACACAATCGCAATCAGGCCTACCGGGAAGACTGCCCCTGAAATGAGGGATTTAAAACCCGGTCCCATCGTTTTTTCCAATCCTGTTCCGCATACTGTGCATAGAGCAGCTCCAACAGCAATAAAAAGGCCTGCCATAAAACTCCTTACCAACCAATTTGATACGCCGAGATTGCCTTTGTATTTTCCGGCATCTCCAGCCAACTGAACAATTTCCACGGGTTTGTTTGCCATCTATTCCTCCTTAATCAATATAAAATATTATTGTTTCACATTTGTATCTTTTCAATCTTGCAGGAACACACCTTGTATTCAGGTATCTTGCATACAGGATCGAGGCTGTCAATTGTCAATGTATTTGCACATGATTCATAGAAATGAAAGGGGATAAAGACAACATGAGGCTTTAACCTATCGGCAATCTTCGCCTTAATTCTGATGCTGCCCCTTCTCGTTGATACAGACACAACCTCCTGATCATCTATATTGAAATTCTTTGCGTCGTTCGGGTTAATTTCCACAAATCCTTCCGGCACCATTTCGTCAAGGATTCTTGAGTTCCTCGTCATTGTGCCTGTATGGAAATGTTCGAGTATGCGCCCGGTTGTGAGTTGAAAGGGGTATTCCATATCCGTCTCTTCTGCGGGCGGTGTGTACTCAATAGCGGTAAAAAGCCCCAAGCCCCTTGAAAATGTATCTTTATGAAGATACTGAGTTCCCGGGTGATCCGTAGTGGGACATGGCCACTGGACTAATTCATTCTCTATCCTCTCATAAGTAATGCCTCCATATGAGGGTGTAACTTTTCGTATTTCCTCAAAAATTTCGGCAGGGCTTCTGTAATTCCAGTCCGCGCCCATCCTTTTGGCTATTTCTGCTGTAATCCACCAGTCATCCTTTGCGTCTCCCCGGGGAGTAAGCACTCTGTGCATGGGTTGCACCCTTCTTTCCGTATTGGTTGCTGTCCCTTCTTTTTCAATAAAGGCGCATGAAGGCAGTACCACATCGGCACAGGCAGCAGTCTCTGTAAGAAATATATCCTGAACAACAAGAAAATCAAGGTGTTCAAGGGCCTCAACAACATGTTGCTGGTTCGGATCGGAAACCACCGGGTTTTCTCCCATGATATACATGCCTTTTACTTGCCCGGCATGGGCAGCGTTCATCATCTCCACGAGAGTAAGCCCCGGTGTTGAAGATAAGCCCGTAACTCCCCATGCGGCCTCAAATTTTGTTTTGTTCAGCTCCACAGAAACAGGCTGATATGCCGGATATGAGACCGGGAGACAGCCCATGTCGCAGGCGCCCTGTACATTATTCTGGCCCCTGAGAGGATTGACACCGCCACCGGGAACACCCATATTGCCAAGAAGCATTTGCAGATTAGCCGTTGACTTAACTCCGCCCACCCCGGATATAAACTGGGTAATACCCATAGAATAATAAAGGGCCATGGGCTTGAGACCTGCCATGAGTCTCGCTGCTTTTACAATGTCTTCGGGATTGTCTATTCCGCATATTTCCGCCACATACTCCGGTGTATACTTCTCAAGGGTTTTTGAAAGCTCTTCAAAATTTTCGCAACGGGATTCCACAAAGGACTTGTTATAAAGTCCCTCTTTTATAAGAGCATGCATGAATCCGTTGAGTATTGCTATGTTGGTTCCAGGATTTATCTGAAAGTAAAAATCAGCAGACCGTGCAAGTTCGATTTTTCTCGGGTCTACAACTATCAGTTTCTTTTTATTATTGCGAACTTCGTTTTTGATCATAGAACCGATTACCGGGTGGTTTTCCGTAGTATTGGAGCCTATAACCAGAAACCCCTCGCTTACCGGTATTTCACGAATAGAGTTCGTCATTGCACCTGAACCGAATACAGCCGCCAGACCGGCGACAGTTGAGCTGTGTCAAAGTCGGGCACAGTGGTCTATATTATTGGTGCCTATCACTGCTCTTACAAATTTCTGCATCAGATAATTTTCTTCATTAGTACATTTTGCTGAAGAGAGAGCGGCAATAGAATCGGGACCGTGTTTCGCCTTAATACTGGAAAACTTCTCTGCAACAAAGTCAAGAGCCTCGGCCCATTCCGACTCCACAAAGGCGCCATCCTTCTTTATGAGCGGCTTGGTAAGCCTTTTATTATTCTGCACAAAATCGAAACCGAACCTACCCTTGATACAAAGATGACCTTTGTTCGGTCCGCTGTCATTTCCCATAGCCTTTACAAGAAGGCCCTGTTTGTCGGTATAGAAATCTATCTTACATCCGACACCGCAATAAATACATATGCTTGATTCCTTTTTGAGCTCCCAGTTTGCCCCTTTGCCGAGGATGGTCTTATAAGTAAGCGCTCCGGTAGGACACAATTGAACACAGGTGCCGCATTTTGTGCAATTCTTGGATTCTCCCCAGGGTTTATCATCATCCGCGAAAAGGTGCGTTTCAAAACCTCTTTCTCCAAAACCCCAAATATTCGAAGCCTGAATCTCTTTACAGCCCCTTACACATCTTCCGCAGAGGATGCATCTGTTCTCATTTCTCTTAAAGACCTCGCTTGATTCATAATCGATAACTCTTTCTCTCTTTATCGCATTTCCAAAACTTATAGGCTCAACATTATATCTCTGCACAAGGGCCTGCAGTTCACATGCCCCGTTTGCATCACAATAGAGGCAGTTGTGTTCGCCCTCCGCAAGTATAAGTTCAAGAATCCATTTTCTGTGTGCCACAAGGCTTTCATCTTCAGTGACAACATCAATGCCATCGGCAGCTATCTCAGTACACGATGCCCTCAGCATCTTGCCGTTTATCCTTACCAGACAAACACGGCATGCGCCGCTCTTGCTTAATCTGGGATGATAGCAGAGATGGGGAATGTCAATACCGTTCTCAAATGCGATTTCGAGAATGGTCTGGTTCGATTTACCAGTGACGGCTTTGCCGTCTATGGTAAGCTTTATTTCATTCATCAGCTTCCTCCTTGTTTTAAAAATAAGGTATACCTTATTTGCGGGCGAAATAATCTATGTGAAAAATATTACATATCTTTAATCCACTATAATATTAATTATTGTTTATTTCAACAAATTTTATATAAATAAAATTCCTCTTGAATTCTCATAAGCCGATATCTTCAAAGAAGCATTATACTCCAATTAATCATTGATCTGCGTGGTAGTATTCCAAGGTTTCGCGTCATATAAGTTTAGAGAAATATTTTTGTATTTATTTGTAATAATTTCATCAGGGAAACTATAGAAAGCACTGTCGCATACCGGCAAAAACATTAAATGCTTTTTATAATATCCGGTTTCAACATTTTTATCTTTTTTTACCTTTAAAAGATTAAAAGATATAATAGAATACAAAATGCAGTAATAAATCCAGGAGGGCATCAATGAAAATAACCAATCTTGAAGGAACGGAGAGAATCAAGCTTGTCATGGAGGGCGCACACAATGCCTTTAAGCAAGTCCCTATATCCAAAAAGGACGGTTCACCCAATTTTGTTTTCCGGGTTTTCACCCTTGAGCCGGAGGGGCACACCCCCTATCATCAGCATCCCTGCGAACATGTGAACTACATTATTGAAGGAAAGGGCGCTGTGGTAATTGAGGGTAAAGAAGAAAAACCCGTTCAGAAAGGTGATTTTGTCCTCGTTCTCCCCGGAGAAATTCATCAGTATATGAATAAATCAAAAAACGAACCCCTTGTTCTGATTTGCGCAGTTCCGAAGGAATACGAATAGCACTACACGCCCCTTCGGGGCGATTTGTTCCTGAGTAACTTTAAAAAAAGAGGTAAGTTACTCAGAAGATCTTGTCTGCAAAACCCCGGGGGCTATGCGAGAAATGCACTTTGCATTCACTGTGAATGCAAAGTCAAAAACCTCTCCCGTATTGGGTTATAGCCCATAAGACTTTTGTCGCAACTGTTGTGACCATTGTGTCCGTAATCCGGCGACAGCATAAATATTTTGTCTTTATTTGATTTCAGATCTTATTTATTATACATTTATCAAAGTCAGCGCTGGGTATAAATCAACCTGCGCGGCTATCATCAGTTCACAGCCGGCAGCAGAATATTCAGGATCACGGTTTAAAGTATTAGAACAAACATTGAGTCCAAAATCCAAAATGCGGACGGTTTATTTTTGAAGACAAAACAATCCGAAATCAGTGATATTTCACATTACCGTATTGTCATTAAAGGGACTGTTCAGGGTGTAGGCTTCCGCCCCTTTGTTTATCGGCTTGCAGGGATTCATAATATCGCAGGCAGCGTCCTTAACTCAAGCCATGGCGTGATTATCGAGGCAGAGGGCGAGGATAGTAAAGTTAACGCTTTTATACATGACATAAAAGAACATCCCCCTACCCTTTCGGAAATCAACGATTTCGAAACAACAATGCTCCCTCCTGTTGGTTTTACATCTTTTGAAATATTGAAAAGCAGGCCCGAGCAGGCAAGCGAAGTCCTTATCCCGCCGGACGCGGGAACCTGTTCGGCATGTGCGGAAGAAATACTGGACCCGGAAAATCGTCATTATCAATATCCCTTCACCAATTGCACCAATTGCGGTCCAAGATTTACCATTATAGAAGAAGTTCCCTATGACCGTCCCGGAACTTCCATGAAAACATTCGACATGTGCAATGACTGCGCCAACGAATATAATAACCCCCTTGACAGGAGGTTCCATGCCCAGCCTGTCGCATGTCCGGCCTGCGGACCCCGCATTCAAATAAGGGATAGAGAAGGCATTCTTGCATCTGATAACAATAACTGGCTCGATCTTGTCTGGGAAACATTGCGGAAAGGGAGAATACTGGCCTTAAAAAGCCTCGGCGGCTTTCACCTCGTCTGTGACGCAAGAAACGAAGAAGCAATAAATACACTGCGCTTTCGTAAAGGAAGGAAAGCAAAACCCTTTGCCGTCATGTGCAAAGATATGAAAACTGTGCGCAAATACTGCATCGTTCATAAAGATGAGTCAGAGCTTTTAACTTCACCACAGGCACCGATTGTCATATTGAAAAAAAAACAACCCTTCAGTCTGCCGGAATCGCTTGCCCCCGGACTTACCTCTCTGGGGGTGATGCTGCCCTATACACCGCTTCATCTGCTTTTGTTTAGCGGGCACTTCGACATTCTTGTTATGACAAGCGGAAATTGCAGTGAACTGCCGCTCGTAAAAGACAATAAAAAGGCAATAGATGAACTCTATGATATAGCCGATTACTTCCTTTTTCATAACAGAGACATTGTCAACAGGTGCGACGATTCCCTCATCCAGGTCATCGATGGAGAAGTAAGTTTTTTCAGGAGATCAAGAGGATATACCCCGCAGCCGATTACTATCATTCGGGAAAAAACCTCGCCAATTATCCTCGGCATCGGCGGAGAAATGAAAAACAGCTTCTGTATCCTCAAACAGAATCAGGCCTTTATGAGCCAGTATATCGGCGAAATAGACACTGTCGAGGGAGAGAGAAACCTTTTTGAGAGTCTTTCAGGCTTTCAAAAATTAATAGGCGTAAAACCGGAAATTATTGTTTGCGATGCCCATCCTGATTATGCCTCATCAGCTATAGCTCGCAAAATAACAGCAAGAAGTCATGTTGAAGTACAGCATCACCATGCGCACTTTGCAAGCTGCATGGCAGAAAATAATATTAATAACGAAGATGCCATAGGGGTCATCCTCGACGGGACAGGCTACGGGACAGACGGCAATATTTGGGGGTTTGAAATATTCACAGGCAACTACCTTTTTTTTGAACGTGTGTTTCATCTTGCCTATGTGCCTCTTCCCGGAGGTGAAATGGCAATACGCCAACCCTGGCGGACAGCATGCAGCTATATCAATACATTCCTGAAGAGTAAGGCAGGAAGTTACGCGAAAATGCTTTTCCCTGACCAACATATCGATATAATTGATCAAATGATAGCAAAGGGCTTTAATTCTCCTCTTTCCTGCGGCTGCGGCAGGCTCTTTGATGCAGTATCGGCCATTCTCGGAGTCTGTCAGGAAAATACATATGAGGGACAGGCTGCAATAGAACTCGGTGAAATTGCCTTAAAAGTACGCAAAAGCACTTTGAAAGCATCATACGCATATACAATTACCGGAGATACAATTTTCCCGGGGGAGATGCTGGAAGGTATAATAGAGGATAAATTAAATAAAATCCATGCTGAAACAATCTCATTAAAGTTCCACAACACCCTGATGAGTATTATCTGCGATACAGTTGGGAGGATATCGGTTCATACAGGTTTGAAAAAGGTTATACTCAGCGGCGGAACATGGCATAATGAGTATCTTCTCAGAACAGCTATAAAGACTTTACGCATGGAAGGATTTCAGGTATGCTTTCACAGACATGCTCCGACAAACGACGGCGGAATAGCGCTCGGCCAGGCTATGATCGCACACTGGAGATGGAAAAGCGGTAAAATTGCGGAAGATGCATAAGAGACATGGTATAAAGAAAACATTAGCGAATATAAATTGCAGCATAGGGAGGCCAAAAAAACATGTGTCTTGGGGTTCCAGGGAAAGTCATTGAAGTCAACACACAGGAAAACTGGGCTGTTATTGAGGCATTTGGCGTTAAAAGCAGAATATACACGCCTCTTATAGAGGAAGAAGTTGTTTTAGGTGATTATCTGATGGTTCATGCAGGCTACGCAATCGGGAAAATCGACACAGAGGAAGCAGACCGGACATTGAAACTGCTGGAAGAGATCGCGCAAATTGATACATAATCCATGGGTTCCCCTATGAACATCGAACTCAGTAAAAAATTGCTGGATCAGCTCATTAATTTATCCGGCAGAGTATCTGATAAGCTTGGCCGCCATATTACTCTCATGGAAGTCTGCGGCACCCATACTACTGTCATATCCAAAAGCGGCCTTCGGGGATTGCTTTCTCCCTACATGGAACTTCTCAGCGGTCCGGGATGCCCCGTATGTGTGACAGACCAGACAGATGTTGATAGAATGATTGCCTTTGCCGGATTACCGGGTGTTGTTATTACAAGCTTCGGCGATATGATACGTGTTCCCGGCACATATGCCTCGCTGGAAGTTGAACGGGCAAGGGGCGCCCGGATAGAAATATGTTACTCTCCTCACGAAGCTCTATCCTATGCTGTACAGCATCTTGACAAAGAAACTGTTTTTCTGGGCGTGGGTTTTGAAACGACAACTCCCGCTGTTGCCTTAAGTATAATGGAAGCAAAGACGCTTGGTATAAATAATTATTCTGTTCTTTCAGTACACAAACTTGTTCCACCGGCAATGAAAGCACTCATTGCCGACCCCGATCTTAAAGTTGACGGGTTTATCCTTCCCGGACATGTGTCTGTAATAACAGGCAGAAAAGTCTTCGATTTTATTGCATCCGAACATGGAATACCGTCAGTAATAGCAGGATTTGAACCTATTGACATCATGGAGGCAATATCGCTGCTCTTAAAACAGATAGTTGAAAAAAGAGCGGAAACAATAAACGGTTACACACGCCTTGTCAGCGAAGAAGGCAACATGAGGGCTAAAAAGGCCATTGAAGATGTATTTGAACCTGCTGATGCATCATGGCGGGGATTCGGCCCGATTCCTGAGAGCGGTCTTGTATTTAAAAAAATATATGCAGACTTTGATGCGGCAATCCGGTTTCCCGTGGAGGTTCCCCACGCCCTGCCCCCTGAAGGATGTTCCTGCGGCGAGGTGTTAAAGGGGAAGATTAAACCGGATCAATGCCCTCTGTTTTCCGCTGTATGCACACCGTCAGACCCTATAGGGCCCTGCATGGTCTCATCGGAAGGAGCCTGCGCAGCATATTTTAACTACGGCGATGAAGAATAGGAGATGCGAAATATGACTTCTCAAAAAAACAGCGGCATCATCCTCCTTTCCCATGGCGACGGCGGGATGCTTACCCATCAACTTCTGGAGAAATATTTTTTACCCTCCTTCAGCAATATACTTCTTGAGGGGCTCACTGATGCGGCATCATTTCCCGTAAGACAAGGGAAAATGGCAATGACAACAGATTCTTTTGTTGTTGACCCCATATTTTTTCCCGGAGGAGATATTGGAAAGCTCGCCGTGTGCGGCACGGTAAACGATCTTGCCGTAAGCGGCGCTAAACCGCTCTATCTGACAGCATCCTTTATCATAGAAGAGGGATTTCCTATTATTGATCTGGAACGAATCATCGCCTCTATGTCACAGGCCTGCCGTATAGCAGATGTAATGATTGTTGCCGGGGATACAAAGGTTGTCGGACGGACTCAGGCAGATA
>Ga0351906_1020_pt1 | contig 55039 bp, 51 predicted proteins | sample BONcelHT113001E5_FD_206866 | JGI IMG/M metagenome (GOLD analysis project Ga0351906, IMG submission 206866) | Enriched cells from coal bed in the Powder River Basin, Montana, United States - BONCAT cells T11 rep1 HSBNCT.T11.300.1.E5 ... | reverse complement strand
TTCAGCTCTGACCTTCCTTTTTCCGTAATAGTCCTTCCCCTCTTGCCCTGGACAAAAGTTAATCCATTCTCGTCAAGTATCTTAAGGTAATGACGCACCGTTCTCTCGGAAAGCTCAATCCCGTGAGGCAGCAACTCTCTTGAGAGTTCTGTTGAACCCATAATATTTTGCTGCCTCTCCAGGACTCTGAGAATGGTATACATTACTTTGTTCATATTAGACAATCCCGTATGCGAGCATTGCTTTGGCAACTTTTACAAAACCGGCAATATTCGCGCCTGCAACATAATCTCCTTTTTTGCCGTATGCTTCACCGGCTTCAATACATGACTTGTGTATACTTTTCATAATATCAAGGAGCATCCTGTCAACTTCTTCCTTTGACCAGGAAAGTTTAAGGCTGTTCTGGCTCATCTCAAGACCTGATACGGATACGCCTCCGGCATTGGCTGCTTTGCCGGGTCCGAAGAGCACATTGTTTTCCTGAAAAATCTTTACGGCCTCAGGGGTTGAAGGCATATTCGCTCCTTCTGCCACACAAATGCATCCGTTCTTTACAAGGGCTTCCGCGTTTTTGCCGTCAAGCTCATTCTGAGTAGCGCATGGCAGGGCTACATCTATTTTGATTCCCTGTTCTCTTATAACATCCCATACGTTGTCTCCTATATAGCAAACTGATCCGAACTTATCGGCATATTCTTTTATTCTTCCTCTTTTCACATTTTTCAGTTCCATTACATAGTCAAATTTTTCACCGTGAATACCTTCGTCATCAACTATTGTGGCATTCGAGTCACACAGCGTAATTACTTTGCCTCCCAGTTGATTGACTTTTTCTACAGCATACTGTGACACATTTCCTGAACCGCTTACAGCAACTACCTTTCCGCTAAAATCCATGCCCCTTGTTGCCAGCATTTCGGCTGCAAAATAAACCGCGCCATATCCCGTAGCTTCAGGTCTTATAAGGCTGCCGCCGTACTCAAGCGCTTTTCCGGTAAGTACGCCGGTATGTTCATTCATAATTTTTTTGTAATAACCGAACATGTAGCCGATTTCGCGGCCGCCCACGCCGATATCTCCTGCCGGTACGTCTCTTTCGGGACCGATGTGTCTGAAAAGCTCCCTCATGAAGGCATGGCAGAATCTCATAACTTCATTATCCGATTTTCCCTTAGGGTCAAAGTCGCAGCCGCCCTTGGCGCCGCCCATAGGCAGGGTTGTAAGTGAGTTTTTAAATATTTGTTCGAAACCGAGAAATTTTAAGATGCTGAGATTTACCGACGGGTGAAATCTCAAACCGCCCTTGTAGGGTCCGATGGCATTATTAAACTGGATTCTGTATCCTCTGTTTACATGAACGTCGCCCTTATCATCAACCCAGGGAACCCTGAAGATAATCATTCTGTCCGGTTCGACTATGCGTTCATATATCTTTGCCTTTACAAATTCAGGGTGCTTACTCTCAGTAGACTCAAGGGACTCCATGACCTCTTTAACAGCCTGTTGAAATTCCGGTTGATTCGGGTCTTCCCTTCTTACTTTTTGAAGTGCGTCATTAACTGCTGACATGGTAATCCTCCTCTTCTATTTATTATTGATATTGTTTTCAATGCTTTGCCGACGCATTTTATTCAAGGAATAACGTAACAAATGCATTTTGTCTCGCAGTTCAACAGCCCCGTGATTAGTTACCCGGAGATTTTCCCTATCATTCAGGACATTCCTTGCTTTTCCGGCAAAGGCTTCCTCTTCCTCAATGCTTAAGGGTTCCTCAAGTAGATCATCATTTAAGGTATTATGTACTTTTCTTCCTAATATCTTGAAGGCTAATACTTTGTTTGACATTTTCATGCACTTCCTTGATACAGAGCGTAGTAAGCTTACGGTTTAAATAAAACCTAAAAGACCCACCCTGTACAATCAGGCACAAACTATATTGTAGGTAAGGTATTATACTATTAATTGGATAGGGGATTTCACTATACTGGCCGTAAACTGAATACTATCTGCTTTCCACCCAATGTACTGCATGCTTCATTAACTCAGTTGCGTTTTTCAGATTTAATTTTTCTTTTATGTTTGCACGGTATGATTCAACCGTTTTTATACTTACATTCAAATTGTCAGCTATCTGGCGTGTCCCTATGCCCTTTCCGATCAATTGAAACACTTCCAGTTCCCGGTCGCTAAGACTTTCTATGGCAGATTTGGTTGCCTCGGTCTTGCCGTCAATAAATCTTTTAACAATATTTGCGCTTACTCCTTCGCTTATATATAATTCTCCCCGTAGAACCCTGCGAATAGCCTCCATCATCTTTTCTATTGCTTCCTGTTTCATAATATAGCCTCTCGCACCCACCCTTAATGCTCTTTCAGCAAAGAGAGACTCGTCATGCATCGATACAACCAGTGCAGGCAGGTTGCTGTAACGCGCCTTAATGATCTTGATCAGCTCTATGCCGTCAATGCCCTGAAGGGAAATATCAACAATTATTAAATCCGGTTGAGACTTTTTCAATGATTCAAGTGCGTGCTGCGCGCTGTCCGCCTCACCGCAAACCACCAGATCAGCTTCCTGGTTAATCATCTGAGAAAGACCTTTACGGACTATAGGGTGATCGTCTACAATAAATATCTTTCGTTTGCCTTTTACAGAGTCATTCTGTTTTTTATTCATATGTGTCTCCCCCCCCTTCTCTTTGTTTATTTTCTAACGAACACGTGACAATAGTGCCGCCTTCTCCGCAGTTTTTAATATGAAGGGACGCTCCTATCATGTTTGCCCGGTGCTTCATAATGCTTATACCCATGCCTGTATTCTCTTTTAAAATATCGCGCGCACTGCGGCCGTTGTTCTTGATCGTGAGGATGGTCATTCCCTTATCTTCAGTGAATTTTATTGCAATTTTTGTTGACTTTCCGTGTTTAACCGCATTGTTTGCGGCCTCCTGGATAATCCTGTAAATATGAACGGCCACGAAATTATCATAAAAAAGCAGGGGCTTATCATATTCAACAATGCATGTTACATTGAACATCTTTTTCATATTCAAGGATAGCTCGGAAAGCGCCGCCATAAGGCCGTTTGCTTCAAGTCTCACCGGATAGAGCCCCCGGGCAATGCCTTTTGTCTGTGTGATTGTCTCGTTAATCAGGGATACCATCTCACCGGCACCGCTTGCCTCTTCAAAAGATTTCTTCTTCATCTTCTGCTGCAAAACCTTGCCGAGAAAGGCAATCCCTGCAAGCTGCTGGCATATGCTGTCATGCAGATCCTGCCCTATTCTCTGCTGCTCACGTTCACTGATTTCGAGCACCTGTTTTTCCAGGCGTTTTCTTTCAATGATTTCTCCGATGCGCTTTGCTATTGCGTTTATTAGGCTCCTTTCCTCTTTAAGAAAGGGCCCCTCGCCGCATTTAGGCTGCTCTTCAAGGTAATATACGTTCAGAGAGCCTTCTTTTACTTTATGCACCAATATATCAGATGATTGCTTCCATGATGTTTCCGCGAAATTTGCCGTTAAATAAACCTGCTGTCCAATGTTGATTCCTGCGCATGTAATCTCAGGGTACTGCCAGGCAGGAGGGATAATATCCACAATTCCTCTGAGAATTCTATCAAGAGAAATGGGGTTTTTTTCAACGAGATTAGAAATGGCATAAAGGCAATTCAATTCTTTAACTCTTTCCCCCAGGGCATGAGTCTTCTTCTGCAGTATCTCTTTTATCTGTTTGTTTTTTCGTTCTGATGTCTTTAATTGGGCGATCTCTTTACGCAGGAAAACGAGTTGATTAATAAGAATATCTTTATCTTTTTTGGCAATTTTTATGTTTTGTTTGTCAATGTTGCCGTCTGAGGCTGTTTTCCCTTTAAATCCTGACATGTTAAAACATATACCATAATTGAGTTTAAAACAAAAGTCGATGCTATTGACTTTGCCTGCCATAAGAAGTATTTTTTCAGCATGTCCGGACAGTTCATCCCTTTGATAAACCCGCCCCAAGAACAGGTTAATTCTGTCGCGCTATGGTTTATGTTTAAAGGACACAGGATGCTTGTTAATGTATCCTCTCACATGCAGCACCACCGGGGTTTCCCCGATGAGCACCTCAAACATGAAGATGGAATAGGGCATCAGCTTACAGACGGGGTTCTATTGTCTGTCCCTCAGCTAAAATCGCCTGATGAGCTTGGATTGTCAATAACGCGCCGTCATTACCTGGGAACTCTTGATGGAGTTGCTTGTTTTTCTGCGGAACTGCCCAATAACCGGGACGCTCCTGAAGGAAATATTTTTCAGGGTCTATGGAAACTTTATGGACATTTAGAGGAAAACTTATTTAAGGTTGCTGTCAGGGCAATTCAGATTGTTGACTGGGACAGGAACCACCGGTTTTGCGGCAGATGCGGGGAGCAGACAATAAATAAACAGGATGTACGGGCAAAAGTATGTCCTGAATGCGGTTTTACAATGTTCCCCAGAATTTCACCGGCAGTTATCGTCCTTGTTGAAAAGGAAGATATGGTATTGCTTGCCCGCGCCAACCGTTTCCAGGGTGACTTGCACAGCGTTCTTGCCGGTTTTGTTGAACCTGGTGAAACGCTTGAAGAGGCGGTGCAGCGTGAAATAAAAGAAGAAGTAGGCATTGACGTGAAGGACATACGTTACTTCCAAAGTCAACCGTGGCCATTCCCGGATTCGCTGATGATAGCTTTTACTGCGAGCTATGCCGGGGGGGAGATAAAAGTTGACGGGGAAGAAATTGCCGCTGCGGGATGGTTTAAAGCAGGGAGTCTCCCTGAAATCCCTGGAAGTATAAGCATTGCAAGGAGATTAATAGACTGGTTTACTGATAAACATATGAAAATTTAAATGCCGAAGACGGGACTCGAACCCACACAGACTTACAGCCTACTAGACCCTGAATCTAGCGCGTCTACCAATTCCGCCACTTCGGCACAATAATTACTTAACTTATATGGATATGATGCATATGTCAAGAGGAGTGTATGAAAACTTTTGAATCTCTCAATAATTTTAGTTATTTTCCAAGTCCTGTTCTTACGATAGGAAACTATGACGGAATACACATCGGTCATAAACAAATCATTGAAAGAGTGAGAACAAGGGCTGCAGAGATATCCGGTACGTCAATGCTTATGACCTTTAATCCGCATCCCTTAAGCATTTTAAAGCCTGATAATCATCTTGGCCTTATTACTCCTGTTGATATTCGAAAAAGGCTTATCGAGGAGAACGGTATTGATGTGCTGCTGCTGCTGCCCTTTACAGATGAATTCCGCCTGACAGACCCAGATGCATTTGTAAAAGACATACTGATAAAAAAACTGGGCATAAAAGGGTTAGTGGTAGGTTATGATTTCAAGTTCGGAAAAGGAGGTAAGGGAGATACTCATATCCTTAAGAACCTTTCTCTTCAATATGGGTTCTTATTTGAAGCAGTGGATGCCATTACCTTAAATAACGAAAAGATTGGGAGCAACAGGATAAGAAAACTGATTATGACCGGAGATGTCAAAAAAGCTGAGCTCTTTCTTGGCAGGCCTTACATAATTGAGGGCCGGGTATTAAAGGGGTACGGCAGGGGAGGTGATATGGGCTTCCCTACCATAAATATTCAAACAGAATTTGAGATTATCCCTGAAAACGGTGTTTATATAAGCGAGGTTGAAGTAGGTGACAAAAAATACCGGTCAGTAACAAATATCGGATACAATCCGACTTTTAACAATCAGGAAAGGTCTATTGAGACATTCATACTGGATTTTTCGGACAATCTCTATGGAAAAAAAGTCTCTCTGTATTTTCATGAAAGGATACGGGGTGAAATAAGATTTGGCAATGTCGATGAATTGAAGCGGAGAATCAGTATGGATGTGCAAGCAGCCGAATTATATTTTGAAAGGGCTGCCCAATAGTACTTTTGGGATATAATTAATATTTTAATTACAGGAGGCGGTTAAATGGGGCTCAGATACGAAGAAGTGAGTGATGATGTAGTGACAATGCTGAGGGAGATAAAGGCTCAGTATTTCCCGGAATTAAAAAATGCACAGATTAAAGTACTCTTTGATTTGAAAAAAAGAAAATCAGGCGGGATGATGATTCTTGGTCGGATCACAAAAACTAATGATCTTTTAAGGCATCTGACAATTGATGAAGCCGGTACAGTGGAAGGATATGATTATATTATAACCCTGGATAAATTATGCTGGGATAATATTACAAGAGATGATAAAGAGAGACTGATCCGGCATGAGTTAAGACATACCGTATTTGACCTGGAAGCCGAGTCAAATCCGTACAAGCTTCAGGATCACACCATATCGGATTTCTATGAGGAAATAGAATACAACAAGGACGATCCGCGCTGGCGGGAGAGGCTTTCCACGCTCGTAGATGATATTTATGAACAGCAGAAGGAAGCCCGTATGGATAAAAAGAAGAAGAAAGTAGGAACCGGATTGAGCTAAGAACTGCCTTTGTCAATTTTTTTCGGGGATTTTAATTTTAACGGATCTATTCACTGAAGTTTGGCGTGAAAACTTTCCCCTTTATCATCGAGTGATGGTATAATTGAGAAGATGGATGCTGTTTAACCAATTGCCTCATATATTGGTTCGGCAGGTTTTTACATGGATAATTATAAAATCATAGATCACGAGGCCGATGTCGGATTTGAAATATATGGAAAAACACTGGAGGACCTCTATAAAAACGCTGTAGAGGCTCTCTTCTCGCTTATTGTTGAGCCGGGAAAAATGAAGCCCGAGAAAGGCAAAAGGATCAACTTAAAGGATGACCAGGGGCTTCTCATTGTTTTTCTCAATGAACTTCTCTACCTATGGGATACTGAAGGGTTTATACCAAAAGACCTGTCTCTGAAAATTGAAAACAAGAAACTGACGGGAACTGTAATTGGTGGAATATATGATCCCTCAAGGGATAAGATAAAAACTGAAGTCAAGGCAGTTACCTATCACAAATTTTCTATTGAAGAGAAAAATGATATACTTAAGGCAACGGTAATTGTTGATGTGTAAGGAAACATTATTGAGTTTTAAGTGTTGATTTCGCGGCGCTCCTTTGCTAAAGCACTAATTATTCATCGCGGGAGGTTCATATCATGGAAAACCTTCGGGAACATCTAAGAAAACTCGACGAAAACAGATACCTTGTGGAAAAACATGACGGCATGTTTGTGGACGGACTTGTTTATCTGAATGAAGAATTGCTCAGGATCATGGGAACAGATGAGAGTATCAAGCAGGTAGAAAATGTTGCCTCTTTGCCTGGTATTGTAGGAATGTCTATGGCAATGCCTGATATCCACTGGGGCTACGGTTTTCCTATCGGCGGAGTGGCCGCATTCGATATGGGCAAAGGTATTGTCTCCCCCGGCGGCGTCGGTTATGATATAAACTGAGGCGTAAGGCTCATGCGCTCCGTGTTGAGCGTTCAGGATGTCAGGGGTAGGATTAAAGACCTTGTTGACGAACTTTTTTTTAATATTCCAAGTGGAGTAGGATCTCACAGAAAGGATTTAAGACTTTCAAAGGATGAATTAAAAAAGGTGCTTAAAAAAGGTGCGCGCTGGGCAACGGAGAACGGGTACGGCACGCACGATGATTTGTCGTTCATTGAAGATGAGGGACAGATTGCATTTGCATTGCCTGAAAACGTATCGGACAGGGCTTTTGATAGAGGCCGGGATCAGCTCGGGACTTTGGGTTCCGGCAACCACTTTGTAGAGATCGGCTGCATAAAAGAGATATATGATGAACAGATTGCCCGTACTTTCGGATTATTTCAGGATCAGGTAACAATCATGATACACACAGGCTCACGGGGCCTCGGTTACCAGATATGTGATGATTACATAAAAGAGATGTTCAGGGCATCTGAGAAATACGGTATAACTCTGCCCGACAAACAGCTTTGCTGCGCGCCTGTTGAATCGCTGGAGGGGAAGAAGTATCTTGGGGCTATGGCGTCTGCTGCGAATTATGCTTTTGCAAACAGGCAGATGATTACGCACTGGGTGCGGGAAACATTTGAGCATATCTTCAAAATGAGTGCAAACAAGATCGGTCTTTCACTCGTCTACGATGTCTGTCACAATATTGCAAAAATAGAGAAACACAAGAAAGCAACTCTCTGTGTTCATAGAAAGGGGGCAACAAGGGCATATCCGGCAGGCAACCCTGCGCTGCCCGAAAAATATATAAAAGTTGGTCAACCGGTATTAATTCCCGGAGACATGGGGAGGGCGTCTTATGTACTTTGCGGCACAGAACGCGCCATGGAAGAGACATTTGGAAGCACTTGTCATGGCGCAGGCCGTGTTATGAGCAGAAGTCAGGCAATAAAGACAGCAAAGGGGCGTTCTGTATCGAAAGAAATGGAAGTAAGGGGAGTATATGTGAAGGCTGCAAGCAGGGCAACGCTTGTCGAAGAAATGCCGGAGGCATACAAAGATGTATCAAAAGTTGTTCAGGTTGTACATGATGCAGGTATTTCCAAACTTGTAGCAAAGATTGTGCCGCTTGGCCTTATAAAAGGCTGAAAAAAGCAGCCCTGTCTGCTGCATTAATGTGAGGCATTTATGGAGAAAAAGAAAAAAGGACTTATTGTTGTTTTTACCGGGGAAGGCAAGGGCAAAACAACGGCTGCTCTTGGTGTTGCGTTGCGCGCAAGCGGTCACAATATGAATACCCTCATGATAGAATTTATGAAAGAAGAAGGCAGATCAGGAGAACAGAAGGTGTGCCCGGCCCTGCTGAAAAAAATTGATATCTACCCTTTTGGTATGGGCTTTGTTTTCAGAGGAGATGATCCGAGACCGCATATGGAAATTATTGAAAATGCATGGCTCTTCATGGAAGAGATGCTTTCAAAAAAGAAATACCAGATTCTCATTCTCGATGAGTTATCCGTGGCGTTAAGCCTGGGACTCTTTCCTGTTGATAATGTGATTAATTTTCTCATAATGAAAGATGACACGCTTCATGTGATCATAACCGGCAGGGATGCACCGCCTGAACTGATTAAAATTGCCGATATTGTAACAGAAATGAAAGAGGTAAAGCATATATTTAAAGAAGGTGTTGCGGCAAGACTTGGATTGGACTATTGATGCCTTGTTTGGATTCAGAAAAAACTTAATCAGAACCAGGGAGCAGCATATATTTCCACACATATAAAAGTATAAAAAAACGCAGAAAATCTTTCAAAGGTATCTTTACATCTCCTTAAAAAAAGAGTAAAAGAAATAAATATGTTTCAAAGAAAAAGCATAAGCAATTGTTGGTAATCCTTTTAAATGCTGGTTGTGAACGATAATACGGGAAAAAACAGATTTTAAACTGCATTACAGATTTAAAACAGGAGACAATATGGATCCGAAGGAAAAAATCATCCTTGCCCTTGATGTAGAACGCTTTGAGGAAGCGCGCAGAATTGTTATGGAGTTCAGAGGCCATGTGGGAATGTTCAAAGTCGGCAAACAACTGTTTACCCATTGCGGTCCGAAGATTGTAGATTTTATAAACATGAAAAATTCCAAGGTGTTTTTAGACCTTAAGTACCATGATATACCAAATACTGTTTCAAAGGCTGTTATTGAAGCGGCAAGACTCGGTGTTGACATGCTCAATATTCATACGTCAGGCGGCCTTACCATGATGAAAGAGGCAAGGGCAGCACTTTTTAATGCTGCTAAAAGGCTTGAATTGCAGCGGCCAAAGATCATCGGGGTATCTGTCTTGACAAGCATAGATGACGCCGAGCTTAAGCGTATGGGTATAGATATTCCCGTATCTCAATTGGCCCGCAATCTCGTCCTTCTTGCAAAGGAAGCCGAACTCGATGGTGTTGTGGCAGCAGGAGAAGATATCGCGATGATACGCGAGTTGTGCGGAAAGGATTTTATTATTGTGACGCCCGGTGTAAGGATAGAAGCAAAAAAAGACGATCAGAAAAGGACAATAACGCCAAAAGAGGCAATTCTTATGGGCGCAACTTATATTGTGCTCGGCAGGGCAATAACTGACAGTGAAAATCCCCAAGCCCTCCTTGAGAAAGTCTGCGAAGACCTCAAAAATGCCATACCTGACTAACAAGAACAGTATTATAGAGATTATCAGAAGCCATCCTGAATCTGTCAGAAGGCTCTGGATAGAACATGGCTATGAAACAGTATCCGATGAAGTTATTAAAGAGGCGAAGAAGCAGGGCACCTCTTTCAAAGTGCTGCCAAAAGATATTTTCTGTAAAAAATTCAGTGATATAAAAGCCCATATATGCCTTGAAAGGGATGAAATCTCATATACGGATCCTGATGAATTCCTGCATGATCTTGAGAGCATTAAAAGCCCTCTTTTATGCGCCTTTGACGGCATCTTTGATCCGCAGAACCTTGGTAATATTTTGCGAAGCGCAGCCTGTTTCGGGGCGGATGCGATTATTATCCCGAAAGACCGCTCATGCGGCATTACGCAAACCGTTACGAGCATTTCGCGCGGGGGCATCGAACATGTAAAAGTAATCAGGGTTGTCAACCTTGCAAGATACATTGATACACTGAAAAAGACCGGCATTTTTTGTTATTGTCTCGACGAAAAGGGAGCAGTGCCTATATGGAAAACAGACCTGCGGGGCGCTGTATGCCTTGTCTTCGGCAGTGAAGAAGGCTTGCGGCGGCTCACAAGGGAGAAATGTGACGGAATCATTAAAATCCCCACTGAAGACAACTTTTCTTCTTTAAATGTTGCAACCTGCTTTGCCCTTTCTATCTGTGAGGTAAAGCGGCAGCGTGCAGTTGCTCAAATAATCTGATACAGGCTGAAATTTATGAATACTGAGCAGAAATTAAAGAACTTGAAAGAGATTATTGAAGGCCTTAATAAGGTTGTTGTTGCTTTTTCCGGTGGTGTGGACAGCACATTTCTTCTCAAAGTTTGTGTAGATGTTCTCGGTGGGGAGAATGTGATTGCCTTTATGGGATTGTCTCCTACGTGTCCTCAAGGAGAAATGGAAGAGGCTGTGAATCTGTCAGTGTTTATCGGAGCTGAATGTGTCATCGAAGAAACTTCTGAGATGGAAGACGGGAATTTCATTCAAAACACTACATCTCGCTGTTATTTCTGCAAGACCCATCTTTTTGATAAGGCATGGGACATTGCGAAGAATAGAAGTTTTTTTTATGTAGCAGAAGGATCAAACCTCGATGATCTGGATGACTTCAGACCCGGAAGAAAGGCCTGTATCGAACAACACATCTTAAGCCCCTTGCTCATGGCTGAGCTTACAAAGAGTGAAATAAGGGAGCTGTCAAAGAAATATTCTCTTCCCACATATGACAAGCCTTCCCTTGCCTGCCTATCATCAAGGATACCTTATGGTACGCCAATTAGCATTGATGTTCTTAAAAGGATAGAGTGTTCTGAGGATTTTATCAGGAGCATAGGAGTACGGCAAGTAAGGGTGAGATACCATGGGAATGTTGCACGCATTGAGGTCATGGGAGAAGATTTCGATACAATTATAGTCAATAAAAGCGAAATAATTGAAGCCCTCAAACAGTATGGGTTTTCTTACGTAGCGCTTGATTTAAAAGGATATAAAACCGGAAGCATGAACATCTGAATATGAATAAAACGATACTATCCTGGTGTTTGTTCGACTTTGCCAATTCAAGCTATTCAGCCGTTATAGCAGCCACAATCTTCCCGGTTTATTATGCAAATATGATTGTCGGCAACGCTGCCGGAATGGGAGATGTGTGGTGGGGAAGGGCAATTTCGGTGAGCATGGCTGTCGTTGCTGTAACATCCCCTTTTCTCGGGGGTATTGCCGATTATGCAAAGATACGAAAAAGACTGCTGTTATTCCTGACCCTTTTGTGCGTTGCCGCGGTAGCTTCTTTTTCTTTTCTCAGTAAAGGCATGGCTATTGAAGGGTTTATTTTGATCGTTCTTGCAAATGTGGGAATAGAAGGCGGCCTCGTTTTTTATAACTCTTTTCTGCCTGAAATTGCTCAACCGACATATCAGGGCAGGGTCTCTGCATGGGGTTTTGGAATTGGGTATGCCGGTTCAATATTATCGCTTCTTCTTGCGCTTTTGCTTGTTCGTTATGAGATGATTGACGCTATATGGCCTATGGTAGCGCTGTTTTTTACCATATTTTCTTTGCCTGCTTTTATTTTTCTCCCTAAAGACCCGAAGACCGGGACAAAGATATTAATTTCAGCCATAGATGGATTTTGTCATACCTGGGGGCAATTAAAAAAGATGTGGTTGGATAAAAATCAGAGAAGATTCCTGTTGGCCTATCTCATATATGAAGACGGGGTAAATACCGTTATAGTGTTCTCAAGTATTTTTGCAGCAACCACCCTTGGTTTTAAATCCGAAGAATTAATTTATATGTACCTTATTGTTCAGGCCACGGCCCTTGCCGGTGTTTTTTTGATGGCCAGGTACATCGACTATTGGGGGCCCAAAAAGGTGATCCTGCTTTCCCTGATTTTATGGATTGTTATATCGGTTTCTATATTTTTTGTTCATGAAAAATTGCTGTTCGCAATAATCGCTTCTTTTGCAGGGTTTGGACTGGGCACGGTTCAGGCTGCAACAAGAGCTTTTTACACACAATTTGTGCTTCCCGGCAAGGAATCAGAGTTTTTCGGTGTTTACAGTCTTGTGGGTAAATCATCTGCAATAATGGGCCCCCTTGTTTTCGGGTATCTTTCTTCCACATTGGGGAGCCAGCGGCCGGCCGTTCTTTCAGTAGTCCTGTTTTTCGTTCTTGGTTTTCTTATAATAAGAACCGTTAGAGGCGGACAACCGAATGTTTCTTGAAAATTCAACAATCAATGGATATACTAAAAATAGTAGTTGGAACAGAGGGAGAACGGAAAAAAATTCCCGTTTTGCCTATAAATAAAAAGGGGGAAACAAATGGCTCTGATTGATGAACTGAAAAAAAAGACTGAAGAAGGATTAAAGACAATAAAGGAAACAGCACAGGATTTAGCTTTTAATGTAGAAAAGCAGGCAAAGATCGGTAAAAAAAAATATGTTGATATTACAAAGATTCAGAGGAACATTCAAAAACTGTATGCAGAGATAGGCCAATACGTTTACAATGAACTTTCCATTGGAAAAACGTTGAGCAAAGACGACATTTATCTGAAAGAAAAGATAAACTCTATTACAAGATTGAACTTAGAAATAAGGGATATTGAAGACGAAATAGATGAAATACAGAAAAACATGCCGCCAAAAAACGATGATCAATAGGTTTTTGCGGTTTGTTATTTGGAGAAACTGTCTTTATCCAGACGCTGAGCTGATTATCAGAAATATGTGTTACGGTCTCTGAACCATAATAGTATTTCATGTCAGCCTGAACAATATTATTGCAGATATATACCTACCGGTTGTTTTTTGTCCGATGTCCCTGTTGTTCCGGACAATCCGTTAATAGCTAAAATAACAAAATAATTATCAAGACAGCATATTCAAATAAAGTCTTCATGTTTTCTTGCCTCTCCCCATGCTTCTATGCTTTCAATGCATGTTGACCCAATCCTCTTGCCCATACCCTGCCGCCCTAACCGGGGATTAAATTATTTATGTACTGCACTGTATACAGCCTCTACGCATTTTGCTCGGCCTATGCACTTTATTTTTTCTTACCTCGTCCCTGCACTCCTGGCATATAACCTCTAATGCATCATTTTTGAAACTGAATATTTTACCGCAGATAAAGCAAACTTCCTCGTTGCTGTTTCTACGGGGATAATCGGGATAACTCCCTGTGCAGACAACTTGGGTTGGAGCACACAAGTACCCTTACCTCGTTTGTATAGTCATATTCAGACAACATTGCAGATTTGCATCTCACGCATATCACGGGCCACCCAAGTTTAATCCTGCCTTCTACATAGCAGAATTATCGGAAAAAAATCAATTATATTTAGTAAAAAAATAGTATAGTATTGAATTATAATAACTTTCATATCAAGTTTTTTTAAAAATATTGTTAACCGGAAATCTACACTTATATTCGTACTTACGCGTAGTGAGTGTATAGAAAGAATTGCAATAATTATTTAATTAATATCTGATTTGTCCGATAATATTTATAGAATCATGGAACGAAAGACACTTTAACTTGACAAATGTATTACAATGTCATATAATAAAATGTGGAGTTTTTAATGAGTATGCATAAAACGATAAATAAAAATATTATATTTAATGTATTATCAATAGTTTTATTTACTTTTTTTACCTTTTATCCGGCAATAAGCTATGCCGATACATTTACCGGAGATACATCGAGAAGTACTGAAGGGCTTGGTAATTTTATAGCTGAATTTTCATACAGGCTTTTCTCGCCAACAAGGGCGGAACTGGATGTTACTTTAAAAAACACAAGCCCTTCAAGTAATGGCGGTTTTTTAACAGGGTTTGTTTTTAATAATCCGAATAACTTTATTACAAATGTGAACCTTTCGGGTTCAAACTCATTTTTTAGACTGCTTGGCGGATCAACCTTTAAAGACACTATAAGCGCATCGCCATTCGGCAAATATGACATTGGTGCATCTTTGGGAGGAGACTTTCTGGGTGACGGCAACCCAACCAAGGGGATTGGTGTTGGAGGTAGTGCAAACTTTGCTTTTACTCTAACAGGAAAAAATATGGATCAACTGAATACGAGCAGTTTTATGCAGGCAAGATCAAACGAAGGTGAGTTTTTTGTTACCCGTTTTAGAGGCTTCAAGGATGGAGGCAGCGACAAGGTGCCTGGAAACGCTGTAGCGGTTCCTGAGCCGAGCGTTTTTATTCTGCTTTTTTCCGGTTTGGCAGGTCTTGTGATCTGCAGGAAGAAACTGATGAATCAAAAACTTTCTGCCGTAAAATTCCCCATCCTTCAGGCTATAAAATAAACAATCCAAAAAATCTTATTAATGTTGTTAGAGATCAATTAATCAGGCAGTTCCGAAGCGTTTAACAATAGAAAAATCAGTATCAACAAAATTCGCTTGATTATTTGTTTCATCTGCATCACGCAAATCTTCACTAATACGAAAACATATACTATTGCTTCTTCTCATATAAATCCGCTGCATTTAAGAATCAGACTTTTATTGACAATTAAATTGCATGTTGTAATAAATAGAAATACAATGTATTACATTACAATACGCAATTTATCAATAATTATATCAGGATAAATCTGTTTTCCTATTTTATGAGCATACAGTGGTACATGAATTTTTATTGTCATCCGCAGGCAATCTAATAGCAGGTGGACATTCCGTGTCGGGTTCAGTGTCTTCCGTGCAACATTTATCACGTTTTAGAATTTAATTACCCCAATGGCATAACTCTTGATTTTTTTGTGCGATAATATGGTTCGAGAAAGGAATGTAGCTGTAACCATTTGATATGTTGATACTATGAGGAGAGAACAAAATAACAATGACATCCGAGGATAATTCTATTGACATACCCGGTGTAAATTAGTAAAATCCTTAACCTTAAGCAACATGAATTGGAGGAACGATGGCGCGTGTATGTGATTTATGTGGAAAGGGCAAACAAATTGGCTTTAACGTAAGCCATGCCAACAATAAGACGAAAAAACAATGGCTTCCGAATTTACAGTCTATAAAAATTGTGAAAGATGGGGCAACAAAGAAAGTAAAAGCCTGTACAAGATGTATTAAGAAAGGAAACTTCCAGAAAGCTGCATAATTTCAAGTTGCCTTCATAGCGAACAAAGCTTTATATGATACCCTGCTGCGAGCACAGCAGGGTTATTTGTTTTTCATGCAGAACTCCGCATTCTTTCCACATCTCTTACCCCTTTAATCTTTTGAATTGATTTCATTATTTTTTGAAGCTGCGGCATATTTCCGATTTCTATCTCGAAGATGCCTGCCGCTGATCTATCAGGGTAAGTCATAGCGCTGGCGCTGAGGATATTTACCTTGTTTGCTGACATAACTGCACTGATATCTGAAATAAGGCCCTTTCTATCGTCCCCGGATATTTTCAGTTTTACCGGATATGTAAAGTTTTTGTTTAATTCCCATGAAACTTCAACCTTTCTCTGCTCATCATATACGTGAGTGTTTGAGCAATCTTCCGTGTGTACGGTTATCCCTCTGCCGCGGGTAATAAAACCGAAGATTTTGTCTCCGGGTATAGGGTTGCAGCATTTTGCAAATCTTACAACCATCCCGTCATCAATGCCTTTAACCTTAATTGAAGTGTCCTTGGGTCGTTTTATAGAGCCTATCAACTGTTTTAACTTGCCGGGTTTTTCGGTTTCAGGGATAAGTTTGCTGAGAACCTGCAAGGGAGTGTGCAAGCCATAGCCAACGCTTGCGAAAAAATCGTCCAGTGTTTCAAAGCTAAAATCCTTGGCGCTGTTCAAAAGATCACCTGTTTTCAACACCTTGGAAAAGCTCACATCGTGTTTAGACAATTCCTTTTCTATTAGGACTTTACCGAGTTCTATGCTTTGATCCCTCTGCTCAGTTTTAATCCACTGCCGTATCTTGGTTTTTGCCCTTGAAGTTTTTACAAAGCCAAGCCAGTCTTTACTTGGCTTATGGGTTGGATTAGAAAGGATTTCAACTGTATCACCGCTTTTTAAGGCATATCGTAACGGGACAAGTTTGCCGTTTATTTTTGCTCCGATGCATTTATTCCCAAGTTCTGTATGTATCGCATAGGCAAAATCTACCGGCGTTGCGTCTTTCGGAAGTTCCCTTACCTCTCCTCTTGGGGTGAATATATAAATTTCGTCTGGAAAAAGATCTATCTTGAAAATTTCCATGAATTCTTTATTGCTTTTTAACTCCTGCTGCGATTCGATTATTCTTCTGAGCCAGGCAAAGACTTTGTCTTCTTTCGGGTCAAAAACCCTGCCTTCTTTGTATTTCCAGTGTGCTGCAATGCCCTCCTCTGCAAGGCGGTGCATCTCATGGGTTCTTATCTGGATTTCTATCTTTTCACCGTGAGGGCCTATTACTTTTGTGTGGAGTGACTGGTACATATTTGCCTTGGGTATACCGATAAAATCACTGAACTTACCCGGTATCGGTTTAAAGAAGGCATGAATTAAACCGAGGGCAAGGTAACACTCCCTGACGCTGTCAACGGTGACCCTGAAAGCGATCAGATCGTAAATATTGTCCAACTCCAGCTTTTCCAGTTGCATTTTCCTGTATATGCTGTATAAGCGTTTTGCCCTGCCTGATATTTCAGCATGTATTTTATGCTGGTCAAATTTTTCCTTCAGCAGTTCTATTACATCGTGAATATAAGCATCTCTCTCCTTTTTCTTTTTTGAGAGTTTATCCGATATATTTTTGTATTCTAAGGCATAAAGATATTTGAAGGCTTCATCTTCAAGCTCTCCCTTTATCCATTCTATCCCAAGGCGGTGAGCAAGGGGGCTGTAGATTTCAAGAGTTTCTCTGGCAATTATAACCTGTTTTTCAGAGGGGAGAAAATTTAAAGTCTGCATATTATGGTATCTGTCAGCCAATTTTATCAGTATTACCCGGATGTCCTTGCTCATTGCAAGAATCATCTTCCGTAAATTCTCAACTCTTGAATCTTCCGATGTTTTGAGCCGAATCTGGCTGATTTTTGTTACGCCGTCTACAAGCTCTGCAACTTCCTGCCCGAAATGTTCCTCAATATCTTCTTTACTTACATAGGAGTCTTCGATGGTGTCATGGAGTAGCCCGGAAACCACACTTGGTACGTCGAGATTCATTTTTGTTAATGTATGCGCTACTGCAAGGGGGTGTATAAGATAGGGTTCTCCGGATAACCTGGTTTGGCCTTTATGCGCCTGTGCGGAGAAAACATAAGCCTTGTCTAATATTTTTACGTCCGCTTCCGGATTGTATTTCAGTATTTCTTCTATAATATCGTTAAATCTGACCATTTCCGGTCCATTTATAGTATACGGTAGGCATATAATGTGTGGTAATTGCAAGGGAACCAATTTTTTCAAATGGCAATGCGCGGTCTAATTTTGCTTTCGTTTCTTCCGAGATGATTATTTCACCGGGAGCTGCAAGTTTCTGAAGTCTGGCAGCTATGTTAACCGGCATACCGAGGGCAGTATATTCTCTTTTATTAATTGAACCGAGCATGCCTGTAACAACGTAGCCTGTGCTTATTCCTATACCCATGTGAAATCCATGGTCCTGCCCTTTCATCCTTTTTATCATTTCAACTGCGCACTTCACCGCGTTTTCTTCATGTTTATCATGGTATACAGGTGCTCCGAACAAAGCCATGATACTGTCACCGATATATTTGTCAACGGTTCCTTTGTGCTGCATTACTGTTTCACTCATGGGCTGGAAATAATATCTGTTAAGCAAGGAAGCGAGTTCATCCGGTGGTATTTTGGATGAAAGCTGTGTAAAACCTCGTATATCTGAAAAAAGGATAGTTAAGTGAGAGACTTTTGGTTCAAGGTGCGCGGGCTCGTCAACGAGTTCATTAAATATGTCGGGCGAAATAAACTGCCTCATCCTTCTTTTTATATAATATTCTTTTACTTTCCATTTGATTTCTTTATTCTCAAAAGGTTTTGTAATAAACCCGTCTATGCCGTTTTCTATCGCTTTCATTGAAGATTCAAGCGTTCCGTAACCTGTAAGTATTATTTTTGTAAGGCCCTGATGCAGCTTATTCATTTCTTCGATTGTTTTTATGCCGTCCATGCCCGGCATGATGAGGTCACAGATAACAATGTCGAAATTATGCGGGTCTTGCCCGACCATTGACAATGCTTCTTCCCCGTTTGTCGCTGATTGGACTGAGTAGCCGTCTTCTCTGAGAACCCTTGTAAGCGATCTCCGTATGCCTTCCTCGTCGTCTACGATAAGGATTCCCAAGCGCATGTTATATTGACCCCATTGTTTTTATATTATCGTAATGAGAAAAAAATGACAAGAGGTAAATATGGACATGTGTTGTTAAAGTATTGTGAAATTGAGCACATAGCTTATTTCTATGAAAATTATTGCTCTCCATCAGCGCAATATACCACAGGCATTTATGCCTTTCATTTCCCTCCGGTTTTGGATATTATAAAACCATGAATAATGGAAAGTCACAATTTGAGATCAAAGGGCAGATAGAGCGGATTACTTACTATAATGAAGAGAACGGCTACACGATTGCAAAAATGAAGGTGCAGGGAAGGACGGATCTGGTTGCCATAGTGGGCACGCTCTTTTCCATAATACCGGGCGAAGTAGTGAAACTTTCAGGTTATTGGGACAGACATCCGAAATACGGCGAGCAGTTCAAAGTTGTATCACATGAAACAATCATGCCTGCAACTGTAAAGGGTATAGAAAAGTATCTCGGATCAGGCATGATCAAGGGCATAGGCCCTGTTATGGCAAAGAGGCTTGTAACGAAATTCGGGATTGACACTCTTGATATCATAGAGAATAAAATTGACAGGCTTCATGAGGTTCCAGGAGTTGGCGAAAAAAGAGTTGAGATGATTAAAACAGCATGGGAGGAGCAGAAGGACATACGCGATGTCATGGTCTTTCTGCAGGGAAATGGGGTGAGCCCTGTCTATGCAATGAAAATCTATAAACATTACGGCAAGGATTCGGTGAAAGTAGTAAGCGAAAACCCCTACAGACTTGCTATGGATATATTCGGCATCGGTTTTATTACAGCGGACAGGATAGCTGAAAAACTCGGCATATCCAAGGATTCACAGATAAGAGCAGAGGCAGGCATACTCTACGTACTGCACGAACTGTCGGATGAAGGTCATGTTTATTATCCATGCGAGGCGCTTATCAAAAAGTGCAGCGAGACTTTAACGGTCGAAGAATCCCGTATTTCCCTTGCTCTTAACACTATTGCCGGAGAAAAAAAAGTAATTATTGAGGAAAGCAAAATACATGAAAAGCCTGTTTATCTGGCAAAATTTCATGTGTCGGAATGCGGCGCCGCCCGTCAATTAAAAAGCCTTCTTGCATTTCCAAAACAGTTGAGGCTTATAAATATTGAACAGGCTATTGAGTGGGTGCAGAAGATATTAAAAATTGTTTTTTCCGGTAAGCAGCTCCAGGCGCTCCGGGATTCGATAAACAGCAAGGTTATGGTCATAACAGGCGGCCCCGGAACAGGTAAGACCACAATCATCAATGCTATTATCAAAATTTATCAGCGAATGGGTCAAAAAGTGCTCCTTTCAGCTCCCACAGGCAGAGCTGCAAAGAGAATGACCGAAGCAACAGGGCATGAATCAAAGACGATACACAGGCTTCTTGAATTCAGCCCCGGCAGCGGGGCTTTTAAAAAGAACGAGTCAAATACTCTGGAGGCTGATCTCATCATCATAGATGAGGCTTCAATGGTGGATACTATCCTCATGTATCATTTTCTCAAAGCAGTGCCGTTAAAGGCAACTCTGATCCTTGTGGGAGACGTGGATCAGTTGCCTTCTGTAGGCGCAGGAAACGTATTAAGGGATATTATCGCTGCCCATTGTCTTCCCGTGGTAAAGCTGAAGGAGATATTCAGACAGTCTAAAGAGAGCATGATAATTGTGAATGCCCACAGGATAAACAGCGGTGAAATGCCTTTGTTCAGAGGCGGCGAGGGCTATCTTCACGATTTCTTTTTTTTCACAATTGATGAGCCTGAAAAAGTGCTGGAAAAGATTGTATATCTCTGTAAGGAAGGTGTCCCTTCACGGTTCGGATACAATCCTCTGGATGCTATCCAGATACTAACCCCCATGCATAAAGGTGTTGTTGGTGTTTCCAACATTAATGCAGAGCTTCAGAAAGAGTTGAACCCCGCAAAAGATGAACTTGTCCGTGGAGGCAGGATATTCAGAGCCGGAGATAAAGTTCTCCAGATAAGGAATAATTACGATAAGGATGTATATAACGGTGATATCGGGAGAGTCACAGAAATAGACAGGGAAACTCAGGAGGTGAGAGTTGATTTTGACGGCAGGCTTGTTTCATATGAGTATTCCGAAATAGATGAGATTATTCTTGCCTATGCCATATCAGTACATAAGTCACAGGGTAGTGAATACCCTGTGATTATTATGCCCATACTTACCCAGCATTATATGCTTCTTCAGAGGAACCTCTTATATACGGGCATTACAAGGGGCAAAAAACTCGTCATACTCGTCGGGACAAGAAAAGCTCTGGCAATAGCCATAAAAAACAATAAAACGCAAATGCGCTATACTATGCTGAAAGACCGCCTGATGCTGTCATAGTTGCCTGTCAGCAGCAATCAGATTTGCCTGAACATGAGCAGTCGGGGGCAGTACCTTTTATGGCGCCTCGAATGACGGCATAGGCGCAGCCTACGCCTGCTGAAACGGTTATTGCTTCAAATGGACAGTTGCGGCTGCAAGCGCCGCATTCCATGCAGGCGTCACGATCGGCTATTGACGCCTTGCCCTTCTTCAGACTAAAAACAGCATGAGGGCATACCTCCTCACATCGACCGCACCCGGTGCACTTGGATTCGTCCAACTCAAGGGTGACAACATCTTTAAGATATTTCATGGCATGGATCATGTTGTCCTCCATAAATTAATTAAATGTAATACGATTCCGGAGAATGCTGCAAAACCGATAAGGGGCATGGCAAATTTCATTTCTTTTTTTACGCCGGAAAGAGATGTATATGGAGTGGCGCCGGTATAATTGAAGGCAAGAAAAGAAGAGATTGCCGGCAGAACAAGCAGGTACACGATATTTTCCGTTTGTTGGCTCCTGTTGAGCAGGATATAAATGATGACGGTGATAATGCACATAAACCATCCCTTGAAGGCCAGGGAAGGGCCGGGAATCCAGGGCAGCAATGCCGGGACAACGAGGCAGCCGATAAAAATTGAGCCTACGTAGGGAAGGAACCGGAAAAAAGTCATCCAGGAGATCATATCTCCTGCCGGGTACCTGGACAGAAATACAAACAGTAAGGCTGCCAGGGCTATTTTCCATGACTTTACAAATTCTATGGGCACTACTGCAAGCCTTTCTCTTAAAGTAAATGATACAGCGCGCATCGTTCTGTCTGCCTTTAATCCATTTTCGAGAAAACGGGGGAGATCAGAAGCCCTTACGGGTCCATAGACAACTTTAAAACCTGTTATACGCGTCACTTCATGGGCCGCTACTCCGGGCGCGCCAAGTTGGGGAAGGATAAGAGTTCTATGACGGACAACGGAAGAAAGGTTCGCTGCCCTTATCTGCCTGACGACCTCTTCAGTTCCAAAAGTGCCTTTCCCGGCGGCGCACCAGACGTTTATCCCTTTTGTGTCCAGCGCTATTACCCATGCCTTTATATTCTGAAGGTTTTTTCTGAGGCTGTCAAAGGTAAGTTTGTAATTCGCTGTGACCAGAACCGGAGAATCAGCGTCAGGCGCTCCTACAGCATAAAGGCCGGGGTTTACCTTGTAATGCATTCTGCCGATTCCCCAGCGGGCACGGAAGCCGCCGAGCATGTCGTGAAAAACAAGGCGCGTACTGATTACAGGAACGAATGCCATTCCTGAAGGATGCCATCCAATTATCCACTCCGGTGTTTTATTATTTTTATTCATCTTTGATACCTTTTTTAGGAGCCTGTCCCACTTACCCTGAGTATGGTTAATGTCCTTTCAGGATTCTTAAGAACCAAGACCACTGTCTACTGTCCAGTCGTATTCTGTCTTGAATGTAGTCTGCCCTTTTAGAGCTGCTTTTCCATGTTCAATATTAACTTATATTGTTCCATTCCCATTCGGTTTTTCCCGATGGAAACTATTTAGTTAAAAGATTTATTATTATAGCATATTACCTAATAATTCACGATGAATCAGAATCAAATTCAGTAATGGAGAGGGTAAGTCCGAAAGACTCCTATATATATTCTACATTTACCAGCTTTCCTAATTTTCTTAGTTTCTCGGCAAGGAGCCGGATTATAACCTCCCTGGGGAAAATGCCCATTTGTCTGAATACAATGTTCTGGTGCCCGGGATTTATAGCAGTTCCCACTACAAAATTTATTGTGTCGGATTCATGAAACAATCTGTATAAATCGGAAACAGAAGAATCAGGGTCTAATCTATCCTCACGCTCTTCCAGAATATTATACACCTGATTAAGTGTTGCGGCCCCCTCAAACGCATAATCAATACCCTTTATATCGTATGAGGGTGGTATATGGAAAGAACTGGAAGAGTCCTTGTCCATTACAGGCACACCGAGTATGCGCCCTACTATCTCCGATGTAGTTGATCCGCACACGACCTTCTTGCCTGACCTCTGCATAAAACGTGCAACCTCTTTTCTGTCTTTGGCTCTGTGTCCGGGTGGACCGGTAAAAATGTTAAGTGTTTCCGCTTTACGACACAAAAGAAGAAGACATGTCGTATCGTCTCCATAAGTGGCGCCCGATATCTCCTTCACTTTATGGAGAATTTCCCCAGGCGTCTGCTTGGCATCAATTCCACGGACAAGACAACCATTGATAAAATCACAGGCACCCTGGATTCCCCATCCCATGTGAAACAGATATCCGAGCCCTGCCTGACTCACCCCGTCGCTTACCATTATAATCCCATCGCCATAATCAAGGGTACAGTTGACCTCGCCTATCATCTCAAGTCCCATAGAAAAAAAACGCTGATCAGGCATGTATGCTGCAAGATGATTATTGATTAATACAGGTGATGGAATTTCGTAGGATACTATAGTCGCATGCCCATTATTAAGGATACGGCACACACTGAAAGCCGAGAAGGGAATATCCTTTGTCCGCGCCTCGTGCATTGTGTCGACCATTTTCCTGCACGCTTCTCTTAGTGTAAATCCCAGACGGATTAGCTCCATGAGTCGGCTTGCACACAACACCGCTGCAACCCTTGCTTTAATACCTGTGCCGATTCCATCGGCCAGGATCGCAGTTGTGGCCTCTGTAGTCCTGTCTATAACTACATAATCTCCGCAGACCCTCCCTGCCTTTTTAGCGCTCTGCGCAAAGATGGTCTCGACATATTTCTTCGGTTCACTCTGACTTTGTTTCATCTTCCTCACTTAAGGTTAGCAGTTTTCTTACCAGCTCTTCGCCTCTGGCTGTGCTTTCCCCGATAAACTGGGCCATGGTCTGAGCCATTCTGATCTGGTGCTCCAGCAGTTCATTTGCCTGCTCAATGGTTTGGGATCGTATGTCATTCAGTTTCTTTTCGTGCTCTTGCTGGCTCGTAATATTCATAAAGATACCTACTATCTGTCTCTCCTCTTTCAAGATGTACAGGAGTTCCCTGCAATGAAGGTTATAATGGCGATGCGTCACGGTAATATCAAGTAAATTGGTGACCCCGGCTATCAGCTTCTCAAAAGGCTCCGGGTCCATCAAATATGAGACACGTCTTCCAAGCACCGCATCCGAACAGAGAAAATACTTTTTAAAGGCAGGGTTCACACTTAAAATATTCAAGTCTTCGTCGAGTATTAAAATTCCATTTGGTGTAGTAGTAACAATCAGGTCTGTCCGCCTCTCCGCAAGCCGCCTCATATAGGGTATACACATCTCAGGCTCTGCCATGCCCAGCGCCACAGCAACGGCCTTCTCACGGCAACTGTCATATCCGCATGCCCCGCAATTCAGTTGCTGCTGGGGATCTGACTTTCCGGTCTTTTCAAATATCTGCTGAATCTCATCTTCAAAAACTTCTCTTTCTGGTACCCTTAAGCCCTTAAAAGTTGTTTTAAAGATATCCGCTTCTGCTACAGGCAGTTCGGTAAGGAGATGCTGAATATCACGATCATATTCAATAACATCCTTCCTTCTCTCAAAAACGTTTTTCTCTATGCCGATGCCGGGACCGTTAATACATCCCTGGCTGCAAAAAAGAGGCTCAATAAGTGTATAAGCTGACTCATGGGGAACATCCCTCAGAAGTTCCCGGACATTTGCAATGCCATCAACCCGGAGCAGTTTCATATTGAGTCCGTCATCCTCAAGCCCAGCGGTTTTTATCATGCCTCCTGGGAGGGGATACAATTGGGCCCACTGAACCGGCTTTTCGTCGAAATTACTCTCCTCGCAGGTGGAGAGGTCAACATCCTTCTGTTCCAGCCATGTAATCAACTCCCTGAATGTAAGAACGCAATCGACAACTTTTGCAACATCAGGACGAAATAACTCCGATTTCTTTGCTACACAGGGACCGATAAAAACTATTTTTGCATCATGACCCAGCTTATCCTTCAGCATCCGTGCATGAGCTGCCATAGGAGAGAAAAGGGGCAGCAGATTACCTGTCAACTCCGGCTGGTATTTTTCGATGTAATTAACCAATGCCGGACAGGCAGTACCGATGCACAGCTTTTCAACTCCGCTCACTATTCTCTTTGCGTGCGCAGAAATTTGATAAGCGCCATGTGAGGTCTGCCCCACGTATCTGAAACCAAGCATCCGGAGCGCTGACGCGAGACGCGCTCTCTGCCAGCCGCTGAAGACCGCTGCAAAAGAGGGCGCAATGCTGGCTGCAACGAAGTGTCCATCTTCAATTAATCTCTGGGCAACATCAATATCATGCCGAAAAGACTTGGCTTGCTGCGGACATTCCTGTATGCACGTGCCACAAGCAATACACCTCGTATTGTCCACATAAGCCTGCCCCTTTTCCATCCGGATAGCTTTGACAGGGCAGCTCCTTAAACAACGGTAACAGTCCCTGCACCGGGCAGTAAGAGTAAATACTATCTGCTGAATTCCTCCATCAGGCATTGCGATTCACCTCTCTTCCTAATAATTATCACTACTGCAAACTACCATTCCGGAATAATCCGGTTTATTGTAAAAACTCTTCCCGATAGCCTCAATTGCCATTTCAATTGTACACTTTTCGATAACTGACTCACCTATTCTGACTGTGGGTCCCCTGTCACATTTTTCAAAGCAGAAGGATGCGCTTACATTTACTGCATCGCTCAGATTATGGGTCCGAATATGTTCCAGTATATCATGAAACAGTTTTTGAGAACCTCTAAGAAAACAGCTTGTACCGAAACAGACATTTACCTCCAGACTGGAATCGCTGTTCGCGCAGGTCAGAGCCAGACCGGAATCCGAGATCCGTTTTCGGCTTTTGTAACTCGTATGGAGCAACTTATGAGCAATATGTCCACCTACCTCTCCGAGGAAATCTCTATAGAGTTCAATAATATACGGATTTTGCTGAGATTTGTGAAGCTCAAGCATCCTGTCATTCTCATAAATACCCTTGGTTCGTTTCTGACGTACCACAGGATCAGTCGATACCGGCTGACCTGCTCCGCCGATACATCCGCCGGGACATGCCATGACTTCTACAAGGTCATAATGGGTTTTACCGGATTTAATTTTCTCAAGAATAGTCCGGGCATTTCCAAGACCGTTCACTATGGCAAGATTAACTTCAGTGCCCTTAACTTTTATAGATGTCTCACGAATTCCGTTATCGCCCCTTACTGCTTTGAATTCATAGTTCTCTCCTCTCTCTCCCGTAAGGCGCTCTGTTACGTAACGAAGGACAGCTTCAGAAACACCTCCGGAATTTCCGAAAATCACTCCTGCACCGGTTTTAAATCCGAAGGGAAGATTGAAGGATTCAGGCCCCAGATCCTTGAAGTAGATTCCCGCTTCTTCAATCATCCGTCCTAATTCCTGTGTAGTAAGGACATAATCAACGTCACGTAAACCCTCACGAGAAAATTCATCCCTTCTGGCTTCGAATTTCTTTGCCGTACAAGGCATGATGGATACAACAACCACATCGTCTTTTTTGACATTAAGACTTGTTGGCAGGATGTCTTTTGCAAGAGAGCCGAACATCTGTTGAGGTGAACGGCATGAAGAGAGGTGATCCACAAACTCCGGATAGTACTGTTCCACGAACTTAACCCAGGCGGGACAACAGGAGGTAAACTGTGGAATGTTCTCTTTCTTTTCCATCCGTGAGATAAACTCATTGCTTTCCTCCAGAACGGTAAGATCTGCCGTAAAGGACGTATCAAAAACCTTGCTGAAACCGATAGCCTTGAGAGCTGCCACAATCTGCCCGGTCGTGGTTACGCCCGGCTCCAAGCCGAACATTTCTCCGACAGCAACACGTACTGCAGGCGCTACTGATGCAATAACAATCTTGGAAGGATTATGCAGTGCTTTCCATACCTCGTCCACCTCAGACTTTGGGGTAAGCGCTCCTGTGGGACACACGCGGGCGCACTGACCGCAATTGACGCACTCAACCTTATCAAGATCCTTACCGAAAGAAGGGATAACCACTGTTTCCGTGCCTCTGTACGCAAAATCAATAGCTCCTACTGATTGGACCTCCGAACAGATGCGGACACAGTCACCACAGAGAACACATTTATTCGGGTCCCTTATAATGGACGGAGAGGAACAGTCTACGGGAATGCCTTTGTTCTGATTCTTGAACCTGATTTTGGTAATGCCGAGACGGCGTGCAAGGGTTTGGAGCTGGCATGTGGTACTCTTCTGGCATATGGGACAGTTTTGACTGTGGTTTGCAAGGAGCAGTTCCACAATAATGCGTCTCATCTTCCTCGTTTCTTCCGTGTTCGTATAAACTTCCATCCCAGGGGACGGTGGAGTTGAGCAAGCGGGTACAAGCCCCATTCCTTCCACCTGAACCATGCAGAGCCTGCATGCTCCATAAACACTCAATTCAGAATGATAGCAGAAGGTGGGCAGATCTATTTTAGCCTTTCTGATCAGTTCAAGGAGGTTTGCCTCGTTCTCGATGGTCACTTCTTTTCTGTCAATAATTACAACACGGTTGTCATCCATGCTTATCTCCTTTAATTGCCTTAGTTTTGCAGCTTTCCAGACAGACCCCGCATTTCCCGCAGAGCATCGGGTCAATCGTGTGGGGCTTCCCTTTCTCTCCGGAAATAGCCCCGATGGGACATTTCTTTATGCAAAGCATGCATCCTTTGCAAAGATCCGGGTCAATCTGAAATTTTACCAGATTTTTGCATTTCCCGGCAGGACAGTATTTATGGGTCACATGGGCTATGTATTCGTCCCGGAAATGGTGTAGTGTCGAAAGAACCGGATTAGGAGCTGTTTTTCCAAGACCACAAAGTGAACCTTTCTGCACTGCAAGAGCAAGCTCCTCAAGAAGTTCGAGGGTTTCTTCGTTTGCTGTTCCTCCTATTATATCGTCAAGGAGAGTAAGCATCTGTTTCGTACCTTCCCGGCAGAGCACGCATTTGCCGCAAGACTCGCTCTGTGTAAACTGCATGAAAAAACGTGCAACGCTCACCATACAGGTGCTCTTATTCATAACTACGAGCCCACCGGAGCCTACCATGGCACCTATCTTCCTCAGTGAATCGAAATCTATGGGAAGATCAAGATGGTCCTTCGTAAGGCAGCCCCCCGATGGTCCGCCGATCTGCGCTGCCTTGAAGCCGTCGCTCATAGGTTTCCCCTTATCTGAGGTGATTCCTCCGGCAACGTGATAAACAATCTCCCTGAGAGTTGATCCAAGCGGCATTTCAATGAGGCCTGTGTTTAATACATGACCTGTAATGGCAAAAGTCTTTGTTCCAGGTGACTCTTTTGTTCCCATTTTTTTGAACTCTTCAACACCGGTGGAAACAATGAGCGGCACTGTTGAGAGGGTTTCAACATTGTTAATGATGGTTGGTTTACCCCAAAGCCCGTTCTGCGAGGGAAAGGGAGGCTTGGGAGAGGGCATCCCTCTTTTCCCTTCAATGGAGGCCATGAGGGCTGTTTCCTCTCCACAAACAAAAGCTCCTGCACCCTCCATGACCTGAAGATTGAAGGAAAAGCCTGATCCGAGAAGGCCCTTTCCGAGAACGCCAAGGGAATAAGCATCATCTATAGCTTTTCTTACCCTCTTTACCGCAAGAGGATATTCTGCCCGGACATATACAAATCCTTCATCAGCGCCTATGGCTCTGGCTGCTATGATCATGCCCTCTATTACACTGTGGGGGTTTCCCTCCATAATACCCATATCCATGAATGCTCCGGGGTCACCTTCATCTCCATTGCATATAACATATTTCTTTGGATTCTCTTCGATGCGGGCTATTTGCCATTTTTTTCCTGTAAGAAACCCGCCGCCGCCACGTCCACGGAGTCCTGCCGCAGTCATCATATTGCAGATGTCTTCAGGTTCCATCTCAATGCACGCCCTGGCCGCTGATAGATATCCTCCCCGGGCCACATATTCCTTGATGTTTTCAGGATCGATAAGGCCGCAGTTTTTGAGGACAAACCGACGTTGTCTTTTGTAGAACGGTATTTCTTCACTCGTTTTGCAGACTTTTTTTGTGCCGGGTTCCAGGTAAAGCAGTCTGTGGATAAGTTCACCTTTTTTCAGTGTCTTCTCAACGATTTCTTCTGCATCCTTCGGTTTCACCTTTGTGTAGAAGATGCCCTCAGGCAGAATTGTTACAAGGGGGCCTATCTGACAGAAACCCTGGCACCCGCTCCTGGACACATAAACACCCTTTTCTTCCTGTTTCAGTTCCACAATGACATTGAGGTCAGCCGCCTGAATATGGTCAACCAACTCCTGATAGACCTTCAGTGCGCCGTTTACCAGACATCCTGTCCCGGCACATACGACAACCCTTTGAGTGACAGCGGACTGCCATGAATAAAATTCATCTTTTATTTTGTTAAGCTCCATAATTGTCAGGTTCATTTCCTGTCTCCCTCCTGATAATGTCGTCTACCAGTGCCAATGCTCTTTCAGGGGTGAGCTGCCCGTACACATCATCATTGATGACCATGGCAGGCGCGAGACCGCAAGCGCCAAGACAGTTGACGGTTTCCACTGTAATCAGCATGTCAGATGACGTGTCCTGTCCATCCCTAAGATTGAGACGCTTGGATAAAATGTCGTAAAGATCCATTGACTGCTTTACATGACACGCAGTTCCGTCGCAAACCCTTACGATGTATTTGCCCTTTGGTTTTAACGTAAAAAGGGAATAAAAAGTAGCAACCCCGAATACCCTTGCCGGTGAAATACCCAGGGATGTTGCGACAAAAGTCAGAATTTCCTCAGGTAAATACCGGTATTCCGTCTGTATTGACTGGAGTATAGGTATCAAGCGCGCGGCGTTTCTTCCATTTTGTTCGACAATTTCACAGACCCTCTCGAACTTCCGTAATATCTCCATCTATTCACCTCATTTTATTAAACTTTCCCTCTTAATGCCGGGCTTACACATATATCATTCGGCCACCTTTGCTTTCAGCGCCATAGCAAGCTTTTTTGACAGCACCCCCAGTGTAGACGCAAGATTCTCATGCTGGACAATCACGTCCGGGGGTACAACAATCTTGACATGCGAGAAGTTCCATATTGCATGAATACCTGCCTTGACCATAACGTCTGCAATCTCTTGGGCCACGGACGCGGGAACAGTAAGAATGCCGATTTTGATGCTCATACGATTTATCATGTCCGCAAGTTTCGATATGTTAAGTACCTTTTTCCCCCCGATCTCCTTGCCGATCTTCTGTTCATTTGTATCGAAACCGGCTACAATGTTAAGACCATACTCGTTAAAACCCTCATAGCCAAGGAGGGCAGCGCCTAAGTTGCCAACCCCAACCAGATATGCGTCAGTTGAATTATTCCACCCCAGGAAACTTTCAATTATACCGATAAGTTCTTCCACGTCATAACCGGTTTTCGGTTTACCTACAGCATTGGCTACCTGAAGGTCTTTCCTCACCTGGATGGGCTGAACACGCAAATCATTACCAATCTGGGTACAGGAGATGTATTTGAGCTTTTTCTCTTCATGCATTCTCTTGAGGTATTGATAATACATGGGGAGTCGTCTTAATGTTGGTTCGGGGATTGCTTTTATTGGCTCTACCATCTTTGCTCCCGTATCTGCCATGTAATTTCCTCCCTTTTCTTTATTTAATAAGTCATTATAGATAATCACTTATCGATATAACTATATCGATAAATATGTATCGTGTCAAGTACTTTTTTAATTAATTTTTTCAACAATACATTACTCATTGCTTTGATGGTAGAAGATAACTGAAGATATGATAATAGCGACTCCTGATGACTATCAAAGAACACCGGGAGCTTGTCGGACTGACCAGCTATAGTATATATTGAATATTATTCTGATTCATCGTGTATTATTAGTTATTGCAACAATAAATATGACAAGTTTTTTCAACTGGGATTTGGCATTTTGTTCCATTATGTGATAAAATATTTTTAAAATTAAATAAGGAGGTATGAGAATGTTTAAGGGACGTGTTTTTTACTGCTTTTTTACTGCATTACTTATTTTGTCTTTTGGAATCTTCGCAGGATGTGCTAAACCACCTACAGAAGAAATGGCAAAAGCTGATAAGGCTTTCGCGGACGCGAAACAGAAGGAAGCGCCTGTCTACGTGCCGGATCTTTTTGCAAAATCAGAGGAAATGTTAAAGAAAGCAAAAGGGTTAGTAGATGAAAAGAAATATAAAGAGGCAAAACAGGCTGTTATGGAAGCTGAAGCGAGTGTACAGCAGGCAGTTGCAGGGATTGATGCTGCAAAGGCAAAAATGAAGGCAGATGCTGAAAAACTTGTTCAGGATATTCAAAAAACAATTGATGATCTGAAAGCCACAGTTTCAACTGCCGCGAAAAAGAAACCCCTTGCAAAAGCAATGGAAGAAACCCAGGGAGTGATTGCGAAATGGGAAACAGACCTGACAGCTATCAAAGAGAAACTTCAGAGCCCGAAGATAAAAGAAGCAGGCGATGAACTGAAGGCATTGAATGATCAGGTTAACGCGAAAAAGGATGAGGTAACAAATATGATATCTCCTCCGGCCGCAGCATCTGCTGCACCGGCAGCCGCACCGGCACCGGCTGCTCCGTCAGCAAAAGCACCGGCTCCGGCGCCGAAGAAATAGTATTATTATAAAAAGGCGGGTCATCAAAAACCCGCCTTTTTATAATAATAAAAATAAGTGTTGCATTCATTTATGTTTAATGAGATAATAGCAGTGGAGTTTCGGAAGTATTTGTTAGATGTAACCGCAGAATTTATTTTTTGTTGTCCCTTCGTAACACAGTTCCGTATTCTTCCACATTCTAAAAAGGAGGTATGTCAATATGGCAAAAGGAACTGTGAAGTGGTTCAATGAGTCCAAAGGTTTTGGTTTTATTACAAAAGATGATGGCGCAGATGTATTTGTTCACTATTCATCCATTCAGGACAGTGGTTTTAAATCACTGGCTGAAGGCGAATCAGTAACTTTTGATGTAGTGAGTGGTCCCAAGGGTCCTGCTGCATCAAATGTAACAAAAGGCTAAGCCCACCAAGCGGGTCCTGTTAAAGGGACCCGCTTTTTTTATATCTTCCGGCATTAATTAAATTCATTCCCATAAAAATCACTCACCATTATCAGTTTGTATGAACTCGCCGAAACTTATTATTTTTTCGGAAAAATCGTATCTTCCGGTGGTTATCAAAGGATTATCATAGCCTTTGTGTATGATGCATATGTTTGCAAGCTTCCATAGCATTTGACATATTCAACCGGGAAGTGGTAGACAAAAGGAAAGGATACAGATTAAGGAAAAGTTGATGAAAGGGGTTGTAAGATGCCGCGAATAAAATTAAATGAACAAGGGGAGTATGTATTTCATTATACAAAATTGCTTGAGCCGAGGGATATCAATTACGGCGGACACCTGGGGAATGACGCCCTTGTTACCATCGTGGGCTCGGCGCGGGTCAACATGTTTCGGGCAATGGGTCTTAGCGAAATGGACCTTGGCGACGGGAAAACAGGTATAATCATGTCGGATCTGGCAGTTAACTACAAATCTGAAGCTTTCATGTTTGATGAGCTTGTAATTGATACGCATGTGGGAGAAATAAGTCGAAGCAGTTTCCGGCTTTTTCATCGCATAAACAAGGGGCGGATCGTTGTTGCCCTTGTGGAAACAGGTATTACCACATTCAACTATGCATTAAGAAAAGTCGTCCCCGTGCCGCAGGCGTTTCTAAATCTATTGGCAGAACGGGGAATTGGAAAATAAAGAGACTTGATATTGAAAGGGGAACAAAATAAATACATTTTAATATAAGATGCCATTATTACCATGGCAGTCATTCCCGGAACAAAGAAGCATATTGGTTCAATTAAAGATATTTCAAAGCATAAAAGTCTTGAGGAACAACCGCATCATGCCCGGAGGATGGAATCCATGGGAATTCTCGCAGGGGGCATAGCGCATGATTTCAATAATAATCTTAAGGTAATTATAGGCTGCTCAGAGCTTGTAAAGATGAAGATCAGCGAGGAAAACCCCTTATATCCATAGTATAGCTTAGATAAGCGAGGCAGGAAAATCTTCAGCTCAACTTACACAGAGTCTCCTTGCATTCAGCAGAAAACAGCTCATTCACCTGACGCGTGCAAATCTTAGTGAAATTATTACAAACACGAAAAAATTCTCCAGGCACAAAGATCGGATTAAAATCGCAATCCTCGATGTTATTATGCCTCAGAAAGATGGGAAGAAGGTCTATGACAAAATAAGGAAAATAAAACCTGACATCAAGGTGCTTTTTATGAGTGGCTATACAGCGGATATTATCCATAAAAATGATATTGTAGATGATAACCTGAACTTCCTTGCCAAGCCGGTAACCCCGGACAAGCTACTGAACAAAATCCATGAAATAACAGGAAAAATATAACAATACACAGATATCGTACAAATATATTTTTGCTGCTTTTGTGCGGACAATGTTTACCATTGAAAACCATATGTTGTATTGTGTACAATAGAAACCATGGATGAACTGCTTGACTTTGCCATACATTGCGCTTTTGAATCCGGAAAAATTCAGAGAAAATATCTGGAAAAAAGCATCAATATTCGCCACAAAGGTGAGACAGACCTTGTTACAGATGTGGACATGGCCTGTCAGGAAAAGATTATAGGGCTTATCGGAAAGGCATTCCCCGATGATGATATTATAAGCGAAGAAAAAAAGAACGATTTCCAGGGCGAAAAGAACAGGTGGATTATTGATCCCCTTGACGGCACAACAAATTACGCCCATGGATATCCCTTTTTTTGCACTTCAATTGCTTACGAAGAAGCCGGACAGATTACGTACGGGGTAGTGTACAATCCTATATTCGACGAATTGTTTTTCGGGAAAAAAGGTTTTGGCGCCTATCTGAACGGTAAAAAAATAGAAGTATCATCAGTCCGGGATTTGAAGCAGGCTTTGCTGAGTACAGGCTTTCCTTATAACATTGCCACGATTGAAAGAAACAATGTTGATCATTTTCTGAATTTTCTTTTTAAAGCCCAGGCAGTGAGGAGAGACGGATCGGCTGCCCTTAATCTCTGCTATGTGGCCTGCGGCAGATTTGATGCTTTCTGGGAGTTGAGCCTTCATTCCTGGGATATGGCTGCCGGTGTTCTGATGGTGGGTGAAGCAGGCGGTACAGTGACAGATATTCATGGCAATGATTTCAACGTGTATCAGGACACAATAGTGGCATCGAATGGTGTTATTCACGAAGCCATGATCGAAGCGCTTGAAAAGAAATAAGGATGTTTCCCTGTAATTTTCAAGAAAAATGTAAAGCAGGCATTTAATCGTCTTTGATTTAAAATAAGTGCAACGTGCTGCAGGGGAGGGGTTATGAAAGAATATACCATTGAAGACCTTAAACACATCGTTAGGCCGGAGCTTGGTGAAGAAGTCCCTCTGATTCTTTTCCGGGTTTTACGGATTATCGGCATGAGGAGCATTCTCGGTGAAAGTTCCGGTTCAACGCTCTACATGATGGGAAAGTATGTGGGAAGCATAATCGGGGCAAGGGATATTGCTGAATTCAAGAATAAGATTAAAGAATTAAAGATAGGCATACCTGAAGTAGAAGTTGTTGATGAGGATCATATAGTTGTGAAGCTTTACGAGTGTATTACCTGCGCCGGTTTCGGCAATACGGGCGAGATGTTCTGCGATATGGAGAGCGGCATCGTAGCAGGGCTTATGGAAAAAGTCTACAGCAAAAAGGCTAAATCGACTCAGACAAAAAGCTGGTCAATGGGATATAATTACTGTGAATTTGAAGTGTTTATCTATTAACGTTTCATGCCCCTTCGGGGTGATTTGCCGCCGAGCTACTTCATGAGTGAAGTATAAGATAGTTAAGCTAACCGAAGGCAGGCGTTTTGAATGATTAAAGTGTGATAAGCCTATGACGGATGACCGGGAAAAACTCAAGAAAAGACTGATGGAACTCGAAATGGAGATCGAAGAGGTGAAGAATCTCTCACAGACCAGGAATATGCTTCTTGAGGCAAACATCGCGGAGCTTAACGATGTTTATAAGGCTCTTAATGAAAAACTGAAGGAAATCAGAGGCAGGGATGAAAGGATCAAAGCCTTTGAAGATGAGTTCAGAAGGGCGAACAAGCTCTCAACGCTTGGAGAACTTGCCGGTTCAATAGCTCATGAGATAAAAAACCCGCTTATTTCGATACAAGGGTTTGCAAAGAGAATAGAGAAAGTTGATAATGGAGAGAAAATAAGGGAATATGCAGGTTTGATTGACAGAGAATCCGGCAGATTGTCGAATGTGCTGGCCAAACTCCTCGAATTTTCGAGAATGGACGAGCCGAAAAAAGAGCTTGTAGATATAAACGGGATTGTTGATGATACGGTGTTGTTTTTGGAGCATCACCTGACAAGGTTTAAAAACGTCGCGCTCTTTGTTGAAAAAGATGAAACCCTGCCCCAGGTTGAGATAGACAGGATACATGTCCAGCAGTCCCTTGTGAATATCGTAATGAACGCGGCCCAGGCCATGCCGGACGGCGGGGATGTACGCATAAAGACAGGGAGCTCCGGCAATTATATTTATGTTTCTGTTGCCGATCAGGGGGAAGGTATCAGTCCTGAGAATCTGGATAATATTTTTGAGCCCTTTTTTACTACGAAGAAAAAAGGCGAGGGGACAGGACTCGGACTGTCCCTTTCAAAGAGGCTTGTTGAAGCAAGCAACGGCAAAATAGAAGTGGAAAGCGCGGCAGGGCAGGGCAGTATCTTTAAAATATTGCTGCCGATAAAACAGATAAGAATATAAGACCTGTCGCCGGTAGTCTCATATCGTCGGGTCCAAAAAAAATCGGGAAACTTTATTCCTTATTTTCTGTAATGGAGGCACCACCCCCGTCCTTGTCAGGGGTAAAGTCGTGCTGTTTCCCCCAAAGACTTGCATAAACTCCCTTCTGTATGAGCAGTTCGTCGTGACTGCCGCATTCTATTAAGTGTCCTTCATCCAGAATGAAAATAATATCGCAGTAAACGACGGGGTCCAGACGATGTGTTACCATTATGACTGTACGGTCCACGGCGAGTTGCCTCAATGTGGCATTAATTTCAGCTTCTGTTGAGGGATCAAGGGCGGAAGTCGCTTCATCAAGCAAAAGTACCCTGGGGTTCCGGAGTATGGCACGGGCAATGCCCAGTCGCTGCCGCTGACCGCCTGAAAGTTTCCCTCCCCGTTCCCCCACCATTGTGTCATACCCATTGGGCAGGCTGTTAACGAAGTCACTAACCCCTGACAGCTCGGCGGCTTTTTCGATGTCCTCATCTGCGGCATCGGGCATACTCATACGGATATTCTCATGGATAGTAGTATTAAACAAAACAATATCCTGCTGCACAACGCCTATTTGATCCCGTAAAGAATGCTGGGTAACATGACGAAGGTCGTGGCCGTCGAAGCTGACTGTTCCCTTGTTTGGATCATAAAACCGCATGATAAGATTCAGTATTGTGCTCTTGCCGGAACCGCTCAAACCGACAAAGGCTACAAAAGCTCCTCGCGGAATAGTAAAGGAGATATTGTCAAGATCTGCCCTTTTGCCTGTGTAACTGAAAGTGACATCGCGGAATGTGATTTCTTTTGACAGCGGAGGAAGCTGGACTGCCTGCGGCGTGTCCGCAATGAGAGGCTGTTCGCCCAATAGTTCGTCAATACGCTGCATGCCTGCAACCCCTTCAATGAGAGGTGCCAGAGAATAAGTCAGGCTGTTTATGTTGCCGCTGAATTGAGTGAAGAGCGCGTAGAAAGCAACGAGCGTCCCAACCGTCATCCGGTTGTTAAAAGACATGTACGCGCCTATCCCTATTATGACGAATCCCATAATTGTGGCCCCGAAATTAGGTATATGCTCCATCAGGTATGTTACTGTGTTGGCGTGGGTTGAAACACCAAGGAGTTTTTCCAGTTGTGTCTTAAAAATACCGATAACTATATTTTGTAAGCTGAATCCTTTTACTACCGATTGAGCGCCGATGTTTTCCTGTACGATAGTGGATATTCTGGCCTGCTCTTCCTTGGTCCGGTAGTTCAATCTGTTTGCCCTCGGTTCGATGGTACGGGCAATAGAAAAACAGACAATTGTGCCCACGACGGCAATGAGCGCGAGCCGCCACTCAAGGGAGAACATAATACAAGCCGATATTGTCATGGCGAATGTGGAGCTTAACAAAGTCGGTATTGACCAGAGCAGCGCATATTCCACTGCCGTAAGGTCCGTTGTAAAACGTGCCATTATATCGCCGGTATCAGAACGGGAGAAATAGCTCATGGAAAGTCTCTGAAGGTGAGCAAACATCTTAAAACGTATATCGTTCAGTATCCGGACGCCTAAACGGGCATATATTACATTCTGCAATAATGCTGAAGCCGATGCTATAAGTCCCCCTGCGGTAAGGCATATCAGAATGATAATGAGTAATTGTTTATTGTGAGGCACGATTGCCTTATCAATGGCTATCTTCAGGATCAGAGGGACTGCTGAGTCAAAGGTGAGATCGAATGCCATGCATGTAAGCAATATTAAGGTCATTAACTTGTAAGGTTTTAAATATGGGAACAGTGTTTTAAAAAGTCCGAATATGCCTTTATTGCTATGCCTTGGCAATTGCTCAAATTCAGTCATAAGTTTTACCTGTCTTGCTAATTGGTATCGTCATAAGTTTTCACCAAGTTGTTTTGTTTCTTGAGCATCTTTTAGCTCTGTTCTCTTGGTCGGTCAGCGGCATGTCGGGGATTTTGATCTGCGGCGGTCTGCTTCGCTTTGCGATCCTCCATCGTACGTTCAGTACGATTACGGCCTGCAAAGCTTACAGTCCATCCACATCTGCAAAATCCCCGACATGCCGCTGACCACTCAACCCGGATTCACATATCCGCTTATGTGAATCCGGAATAAAGAAGGGGGTGATTTTTTCCATTTTCATTTCTTTTCTCTCCCTCCCCGGTATTCTCTTTGTAAAAGCTCATCTATACTCATTCTATGCGACATTTTTTCATGTAACTTTTGACAAAACCTGATACCCTGTCTGCTTGGCGGGGTGATTCATTTCATCCTTGATTCAGAATTGGAATTAATCATAATATTTGTCAAAATAGAAAAAGCAGTATTATCAGTTGAATTTCTTATGAAGCATATAATCAATTATGAAAAAAGGCAATAATTTGTTGATTATTCCAATTAGCGTTCATCATGCCACCATCGTTGGCGGCGTCCATTTGCATCCTCGACATACTGATTGTACGCCTCCGGTGCCTCGTCCTTGCCGCCTCGGTACCATTTCGAATGCAAATTGGAATTCTCATAAGATTCCTTGACAGGACACAACTAAATAATTAGAATTAGGAGCCGCACTAATTGCCGCACTTATTAAAGATATATCAGATTTGAGGGACGGGTAAAATGATCAGAAATAGCAGGCAGCTATCTTCCATGGACGACGCTGTAAACCAGTATAAAAAGCACAGGGCAGCAACATTTGCTGAGATATGGGAGTCAATCCATACGGGAGAAAAATCACTCCATGCTAAGGTGAGGTTAGAGCCGGAAGACATTCTCATCAGTTTTAGCGCGAAAGAGTATAAAGAGGAGCCGGATCGCTATTCTGTCCAGGTTGACAATACTAAACATATAATTCTGGACCCTGAATATCTTCAGTATATAAACCATAGTTGCCGACCCAATGTTTTTTTTGATATGCAGGCTATGTTAATTACATGTATAAAACCCATTGCCGTTGATGATGAACTGACCTTTTTTTATCCTTCCACGGAATGGTCAATGTCTCAGCAATTCCACTGTAAATGCGGATCGTCGGATTGTATCGGTTATGTTCAGGGAGCTTCATATCTGCCGTCCCATATCTTGGGACGATATCGTTTGTCGGATTTTGTTGACTTTATGAGTCAAAAAAACAATTGCGAAGAGCAAGCCCTCAAATCTACCTCAAAAGGCAGATAGATACGGGAAATATGTGAATATGGGCAGCAGAGTCTTTGTATATGTGTTCATTCCCTATTGTCTGAACAATGGTCAATTGGAAAGCCCGGACTACGATACGCCTGCCACATGGGCTGAACTCGCCAATGCCTTTGATGAACTTTCCATAACGTGGAAATGGCAGCCTGTAACATTCGAAAACCTCGATGGAATTATTGAAAAGATGACATTGTCTCAGCATAAGGAGGGCAGCATTGTCCTTAACTTCTGCGATGGCGATGAAATAAACGGATTTCCCGGTATATCTGTAGTGCGGAAATTAGAAGCAAAGGGAATTGTCTTTAGCGGCGCGAATTCAAACTACTACCATAAGACAACATCTAAAATTTTAATGAAGGAGAATTTTGAAAGGGAACATGTGAGCACTGCCCCTTATAGAGCTATTACCGACCTGAAAAAGGACATCAGAGGTTTATGCGCCGACATGGGAACACCCCTTATTGTCAAGCCGGCTATTTCTGCGGCAAGCTGGGGTATAACCCTGAAATCCATTGTGTATACAGATGAAGAAATCCTCATACAAGTGGAGGAGCTTTTAAAAGGATGCCATGGAACCGTCTTCACGGAAGGCGAAATATTTGCTGAAAAATTTATCAAAGGGCCTGAATTCACCGTTTTTATTGTCGGGTCATCCAACCGGCCCGAAGGTCTGAATATTTATCATCCTGTGGAGAGGGCATTTCACGAAGGACTTCCTCCAATGGAGCGTCTCCTGTCCTATGAGAGATACTGGGGGCTTTATGAGGAAGAAGCGCCACTGCCCTTAGGCCAGGCTCTCTATACATACAGACTTGTAGAAGATGAAGACCTGAAAGAGCGAATATGCGATCTGGCGTTACGGGCGTACATGTCAGTCGATGGATGCGGATATGGAAGGGTTGATATCAGGCTTGACAATGAATCAGGAGAACTCTTTGTGCTGGAAGTGAATTCCAACTGCGGTATATCTTCCGACGACCAGACTTCTGTCGGACAGATACTGAGACTCTCAGGCGCCTCCTATACGCATTTACTCTCAGAAATATTGAATGATGCTGTTATCAGGCATGAAGGGGAGGGCAAGAGCAAATTATGAAGGTCTGTGTGCTGCAACCTGATTACAGGCAATCGAAGACAGACTATAAAAACTATGATCCTCCCCGTGATCTGTCGCCTTTGCTTCCCCATGATACTGTTGACCATGTCTTCCTGAATAAAATGATAACATATCGTCAACTGAAAGAGCTGAAAGGCAGAGGTTATGACATCTTCGTGAATCTCTGCGAAGGATATCTTGAGTGGGATATTCCTTCCGTTGATGTTGTGCTGTCCTTAGAGCAGCTTAACCTGCCCTTTACCGGACCGACATCAGGGCTGTATACGCTCCACTCGAAATCGCTGATGAAATACGTTGCCTTCACGCAGGGGGTGCGCGTACCGAAATTTTTTACGGCGAAAAAAATAAGCGATATAGATCATGCGCTTGAAGAGCTTGCCTTTCCTCTTTTTGTTAAACCGGAAGGATCGGGAGACAGCCTTGGTATTGATCATCTTTCCCTGGTAAACTCACGGGAATTATTGCAAATGAAAGTATCCGGGATTATTGAGGATTACGGTGAAGCGCTTATTGAAGAATATATTCAGGGAAGAGAATTTACCGTGCTCATAGTCGGCAATCCTCATAATCGGAGAGAACCGATTATATACAAGCCCCTGGAGTTCGTTTTTTCAGGAGAAGAAAATTACAAATCCTATGATCTGAAAGTCACAAAGCATTGTCCTGATTATAATGTGCCTTGTTCTGACCCTGTTCTTGACGGCAAACTGAGAGATGACGCGAAAAAAATATTTTTGAGTTACAGCGGCTTGGGATATGCCCGTATTGATTTCAGGATTACCGATGATGGCGAACCCTGTTTTCTTGAAATCAACTTTACCTGTTCAGTCTTTTATCCGGAAGGTCATGAAGGTTCCGCGGATTATATTTTACGTCACGATGGAGCAGGTCAATCAGGCTTTCTCAAAAGTATTATAGCTGAAGGCATTGCCCGTCATCAGCGTTCACAGAAAAAGTATGAAATGCGTTCAAATAAATCTATCGGTTACGGTATATACGCTGTTGTGGATATCAACGAAGGTGAAGTAATATTTGCCGGAGAGGGCCGCGCGCAGAGGATGGCAACACGTTCTTATATTGAATCACACTGGACAGAGAAGGAGCAGCAGGTTTTTCGACAATATGCCTATCCTGTTAGCGATGAAGTGTCTCTCCTCTGGGATGACAATCCGGCAGAATGGGCGCCGCAAAACCATTCATGCAATCCCAATACAACCTTTACTGGGCTCGATCTTATAGCCCTTCGCCATATCAAATCAGGAGAAGAGTTAACCGTAGATTACGCGACCTTCTGCAATGAAGATATGGAACCCTTCGACTGCCGCTGCGGGGCGAAAAATTGCAGAGGCCGGATAGAGGGGATACAAAATATTTCGATAACATTTCGAGAGCAGAAAAAGAGAAAAAGATAAACAGGAATAGCACTACACGCCCCTTCGGGGCGATTTGTTAATGAATAACTTTAAAAAAAGAGGTAAGTTACTCAGAAATTGATTGGTTTATCTTCTGTTTTTTTTGCCGGGTCTCCCTGACCGGAAGACCCGATTCTGTCAAATTCTGAACTTATAACGCTGCGTCTATGGCTGCCACGGATCAAACTTCTGATCAAGCATGGGCCCCAGGATCTTCTGGTACTTTCCGCTCGCTTTTAGCTTCTTGATGAGTTCGGATAATATCCTGTCTACCTCTTTTCCTTTCTCGCCCAGGGGCAGCACCGCATTCGAGTCAAATTTCCCGTATTCCCATCTCTTGAGATTTTTCAGGGCGAGCTTCTTTATTGCCTTGTCGGTTGCGCCCATTGAGAAAATCCAGGCATCTATTCTGCCCATATCCAACTTCTGGAGGCTCGATTCGATACTGGGCGAGCCGGTTATATTATGAATTTCGGCATCGAGGACGCCCTTATTCCCCTGGTCTGTCTCTACTTTGTACTTGGATAGATTATTGGGATTGATGTCTTTGTTGTTATTGTTTGTGACTATAATGAATAAGACCTTGTATATCGGTTCCGAGGAGAATTGAAACTGGAGCTTACCGGGATTTTTCGGTTTTATTAAAGGCATATGAAAATCTGCTCTTCCTTTCTCTACGTTATCTATCGATCGCGCAAAAGGAAACACATCCCAGGTGATCTTCCCGTCCTTGTATTCCTCGGCCATTGCCTTGAGAAGGTCTACCAGAACGCCCTTATCCTTTGACTCTACCATTGGAGGCAGCAAGGGGAGACTTACCTTCAAATCTCTTGCCTGTGCCTGTCCCGGCATAAGGCAAAAACATGCGATAGCCAAAATAAAATACCTGCTTAGTTTCTTCATTCTATAATCCTCCTTTTTCAGATTATGTTGTCTTTACCATTCCTTCCAGTTCATGCCTGTTTTCTGTTCCCAGTCTGTCTCGAATTTTTCAATGAAGAATCCCTGTAATTTTTCAAAAAGTCTTTTCCAGCCGGGTTCGAATTTGTAATTGAGCACATCCTCTATGAACGGTACAACTTCACCCAGTGTTTGTTTGGGGAGATAGGCCCGGGCACCCATTTCGTGGGAACACTTAAGGGCTTCGGCGCTTATTGCATTTGCCGTGAGCATTACAGCTTTCATATTCCTTTTTATGGCAACTTCAAGAAGGTCAAAACCGCGCACCCCCATGATATCCAGTATTACAACATCGTAGTGGTTGGATTCAAGTTTGTTTATTGCTTTTTCATAAGTATCGGCTTCGTCAACGGAACAATTCGGGCAGGCTTCCATTATTTCGACACTTAAAACATCGAGAACATCAGGCTCATCATCAACTACCAAAATCTTTTTTCCGTTTAAAATAGACTCCTTCATAGAATTTCCTTTTTTATGTTTTTAAATAGCACTGCACGCCCCTTCCGGGCGATTTGTTACTGAGTAACTTTAAAAAAGAGGCAAGTTACTCAGCAGAAGTTAATACTGAAAAGAAGTCGGTATTTTCCTGTCTTTTTCCTGCTTCGTCCAGTATGCAATACGTTCCTTTACAAAACCCAACCATTGATCTATTTCAGCAGCTTTAAAACCCTTGGAAGTGAGATCCTTCTTATAGTCATCAATAACAGGCTGAGCGGCTGCTATCCATTTGGAATTTTCTATTTCATTGAGAGGTATGATTTTGCCGCCCTGTTTGAGAAAGAAGTCTTTGCCTTCGATGTCTATGTTGTTCCACTCGACAGTCCAGCGTTCCGTAAAGTCTTTGGAAAACTCGGTAATGGTTTTCTGTACGGCTGGAGGAAGACTTTTCCATTTATCCTTATTCATGACAACATAGAAGCAATACGCGCTTCCTACTCTCCAGGAGGCAGTGCTGTATTTAATAACTTCGCCGGTTTTAAAGCCTTTCAATGTTTCCAGGGGAAGCAAAGCGCCTTCAATAACACCCTTTTTGAGGGAATCATACATTTCCGGTGTAGAAACAGGAATGGGAGTGCCGCCAAAGGCTTTTACGATATCACCGAGTCTTCCGGTGCCCCTCAGTTTTAATCCTTTTACGTCTTCCGGTACATTCACAGGTTTTTTAACAGTCTGGACTACGTTTATCGGGGATGTGCTGAGCATGATTACCTGATACTTATCAAATTCTTTCGGTTTATATTTGTTGAAAAAATCATTGGCCACATGACCGGCAATCCAGGCGCTGGGAAAGCCAAGGGGCAGCTCCATGATTTCCATAACCGGAAAACGTCCCCTTGTATAAGATAAATTTGAAAGTCCCATGTCGGCAATACCGGTGAGTACTCCGGCAGCCATTTTATCAGCCCCGAGCAGGGTGCTTCCTGTGTACTGTGTTAATTCCACCTTGCCGGCAAGTTTTTTATTAAGCTCGTCGCAGTACTTCCCGAGCATTACCGAATTCATATGCATAGGGGGAAAGTAATTAGCCAGTTTAAGCTTAATTACATCGGCTGAAGCATATGTTGAAAATAAAAACAAAACCATAAAAAAAAGTAATACGCTCTTCCTTTTCATTGTGCTGCCTCCTTTAGTTTATTATGTCCGATGAACTGTGACATATTACCGCCTGATCTCAATTCCCTGTTCCTTTACTTATAAAAAAGTGACGGCAGCCAGAGGGCAAGCTGAGGAAAAACAAAAAGCAATCCCCAGACAGCTACAAGAGATATTAAAAATGGCGCCACACCTTTATATATCCGCCCCATGGGTTCCTTGGTTATATTTTTTACAACGAAAACACAGACAGCTACAGGGGGAATAACCACACCGATCATGACAACAACACCGATTACTATGCCGAACCATATAGGATCGAAACCGAGCTTTAACACAGCCGGGTAAAAGATGGGAGTGGCAAGTATCATGAAGGCAAGATCGTCAATAAAAGAACCGCCTATCAAGTAAATAAGACAGATAAAAAATAATATGACATAGCGGTTCAAAGGCAGCGACACAAGCCAGTCTGCCGTGTTCTGGGGAATATTTGTAACAGCGATAAAATGGCCGAGTATGACGGAGCCGGTTATAAGCATGAGAATCATCCCGGCTGTACGAAGAGCGTCTGTGACGGATTTAAGGTATCCTTTAAAATTCATGTTTCTTTGAACTATGGCAAGCACTAAAACAGCAAAGGTGCCCATGGCGCCTGCCTCGGTGGGTGTGAAAAAACCTGCCATAATCCCTCCGACGACAATTACGAAAATAATCAGTATCCATGCAACCTCAGGCAGGACGCGTAAACGCGCCTTCCATGTTGACTTCTCCGATTTGGGTGCTATCTTTGGATTAATCTTTGCCCATGCGTAAATAATCCCGAGAAAGAAAAATGCTATAATGAGTCCGGGTATTATCCCGGCCATGAAAAGTTTTCCTATGGATTGTTCGGTAATAACACCGAAGAGAATAAGCACTACGCTGGGGGGTATAATGCAGCCCAGTGTTCCCACTGTGGCAACAATGCCCGTTGACAATCTTCTGTCATAACCGTAACGGTCCATTTCCGGGACGGCAACGCTGGCAAAAGTGGCTGAGGTGGCGGCAGAGGATCCGCAAATGGCCTTGAAACCGGTAGCTCCTATTACCGTGGCCATGGCAAGACCGCCGGGTATGTGTCCTACAAATTTATTTGCGGCATCGTACAGTCTTACTGCAATACCTGCGTTAAAACCTATTTGCCCCATAAGGATAAAGAGAGGAAAAACCGTATATCCATAACTGGTTATGACATCATAAACATCTCTGCCCACGAGCTGCATGGCAGGATGGAAGCCGTTTAAGTAAGCGAAACCCGCAAATCCTATCAAGGCCATTCCGAAACCCAGTTCTATACCTGTTGAGAAAAGAAGGAGCAGCGCAATCAGCGCTATAATACCTACAGTAATTTCATTCATATTGACCTCTCCAGATTTTCACGATGTCGAAGATAAAGACTAAACATTCAAAAAAACTGCAAACTCCCACACAATAGGCAATGGGGAAAAAAGGTATCTTGAGCGTGGATGAAACTTCGCCTGACGAGTGAAATTCGTTGCCGACCATGAAAAGGTTATATCCTATGATGGCGAAGAGTGTGATGCAGAGGATCCGGGTAAAAGTATTCAATACGGCTTTGTTTCTTTTGGAGAGTCTATCCAGAATTATTTCCATATAAACATGACCGCGGTCTAACGAAACCTGGGGTATGGTAAAACCGATGACAATTGCCAATAATAACGATACCATTTCATAGGTGCCCAGAATCGGACGACCTCCGGCTCGCATGAAAATATCGGAAACGGTTAAAAACATCATGAGAGTAAGGGCTGTCCCGCCAATAATGTTCAGGACTTTGCTTACTTTTTGAAAAATGCTGTCCATGCCTCCTCCTTTTTGTATCATGTTAATTTATTAATCGGAATCATGAATGCTTCTCCCTTAGGCGAGAACCGATAAAGTTGTACGCGGTGGCCGGTACTGAAGGTTCACGCTACTTCTTATACTTGATAATTCCCTCTGACTTTCTATACAGGGCAAAGCAGGATTCTTTTTTTCAACAGAGGGATTATTCCTGATACTCTTTTCCCTATAGCAGGCATTATAAATTATTGTATCCTATCATTATGATCAAAACACCGATATAGTAGGCGCTGCCAATTTACTGTAGTTGAGGTGATGATTTTTGAGTAGTTGAAATACTATAAAGGGATGAGTCCCGCAGGGTTGCGGAGAATCATTCAAAAAACCGGCCCTTCAGGGAATAAGATGGCGTTCCATGGCGTAGCGAATCAGGTCAGCATTGTTATTCATACCCATCTTCTCAAGGATATGAGCACGGTGGCTGCTGACAGTGGTAGGGGCAACACAGAGTTCCTGGGCAATCTTCTTGACCGATTTTCCTGCTACTAACATATGGAAGACCTGGTATTCCCTGGAGGAAAGCAATTCATGAGGCTCACCGCCGCCCTTTCCCATAAAGGTATCTGCAAGTCTTTCACCGAGGAAGGGGCTCACATATCTTCCCCCCTGAGCCGCCCTCCGAATGGCTCGTATCAGCTCGCTGGGGACACTTTCTTTGGTGAGATATCCTGATGCCCCTTCCTTGAGAGCCCGTACCGCGTATTGCTCCTCAGGAAAGATGCTGAGAAGAAGTATGGGGAGAGCGGGCTTCTTCTTTCTTGCAGCCCGCAACACTTCGAGTCCGTCCATGCCGGGTAGTCCGATATCGAGCAAAACCACATCGTAGGTATTCTCAGTAATCTTGCGCAGAGCTTCCCTGCCGTCGCCTGCTTCGCCTGCCACCTCTATGTCGGGGTCAGTAGCGATAACCTTTTTCAAGCCCTCACGAAAGATGATATGATCGTCGACAATAAAAACTTTTATCATGGCGTACCCTCCTCTCGCGTTTCAAAGCCCTTCTCGGAGACATTTCGCTTGTGACGACCAATAGGCATCCATATGGTCATAGTGGTGCCTCTTCCGGGGATACCCCGAAATTGTACTCGTCCGTCCCGGAAACGGACACGTTCCTGGATTCCTATGAGGCCCAGAGACCTGGGATTAGATACCTCCTCTTCCAGGATACCCTTCCCATCATCTTCGACTTTCAGCGAAAGGCCGGGCCCTTTCTTATTGAGAGTCACTGTCACATTTCTGGCCGCTGCGTGGCGAAGGATGTTTGTCGTGGCTTCCTGGACAATGCGAAAGACCACGAGGGCAAGGTCTTTGTTCTTCACGGAGATGTTCTGGTCTATCTCAGCGCTGCATGCAATGCCTGTCCGCTTTTCAAATTCCTGCAAGTACCATTGCAGGGCGGCGGGCAGTCCGAAGTGATCGAGCATAGGGGGGCGGAGGCGGGAGCAGATAGTTCTCACGGTATTGATGAAGTCGTCTATCTGTGCCTCCATAGTTTTTGTCTGCTCCCGCAGTGATGCATAGTCTTCGGGAATGCCATTACCAAGGCATGTAAGGTCTATTTTCAAGGCGGAGAGAGATTGACCGAGTTCATCATGAACCTCTCTGGCGATGCGGGTCCTCTCGTTTTCCCTTGCCTGCTGGAGGTGTTCCGACAGACGGCGGAGTTGTTCTCTCGACTTCTCCAATTCATGCTCAAAGTTTTTCCGCGTCTGGATCTCCGTGAGGAGCTGTTCATGGTGTTTCTTCAAGGCCTCTTCTGCTATTATATGTTCTGTGATATCCTCCAGACTCCCTTCGTAATACACTGTCCGGCCCTGGTCATCTTTTACAACCCGGCTGGTTTTCCTGGTCCAGAACAATCGGCCGTCAAGACGCCGCATCCGGGACTCAAAATCACGCAGGAGTTCTTCCTTTTCCATAAGTGCTTTCCACCGTACACGGTCTTCAGGATCCGCATAGATATCGACAATGTTCAATGCCACCATAGATTCCCGGTCGGGGAAACCGAACATTTCGATCATAGCGGTATTCACGTCGAGGAATTGATTGGCCGGTGTCGAACGGTACAGGGCCACAGGCACTCCATCAAATAAGGTGCGGTAGCGGACTTCGCTTGCCCGAAGCGATTCTTCCGCCTGCTTCCGTTCGGCAACTTCGCGTTGAAGTGCTTCGTTTGCCGCTCTTTGTTTCTCAACCTGCTGCTCCAGTTCCGACACGAGGGCGCCTATGCGGTCGGCCATACTGTTGAAGCTTTCCGCCAGTTGGCCCAACTCATCAGTGCTGGTAACATCTGCGCGAACCGTAAGGTTACCTTTCCTCAGCTCGCGTGCCGCCCGTGTCAGTCTCACCGTTTTTTTGATCATGCCGCCCGAAATAAAAACCGCTATACCTGTGGCCAATCCGGCAAACATGAGTCCAACCAGAATTGAAATGTTCCGCAACCTTCGCACCGGGGCAAGGGTCTTTCTGGTTTCCTGCTCAATGAGGAGTCCCCAGCCGGTGCGTGGAATAGGGGTATATGCGCCCAGTACCTCCTCGCCGCGATAATCATAATAAATGCTTGCCCCCGGCTTACCTGCCAGAGCCTTCCTCGCCCCGAACGTATCGATTCGCAGCTCCAGGAACTGGGATGGCATGATAAAGTAACCCTCCCGGTTCACCAGATACAGATCGCCCATCAACCCAAACCGTGACTCGTATAAAGAGAAGGCAATTACATCTAAGGGAAGGTCGGCCACCACAACACCGATGACGCCCTTTCTGTAAATAGGGACGGCTATCATCGTAATGAGTCCTTCACCGGTTTTTCCCATGACAGTATCAGAAGAAATGGTTTCTTCACCGCGTAACGCTTTCCGGAAGTATTCACGATCTGCGATATTCTGATTTGCCTTGCGGGTCTCTTCAGGCGCTCTTGTGCTTTCGGCAACGGCATACCCGTCGGCTCCGTATATTGTGATGCGTGAATATCGTTTCCAAAGCTCATTGAGACCCATGATTGTCCCATGGATGCTTTGCGGAGCCATTGAGCGCACCGTGTCTGTTGCCGCAACTACACGCATATCCTTGATACATTCCTCGAACATTTCATCGAGTCGGGCAGCCTGAAGTTGAGCGGTGCCCCCCAGATCGTTTTTAATACGATCCTCCAGTGTTTCGCTGATTTGTCTGTAAGAAAAGCCCACAGCGAAGAGCGACGGAAGTATTGCGAAGGCGAGAAATAACCCGAGTATCTTGCCGCGTATAGATCTGAAGAAGCTGAGGTTTGCCCGGACTTCTCCATCTTTAGCCATATCCGCATCGGTATGTCTTTCGTTGTGTTCTATCATAGTGGACATTCATCGAAGAAATCGAAACGATCTTCCCTCTTCATCTACGAACCATCCTTTTTATCATAATCGCCCAAATTATATCATAGTATATGAGAAAGCGCATAGACTCTAAAGAGAAATACAAATCCCTAATCATTATTCTCTGTTCTTCTCCGCAACCGGGTTTTTTCTGTCACGTTTCTCCCCGACAGCTTCGAAGGACAATACGTGTTTATCCTTCGTTGGTTTTAAAAAGGTCGTCCCGACCTTTTTTATTCCGGTAAGCAGTAGGACAATATCTCCACAGGCAGGGAATCTACCCTTGATCCAATGCCTCCCTGACCTTGTCAGCCAGGTTTTTTATGGAGAAGGGCTTCTGGATAAAGCATACGCCTTCGTCCAGAATGCCATGGTGGGCAATGACATTGGCCGTATACCCCGACATAAAGAGACGCTTGAGGCTCGGGTAGAGAGAAAGCAGTCTTTTGGCCAGATCACGACCATTCATCTTAGGCATCACTACATCAGTCATTAATAGATGAATCTCTCCGGCGTGCTTCTCTGCAAGACCGATTGCCTCACCGGGAGTACTCGCAGTCAGGACCCTGTATCCCAGTCCTTCAAGTATGTTTTCACACATCCTTAAGATCGATGGTTCATCTTCGACCAGCAGTATTGTCTCAAGGCCGCCCTTAATCGCTTCAGTCGGCCCCTCGGAAGGTGCTACAGGGGTCTCCCCTGCATATCTTGGCAGATATATCTTAAAGGTTGTTCCTTTATCCGGTTCGCTATATACGTTGATGAATCCATTGTTTTGTTTGACAATACCGTATACCGTGGCCATACCGAGGCCCGTTCCTTTACCTGTTTCCTTGGTGGTGAAGAAGGGTTCGAAGATATGTCTCAGTGTTTCCTGGTCCATGCCGCAGCCTGTGTCGCTTACTGATAGTTTCACATACTCACCGGGCAGGAAATCTGCATGCATAGCGCAATAGGCTTCATCATATTCCACATTCTCCGTCTCGATGGTGACCTTACCCACACCGGCAATAGCATCACGGGCATTGACAAGAATGTTTGCCAGGATCTGGTCAACCTGTGCAGGGTCGACTTTGATCTGCCAGATATCGCTGTCAGGTATCCAGGCCATGTCGATGTCCTCCCCGATGAGACGCCGCAGCATCTTGAGCATACCGTCAATGGTTTCATTGAGATCGAGTATTCTGGGCGCGATCGTCTGCTTGCGGGCAAAAGCCAATAATTGCCGGGTAAGGTCGGCTGAACGCTCTGCTGCTTTGCGGACTTCCTCGAGGTTGCCATGGAGTGGTTGCTCAGGGTCTATCTGTTGCAGAACCAGCTCTGTATGTCCAAGGATGACGCTGAGCATGTTGTTAAAATCATGAGCAACCCCGCCTGCCAGCCGCCCGACGAACTCCATCCTCTGGGCCTGTGTCAACTGGTCTTGAAGATTGTTCTTCTCTTCTTCGGCTTGTTTGCGGGCGGTGATGTCCTCGTGCATGAATACAAATCTTTCCGGTTTTTCATTGCTGTCATTTAACGGGAAACCAATAGTCCGTATCCATGCAGGAACATCGGGAAACTCGGAGATCGAATCATGGGCATTGAAATAGGTATCAGGAAAGTGAACAATCTCACCATTTCTTAATTGGTCAAAGAACCTCCCCATTCCCTTTTGCAGTAATTGAGGATCATTAAAAATTGAATAGTTTGCAGGCGGAACAGATCCGAAAAGTAATTTGTATGCACTGTTTACTTCCAGGGTGAGACCTTCCTTGTCCAGAATTTGAATTGACATCGGATTCTTAGCTATGATGTCCTTTAAAAATCCCTCAACCTGTTTGCGGTCGGTGATGTCGAGTGCAGTAAACGTGACACCTTGTGACATATCTCCAGGATCGAAGGGCGATGAAGACAAGAGGATATGCATTATTTTTCCGTTTTTCTTACACCAGATGGTCTCTACGGTTCCTGTACCGGTCTTGGCAATCTGACGGTATTTCTCAGCCCCGACAAAATTAAATTCTTTTTCATCCGGATAGAGTATGCGCACGCTTTGTCCCACCAATTCCTCATGCTTATACCCTGTTATAGCGCATAAACGATCGTTTGCCTCCATGATCACCCTTTCAGAGACAACCCCTATTCCCACAGGGGAAGCTCTGAAAATACTTTTTAATTTGTCTTCACTGGCCCGCAGTGATTTATCGGCTTGATCACGTTCAGTGATGTCGATGAGAATGGTGCGTATTCCTAAAGGCTGGTTGTCCTTAATAATGGGATTAGAGTACACAAGGGCCGGGAATGTACTGCCGCCCTTTTTTACTGCTGTGTACTCTATACCACCTCTTTCTTCACCGCCTAACACTTTCTGAATATTGAACATGGCCCTTTCATAATCCTCTGGAATGATGACTTGGGCAACGTTGATTCCTTTATCCAGTTCCTCCTTTGTATAGCCAAAAGTTGTAAAGGCGTTCTTATTTGCGAAGGTGAGTCTTCCTTCCAAGTTAATTTCACAGAAACTTTGAGGGAGCATGTTTGCCATCTCTCTGAACCGCTTCTCGCTCTCTTTCAGGAACTCCTCTGTCTGCTTGCGGTCGGTGATATCCTGGAGAGTACCCATTACGTATGAAGGAGCGCCTTCCAGGATAGGCATAAAACCACGGACCTCTGTCCAGAGCTTTTTACCGGTTAAAGTGAGGGCCTCACATTCTACTTTAAAAGATTTGCCGGTGACCAGACATTTAGCCACCTCATCCTGTATTATTGGAATATATTCGGGCAGGAAGACTCTGAGGCCTTCTGATAAACCGGGTTTGTAATCATGGGGGGCTTCGATAATCTCATAAACACCCCGGGTCCACTCCAGATAATCCGTATGAGGATTGGCCTTCCATCCACCAAGGCGGGCTATTTTCTGGGTTTCCTCCAGGAAAAGCTCATTTTCGCGAAGTGCCTCCTCTGCACGTTTACGATCGGTCACTGACTCCGCCTCAATCACTTTCCGCTCAGTGATATCGGTAATCACATCAGCCAGGCATAGAGGATTACCTGCCTCATCGCGAATAAGAAAAAAATTCTCAATAGTCGGGGTATATTTTCCCTGTATACTGATCAGTCCCAATTCCCCAACCCACTGGCCTGCACTCATAACAGCGGGCAGGACTTCCTTTTTCAGGCGCTCCCGCATTTCATGAGGATAGTAGAGGGCAAATTGCTTCTTATGGCAGACATCTTCCGGTTTCTCTTCGCCGAGTAAACGGCACAGTGTGGGGTTAACATAGGTTATGTCGCCGTCAAGCGTAGCCATGCCAAGACCCTGGCCTGAAGCTTCCGCGAAATACCGGAAGATGAGAGTCTGGTCCTCTGCCTTTTTGCGCTCCGATATCTGTCTCCTGAGCTGTTCATCGGTTTTTTCACACTCGGAAGTGCGCCATTCGACTAACTCCTCAAGGCGGTAACGGTGCTCTTCTAACTCCGTCTCCGCCTGCTTGCGGTCGGTTATATCCACGACGATATGCACTGCTCCTAAAATATGCCGGCTATCGTCCAGCATAGGGTCTACAGTGACTTCCAGCCATCGGCCATTCGACTGGATAACCGCACTTTCCCTGCGCTTCGTTTCTTTCATCCGAAGAAGTGGGCAACCAGGAAGGGGTTTCGAAATACCATGCACTACCTCAAAACAAAAATGATTTATCAATTCATCGGCAGACTTGCCTAATAACAACTCAGTAGACCGGTTGCACTTGATAATCCGCCCCTCCGGATCAATGACACAGACAGAATGATTCATTGCGTCAAAGATACTATCGGACAGACGCATGTGCTCACTGAATGTCTTCGATGTCTCCTTAAGATCTGACTCTGATTGTTTCAGTTCCCGGATTCTCTCTTTTAGGGCGTATATTTCTTCGATGAGTTCCTGATTTGCCTCAGATTGATTATTCATCTGAACCCCTTTGTTGAGATAAATAATATGTCCTGCTTCTTATATCTGTATCACATATTAATTTAAAGTTCATGGTATTTTAATTATTTCCGATGGAAATATTGTATATGCCTTTAGAAGATGACAAAATCACCACTACAGGAAGCAGGCGTTTTTTACAAGTACGCAAAAATTGGATGAACCTTGATATTGTCACTCCTGTCCAAAATAGATTTTAAAAAGGGGATAAAATGGCAACAAAGAAAACAGGGGAAAGTCCGGAATTTTTGTACCTGCCCATGGGAAGCATCATCGTGGAAGAACAGATTCGTTCAAAGATCGACATGACAAGCGAGTTTTTTAAAGCCCTTATGGAATCCATAAACAACAGGGGAGTTCTTGAACCTATACTTGTAACGCAAAAAGATGACAAGTACCTGCTCCTCTGCGGAGAAAGACGATATCTTGCAGTCCAGAAACTCCGTATGGAAACTATTCCTGCAAGGATTGTCAATGCAGTCACGCAAAAAGACGAAATACTGGCAATACAAATGATAGAGAATCTTCAGAGAGAAGATCTGAATCCCATAGATCAGGCCAAAGGCATACTCGCCTTTTTTCAGGCAAAACATCCTGAGAAAAATTACAATCCGGATGGGGTATTGAGTGAACTGGTTGTATATGAAAGAAGACAGGAAGATTTACCTCAGGAAATCCGTGTAACAGTTACACAGATTTCTGAAATCGTCGGGAAGTCAATAAAGACAATCTTTAACGCAATATCACTTTTAAAACTTATTCCGAAAATACAGGATGCAATTTCAATTGGAAAACTGCCTTTTTCACAGGGTTATCTCTTTGCTGCCAACCTGGGCAGCCCTGATTTTTTTACCATCTTTGACGAAATTACGGAGAAGCCTGTAACAAATGTTAAATTGGAAAAAATGCTTACCGCCTACAAAAAAGCAAAACACCTGCCCTCGGGTGTCTTAGTCGGGGGCCTGCCCTCGAGTGCTGTAGCTGGAAGACCTTACATAAAATGACAAGGATGCTGTTTGTTGAGTTTCGTTCTACAGAGCCGCCTGCCGCCAAGTACTGATCGAGAAGGAAGCTTCAGAATAAGTTTTATGCGAACCAAATTATATTTCTCAGTTCCGATACGCCTCGGATGAGTTCCCTTGTCCCGCCTAAGGGATGACTGCTCCTTGCCTTTGTCGTGGCATAAACCTGTCAACGCCAAAAGCGGTGGTAAATAATTCTTAAAATTTTATTTAAGTTTTTATATCCGTTACCGACAATAA
>Ga0351906_1019_pt1 | contig 55049 bp, 41 predicted proteins | sample BONcelHT113001E5_FD_206866 | JGI IMG/M metagenome (GOLD analysis project Ga0351906, IMG submission 206866) | Enriched cells from coal bed in the Powder River Basin, Montana, United States - BONCAT cells T11 rep1 HSBNCT.T11.300.1.E5 ... | reverse complement strand
TTTTCAATGTCTCCTCCCTCATTGAGAAGCATAGTAATGATATCCCTTCTATTGCCTATGGTACGGCTGATATACTGCCCCTTGCTTTCCGGTATCCCGAATATTCCTGTTCCCGGATCACTATAGACAACAATAAATACCAATCGGAAAACTTCAGGGAAACCCCGTGGAAACTTTCGACTCCCGTAATATTTTCCGGCAGACATAAAGGCTCTGTGGAAGTCTTTTATACGAGTGAAATGCCCGTGCACGATGAAGGCCCCTTCCTGAATTCTGAGCGCGATCTGATTCACGTCATAGCAGAGCGTCTTGCCAGGGTGATGGAGCGTGTCGAGGCCGAAGAGGCCCTCAAAAAATCGGAGCAGCAGCTTATTAACATCATTGAATTTCTCCCTGACGCGACCCTTGTTGTTGATCGGGAAGGCAAGGTTATTGCCTGGAATAATGCCATAGAAAAGATGACCGGTGTGAGGGCGGAGGACATGCTCGGCAAAGGCAACTATGCCTATGCAATCCCTTTCTATGGGAAAGCGCGACCGATATTGATCGATCTCATTTTTGCCTCCGATCATGATGTGGAAAAACAATACGATTTTATAAAAAAACAGGGCAACACCTATTATACTGAGGTTTTTATTCCCGAAATGTATAACGGCACGGGCGCGTACTTATGGGCAACAGCCTCCAAACTCTTTGACAGCGAAGGAAATCTAACCGGCGCCATTGAATCAATCAGAGATATCAGCTACCCGAAGCGGGCCGAAGACAAGATCAAATCCCTTCTTTCCGAAAAGGAACTCCTTCTCCGTGAGGTCCATCACCGCATCAAGAACAATATGTCAGTCATTACCGGCATGTTGATGCTTCAGGCAGAAACCCTGAAAGACCCCTCGGCCGTTGCCGCTCTCAAGGATGCCCAGGGCCGTGTCCGGAGCATGATGGTCCTCTATGACAAGCTGTACCGTTCCGCAAATTTCAGAGCCATATCAGCAAAGGAATACCTCACTTCTCTAATAGGGGAAATTATAAATAACTTTCCCAACTACGGACAGATTGCAGTTGAAAAACAAATAGATGACCTCATTCTTGACGCAAAGACGCTATCTCCCTTGGGAATAATTCTTAATGAACTGCTTACGAATGCCATGAAACATGCTTTTACCAACAAAGACGAGGGGATGATACAGGTATCCTTTTCAATAAAGGACAATCAGGCGATACTGATAGTACAGGACAACGGCGCAGGTATCCCCGAATCAATTGATACAGGAAATTCTACCGGATTCGGGCTCCAGCTTGTGAGCATGTTAACGGAACAGCTTGAAGGAACCATGAGGATTGAAGGGGAGGAAGGGACGAGGTTTGTGCTGGAGTTTGAGGTGTGAGGGTTGCGGGAGTGCGGGAGTTGCGAGTTACGGGTTACGGGATTGCGAGTTGCGGGGCCTTGCCCTCGCTTGGCGGGGATGCTGGTTCCGAGTTGCGAGGATTTCATGGTTTTAAAACCCGTAACCCGCAACCCGTAACCCGCAACTCGTAACCCGCAACTCGTAACCCGCAACTCGTAACCCGCAACTCGTAACTCGTAACTCGCATCCCCGTAACTCGATACTATTTACTAAACCAATAAAAGGGGGAACAAAGAATGACTGCACAGAAGAAAACAGTTGAAAATACGGAATTTTTGTATCTGTCTTTAGAAAGCATTATTGTGGAAGAGCAGATTCGGTCAGGCATTGATGGGGAAAGCGATTCTTTTAAAGCGCTCATGGAATCCATCAAAAACCGGGGCGTTCTTGAACCCGTCCTGGTAACGCCCAAAGACGGCAAATATCTGCTTCTCTGCGGAGAACGTCGTTATCTGGCAACACAAAAGCTGAATATGGAATCGATTCCGGCGCGTATTATCAACACGGTCACACAAAAAGATGAAATTCTCGCATACCAGTTAGTGGAAAACTTGCAGCGTGAAGACCTGAATTCCATAGATCAGGCAAAAGGTATACTTGCCTATATTCAGGCGGAACATCCGGACAAAAACTATAATCTGGATGAGGTGATGAGCGAATTAGTTATGTACAACCGGAGACCCGAAGATGTGCTGGAAGAAATTGCTCTCACGTTGAGAGCAATTATGGAAATCTCTGCAAAGTCAATGCAGACGCTGCATCGCACTATTTCACTTTTAAAACTTTCTCCTGAGATTCAGGCTGAAATCAGGTCAGGAAATCTCCCTGTTTCCCAGGGGTATTTGTTCGCTGCTAACCTCGATTGTCCTGATCTTATGAAGATATTTGCCGACATTTTGAAAACGCCGGTTACGTATATTGCCTTAGAAAAAATGCTTACCGCGTACAAAAAAGTCAAACCGGGTCCTGTCAACGCAAAGCCTGTTCCTGTGAAAAAGTATGTTGCCAATCTTGCAACTATGAAAACAGGTATTGAAAAGGACCTCCTTTCATACAAAAGAGAAGACCTTGAAAAACTCCTCCATGAATTAAGTGTTTTCTATGATTTCATACAACAACAGGCACCCAAAGTTCCCTACGGGCAGAAGAAAAGGCCGCAGGTGTGAGGGTTACATACTCCCGAAACCCGATTTATTATCACCTTTTCTATAGATTAGGAGAAGACATCCATGCGTGAACAGGAAACCCCAATGACCATCTTATTAGTAGAAGACGAAGCATTAATTGCTGTCATGGAAAAAGAGACACTAAAACGGCATGGCTTCAATGTTATTCTTGCCTCCAGTGGAGAGAAGGCTGTTAATATCGCACAAACCACCCCGGATGTTGACCTCATCCTTATGGATATAAACCTCGGAAAAGGGAAGATGGATGGCACTGAAGCAGCGGATATCATCCTCAAGGAGAATGATATCCCTATACTTTTCCTATCAAGCTATACGCAGCCGGAGGTAGTAGAAAAAACCGAAAGAATCACCTCGTATGGATACGTAGTAAAAGATTCAGGAGAGACTGTTCTCATTGCCTCAATAAAAATGGCATTCAAGTTCCATGAGGCGAACCGTCAGGTAAAAAACCGCGAAAGGGCGCTCAAAGAGAGCGAAGAAAAATATCGTATGCTGATAGACACATCCAATGAAGGTATCTGGATGATGAATGGTGATCACGAAACAACGTATGTCAATCATGCCATGGCATGTATGATGGGATATGATCCCACGGAAATGCAGGGGAAAAAGGTCGAGGATTTTTTCTTTCCCGAAGACATTGAGTTTCACACCAAAAAGATGCAGAAAAGACATGCAGGCGAAGATGAAGTCTATGAACGCCGTTTCAGGCATAAAGACGGGTCAGAACTGTGGACGCTCACGTCTGCCAAGGCGCTTAAAGATGGCCAGGACAGGTTTATCGGTTCATTTGCCATGTTTACAGACATTACCGAGCGTAAACTATCAGAAAAGTTACTGAAAGAGAGCGAGGAAAGGCTCAGATTGGCCCACAAGGCCACCAACGATGTCATATGGGACTGGGATATTATTCATGACACCCAGAGATGGAACGAAGCCGGTACGGTTGTTTTCGGCTGGACAGAGATCGTTGAGGGACCTGTCGATGCACACTGGTGGGTAGAGCGCGTTCACCCCGATGACCGCCAAAGGGTTGATGAGAAATTCTTTGCTGCGGTGAACGATCCTGAAGCCGACCGCTGGAACGACGAGTACCGGTTTCTGAAGACCGACGGGAGGTACGCCGAGGTAATGGACAGGGGTTATATACTGCGGAATGCACAGGGCAAGGCAGTCCGAATGATCGGCTCCATGCTCGACATCACCTCCCGTAAAAGGGCCGAAGAAGAAGTTAAGCAAAGTGAAAGAACATTAAAAGCATTTGTAGATGCTACTTCTGATGCAGTATTTGCTATAGATAAGAATGGAACCTACCTTGTGATGAACGAGATTACTGCGGCAAGATTGAATAAGTCAATCAGTGCTCTTGTGGGTACCTCCGCATACGACCTTTCTGACACCTATTTGGCGCAAAAAAGAAGAGCAATGGTAAATGAGGTGTTTACTTCCGGTAAGCCCATTATTTTTTTGGATGAACGAGATGGATTATGGCTGGAAAATAGGCTTTATCCTATTTTTGATGCCGATGACAAAGTGGAGATGGTTGTTGTTTACAGCCGTGACATTACTGAACGCAAACTCGCTGAAGAACAGATTAAATCCCTCCTCTCCGAAAAGGAACTCCTTCTCCGTGAAGTACACCACAGGATTAAAAACAACATGGCCACAATGATGGGTCTCCTCTTAATGCAGGCAAATAGCCAGGAAGACTCCTCCGTTGCGGCAGCCCTTAAAGATGCTGCAAATCGTTTGAAAAGCATGAGCGTATTGTATGACAAGCTCTACCGTTCGGAAAACCCGAGAGAAATGCCTGCACAAAACTACCTAACACCTCTGGTTCATGAGATTGTCAGAACATTCTCTACCAATATTACGGTTAAAACAGAAACAGCTATTGATGATTTTATTATTTCTGTGGAATCTCTCGCACCTCTGGGAATTATCATAAATGAACTAATTACCAACTCCATGAAATACGCCTTCCATGGCAAAAACGATGGATTAATAAGCATATCAGCTACAAAAAAGGACAGTCATGTAACGATCATTATTGCAGACAATGGTATCGGCATCCCTGACTCAATTGATCTTGAAAATTCCAGCGGGTTCGGCCTTCAGCTTGTCCGCATGTTGACGGAACAGATAGATGGGGTTATAAAGATAGAGCGGAGCAAGGGGACAAAATTTGTGTTGGAATTTGAAGTATGAGGAGTTTGCCGATGAAACCATGGTTGAACGAAATCGGAAAGTGTGCAAAGATTGCCCGGTTAATTGCTGACATAAAAACAGGCTCGATTTGATGGCTGATCTCATAAAAAAAACAGTATCTGCATTGCCGGTTAATTCTTTTCCTGTGCGATTAACTGCAAGTGTACTGTCAATCATCATTATCATAGTTGTTTTTACAATTCTGTCTCTATACCAGAGTAAGCATCAGTATGAGAAACGAACCATAATTTTCGCGGAGAACCTGGCGCTGGTTCTTGAGCAAAACATTCAACAAATTGTAGACAAAACCGATAAAGCCCTGCTTGCTATAGCAGACGAGATTAACAGACAAAAAGCCTTCGGCAGGATTGACAAAAGAACCATAAATATATTTATTGCAAACCAGAAGGAACGGCTCTTGGTTGCCGACAGCCTGCGGATGGCCAATGCGCAGGGAATGGTCAGTTACGGTACTGCCGTAGAGTCTGCCCCCAAAACAAATATTGCCGACCGTAATCACTTTACGGCGCCGCGCAACAACCCGGACCCGCTTTTGTTTATAAGCAAGCCGGTAGTTACCCGGATCGACAAAAAATGGGCACTTCCCGTATCCCGCCGTATTAATGGGCCGGATGGGTCTTTTGCGGGTGTTGTGTATGCAAACGTTGAACTGAAGACTTTTATAGATATGTTTTCCCAGCTCAATATCGGTCCGAATGGTGCAATAGTATTGAGTGATCAGGAGTTTAAAATTGTTACCTCTTATCCGGAGCTTGGAGGGATCGGCACCACTATCGGGACTAAACCTTATGTGTCTCAGATTTTTCAAATGATTCATGCCGGGCAAAAAACCGGAACTGTTCGTGCTATTGATACTGCGGACAATATTGAGCGAATATATTCATTCCGCAGGGTTTCCCCATACCCTCTCTATGTTGTTGTCGCACGTGCTACCAGTGAATACCTCTCTGACTGGCAGAAAGAAGCTGTAAAGGTTGGTTCAATGGTAATATGCCTTTTGATGATTATACTTTTTATTTCCTGGAAAATGTATCTTAGCTGGAGGCGCGAAAGGCAGGCGCAGGAAGAATTGTATGTGTTAAATAAAGATCTTGAGAAACGGGTTGCAGAACGTACTGACGAAATTGCCGATATCAATGAGCAACTACGAGCCGAACTCGCCAAGCGCAAATGTATTGAGGAAGCACTGCAAATATCCAGCGAATATACCCGGAGCTTGATTGAAGCCAGTTTAGACCCTTTAGTAACCATCAGCCCCAATGGTAAGATCACAGATTTAAATAAAGCAACAGAAATATCGACAGGTTATAGTCGGGAAGAACTCATCGGGTCGAATTTTATTGACTACTTTACTGACTCGGAGCAAGCCAGAGCCGGATACCAAGAGGTCTTCCAGGAAGGACAGGTACGCGATTATGCCCTTGATCTCAAACACCGTGACGGAATTATAATGCCGGTGCTCTATAACGCCTCGGTTTACCGGAATAAGACCGGACAGGTAATTGGAGTTTTCGCAGCCGCCCGCGACATCACCGACCGCAAACTTGCCGAAGACAAAATCAAATCCCTCCTCTCCGAAAAGGAACTCCTCCTCCGCGAGGTTCACCACCGTATCAAGAACAACATGTCAGTTATTACAGGCATGTTAATGCTTCAGGCAGAGACGCTGAAAGAACCGTCAGCTATTGCCGCCCTGAAAGATGCCCAGGGCCGTGTGAGGAGTATGATGGTCCTCTATGATAAACTGTACCGTTCTGCCAACTTCAGAACAATATCAGCAAAAGAATATCTCACCTCTTTGATTGATGAAATTGTAAGGAATTTTCCCAGCCGTAGTTTGATAACAGTTGAAACGCATATTGACGACTGCATTCTTGAAGCAAAGACCTTATCTCCTATGGGCATCATCATAAATGAACTGCTTACGAATGCGATGAAATATGCTTTTACAGATAGAGAAAAAGGAATTATAAGGGTATCGCTTTCCATAAAAGATAAACACGCTACCCTCATTATACAGGACAACGGCTCAGGTATTCCCGAATCAATTGATACAGGAAATTCTACCGGATTCGGGCTCCAGCTTGTGAGCATGTTAACGGAACAGCTTGAAGGAACCATGAGGATGGAACGGGAGGAAGGCACGAGGTTTGTCATGGAGTTTGAGGTGTGAGGGTTACGGGTTACGAGTTGCGGGTTACGAGTTGCGGGAGTACGGGTTCCGAGTATCGAGTTACGAGTTGCGGGAGTGCGAGTTACGAGTATCAAGCATCGAGTTACGAGTATCAAGCATCGAGTTACGAGTATCAAGCATCAAGTTACGAGTATCAAGCATCAAGCATCGAGTATCGAGTTCCGGGGCCTGCCCTATCTTGGCGGGGGCCTCACGGTTCTAAAACCCGTAACCCGTAACCCGTAACCCGTAACCCGTAACCCGCAACCCGCAACCCGCAACCCGTAACCCGTAACCCGTAACGCTTCACGGGTTTTAATTAAAGGGGAGCAAAGAATAACAGTACAGGAAAGAATTGAAAGTTCGAGAATTGACTTTTCCTTTATGTAAACCTATAATAAAGGCTATTACAGGGGCTAATATAGGGCCTTATGGAGGTGCCATAATATGCAACAGACAAAAATAAGCATTAAAGATGATCAGGCTGAGTTTCTTGAAAATCATAAGTTATATGGATACAAAGACAAGAGTTCCATGGTGAGGGAAGCATTGGAATGCCTGAAAGATGAAGTAGAGCGAAAAAGCCTCAGAGAATCGGCAGACCTTTACGCGGAGATATATAAAAATGATTCCGAGCTTAAAGAGTTGACAGAATCAGCCGTCAGCGGGTGGCCGGAATGATTCAATTAGCGAGAGGCATGGTTATTAATGTAAACCTTGACCCAACCAAAGGTTCGGAAACAGGGAAAATCCGTCCATGCATTGTTGTGACAAATAACATCTATAATGAAAGAGTGCCTGTTATTCAGGTAGTTCCCATAACATCATGGAGTGAGCAGAAAGCCCGGATAAAGACAAACGTAGAAATTTTTCCCTCTCCGGAAAATGGTCTTACAAAAAAGTCGATTGGAGACTGCCTCCAGACACGCCCCATAGACCATCGTTTCAGAATGGTAAACATACGGGGCACGTTATCCGGGGAGACGATGGAACATGTAGATAAAGCATTGAGGACAGTATTTGATGTATGAGGAGATTGGGGAGGTTGCTATGAAAAACTTATCAATAAAGTATCCGGAGTCAGTTCTCGCGACATTAAATTTGAGTACACACGATTTTGAAAAAGAGGCAAAAATTGCTTTAGCAGTTAAGCTATTTGAACTTGGCCGCTTAACATCCGGTCAGGCGGCCCAACTTGCGGAAATTTCTCGTTTTGCCTTTCTTTTGATTTGCAGCCGCTATGGTGCACCTTCGGTTCAATGGGACAATGAAGAACTGAAGGCTGAGTTCGGGGACATATCTTGTGGAAGCAAAGAGAAAAGGAATAGTTGAAACGGTGAAGGACTTACTTGATGAAATGCGTGCCGGTGGATATTGGATAGGTGATAACATAGTCCAAAGAATACTGAAAGAAGCGGGAGAATGATGGTAAAATTTCATGCATGATACTTGTTGAGGACTTATAGAAACAGTATTAAACCAATAAAAGGGGGAACAAAGAATGACTGCACAGAAGAAAACAGTTGAAAATACGGAATTTTTGTATCTGTCTTTAGAAAGCATTATTGTGGAAGAGCAGATTCGGTCAGGCATTGATGGGGAAAGCGATTCTTTTAAAGCGCTCATGGAATCCATCAAAAACCGGGGCGTTCTTGAACCCGTCCTGGTAACGCCCAAAGACGGCAAATATCTGCTTCTCTGCGGAGAACGTCGTTATCTGGCAACACAAAAGCTGAATATGGAATCGATTCCGGCGCGTATTATCAACACGGTCACACAAAAAGATGAAATTCTCGCATACCAGTTAGTGGAAAACTTGCAGCGTGAAGACCTGAATTCCATAGATCAGGCAAAAGGTATACTTGCCTATATTCAGGCGGAACATCCGGACAAAAACTATAATCTGGATGAGGTGATGAGCGAATTAGTTATGTACAACCGGAGACCCGAAGATGTGCTGGAAGAAATTGCTCTCACGTTGAGAGCAATTATGGAAATCTCTGCAAAGTCAATGCAGACGCTGCATCGCACTATTTCACTTTTAAAACTTTCTCCTGAGATTCAGGCTGAAATCAGGTCAGGAAATCTCCCTGTTTCCCAGGGGTATTTGTTCGCTGCTAACCTCGATTGTCCTGATCTTATGAAGATATTTGCCGACATTTTGAAAACGCCGGTTACGTATATTGCCTTAGAAAAAATGCTTACCGCGTACAAAAAAGTCAAACCGGGTCCTGTCAACGCAAAGCCTGTTCCTGTGAAAAAGTATGTTGCCAATCTTGCAACTATGAAAACAGGTATTGAAAAGGACCTTTTAACATACAAAAGAGAAGACCTTGAAAAACTCCTCCATGAAATAAGTGTTTTCTATGATTTCATACAACAACAGGCACCCAAAGTTCCCTACGGGCAGAAGAAAAGGCCGCAGGTTTAGAGGAGGTACGGGTTGCGGGTTACGGCGCCTGCCCTCGCTTGGCGGGGGTACGGGTTACGAGTTACGAGTATCAAGCATCAAGCATCGAGTTACTATGCCTGCCCTCGCTTGGCGGGAGTGCAGAGAGAGGGAGGAAATTATAGATTTGAAGTCTATTCTTGATTATCTCTTTACGGAGCGGGGGCTTGATTTTTCCGGTTATCGTCCGGCTATGGTGGAGCGGCGGATCAGGCAGCGGTTAGGGGCTACCTCTTCCGCGGATTTTAAGGAATATCTTTCTTATATACAGAGTGATGCTGATGAATTGGATCACCTTATTGATGTCATGACTATAAATGTCAGCCAGTTCTTTCGTGATACGCTGACTTTTGAACTGATAGCCGGCAAAATATTGCCTGCTGTTATTCTGGAGAAAACAAGAGCGCGGGATCATTCTCTCAGAATCTGGTCTGCCGGATGCGCGAAAGGGGAGGAGGTCTATTCTCTGGCGATCCTTATCAAGGAGCTGCTGGACAGGGAAGGGATTATGGTGAACCTTCATATCTTTGCCACTGATATTGACAAGAGCGCTCTTGCTGCCGCTGAAAATGCCCTTTATCCTCTGGCGAGTATTGAAAATATACCATACCGGCTTCTGACAAAATATTTTACCCGGGAAGGAGAGTCTTTCCGGATAACACCTGAAATCAGGGAAATGGTTACATTCACCCATTATGACATGCTGGATAAAAAACACAGTGTTCCCCAGGAAAGCGTCTTCGGCAACTTTGATATGGTGTTCTGCCGAAACCTCTTAATTTATTTTAACGCTGAATATCAGGAGATTATTTTCGAAAAACTCTATCACTCCCTTGCTGAAAATGGTTATCTTGTACTGGGAGAGGCAGAGACGCCTGCCATGAAATTTCTGAATGATTTAAACAGAGTCTCTGATTTCAGCCCCATCTATCGGAAAAGACAGGAGAAAAAGGTGCATTCATGAAAATAAAAGATCTGACAATCAGGACAAGACTGCTTCTCGGGTTCGGCGCCATTCTTGTGATGGTTATTTTGCTGGGAGCATTGGCTTCCGTACAGACCTGGCGGATATGGCAGAATACGCATTACTTATATAAGCACCCCTTTACCGTGAATGTTGCCGTCCGGGAGATAGAAACAAATATCATGGCAATACACCGGTCTATGAAAGATGTAGTCCTGGCGGAGAATCCTGCTGAGATCGGCTATGCCGTTCACAGAATTGAGATTCGCGAAGCTGAGATCGGGCAACTGCTTGACAAAGTATATGAGCGGTATCTGGGTAATAAGGAAGATGTAGACCATGTAGTGACAGCCTTCAGGGATTGGAAAGGGTATTACCGGGAGACAATCCGGATATGCCGGGAAGGCAAAATCCGGGAAGCGGTGGAGCGAACAAAAGGCGCGGGAGCTGAAAAAGCGGAGGCTGTGCTGAAGGAAGTCAAAGTTGTAGAGGATTTCGCCATGAAGCGGGCAACTTCTTTTTATGCCGCTGCCCGGGAAGACAAAAACTATTTGGAAACCACGCTTTGGATTGTTTTAGCCGCTATTGTGGCGCTGACAATCCTCATTATCTTTTTTATCCTGAGGAGTATTGCGAAACCGCTCAAGGAATTAACAGATGTGGTGAACAGGCAGGAGGAAGGGGATTACGATGCGAGAAGCGCCTATGATTATACCAACGAAATAGGCGAATTAGCCTTCGCCTTCAACAGGATGGCGGATACTATCCAGGGTCAGATGAAGACGAAGAGCAGCGTTGCCGCCATTGCCGACGCCATGCTGGGAAATGAGGAATTAATGGCCTTCTGCCGCGGCCTAATGCAGGAACTGCTTCCCCTGACGGACTCAAATATGGGGGCTCTTTATTTTCTGCATGAAGAAAAAGGGCTTTTTGAACCATACTACACTGTCGGCTTATTGCAGGATAAAATGAGATCATTTTCCCTTGAGGCAAATGAAGGGGAATTCGGTTCGGTCCTGACGCGAAAGACCATTACCAGGATCAGCGCCATTCCTGATGACACGATCTTTGATTTCGCGACTGCTGTGGGGAACTTTAAGCCGAAAGAAATTATCACTATACCGATTATGCAATTTGAAAAAGTCGTTGCCGTAATATCCTTAGCGTCACTCAAAGCCTATTCCGAAGAAGCTCTTGCAATCATAAATAATTCATGGAAAAACCTGAATATCGGTTTTATCGGCATACTCGCTTTTGAAAATATCCGGGAGTATTCCCGTAAATTAGACAGGCAGAACGAGCAATTAGAAGAACAGGCCGAGACGTTGAAAGCCCAGGCTGAAGAATTGCGGGACAATAATCAGGAACTCCAGGCTCAGCAGGAAGAATTGGAGGCCCAGGCAGAGGAACTGAGGAAACAGTCGGAAGAATTAAAGCGCCAGAACGTGATACTGGAAAAACAGCGGCTGGCAGTGGAAGAGGCAAACCGTCTGAAAAGCCAGTTTTTCTCGAACATGAGCCACGAACTCAGAACCCCCCTCAATTCCGTTATGGCCCTTTCCCGTGTGCTCATGATGCAGGCAAAAACAAAACTGAGCTATGAAGAGGTCAACTATCTGGAAATCATTGAGCGAAACGGGAAAAATCTCCTCGCTCTGATTAACGATATTCTTGACCTTTCTAAGATTGAGGCCGGGAGAATGGATGTAAACCCGAAATTGTTCGCCCTGCCGCTGACCCTGGAAAACATTATTGAAGGCATCATGCCCATTGCCGGAGAAAAAAATATTGAGATAAATCAAAATATTCCTGATGATATTCCCGTTATCGAAAGCGATGAAGTAAGACTCTCCCAGATACTGCAAAATCTTTTAGCCAATGCCGTTAAATTTACCAACGCGGGAAGCGTCACTGTCTCTGTGACATGCAATGGAAAAAATGTTTTCGTCAGGATTGAGGACACCGGCATCGGAATATCCGAAAAGGACCTCCCCTATATCTTTGATGAATTCCGGCAGGCGGATGGAACATCATCGAGAAGGCACGAAGGCACGGGACTCGGCCTGGCCATTGCCCGCAAAGCAGCGCGGATCCTCGGCGGGGATATTACGGTGACAAGCGTTCCGGAAAAAGGGTCCGTATTTACCCTGACTCTGCCTGTTGTCTGGCAGGGAAAAGCGCCTGTTTATGAACCCATAGTTGCCAGACAGCCTTTAAAGGTAAGACCGGCCCGAAAGACCATCCTTGTTGTGGATGATGAACCGGAAATGGCGGCTATGATTTCCGGCTATTTGCTCCGGGAAGGGTACAATACGCTTACTGCCACGTCAGGGGCGGAGGCGCTGAAACTTGCCGTCTGGGAACGTCCCTTTGCCATTACCCTTGATGTTATCATGCCCGACATGGACGGCTGGGAGACGCTGCAAAACCTCAAAAAGAACCCTGATACAAGGGACATACCCGTAATTATCGTCTCCATTTCGGAAGGCAGGGAAACGGGATTTGCCCTTGGCGCCATGGGATACGTTACCAAGCCTGTATCGGGGAAACAGCTTGTTTCTGAGATACAAAAAATCGGAAAACCGCAAACCCGTTCTATCATGATTGTGGATGACAATAAAACAGACCGACAGGAAATCAGGCGGATCGTTGAAGAAGAAGGGCTGAAGACCATTGAAGCAGAGAATGGCGCCGCCTGTCTTGAATTAATTGAAAAAGAGATTCCCGATATCCTTATCCTTGATTTGATGATGCCTGAGCCCGACGGTTTTGCTGTGCTGGAGCAAATTCGTGTCAATCCTGAAACCCGCGAGCTGCCGGTCATCGTTGTTACCGCCAAGGACCTGACAGAAGAAGACCGGAAGAGATTAAGGGGAAACGCCTCCTCTGTTCTGGAAAAGAGCGCCGTGAAATCGGAAACTCTTCTTGAAGAAATCAAAAGGATACTTATAGACCTTGAAAAATCAGCGGCTCTACCGCGGATTCTCATTGTTGAGGATAATGAGGCGGCAATTATTCAGGTCAAAGCAGTTCTTGAATCAGCCGGATACACTGCCCATGTGGCAAGGGGAGGGCAGGAAGCCATTGATTATGTTTCCCGCATCATCCCTGACGCCATTATCCTGGACCTGATGATGCCGGAAATTGACGGTTTTGCCGTGTTGGAGCGCATCCGCGGCACAAAGGCAACTCTTGGGATACCGGTTCTCATCCTCACAGCCAAAGACCTGACGCCGGAAGATTTCAAGAAACTCAGCGCCAACCATATCCAGCAACTCGTCCAGAAAGGCGACATTGACCGTGACACCCTTCTGAGTAAAATAAAGTCCATGCTCGCAGGGGGAGAGGGGGAGGGAGGGAGTGATACTTGATACTTAAAGATTGATACTTGATGCTTGATACTTGATGGTTAAAGATTGATACTTGATACTTGATACTTGATACTTGATACTTGATGCTTGATACTTGATGCTTGATGCTTGATACTTGATACTTGATATTTGATGCTTGATGCTTGATGCTTGATGCTTGAAGATTGATGGTTGATGTTTTAGGCTGGATGTTTGATACTGGAAAGGGGTAAAAGAGTGAAGGAAATTTATGAATTGGATGTTTATAGGTTATCTGAAGAACTTTCTGATTTGATCTGGTATGCATATAACAAATGGCCATCAATGGCACAGAGAACTATCGGATATCAGATTATCCGTTCCTCTGACAGCATTGCTGCCAATTTAGCTGAAGGCTACGGTCGTTATACTCCTGCTGATAAAAAACTGTTTTATCGTTACGCAAGAGGGTCATTTGAAGAAACTAAAGCCTGGCTGCGTAAACTCATACGTCGAGGGCTTATTATGGATGATGAAATCCATAAATATACAAAAATAATTGATGAATTAGGGCCAAAATTAAATGCATTCATCAGAAGCACAAAATAAGGTATCCCATGCACGATAATCCTTCCCATAATCCAGCATCCAGCATCAATCATCAATCATCAATCATCAATCATCCAGCATCAATCTTCAATCATCAAGTATCCAGCATCCAGCATCAATCATCCATCATCAATCATCAAGCATCCAGCATCAAGCATCCAGCATCCAGCATCAAGCATCCAGCATCCAGTATCCAGTATCCAGTATCCAGTATCCAGTATCCAGCATCCAGTATCCAGTATCAAGCATCCAGTATCCAGCATCAAGCATCAAGTATCCAGCATCAAGCATCAAGCATCATCCTCCGGAGGGGTTATGCCGATCATATTAGCTATTGATGACAAGAAAGATAACCTGATTGTTTTATCCGCTTTGCTGAAAAATCTTCTGCCGGACTGTGTGGTGGTGACTGCCATGTCGGGAATTGAAGGGATAAATAAGGCTAATGCCGAATTGCCTGATGTTATTTTGCTGGATGTCAAAATGCCTGACATGGATGGTTTTGAAACCTGCCGGAGACTTAAGGCGGATGAAAGCACAAGGCACATCCCGGTGATTATGATTACGGCCATAAGGACAGACCCGCAGAGCCGGGTCAAAGGCCTGGAAATAGGAGCGGATGCTTTTGTTGCCAAGCCCATTGATGAGGTTGAGCTGGTTTCTCAGGTCAAAGTAGCCCTCCGGATCAAAAAGGCAGAGGATGGACTTCGGGAGGAGATGAATTTGCTGGAGAAAATCGTTTATGAAAGGACAGCCGATTTACGGGAAGAGATCGACTTCCGTAAACAAGCCGAGGATGCCCTCAAATCCTCCCTCCGGGAGAAAAATGTTCTTCTCAAAGAACTCCAGCACAGGGTAAAAAACAACCTCCTCACCATCTCAGGCATTCTTGCCCTCCAGTTAAGCAGGATGAAAGACAACGAATCAAAAGACGCCCTTATTACCAGTGTGAACCGGATTAACGCGTTGACAAAGATACATACCAGATTATATCAATCCGGGGATTTTTCCCTCATCGGTTTCAAGGAATACATAGAGGAACTCCTCTGGGAACTTTCCCGTTCCTATGAATTCCCTTCTGAAAACATAATAACCGATATCCAGGATATCTCCCTTGATATTAACACAGCAATCCCCGCCGGTCTCATGGTAAACGAACTTGTCAGCAATGCCATGAAACACGCCTTCCCACCGGAGGAGCAAGGACCGTGGGACGTGGGACGTAGGACGTGGGACGAGAAAAGAGAGGCGTGGGACGAGAGTAGCCAGGGAGCGAAAGGCGAAGAGCAAAGAAACATAATAACCGTTAGTCTGAAAAAAGATGAGGAAGATGATAAGGATGATGCTCGATGCTTGATGCTTGATGCTCGGAACCCGGAATTTGATGCTCGATGCTTGATGCTCGATACTCGGAACCCGCATCCCCGCCAAGCGAGGACAGGCCCCGTAACCCTCACTGTCTCTGACAACGGGATCGGATTCCCTGCTCATTTAGATATCAATAACACGGAATCAATAGGGCTTTCCCTGCTTGTTCAGTTGGTGGAGCAGATTAACGGGACTATGGAATTAGTAAGAGATAAGGGGACTCAATTTATTATCACCTTTTCTATAGATTAGGAGAAGACATCCATGCATGAACAGGAAACCCCCAAGACCATCTTATTAGTAGAAGATGAAGCATTGATTGCCGTTATGGAGAGGGAGACATTAAAACGGCACGGGTATAATGTTATTCTTGCTGCCAGCGGAGAAAAGGCAATTGAAGCTGCGCGAACCTATCCGGAAATTGATCTTATCCTTATGGACATCAACCTGGGAAAAGGAAGAATGGACGGTACGGAAACAGCGGAGGTCATCCTCAGCGAAAGAGATATTCCCATCCTCTTTCTATCCAGTTATACCCAGGCAGAAGTAGTTGAGAAAACCGAGAATATCACTTCCTACGGCTATGTGGTAAAAGATTCGGGAGAGACGGTTCTCCTGGCTTCCATCAAGATGGCATTAAAGCTTTATGAGGCGCATGAGAAGCTCAAAAAACAGGAAAGCGGATTAAAGGAGAGAGAAAAAACCTTGCGTGCTTTTTTTGATGCTGTACACGAAACCATGGTACTCATCGACACAGAAGGTAAAGTGCTTTTATCAAATATTCTGGGCGCTGAAAGATTAGGCAAAACAGTATCGGAATTTGTCGGCACCTGTTTATATGAACATTTCCCTCCTGATGTGGCACAAAACAGGAAAGAGCATTACGATAGAGTAATTGCTACAGGTGAACCGGTCTATTTTCAAGATATAAGGGCAGGGAGATTTTTCGAAAGTTATTGCAATGCTGTTTTTAACGAAGAGGAGAATGTATCGGGAGTGGCCATTTTTGCGCATGAGACAACTTCGCGCAAACAAGCCGAGGCAGAATTAGAGGAAAGTGAAGAAAAATTCCGACTCATCTTTGAAAAATCCTATGACCCCATACTTATGCTCGATGGAGGCGTATTTATTGACTGTAATGAAGCTGCTCTGAAGATTTTGCATTGTACTGGGAAAGATCAGATTATCGGTCTTCGGCCCTCTGATATTTCTCCGGACAAACAGCCTGACGGACGTTTATCTTCGGAGAAGGCGGATGAATTAATCGGCGCTGCCTTAAAACAGGGGTTCAGTCATTTTGAATGGAAGCATCACACCATTGACGGCGAGGAATTCTGGGTCGAAGTTTCTCTTACGGTAATACCCATTCAGGGTAAACGAATCATGCATGCCTTATGGAGAGATATTACCGACAGTATTTATGCCAGGGAGAAAATTATTGAATCGGAGCAATCCTTGTATGGAATACTCTCTGCCTCACCGAATGGGATCGGGAAGGTCCGGGACAGAGTATTTGCGTGGGTTAATGATGCCATGTGCCGGATAACAGGGTACACATTCAATGAGCTTGAGAATGCAAGCACCCGTATTCTTTACAGAAGTGATGAAGAATATGAAAGAACAGGAGAGATACTCTATGGTGAAGGCCGCGTCGATACGGTCATTGTCAGAAAAGATGGTACTGTCTGTAATGTTCTTATCCAGATATCTCCCACGTCCAGTTATTCATATATCTTTACATTCACAGACATTACTGACCGCAAAAAGGCAGAAGAAACGCTGAAATGGAAAACAGCATTGCTGGAAGGACAGATGAACACGTCTATCGACGGCATACTGGTAGTTGATGAGAACGGCAAAAGACTCCTTACCAACCGGCGAATTAACGAATTGTGGAATGTGCCCCAGCATATTCTGGATGACGAAGATGACAGCGCTCTCCTTGCGCATGTCGTAGGATTGACCAGGTATCCTGACAAATTTCTTGAGAAGGTTATATATCTTTACGATCACCCATCCGAGATCAGTCGCGACGAAATAGAATTTACAAACGGGTTGATCCTTGACCGGTATTCATCTCCGGTTCTGGGCGAGAATGGACAATACTACGGAAGGATATGGACATTCCGCGACATCACCGACCGCAAACTCGCCGAAGACAAAATCAAATCCCTCCTCTCCGAAAAGGAACTCCTTCTCCGCGAGGTCCATCACCGCATCAAGAACAATATGTCAGTCATTACCGGCATGTTGATGCTTCAGGCGGAAACCCTGAAAGAACCCTCAGCCGTTGACGCTCTCAATGATGCAACAAGCCGTGTCCGGAGCATGATGGTTCTCTATGACAAGCTGTATCGCTCCGCTGACTTTAAATCAATATCAATAAAAGAATACCTCACCTCTCTGATTCATGAAATTATTGGAAATTTTCCCGGCAGGATGTCAATAAATGTTGAAACACAAATTGACGACTGTATTCTTGAAGCAAGGACTTTATCTCCTATGGGCATCATCCTTAATGAACTGCTTACAAATGCCATGAAACACGCTTTTACAGATAAAGAAAAGGGAGTTATAAAAGTATCGCTTTCCATAAAAAATAATCAGGCGACACTGATAGTACAGGACAACGGCGCAGGCATTCCCGAATCAATTGATACAGAAAATTCTATCGGATTCGGGTTGCAGCTTGTTAATATTTTAACGGAACAGCTTGAAGGAACCATGAGGATCGAACGGGAGGAAGGCACGAGGTTTGTCATGGAGTTTGAGGTGTGAGGGGTGCGGGAGTACGGGTTGCGAGTTCCGGGTTGCGAGAGTGCGGGTTGCGAGCATCAAGCATCAAGCATCAAGTTACGAGTTACGGCGCCTGTCCTCGCTTGGCGGGGATGCGGATAGTGAATAGTGAATGTAGGGAACGGTCGCGACCGTTCCCTACAGGTAAGAAAGCAGATATTGTCAAAAGTTTCAGGCAACCTGGCAATGAAAAAATGTTGCATGAAATGACTGTTGACAGATGTTTACAAAGAGAAAACAGGGTGAGGGAGAAGGAAGTATGGGCAAAGATTCCGCTGGATTCACATCAGTAAATAATGGCAGATAGGAGTCCTGCCAGGAGAACAAAGACAAACTGCTCAAGAATAAAAGCCCCGGAAAAAGAAGATTTTGACAATACCAGACCGCGGAAAGATATGTTCAATGTGAAAGGAGCGAAGGGATATGAATGGAAATCGTCTGTTATATTTTGCCTTATTTTTTTTAGTTTTTATGCCACCGTTGTCTGTTTCCGGGTCTCCCCATGCCCAGGGTGACGCGCAGGCTCTTTCGCCTGCAACGCCGGCCACCAGTTTTCCCACAAGGGACTTTTTTACGGGAGATTGGGGCGGCGCCAGGGACAGTTTGAAAAAAGCGGGCCTTTCAATCAACCTCAATTACACGACGGAAACCATGGCAAATATTTCCGGAGGGGAAAAACGTGGCGGGACCTATGCCGACAACATCGCGCTGGAGTTGAATTTAGACCTGAACCGCATCGCCGGCATCTCCGGCACTACGTTTCTCGTAAAAGCATCGCAGCGAGACGGCGACAGCGTGTCATCAAAATTCATAGCGCCGTCACAGAATGGAAACACCTTCCCTGTACAGGAACTTTACGGGGGGCAGACCTTTAAGCTGGTGAATGTGCAGTTCACGACACGGCTGATGGATGACCGACTTGAACTGGCCTACGGTCGTCTGGTTGCCAACGATGATTTTCTGAGGTCGGACCTGTATTGCCAGTTTCTTAACAATTCATTCTGCGGCAGCCCTAAACCGGTTTTTTTTCAAAACCCTTTCACCTTCACAGCCTATCCGCTGGCTACCTGGGGCTTGAGGGCTGCGCTGGATACCCCTTCGCGCGATTGGACATTCCAGGGCGCTTTATATGATGGCGACCCGGAGGGCAAAAGAGGCGACCCATCAGACAAAGGCAGAAATCCGCACGGTACGTGGTGGCGGTTCGGCAATAACGGTGTCACGCTGGCCGGTGAAGTCCGTTATCACGTAGACCGCTTTTCTGACAAGAACCTTCCCGGTGTTTACAAAGTAGGCGGATTCTATCTGACCGGTCAGTTTCAGGATTTCAGCAGAACCGGGAATAACACAACCACCGGTGACAGCATGATCTGGCTGCTCGCGGACCAGATGCTCCACCGGGAATCTCCCGGCAGCCCTCGCGGCCTTTCTGCCTTCGGAGCCCTTGTTTTCAGTCTCACAAACAAAGCCAACCCGATGACAAACTACTTTAATGCCGGACTTATATACGAAGGGCTTTTCCCCGGGCGCCCTCGTGACAGGACAGGTTTTGCCGTAACTACCGGATGGTTCGGGAGAGAATATAACGATGGTCTTTCCGCCTCAGGGCAACGGAGGAAGAGCTACGAGGCCGTAATAGAGCTTAACCACAAATTTCTGGTAGGCATGGGGATTAGTATCCAGCCGGACGTCCAGTATATCGTCCGTCCGGGCGCCACAGATGCTATTTCTGACGCACTGGCTGTGGGCGCAAAGGTTAGCATAGATTTTTGATTAAGCTATGTATCAGCCGGTTGAATCTTGCGGATTAAAATAAGCTTACGCTGCAATTACAGGATGTTGGCAAGCAGCAGAAATAGAACTCGGTGAACCCCCTGTTTATAACTTGACACATGTATCGTTGACCACGTAGAATTGAGCTCACATGAAGAGAGACCCCATAAAAAAGCTTTGTATAACCGTTCTTGCATGGTCGGCTCTTATGGCAGCTTTTTTTGTCGGCGGGTGCGGTCCGGGCCGGCACGATGACGGGAAAATCATTGTGGGTGTTTCCATTCCCACCCAGCGGGAAGAGGGGTGGGTCAGAAACGTACAGGGCATGAAGGCCGAAGCAAAGGCCCATAATATTGATCTCAGACTTCAGATATCCGATAACGATGCCGCGCGCCAGCTTTCCCAGTGCGAAAACCTCCTGGCCCAGAATATCGACATTCTCATCCTTGCCCCTCATGATGCGGCGGCGGCCTCCGTTATAGTTGAGAAGGCACAAAGGATTGGGGTAAAGGTCATTTCCTTTGACCGTATGGTTTTGAATGCCCATGTGGATATCTATCTCGCCTATGACAATGTGAAGGTGGGTGAGATACAGGGCAGATATCTAACCAATCTGGTCCCGAAAGGAACATATGTTGTCCTTGCCGGCGCGCCTACCGATAATAATGCAAAGCTCTTTCACAAAGGCGCCATGAAATACATAAAACCCCTTGCGGACAAAGGGGATATAAAGATAGTTGTGGATCAGGCGGTTAAAGACTGGCAGCCCGCTGAGGCTATGAAGCTCATGGAGGATGCTCTTACCGCCAACAGGAACAAGATTGACGGCGTCCTTGCGCCAAATGACGGTACGGCGGGAGGGGTTATCCAGGCCCTTGCCCAACAGAAACTGGCCGGAAAAATACCCGTTACCGGCCAGGACGCAGAGCTTGCCGCCGCAAAAAGGATCGCCGAAGGAACCCAGACAATGACTGTCTATAAAGATACGAGAACACTGGCAAAAAAGGCCATCGAGGTGGCTATTAATCTTGTGGAAGGCAGGGAGCCGGGCATAAACGGCAGAGTTAATAACGGAAAGTTTGATGTGCCTTCCATACTGCTCCTGCCCGTAGCCGTTGACAAATCAAATATTGATAAAGAACTCATTGAAAGCGGCTATATGAAAAGGGAAGACGTATACCGGAAAAAAGGTGGAAAATGAATCTCGGTGTATTTTATGGCTGAATACATTCTGGAAGCAAAGGATATTATAAAGGAGTTTCCCGGAGTAAAGGCCCTGGACGGTGTCACATTCGGCGTTACCAAAGGAGAGATACATGCCCTTGTCGGAGAAAACGGCGCCGGAAAATCCACACTCATGAAGATAGTAAGCGGCGTCTATCCCCTTGGATCATTCAAGGGAGAGCTGCGGGTTGACGGCAAGGACTGCCGTTTTAAAAACATAAAGGAGAGCGAAGCTGCGGGCATCGCGATTATCCATCAGGAAATGGCCCTTATTAAAGAGCTCAACGTAACGGAAAACATCCTCCTCGGCAACGAGGTTCAAAGGGCGGGCATAATCCAGTGGGATAAGGCATATCGGAAAGCGGAGGAGGCCATAAAGCGCGTTGGGCTCAATATAAATCCGGCACAGGAAGTCCGTTATCTGGGTGTGGGCGAACAGCAGCTTGTTGAAATCGCAAAAGCGCTGTCAAAGGATGCGCACATACTTATTCTGGACGAACCCACTGCGGCTCTGTCAGAAAACGAAGCAGGGAGGCTTCTTGCCATCCTGGAAGATTTAAAAACAAAAGGCGTGACCTGTATTTATATATCACACAGATTAAAGGAGATACTTCATATTGCAGACAGGGTTACTGTTATGCGGGATGGCAAAACCATCGCCACCCTTGACAGCAATGGCCTTACCGAGGAATTGCTCATCGCTAAAATGGTGGGGAGAGAGCTTACGCAGGTCCACCCTCCAAGGGAGCATAAAAGGGGTGACGTAATATTCGAGGTTAAAAACTGGAATGTCTCCGATGACGCAACAAACCGGGGCCTCTTTGATCTTGGCTTTCAACTTCACCGCGGTGAGGTCTTCGGCATTGCAGGCCTTGTAGGCGCAGGCCGAAGCGAATTCATGATGAGCCTCTTCGGTGTCTGGGGAAAGAAGAAGGGCGGTACGGCAATACTGAATGGAAAGAATCTTGCCGTCAAAACGCCGGAGGATGCCATTAAAGCGGGTATAAGCATTGCCACGGAAGACAGGAAACGGTACGGACTTGTACTTATTGAAGATATCAAGAACAATGTCTCTCTTGCCAGTCTCGATAAGATATCCTCCTGGGGCATTGTGGATGAAAACAAGGAGGTCGGGTTTGCTGAAAAATATACGAAGGACCTGCAGATAAAAACTCCCTCTGTCGAGCAGAAGACAATGAATCTGAGCGGAGGCAACCAGCAGAAGGTGGTGCTTGCCAAGTGGCTTATGACAATGCCTTCGGTGTTGATCCTTGATGAACCTACTCGCGGGATAGATGTGGGAGCAAAATACGAAATCTATACCATTATAAATCAACTTGCAGAAAAGGGTGTTGGCATAATAATCGTGTCATCGGAAATGCCGGAGCTCCTGGGTATGTGTGACCGCATAATGGTTATGCATGAGGGGAAGATAACCGGGACAATATCTGCAAAAGGGGCTTCACAGGAAAAGATAATGCAGCTCGCCACGGGAGGGACGCTCTAATTGGCAGCCATAGAGGAGGCAGCATGGAGGTAAGGGGAAACACCATAAAAGAGATGTTCAAAAAGAATATCCGTCAATATACGATGCTCATTGCCTTGGCAGCAATCTGGCTTATATTTACAATCTCCACAAACCATCTCTTTATTGAACCGAGAAACCTCTCGAACCTCTTCCTCCAGACGGTAACGGTTGCAATAGTCGCTTCCGGCATGACATTAATAATAGTAACGGGAAATATTGACCTCTCCGTGGGTTCGGTGGCAGGCTTTACAGGCGCAATCGCCGCTGTTCTGCAGGTTAAATACGGATGGAATGCCGCCGCTTCCGTGCTTGCGGCCCTGCTTTCAGGCCTCGCCATAGGCGCATGGCACGGCTTCTGGGTTACATACAGAAAAGTACCGGCCTTTATTGTCACCCTTGCAAGCATGATGGCATTCAGGGGCGCAATACTGGGTATTACGGGCGGAGCCACCATAAGCCCGCTCTCGGAACACCTTAAGATGATAGGCACCAATTATCTGTCCCCCCTTCCCAGTTCTATTTTGGGGGCAATCAGCATAGCGCTTTTTATCGTTATAATGATAAGGAAAAGGGCGCAAAAGATTAAGTACGGTTTTGCCACAAGTTCACTTCCTGTGGATGTTTTGAAGATTTCCCTCCTTTCCCTTGCAATGGCAGGCCTGTTTCTTATCATGATTTTTAACGAAGGCGTTCCCTATGCTGTAATCCTGCTTTTCTGCATAGTTCTCGTTTTCAACTTTCTATCACAGAATACGGTATTCGGGCGCCGCCTCTATGCCATAGGCGGGAATGCCGACGCGGCAAGGCTTTCCGGGGTTAACATAAACAAAAACCTTATGCTGCTCTTCATGGTTTTTGGCGTCCTCACGTCCGTTGCCGGTATTGTTATGACGGCAAGATTAAACGCAGCAACTACCTCAGCAGGAATCAACATGGAGCTTGATGCCATTGCGGCATGCGTGATCGGGGGAACAAGCCTTGTGGGGGGCGAAGGCAAAATTCTGGGTGCAATCATAGGGGCGCTTATCATGTCAAGTCTTGATAACGGCATGAGCCTCATGAATCTTGATATAACCTACCAGTACGTTATAAAAGGTTTAATATTGCTTTTTGCCGTATGGGTCGATATGGCAACCCGGAAGAAATAAAACAACTCGCAGGGGTATGACATGACTTTGAAGAAGAAAGCAAAGAATTCAAAGACTAACAGCTCGGAAGTTGATGGAGCAGATACGATTGTTCAGCAGGAGAAGCTGAAAGAGATTCTTGAAGAGAGAGATATGGCCCGAAAATGTCTTGATATTGCAGGCGTCATATTTGTTGCCATAGATGCCTCCCAAAAGGTGACGCATATCAACCAGAAAGGCTGTCAGGTCCTGGGATACGGGAAAGAGGATATTATAGGAAAAAACTGGTTTGACAATTTTGTCCCTGAAAGAATAAGGACAGAAGTAAAGGAAATATTTGCCGGATTGATGTCGGGACGTGTTGAGAACGTTGAATACGCTGAAGGGACGGTACAGGTGAAAAATGGGGAGGAAAGGACCATTTCCTGGCATAATACCGTTATGAAGGATGACTCGGGCAGAATAACGGGAACGTTAAGTTCAGGGGAAGATATTACGGACCTTAAAGAGGCAGAGGGCAGATTGCGGGAAAGCGAGAAGACTATTCGGGCGCTGCTGGATGCCGCGCCTGAGACCGCCATCCTTATTGACAGGGAGCGGATTATTCTTAATGTAAACATGGCCGGGGCTCAAAGGTTCGGCACTACTCCCGACAAACTGATAGGCACGTGTCTTGCCGACTTCCTTTCGCATGACGAACACAAAGAAAGGGACATACATATAGAAGAGGCAGTGAGAACAAAGCAGCTTGTTCACTTTGAAGATATGCACGGCAACAGACACTATGACGTATACTTCTACCCGGTGCTCAACAATAAGGGAGAAGTTGACAGAATTGCAATTTTTGCCAAGGAAATTACCGAGCAAAAACAGGCAGAAGCGGCACTGAAGGAGAGTGAACAAAAGTACCGGGGTATCTTTGAGAACGCCATAGAGGGCATCTTCCAGACCTCGCCGGAAGGACGGATTATCAGTGTCAACCCCGCTCAGGCCCGGATGATGGGTTTTGGCTCTCCCGAAGAGGTCATCAAAGCCTTTACGGATATGGCAAGGCAACATTATGTGAACCCCGAAGACCGCAAAAGATACGTGGAGGCTATGGAAAGAGACGGCTTCATAAAGGGTTTTGAAACACAGCTTCGCCGGAAAGACGGGGGCGCCATGTGGGCTTCCATCAACGCAAGGACTGTTCGCAATGACAAGGGTAAAATACTCTATTATGAAGGCACCATCGAAGACATATCGGAGCGTAAACGTGGGGAGATAGAGTTAAAGGAGGCTGAGGAAAAATTCAGAAACATATTTGAAAACGCGGCGTTCGGGATCTACCAGAGCACCCCTGAAGGCCGTTATATCAGCGTCAACCCTGCTATGGCAAGGCTTTTCGGTTACGCGTCTCCGGAAGAGATGATGATGTCCATTACAGACTCCGCGGAGCAAACCTATGTGAACCCTGCTGATCGCCGGATATTTAGACAAATGCTTGAAACCGGCGGCGAGAGGGCTGGAGATTTTGAATCACAACGTTACCGGAAGGATAAAAGCAAGTTCTGGAGTTCCGTATTCAATAAAGCTGTCCGTGATGAGAAGGGAAATGTGATCCGTTATGAAGGTATGATAAGGGATATTACCGAGCGTAAAGAAGCTCAGGAGGCATTACGGGAAGGAGAAGAGCGTTTCCGGTCGCTCTCGGAAAATGCTCCCTTCGGAATGGTGATGATTGCCCGGGACGGAACTTTTACCTATCTCAACCCGAAGTTTCAAAAACTCTTCGGCTATGATTTAAGCGATATCCCCGACGGTAGGACATGGTTCAGAAAGGCTTACCCCGATAAGGAATACAGACGCAAGGTAGTCAGTATCTGGACAAGCCAGACATTGTTGCAATCCCAGCCGGGTGAAAAAGACTCTTATACCTTTACCGTCACCTGCAAGGACGGAACGGAAAAGATCATTAATTTTCTCCCTGTATTGCTGGGAACAGGGGATTATATAATTACCTGTGAAGATATTACCCAACGGAAGATGATGGAAGAAGCCCTGCGGACCGAGAGAAAAAATTTTCAGACACTGTCGGAGAGTGCGCCCTTCGGAATGGCTATGACTACCCCCGACGGCGCTTTTACCTATATTAACCCGAAGTTCAAGGAACTTTTCGGCTATGATGAAAGCGATATCCCCGACGGCAGGACATGGTCCAGGAAGGCTTACCCTGATAAGGGATACAGGCACCGGGTTATCGATACATGGATAAAGGACCGGAAGTCGCCGCTGGAGGGAGGCAGATTCTCACCTGAGATTTTTACCGTTACCTGCAAGGACGGCACGGAAAAGATTGTCAATTTTGCATCCGTACTCCTGGGAACAGGCAGTTCTATATTAACATGCCAGGATGTGTCAGAACTGAAACAGCGTGAAGATGCCTTAAAGGAATCGGAAAACAAGTTCCGCGATCTGACAGAAAAATCATTGGTCGGCATCTATCTTTTACAGGACGATGCATTCAGGTATGTAAACTCGCGGTTTGCCGAAATCCACGGTTACAGCGCTGAAGAGATAGTCAATAAAGTTGACTCAAAGGACCTTGTATTACCGGAAGACTGGTCCCACTTTATGGAGAACGCGAAAAAAAAGATGGAGGAAGGGGTAGAATCCCTGGTCTGCCGGTTCAGGGCACTCACAAAGGACAAAAGGGTTATTTATGTGGAGGCCCTGCGCACACAGACAATTTATAAGGGTAGACCGGCAGTAATCGGCACCCTCATGGATATCACCGATAGCGTAAAGACCCATGAAGATTTAATAAAGGCCAAGGAAGTGGCTGAATCAGCCAACAAGGCGAAAAGTGAGTTTCTTGCCAATATGAGCCATGAGATACGGACGCCCTTAAACGGGGTGGTCGGTATGGCGGGATTGCTCCTTGACACAAACTTAGACGCTGAGCAAAGGGATTATGCCGAGACTGTAGTTAATTCGGCGAATACCCTGCTGTCGGTAGTGAATGATATCCTTGATTTTTCAAAGGTTGAAGCAGGGAAGCTCGATCTTGAGATTATTGATTTTGATATTAAAACTTCGGTAGAAGAAGTGGCTGACATGCTGTCGCTGCGGGCGCATGATAAAGGTCTTGAATGTATCTTCATGGTAGACCCCGAGGTGCCGTCCTTTGTGCGGGGCGATCCGGGGAGAATACGTCAGATATTGATGAATCTTGCCTACAATGCCATCAAATTCACGGAAAAAGGCGAGATTTCTGTTTGCGCGACCCTTGAAGAAGAGAGCGAAAGCCAGGCGAAGGTCCTTTTTACCGTATCGGATACCGGCATCGGAATTCCTGCCGAACGTATGGACCGTCTTTTCAAATCTTTTTCACAGGTGGATGCTTCCACAACAAGAAAATACGGCGGCACAGGTCTGGGCCTTGCCATTTCCAAGTACCTCGTAGAAATGATGGGCGGTAATATCAGCGTTGAGAGCGTAGAAGGCAAGGGTTCAAAATTCCGGTTTACCGTAGTTCTGGAAAAACAACAGTCGATCCCTGAATCGGAAGCCCAGGCACGTGAAGATATAAAAGGCGTTCATGTACTTGTAGTGGATGATAATGATACGAATCAGCGTGTTTTAAAAGCATATTTATTTTCCTGGGGCTGCCGGTGCGCTCTGGCTTCAAGCGGTATTGAAGCGCTCAGGCAGTTGCGGCAGGCAAATTCAGCCAAGGATCCCTTTCATATTGCCATTATAGACATGCTTATGCCCGGTATGGACGGGGAAACTCTGGGCAGTATTATCAAAGAAGAAAATGATGTGAAAGACACAATTCTTGTGATGCTCACATCAGCCGGTCAGCGCGGGGATGCGGCCCGTTCAAAAGAAATAGGTTTCGCTGCCTATCTTACGAAGCCGGTAAAACCGACACAGTTGTTCAACTGTCTCGCGAAAATAATTTGCGGGCAACAGGCAGCAGAAAAGAAAGAAACCGTGCCTTTTATAACAAAACACTCCATCCGTGAGGACGAAAAGCGTATGGTAAAGATTCTTGTAGCCGAAGATAATGCCACTAACCAGAAGGTGGCCATTCGAATCCTTGAGAAATTGGGCTATAGGGCCGATGTTGTCGCCAATGGAAAAGAGGCGGTTGTAGCCGTTGATATGATTCCTTACAATCTTGTGCTTATGGATGTCCAGATGCCGGAAATGGACGGATTCGAGGCAACGGGCATTATTCGCAATAAGGAAAAACTGCAGGGAACCCATATACCGATTATTGCCATGACAGCCCATGCCTTAAAAGGGGACAAAGAGCGCTGCATTGAGGCAGGCATGGATGATTATGTCTCAAAACCTATTCAGCCGAAAGAGCTTGTTGTGGCAATAGAGCGCTGCTTGTCAAATTTGCAGTCATCAAGGCAAAAACCTGTATTCGAAACAAAGCCGAATCAAAAATCTGTTTTTGACAGATCGGCATTTCTTGAACGTCTTGATGGCGACGAAGAACTTATGGAGGAAATCGTTCAGGTGTTTATGGCTGATTTCCCGAACCAGTTGGCGCTGTTAAAGGACGCCATTTCTCAGGATAACGCCTACGCCCTGGAGCGTCAGGCTCATGCCATGAGGGGCGCTGCCGCGAACATAGAGGCAAAATCTCTGAAAAGTATTGCCTTTGAAATAGAAACCGCGGGAAACAGCAAAGATATGAGTCGGGCCGATTCACTCATTGAAAAATTAGAGAGGGAGTTTGAGGAATTGAAGGCGGTATTTTCATAGTTTTGTAAGAGGCCCCTTAATAACTTATTTAAGTTTTATCAAAAAAGAGCGATACAAAAAGAAATGAGCCGGATGTGGCGCTTTGATTAAATAAGTTAAAGAGGAAAAAAGGAATTGAGGGAACAATATATATACAGGAGGTCCAGATGCACGTAGAATACATTAACCCCTTTGTTTTAGCCGCTACTTCGGTATTTAAAACCATGCTTAATATTGATCTTAAAATGAACAAACCCATTCTCAGGAATTCACGCGTTTCGACGGGCGACATAACGGGTATCATGGGGCTTGTGGGGGACGCGAAAGGAACGATATGCATAAGCTTCTCGAAAGAGGGCGCTTTGTTCATTTATCAGTCGCTTATGGGCGAAAGTCACGATGATCTGGACGCGGAGGTTGTTGACGCAATCGGAGAACTTACCAATATTACCTCAGGGCAGGCGCGGAAAGAACTTGAGAAGGCACAGGTAAACCTGAAGGCGGCGATCCCTACGGTTGTTGTCGGCAGCAACGTGGAACTCCATTTTATATGCGCCTTGCCTATAGTGTCAATACCATTCAATTTCAGTGTAAATAACGGCCATGAAGAAATATTGCATGTAGATTTCTCCTTTGAATAGATTGGTCTGTCTTCTAATACAGGGGAGGTGTCCGGCGCGATGATAAGCCTGCAACTGGAAAAAGATCTTGAAGACCGCCTTAAGAATCTTGTTAAAATTACCAATAAGTCCAAAAGCTTCTTCATAAGGGAAGCGCTCAAAAAATATCTCATAGAGAATGAAAGTACATTTATTGCTATGGCGAAACTTGAACAGTCTATGGCTGCCCCTCCAACAGATGCCGGCGAAAATGAACTCCGGGGCCGGCAAACAAGTTCCCATGATTCAAAAGACAACTCTGATGTGAATTTTATCATTGAAGAATCACGGAAGAGCCGGATGAGGATTCTCTTAGCCGAGGACAGCCCCATCAACCGGATAGTCACTCTTGTTATGCTGAAGAAGCTCGGTTATCACGTCGATGCTGTAAAGAATGGAGCTGAAGCGGTTAATGTCCTTGAAAACATGCATTATGATCTGGTCCTCATGGACTGTCAGATGCCTAAAATGGACGGTTATGAGGCCACCATGCTGATCCGCAACAAAGATTCACAGGTGCTTAATCATGACATCCCTATTGTGGCAATAACTGCCCATGCCACAAAAGAGGACAGGGAGAAATGCATGAAGGCCGGTATGAATGAACACATTGCCAAACCGTTGCAGCCGAAAAATATTGAAGATGTTCTGGCGCGGATATTCGGCGACGGGGTTGCTGCTGATAAGACAGAATTAACATCAGGGGCTGAATTTGAGACAACTGCCTATAACCCGGAAGAGAAAAAAGAGATTTTCAATGAAGCCGGGCTGATTGAAAGATTTATGGGCGACAGGGACATTTGTAAAGAAATACTTGCCGGATTCCTGGATGATATTCAAATGGAGATAGGCTCTTTACGTGAACTTCTCAATATCAGGGACGCTCTCGGCATCGCGCGGCAGGCTCATACCATCAAGGGCGCTTCGGCAAATGTGGAAGCAGGCGCCATGGGGGCAGTTGCCTATAAGATTGAACAGGCAGGGAAAAACGCTGATCTCGAACATGCCTGTGAATTTTTTGCCCGTCTTGAAGAACAATTTGAATTGTTTAAAACCGTCGTAAGTAAAAGAGGGTGGATAGATGCCGGCAAATAAACTGACGATACATTATGACCACTGACTGCCTGATTGATAAAAATATCACGGTTCTCTATATAATGGTGTCCGTATATTTTGAAAACATTTCAGCATTATTGCCTCAAGATCATTTTTAGAATGATGAGTCCTTAAAGAAAAGGCGCTGTGGAGAAAAAGTCACTTCGTTGCGCTGTCTTTACCGCGAAGTGTCTTTGACTGATCCAGGTACTAATAAATATACAGTTTTTTATAAATTATTATCATATTTTAAATACAACAATGATATATTATATGAGCGGGATTTATAAATAAAGCTTGGCTGCGGCAGACTTTTCTCATTGCAGCCTGTGAAAGATGCAGGCAGTTTCACGTTCCTTATATAGAAGAAACACTTTTCGCGACAGAAAAAGGCATTCTTATTCAGAAAGGGTTATTCATGAATTCACCGGAACAAAAGACCATCCTCCTCGTTGAAGACGAAGCTCTTATCGCAATGGTTGTGGCTAATACAATAAAACAATTCGGATATAAGGTCATTATTGCAAATTCCGGTGAAAAAGCCGTAGAGTTTGCAGGTAAAAATAAAAACATCAGTCTTGTTCTTATGGACTTGAGTCTGGGTAAGGGCATTGACGGTGCGGAGGCCGCGAAACAAATTCTCTCCGAACGAACTCTTCCCATAGTATTCCTTACCTCTCACGATGAAAAAGAATATGTCGATAAAGTGAAAGAGATTACCCGCTACGGCTACGTGATTAAGAATTCGGGAGACTTTGTGCTGGAGTCTTCCATTAAAATGGTTTTTGAATTGTTTGATGCTCACGAGAAGACAAGGGAGAGTGAAGAACGCTACCGGCGAATTATTGAGGAACTCACCGGCTATTTTTACACAGTTCACATACGGGACGGAAAGGTTGTAAAAATAACTCATAGCGAGGCCTGTGAGTCAGTAACAGGATACCGGTCGGAGGAGTTCAAGGCATCCCCCCATCTCTGGATAGACATGGTTTTTCCTGAAGATCGCCGTCAGGTTATGAAATATGTTCAAAGAATTCTTTCAGGCAAGCACATATCTCCCATTGAACACCGGATCAGGAGAAAGGATGGACAGATACGCTGGGTGAGTCATACACCGATTGTGCAGTTTTATCCCATGGGGAATCTCATATCCTATGATGGGCTGGTGAAGGATATTACCCGGCGTAAGCTTATGGAAGAAGAGTTGCGGGCACATCAAGCCGAACTGGAGATACAGAATAAGGAGCTGCGGCAGGCGAAGGCAGAGCTTGAAGCCTCCCGTGCTGAACTGGAACATCGTGTGGCAGAAAGGACGGAAGAGTTGCGGCGGGCCAATGAAGAACTCCGTTTGGAAATCATTGATCGCAAGCAGATGTCGGAAGAATTAAAAAAAAGCGAGCTTCGTTACAGAAATCTCATCTATTCCCTGCCTGATGCTATTATTCTTCATGACGGTGAAAGAATACTTTCCTCCAATCCTGCTGCTCTGAGGCATTTCGGTTTGAAGGATAAAACAAATCTCATCGGAAAAAGAATCCTCGATTTCATAGATCCGGGAGACAGGGAGGCAGTGGCTGACAGCATCGAATCTACCAGAAAGACAGAAAATATAACCTGGGTAACAAAAGTGAAGCTGGTTCAAGACAGCGCGGGCTTTGAATATGTTGAATGTATGAACAGTATTGTTGATTATGTCGGGCGTAAACTGCTTTTAATGAGTATGAGAGATATCACAAACCGGGTGAGTATGGAGGAATCCCTTGCCCGGACCCGGCATCAGCAGAAGGCCATTCTCGATAATGTACCCGATATTGCCTGGTTAAAAGACAGGGAGAGCAGATTCATTCTCGCCAATAAGCCCTTCGGAGAGGCCTGCGGAATAAAGCCTGAGGATTTGCCCGGAAAGACGGACCTCGATATCTGGCCGCGGGAATTAGCGGAAAAGTACAGAAAAGACGACAGGGAAATTATACAGTCGGGCATGGGAAAGCAGATAGAAGAGCTGCTGACGGATAAAGAAGGAAATATAATATGGCTGGAAACAATCAAAACTCCTATATTGAATGACAGAGGCAATGTAATAGGAACAGCGGGGATTGCCCGCGACATTACCCTGAGAAAACAGCAGGAGGAACAGTTAAGGCAGTACCGGGAGCAGCTTGAGCATCTCGTGGAAGAGAGAACGGCTGAATTAACTGAGGTGAATAAGCTTCTTCAGCAGGAACTCTTTGAGCATAAACTCACAGAAGAGAAAGTACAGAAACTGAATGTAGAGCTTGAAGAGCGAATCCTTGAACTGAAAACCTTTAATTACTCGGTTTCACATGACTTAAAGACACCCCTTATCGCCATAGAGGGTTTCTCCCGTATTCTCATGGAAAAACACAGCCAACTTCTCGATGCAAAGGGGCAGCATTTTCTCGACATTATCTACAAAAGCACAAAGAAGGTGAATGAACTGATTGAAGATCTTCACGAATTTTTCAGTGTAGGGCAAAAGGCTATAAAATCTTCAACCATTAACATGGAAAAGATGATAAACGATATCATAACTGACTTCAAAACTATATTGCCCGATGATGTCTTCACCGTGGAATTCAGCGCTCTTCCTCCCGCTTACGGAGACAAAAAGATGATCAATCAGGTCCTTGTTAACCTTTTCGGCAATGCTATTAAATACAGCAAACCGAAAGGAGCAGCGATCATTACGATTGAAGGCCGGGTCAAAGAAGGGAAGAGTGTATACTCCGTAAAAGACAGGGGAATAGGATTCCCCATGGAGTGTGCCGATAATATCTTCGATGTTTTCGAAAGACTTCATGGTTCCGACGAATTCGAAGGAACCGGTATCGGTCTGGCCATTGTAAAACGGATTATTCAAAGACACGGCGGGGATGTATGGGCCGAAGGGACAGTTAATGAAGGAGCGACCTTTTATTTCAGCCTGCCGGGCAAGGGGGCGTGAAACACTATTCACTAACGACTATTCACTGTCTTTTATCTCCAGTCCGCCATTTTCCCGGCGATGAGAGAACAGTTTATTGCAGCGAGAGATTGTGGATTCATAAAGGACAGAACCTCCTGCTTCAGGATTGAACGTGACACTGCCTCATCGTAGGGAATCTGACCGAGATAATTGAGATGAAAACCAAGGAACTTGCCGGATATGGTATCGATATGGGCAAAAATATTTTTACCTTCATCGTCGCCGCGGGTAGAATTGACGATTATTTCAAAATTATGCCTGCCGAAGGTCTGATATATGACTTTGATTGTGGCGTAGGCGTCAGTAAGGCTTGTCAGTTCACGGTTCAGAACAACAATATTTCTCTTCGCAAAAAGGGTAAACTGAAGCACGTTTTCCGATATCCCCGCTCCGGTGTCAAGGAGGACATGGTCATAGCTCAATGCAATGTTGCCTATTGCCGCATTGATCCTGTCAATATTTTCATAAAGCAGTTGGGCCATCTCTTTTATGCCGGAACTTGCCGGAACAAAATCAAAGCCGTATTTTGTGGATATTACAACATCGGGGAATTCAAGACTTCCGAAAATTACGTCTTTCAAGGTATATTGAGGGTTTACGCCAAGCATGATGTCGATGTTGGCAAGTCCCAGATCGCAATCGACAATGAGCACTTTCCTTCCCATCCGGGAGAGACAGGCCGCGAGGTTTATTGTGGCAAATGTTTTGCCGACGCCCCCTTTGCCGCTCGATACGGATGTTACAACCGGAATCTCAGAAGTCATCATTTTTTCCTTCCTTTTTCAGACTGTCGTATACTTTAAAAAGGGCTTCTTTTTCTTCAGGACTGACGAGGCCTGCTTCACCCTCATCAAGGCCTTTTCCTTCCGCGACGGATATCCGGTTTTTCCCTTTTTTCTTTGATTCGTACATGGCTGAATCAGCGGCGTTGATAAACTCGTCAACTCCCCAGGACAACGTTACCGTAAACTCAGCGATTCCAATACTTGCTGAAATGCCGAGATGTAAGGGTTCGGAAAGTTTTTCTATGGCGTTTTTCAGTCGCTGGGCAGTTCTGGCCGCGTAGTTAATTGTTGTGGCAGGAAGGATAATCATGAATTCATCGCCGCCATATCTGCAGGCCGCGTCAGTGGGCCGTACATTCTCGCGAATGCTTCCGGCTATGCTGCTCAGAAATTTGTTCCCTTCAGTATGACCGAGAGTGTCGTTGAGCCGTTTAAAGTTGTCGAGATCGATCATGAGAAGCGTGCACGACAAGCCTGTTCTCCGTGTCCTTGCCATCTCCGTCTCAAGCTGGGCGGAAAAGAAACGATGGTTATAGAGCCCCGTTAATTTGTCAATGAGGGCTTTAGACCGGAGTTTGATATTCTCATTGTGGAGATGGGCAATCTTCTCTAAAAGATCGTCTTCCATATTGATGATGAGATGCGCTGTATTGTTAAACGCTTCAGCGTCTGAGTCCGGCAGATTGTCGAGAAGCGTAATCACTGCCTTTGTTTTCCGGGGTTTTGCTTTACCGAGAAGAATGGTGACGGCCTTGTTTTTTTCAAGTATTTGCCTGAGAGTCTTCACGCTGTCTCCATTGTTACCGGAAAAATCATTCTCTGTTGTCTGTAACTTTATTTCCTTTTCTTCGGAATATAGGGGCAGAAGCTTTTTATCGCCTTTTTCTCTCTTTTCGCTCTTTTTATCCGGCATGGCGCTCGCTTGCATCAATGACTTATCCCCGCGGGGATCATATGATCCTCCTGGAAGATTATCTATCAATATTCTTTATCGGCAGTATCGTAATTTGCTAAAGAGAATTCAAGTGAAATATCCAGTTCCCTGCTAACAAGCAGAGTTTAATGAGAATTTCTGGAATGCTTGAAAAAGGGTAATGCGATATGAAACACATTACTTAAGAACACCGTATTTATAGCGATAAAGGAAGACAGGAAGACGGTATATACGGAACGTTTAATTTTAAGGAAACAATAAATATAATGAAGGCGAAGGAAAGACAGATACTTTTCATAATCGACAACATTATTTATCACCGTCCCTTTGATAAATATTTGCCGGGTGATATAAAAGAAATGAGAAAAAAAATAGCGAAAGAACTGGACTGCGATCCTGAAGAGATAATAATCAAGATAATAGGTGTATAAATCCTTTACGCGGCCCATACGGACTTTATCGATGGATATTGCATACAACAGTTCAAAAAGAAAAATTACCCTCATGCCCGGAGATTATTATGTTTCCGGCAACGAGGTTACGATTTCCACCATATTAGGTTCCTGTATTTCTGTCTGTCTCTATGATCCCATAAACCGTATTGTCGGAATGAACCATTTCCTCCTCAGCAGCACGAGATACTCAAAATCCTTGCCTTTGTGCCTTACTGAAGCAGGGCGTTACGGTGTTCATGCCATGGAGCTTATTATTAACGGCATGATCAAACTTGGCGCGAAAAAGAAGAATTTCCACGCCAAGGCTTTCGGAGGAGCCTCTCTTTTTTTAAGGGATTCCCATGCGGACAATTTTAACTGCGTGGGAGAGGTAAACTCACGGTTCATTCTTGAATTTTTACTGAATGAGAATATAACGCTCGTGGCGGCAGATCTTGGCGGAGATAAAGGGAGAGTAATCCATTTTCATTCAAAAGATTATTCCGTACACCAGAAAAAGATAAAGAAAACCGTTATACCGGAACTTATTACCAGGGAAAAATACTTCCGGAAACAGGAATCAGTAAAAAAACAACCGGAACCGGAACTGTGGGGATAGCTCCGCGATTTATCGCGGGGGAGTTTATTGAATCATCAAGTCACTTAATATTATAATCTTTCATCTTTCTCAAAAGAGAGCTGTGGCTTATCTGAAGTATTTGCGCTGCCTTTGTTCTGTTGCCGGATGCCAGATCAAGGGCATGTCTGATGGCCTTTTTTTCAGCATCTGCAGTGATATCCTGAAGCAGTAATGAAGAAAATATTTCAGCATTTTCTTTCCTTGAGTCAAGGTTGAGGTTGATGTCTTCCATGCATACCGTGTCATCGCGAGAAAGAAGAACCGCTCTTCTGATCACGTTTCTCAGCTCCCGTACATTGCCCGGCCAGGTATAGTTGCAGAGTGTTTCCATGGTATCCTCGGAAATTTCACGCATGTTTTTGTTGAGTTCCTCAGTGGCTTCTCTAAAAAACCGGTGAATAAGCAGAGGGATATCTTCAGTCCTTTCACGGAGCGGGGGAACATGGATGATAAATTCCCCAAGGCGGAAGAAGAGATCCTCCCTTATTTTTTTGTCTTTCATGGCCTGCATAATATCAATGTTTGAAGCGGAGATGATGCGGGTATCAACTTCAAAAGGGGTAACGCTGCCCAAGGGATAAAGCTTTTTTTCTTCGGCAATCCTGAGAAGCTTGCTCTGCACGTAAGGAGACACATTCTGGAGCTCGTCTATGAGGATAGTGCCTTTATGGGCGATCTCAAAAAAGCCTTTTTTCTTTCTTTCAGCCCCTGTAAAGGCGCCTTTTTCAAATCCGAAGAGTTCGCTTTCCACAAGGTTTTCCGGAATTGCACCCATATCAACAGTGACAAAGGGTCCATTGGCTCTTTTGCTGAAATTATGTATGGTTCTTGCGATAAAGGATTTCCCTGTGCCTGTTTCACCTTGCAGGATTATGGAAAAATCACTTGGCGCCACCTGCCGCACCTGTTCAACTATTGTTTTCATGACCTTGCTTCTTCCGAAGAGCGTTTCAAAGGAAGCTCTCAGGGCATTTTCATACTCCACCTTCTCTATAGCCCTCTTTACTGTCAACATGAGTCTGTTAAAATCAGGAGGCTTAAGGGTAAAATCATAGGCGCCAAGCTGAATAGCTGTTACAGCGGTAGGGACATCGCCGTTTGCGGTAATGATAATGACGGGCACGGAAGGATCTATTTTCCGTAATGCCTGGAGGCACTCAATACCATCCATGCCGGGCATTTTAAGATCAAGGAGTACTATAATGGGCTTCTCTTTCCTGAAAACCTCAAGAGCGGCTTCGCCATTTGCAGCTTCAATGGGGGAAAATCCGTTATTTGTCAGAAAATCGCTGAGCGTGAGCCTGATGTTTTTTTCGTCATCTACAATAAGAACTTTGTTCATTCTGCTTCCCCCTCAATTATTGGGGCTCGCGTCGCCCCCTCCTCAAGCAAAGCTCGTGGAGCCTCCCCTTCTCGCTCACCGTGTGAGCTATATATCGCACTAACGCTATCTGCGCCGGGCTTGTGCCTGTCCCCGTATGGGGGTCGCCCCCCCTCAACTTCCCCTATGAACGTGGGATGTCCGCTTGCGCTCGGACGTAAATGCCTTTACGTCCTACGTGCTACGTCCGAAGGAGCGAAGCGACTGTACGTCCTACGGTAACATAGAGTCTCCCCTTCTCGCTGTGCTACACCGCATCAACTGTCAAGAATCTCCCTTACCTTTGCCAGCAGCTCAGCAGGCATAAGAGGTTTCTTTATAAAATTCAGCTTTTCATCTATCACCCCTGATCTGTCCATAATCCCATGGGCGTATCCGCTCATGAAAAGGATTTTCTGGAAGGGGTTCATCTTTTTTATCTCGTTGTATACCTGCTTTATGTGTTTTTTCGGCATCATTACGTCAAGAATAATCAGGTCAATATTGTTTTTATAATCGATAATCTTTTGTATTGTGTCATCTCCGTCAACAGCCTCAATAACTTCATAGCCCCCTGCTTCAAGCATGCTTCTTACCGTGTTTCTTGTCAGTATATTATCTTCAGCAAGAAGAATTATTTCACGGCCTTCCTGGAAAAATATATCCTGTGTATCCACCTTTTTTTCCTGGGCGATTAAATCTATTATCGGCAGGTACACAGATATTGTGGTGCCTTTCCCTGCTTCGCTGGAGACATTGACGTACCCGTTATGTTTTTTGATAATGCCGAATACAATAGAGAGTCCGAGACCTGTTCCCTTGCCTATCTCTTTTGTCGTAAAGAAAGGTTCAAACATCCTCTCAATTGTCCGCTTGTCCATTCCTGTGCCGGTATCGGAAACAGATATACGGATATATTTGCCCGGATTGCCGCCTTCAGCATAGAGGTTTGTGAACCCCTCATTCAGGTCTATAAAATCCGTTTCCATAGTCAGCTTCCCGCCTTCCGGCATGGCATCTCCTGCGTTCACAATAAGGTTCATAAGGACTTGTTCTATCTGGTTTGCGTCGGCAACGGTATTTAAATCCCCGTCTTTCAATATTGTTTTGAACTCAATATTGTCTCCGATAGTTCGCAATGCCATCCTTGCTATTTTATCAACAATTTTATTGATATCGAGAGTGACCGGTTTCATGATCTGTTTTCTGCTGAAGGTAAGGAGACTTTGCGTAAGCTGCGCCGCGCTCTCGGCTGCCTCAATAATCCTCTTCAGGTATGTCTCTGCTTGAGTGTCCGGATTATTCTTCATAAGTGAAAGCTGCGCGCTTCCCAGAATAGTGGTAAGGAGATTGTTAAAGTCATGGGCAATTCCTCCGGCAAGAGTGCCGATAGACTCCATCTTCTGGGCATGGAAAAGCTGTTCCTCCAATTGCTTGCGATCTGTCATGTTTATGGCGATGCCTCTTAGTCCGGAAAAATTACTTCCCTTTTTCACAGGGCTCAGATAGGCAAGGACAGGGAATGTTGACCCATCCTTCCTGAGCGCTGTAAATTCAATGCCTTCCAGTATTTCTCCTTTTAATACTCTTTCGGCTGCCGCCCTTACCCCGTCCCGGACATCAGGGATGAAGGCCCGAAAGAGTTTCAGTCCCCCGTCAATATCGTTCTGTGTATATCCAAACTGTTCGAGAGTATGACGATTGACAAATGTAAAATAGCCCTTCTCATTCACTTCAAAAACCGTCTGCGGCAGTAAATCGGCCAGTTCCTTATATCTCTCGTTGCTCTTTTGAAGAGCTTCATCAGCCTGCTTTTGTTCGGTGATATCATCGTAGATGGCAACAATATCTCCTGAGGGCAGTCTATACACCTCGTTTTCCACCCACTGGGAAATACGTTCGTCTTTGTAAAATGAATAAGGGAGATGTTCTGGCACTCCGGTCTTCCAGACGCGCTGAAATACCTCAAAAAGTCCGATTTCTTTAATGCCGGGAAATACTTCGAGGACGCTTCTCCCTAACATATCCTGCAATACTACTTTGCTGGTCCTCTGTCCCGCGGGATTCAGATCTTTAAAGATAAAATCTTCACCATCATCCTGAGCCCTGTAAACTGCCACACCGCTCCCCATCTTATTGAACATTTCCCGGAAGCGGATTTCACTCTCCTTGAGCGCTTCGTCAGCAAGCTTGCGTTCGTTGATATCATTGACAGAACCTTCAAAATAAAGTAATTTCCCTGTTTTGTCCTTAACAGCACGGGCATTGATTGAAATCCATATTTTGCTTCCATCCTTTTTGTAAACGGTTGTCTCAAATGAGTTTATAATTCCATGATCTGCAAGCAAGGCCTTATAGAGCTTCCTGTCTTCCGGATTCGTGTACAGTTGTTTTCCCGTACTCGTAATGTTTATAATCATCTCTTCCGGGGACGCGAAGCCGAAAATATCTGCCATTCTCGGGTTGACACTGATAAATTGACCCGCAGGAGAGGACTGGAAGATTCCTTCTGTGGCATTTTCAAAGATAGAACGGTATTTTTGTTCGCTTTGAAGCAGAGCGCGCTCCGCGTACATACGCTCCAATTCGGCTGAAGCTCTGGCTGCCAGGGTATCCAGTATTTCCCGAAAGTCAGGATAGGTTTTTGTGAGCGGTGTTCTCGACAGCACACAGAGGATACCAAAAGATTTCCCATCAGAATTCAAAAGCTGTGTGCCTGTATAGCCTTCAATATTAAGGGAGAAAATATGTTTTGCCTCAGGAAAAAGAGTTTTTACGCCCTCAGGATAGAAACAGAATCCCTCGTTGGCAACGCGCCCGCAGGGGGTGTCTATCAGGCTGAAAACTGAATTATCGGCAATCTTCCCGTCATGCCATATGGAACGGCCCTTCATTTCTTTGTTGCCAGGTGTGATTTCTCCGATAATCACAACGTCCGCATTAAGCCATTCGGCAATGTTCTCAACGATCCTGTCAAGGCAGGCCTGCCCGGTAACTCCCACACTGCTTTTCAATATGGTGCTCTTCACTCTTTCCGCTTCTTTCAGGTCTGTTATGTCCTGAATCAATCCTTCATATGATACGATGACGCCCTGGGCATCATAGTGTAAAACAGGCGTGCTTCTCACCCATCGCTTAACGCCGTCCTTTCGGACAATACGGTGCTCCGAAGACAGCGCTTTCCCTCCGGCAAAGATTTCTTTTATGTATTTTTTAACTTCTTCTTTATCTTCCTCGGCGATCATATGAAACCACAGGTAAGTATCGGAGGCGAATTCTTCTTCCGAATAGCCTGTAACAGCCACGCATCCCGGTCCGTGACGTGTTTCTACCGGCACTCCTCCTTCCAGCCGTACCGTGTATATATAATCTGTAACAGCATTGGTAATGCGCCGGTAGCGGTCTTCAGACTGCTTTAATTGCAGTTCCATACGCTTTTTATGGAGAGCTATTTCAATTATTGTTCTGACTTCAGTTTCCTGAAAGGGCTTGATAAGATAGCCGTAGGGCTCCGCTTCTTTCGCTTTATCAATGTAGACGGAATCAGCATAGCCGGTGAGGAAAATTATCGGTATGCCATATTTCGTGTTGATGGTCTTCGCGGCATTAATGCCGCCGTCCGGGTCTCCCGACATAACAATATCCATGAAAATAATATCAGGCATGAGATGCCCGGCCATATCCACAGATTTGTAGCTGGAATTGGCAATGCCCACCACTTCATGTCCTATTTCCGTGAGGTAATGCTTGATCTGTGTTGCAATAATTATTTCATCATCGACAACCAATATCCTGGCCATTTTTCCCCTCGCTTTTTGTTGTCATAAACTTTACGTTCTTTTGGCGCGATAGATTAATGACTATCGAAATCGATTACAAAACCCGGCTTTATGCAGATTTCAATTGAATCCGGCAAAAGAAACATGGTTCATAGGCTCCATCTTATTCAAAATAAATATGATCTTTATGAATTGTATCCTATTAATGTTTTTTTGCAAACAAAATTATCGGGCGCTCCAATGAGCCTATGAAAAATGGGCAGTATCGATTATTTCACAGATTCAATGCCGGAGAACCATCTTGCTGTAATTCTTCATGGGCAACAGGCAAAAATTGACAAAAGGATAGAATACCTGTTTATTATAAAAGGTTATTATTCATATGGTAAATCCATTCAGGCAAAAAGGAACTTTTTTGAAAAAAGTTTCTATCCTTATTGCGATATCTTTTTCGATTTCAGTATTATTATATATCTCGAATATTCTCTATTTTTTTGAGTTGAAATCTTTTGATATATTTTCAAGAATCCTAAATCCGGTTAAAGCTCCTGAAGATATAATCATCATCAGAATAGACCAGGAAAGTATGGACGCCTTGAGTAAAGAAGGGGTGAACTGGCCCTGGCCGAGACAGATTTATGCCCCGATTATTGAACATCTCTCAGAGGCATCCACTGTTTTTATTGATCTTCTTTATTCCGAGCCTTCATCTTATGGAGTAGAGGATGACGCAATTTTTGCGAATGCCGTGAAAAAGACGTCCAATGTATACCTGCCGTTTTTTCTCTCAAAAAACAGAAGACCCTTAAAGACTGAGGACCGTAATTTTCTGGCAAATACATCAATAACCGGCTTGCCCAATGGGCAAATCACTTATTATTCCGTGACAGCGCCAATCGATCCATTGAAAGAATCAGCAAAGGGATTCGGCAATGTTTCCATAAACCCTGATGATGATGGCGTGTATAGAAAAATACCCCTGTTATTTCAGATTGAAGATATGACAGTTCCTAATCTTGTATTTTCTTATTTTACAAAAAACAATACGATAAAATACAAAAACGGCAAGGTTTATCATAACGAATACAATATTCCCCTTTCTAAGGGAAACGTGCTTTTAAGGTATTATCGGGAATCTTTTAAGACTTTTTCATCATTGGATATTCTGAATGCCCATTTAACTAAAGAGTTATCCGGTTCACTGCCCGGACCGGATTTTTTTAAAAACAAATTTGTACTTATCGGCCCTACAGCAGCCGGTCTCATGGACCTTAAGCCCACATCCATTTCATCGGTCTCAACGGGCGTTCACATAAATGCTACCTTTCTTGCAAACTTAAGAATGCATGACTTCCTCAAGCCTGCAGGCACGTCCATTGTTTTGTTTTTTATGCTTGCCATAGTAATGGCCACATCATGCTTTGTTATTTCGCAGTATTCGCTGGCAAAAAATCTGGCTGTTTTCGCAGCATTGTTTATTGCCGTCATGGTGATCTGTGCAATTTTGTTTTCTTTATCATACTATCTTCCTGCTGTCTATCCTATTGTTGCGTTGATCGTAAGTTATATCGCGGCAACGGTATATAGCTATGCTTCTGAAGGCAAAGAGCGTCTTTTTATAAGAAAGACTTTTTCCCGATATATGGACAAAAAGATTGTCGATTATGTTTTACAGCATCCGGACATTGTAAAACCGGGAGGACAAAGGACAAGAATAACGGTATCATTCGCGGATATTGCAGGTTTTACAACTATTTCGGAACAGAGCACTCCTGAAAATGTTTCCATGGTCCTTCATGCGGTATTAAACGCGCTTACAGAGGTGATTATCGCAGAGCAGGGAGTGATCGACAAATATATAGGTGATTGTGTAATGGCATTCTGGGGTGCTCCGCTTGCATCGGAAAATGATGAAATTAACGGCTGCAATGCAGCGCTGAAATGCATATCCTCCATTGAAGATATAAATATTGATCTTGTAAAAACAGGTTTAAACCCTATCTCCATAAGAGTCGGAATTAATTCCGGCGATGTGATTGCAGGGAACCTCGGCAGCGATCGCCTCTTTGATTACACGGTGATAGGAGACGCGGTAAACCTTGCGTCACGGCTCGAATCGGTGAATAAGATATTCGGTACGAGCATTATTATAAGTGAAAATACCCTGAGCAAAACCGGAAATATTTTTTTTGTGAGGGAATTAGGACTGGTAGAAGTTAAAGGAAAGGCCAAACCTGTCAGGATTTATGAACTTATTGGAACCCGAAATCATATAAAACGGGAAACAGCAGAATTGATCAAACAATACAACGAAGGCCTTGCCTGTTTTGTGTCAGGTCAATTTCCTGAAGGAATTGATATCTTTGGTAATTTACTGAAAAAATATCCCGATGACGGTCCTTCCATGTTTTACCTTAAAAAATGTCAAGAGTTGGATAGCTGTTTTGATTTGACAAATGACTTTAATGTTATTAAACTCGTTGAGAAATGAAAAAACATTTTATTATAACAGTTTTTATTATAACAGTTTTTGTTCCCCTACTTTTATTTGCAGAATCTGTGACAGTAATTACAAAAGAAAACGCAGTCAGAGAATATTGCAAGTTTTTTGCCCCTGTTAAAGCAAAAGTAAAATATAATGACAAACTTGATATGCTTTCTCAACAGGGAGATTGGTTTAAGGTCCGTTTTATGAAGGCTGAAGGCTGCATACATAAGACTGCCGTAGAAAGTAAAACCGCCTCTCTTACAAGCATTCCTTTGTCCGGTTCATCAGGTCGTGTTTCTGAAAATGAGGCTGCTCTTGCCGGAAAAGGATTTACTCCGCAGGTAGAGGCTTCATATCGCGCCAAACACCCTGAAATGAAATATTATCTTGTTGACAAGGTAGAAGCGATAAATGTTTCCGATAAAGACCTTGCCCTGTTTATAAACAACGGAGGACTGAAACAACCTTGAAAAGAAGTATTTCTTTTTTACTCTTGTTTGTGGCGGTTTTATTTGCAGCAGGATGGAAACTGCCCGATATGGGGAACCTCACCGGTTCAATCGGCTCGGCAGGCAAGGTTGTAGACACTGTCTCTAAAGCGTCCCGATCCATATCTGAAGATGAGGAATATTATGTCGGCAGGGCTGTTGCCGCTATGATTCTGGATAAATATGCTTTTTCAACTGATGTAAATATTACGTGGTATGTAAATCTTATAGGGAAGGATATTGCTTTGAGTTCCGATAAACCGAACACATACAACGGGTATCATTTCGGTATTCTGAATACTGAAGAAATAAATGCTTTTGCCTGTCCCGGAGGCACCATTTTTATATCAATGGGTATGATAAGGATGGCTGCCAATGAAGACGAGCTTGCCGCTGTACTTGCCCATGAGATAGCCCATATTGCCAATAGAGATGGTATCTCCGCGATAAAGAATTCCCGTTGGACTGAGGCGTTGACAGTTATGGGGACGGAAGCGGCGAAAAAGTACGGGCCCCAGGAAGTGGCTCAGTTGGTGTCTATTTTTGAGGGAAGCATAGAGGATGTGTTCAAAACAGTGGTAACCAAAGGATACAGCAGATCGCAGGAACACACTGCAGATGAAACGGCTTTGAAATATCTTGAAAAAAGCGGTTATAATCCGGCGGCGCTGATAGATGTTCTGAAACGTCTCTCATCAAGAGACAGTTCTTCCGGCGGTATAATGCAGACTCATCCCGCATCTCAGGACAGGATTGAAAATCTCTCCGGAAAAGTGCCTTCGATTAAGGTTGATCCTAAGTGGCTTCAAGCAAGAAGCTTTCGATTCAACAATACCCTGAAAAAATAACCACAACTGAATTTATTTTCCTATTAGAGCATTAAACAGGCAGGAACATTCTGTTGTAATGAAGGCAAAAAATTACTATAATCTTCCCGTTAAACTATAAGGAGGCTTTCAATTATGGAAATTATGGAAGGACATATCTATAAAGCATTCGATATGGAACTAAGAGAGTTGAAAGAAAAACTCCTTTATGAAGGAGGTCTGGTGGAAAGGGCGATACAGGATTCCATTAATGCCCTTCTTGAGAGACGCTCAGAGATTGCAGAAAAAGTTATTGAAAATGATGATGTGGTTAATGCGAAGGAAATAGAAATTGACGAGTTCTGCCTGAAGCTGCTTGCCCTCCGGCAACCGGCAGCAAGGGATTTAAGGCTGATCACCACAGCCATTAAAATAAACTACGACCTTGAAAGAATCGGGGACCTTGCAGTGAATGTATGTGAAAGAGTGCTTGAACTTAATAAGGAACCACAATTAAAACCTTATATAGACATTCCTACAATGGCAAATACCGTACAGCTTATGCTCAAAGAAAGCCTCGATGCCTTTGTGAAGGAAGATGTGGAACTGGCCTTGAAGGTAACAAGGGACGATGAACGGGTCGATCAGCTTCTCGACCAGGTTTTCAGAGAACTTCTTACATACATGATGCAGGATATGAGAACAATTTCAAGGGCAACACGGGTAATGTTCATTTCAAAGTCCCTGGAAAGAATGGCTGACCATGCGGTAAATATCGCCGAACTTGTCATATTTATGGCCGAAGGGAAGATAATAAGGCACGCTAAAAGTCATTCAGAGGACTAAACCCAATGCCGAAGATTATTAGTTTTATCCTGTCGCTGTCTATAGTACTGCTCTTATCCTGTGATGATAATAACGCAAGGGTTTCACATGGGAAAAAGCATGCCATCATAATAGCCGGTTCAACATCCGTAATGCCTTTTATTGAAAAACTTTCGGAACATTTTATGGTAGACAGACCGTTGTTTAAAATAAATGTTCAGGGCGGCGGTTCAACTGCCGGCATTCAGGCGTGTTTTAACAAAACCATTGAAATCGGCATGTCGTCAAGGCAGCTTAAGCAGGAAGAAAAGGTGTTAAAGGAAATTATAATTTGTTACGACGGCATTTCGGTGGTTGTTCACCCTAAGAATCCAATCCGGGAACTGACTTTAAAACAGATAAGAGACATCTTCAGCGGAAAGATAAAAAACTGGAAAGAGCTTGGCTGGATTGACAGAAAAATAGATGCCATAACAAGAGAAGAAGGGTCGGGAACACGAGGTTCTTTCGAGGATCTTATTATGAAAAACGTCGAGATCAATGACAGCATCATGGTTCAGGATTCCAATGGTTCTGTAAAGGAAATTGTCGCTACAGACCCATATGCAATAGCGTACATATCGCTTGGTCTTGTTGATAACAGGGTCAGGGCTTTATCCATCGATGGAGTTGCTGCAAGTCTTCAAAATATAAAAACAAAAAAATATAAGATTGTAAGACCCTTTCTTTTTATTACAAACGGCACGCCGAATGAGTTTGTGCAGACATTTATTGATTATGTTCTTTCCAATGACGGGCAGAATATCTTTAAGAAAGAAGGGCTGATAGGTATAAAATGACAAGAATGAAATTTACCAAAGAGCATTTAGTCAAATATATGCTTACACTATTTGCGCTCTCATCACTTCTTTTTCTTTTTTTGATTTTTATATTTATTTTATACGAAGGACTGCCTCTTTTTCATAAAATAGGTTTGAAAAACATTATCTTTGGCTTTAAATGGGCGCCTACAAAAGGTTCTTTCGGTATATTTCCTATGATTGTATCCTCTTTTCTTGTAACTTTAGGCGCTCTTTTTGTCGGCGCGCCCATGGGACTTTCCTGCGCGATTTATCTTTCAGAATATTCGGGCAAAAAAATGAAGATGTTTTTAAAGCCTGCTCTTGAGCTTTTAGCGGGTATTCCTTCAGTGGTGTACGGTTTTCTGGGGGTGATTTATATAGTCCCGTTAATAAGAAATCATTTCGGCGGAGCAGGTTTCTCTCTCCTTTCCACATCCATTATCCTTGGGGTGATGATTTTGCCTACCATAATAAGTATATCTTTTGACGCAATTACGAGTGTGCCGAAAACCTACCGGGAAGGTTCCTTTGCCATGGGTGCCACTAAGTGGCAGACAATTTATAAAGTTGTTATACCTTCAGCGAAATCAGGGATTCTTGCAAGTTTTATCCTTGGGATGGGAAGAGCGATAGGAGAGACAATGGCAGTAATAATGGTTGCCGGAAATGCTTTGAAAATACCTATGAGTATTTTGGATCCCTTAAGGACTTTAACCAGTAATATTGCCCTTGAGCTTGCCTATGCTACAGGCGATCACAGACAGGGTCTTTTTTCAACGGGTGTTGTTCTTCTGGTAATTATCATGGTTCTCAATTATATAGCTAATTTTGGAATAAAGAAAAAGGTGATAAAGTGAGGATAAAACCACGTCTGGTAGATAAAATAGTACGGATATGTCTTAATTTCCAGGCTTTTTTTACCGTGGGAATATTGGTGGTAATTGTTGCTGTCATTTTTTTTAAAGGTGCTCCGCATGTAAATCTGGGATTTATTTTTTCTTCGCCGGAAGATATGGGCAGGCATGGAGGCATATTTTCAACGATTATCGGGACCTTGCTCCTTGTTTTGCTGTCAATATTTCTTGCTACACCACTCGGAGTCGGGACAGCAATCTATCTCACAGAATACACAAAGCAATCCGGATTTACCAAGACTATCCGTTTCGGTGTTGAATCGCTTGCCGGTATCCCGTCAATTCTTTATGGTCTTTTCGGTTTTATTTTTTTTGTTATAAAACTCAAAATGGGCTGGTCGGTTTTGTCAGGCGTGTTAACCATAACGATTATGATTCTTCCGACAATAATAAGAACAAGCGAAGAGGCAATTAAGGCTGTTCCGAGGAATTTGAGGATTGTGAGCTATTCTTTAAGCGCTACGAGATGGGAAACCGTCAAGAAAGTAGTGCTGCCTTCAGCAATCCCGGGGATACTCACGGGAATTATGTTAAGCGTAGGAAGAGCTGTCAGTGAAACAGCCGCTGTAATATTCACCATGGGAAGCTCTCTAAGGCTTCCCACATCCTTAATGGACTCAAGCAGAACAATGGCTGTTCATTTCTATATTCTTGCCCGTGAAGGCATTTCAATGGAAAAGGCATATGCCACTGCGCTGATACTTGTTGTGAGCATCCTTTTGATCAATGTTATTGCCTATTATCTTATGAACAAAATGATTTCAAAGTATTCGTGAGCGATATATGGATATAAAAATTAGGGTAGAAAAATTAAGCGTATCCTTCGGAAAGAACAAGGTTTTGAAGGGTATTGATGTTGATGTGCACAGGCATATGATTACCGGATTTATGGGGCCTGCCGGAAGTGGAAAGTCTACGTTAATATCGATTCTGAACAGGATGATAGAATTTGAAGATGACGTAAGTATCGAGGGTAAAGTTATTATTAATGGCGTAGACATTATCAACGGTGATATAAATTCTGTGGAATTGAGAAGGCAGATCGGGACTGTTTTTGCAGTTCCCATACCGCTGCCCCGATCAGTCTATGAAAATATTGCCTATGGCCCGAAGTTAAAGGGCATCAGGGACAAGGAAGAGATTTACGCAATTGTTAAAGAAAGTCTGAAAAAGGCATTTCTATGGGATGAAATGAAGGACAGGCTCGGAATATCAGCATTAAAACTCTCCGGTGGACAGCAGCAAAGGCTTTGTCTTGCACGGACCCTTGCGTTAATGCCTGAGATAATATTGCTGGATGAACCCTGTTCAGGGCTGGACCCTATTTCCACGGCGAAGATAGAAGATGCTTTGAGCGAACTCAAAAAGGAATATACGATCATACTTGTTTCGAACAACACCAAGCAGATTGCCCGCATTACGGACTACTCGGCCTTTTTTTATCTCGGAGATCTTATAGAATACGGGCCTACAGAAAGGGTGTTTACATACCCTTCAGAAAAAAAGACGGAAGACTACATTTCGGGGAAGTTCGGATGATAACCAATTATGCCCTTTCAACAGAAAAGCTAAATATGTATTACGGCAGCTTCTATGCCTTAAAGAACGTGGATTTTAACGTGCATAAAAACTCGATTACCGCTCTTATAGGGCCTTCAGGCTGCGGTAAATCAACGTTGCTGCGCTGCTTTAACCGGATGAACGATTTAATTGATGATGTAAAGATTGCCGGTGATATTTTTGTAAACCAGCAGAATATCGAAGAAATAGATTTAATTGAACTGCGGAAAAAGGTAGGGATGGTCTTCCAGAGACCCAATCCTTTCCCCTTCACAATATATGAAAACATGGTTTATGGTTTAAAGATACATGGCCTGACGAATAGAAAGAAAGACCACGAGATTGTGGAGCGATGTTTAAGGGCTGTAGGATTGTGGGATGATTTGAAGAATAAGTTGTCTGTGCCTGCGCTCAGTCTTTCCGAAGAGATGAAACAGCGGCTTTGCGTGGCAAGACTTCTTACTGTTGAACCTGAGATTATTCTTCTTGATGAGCCCTGCTCGGCTCTTGACCCTATTGCCACAATGAGGATAGAAGAGCTTATGCTTGAACTTAAAAGAGATTATACGATACTCATTGTTACCCATAATATGCAGCAGGCGGCAAGGGTATCGGACTATACGGGCTTTATGCTCCTGGGCGATCTTGTGGAATTTGGAGAGACGCCAAAGATATTTACCTCTCCCAATGATGGAAGAACTGAAGGATATATAACGGGCAGATTCGGTTAATTCTTGATTTTTACGAAAAAGCCATGTAAAATTCACAGTATTTTAATCTATTTTCTATTTTCCTAAAAGGAGTTTACATGAAAAAGTATGAGCCTGATTTTATTAGAAATGTTGGGATATTTTCGCATGGAGGTGAAGGTAAAACATCAATTGTTGAGGCCATGCTTTTTCTTTCAGGGGAAAATACCAGGCTTGGAAGAGTTGATGATGGGACATCATTAATGGATTATGAGCCTGAAGAAGTTGAAAGGAAAATAACCATATCTTCTTCTCTTGCCTGCTTTGAATGGGATAAACACAAGATCAATTTTATTGATACCCCTGGTGACGACAATTTTGTGGCAGATGCCAAGTCATGCATGAGGGTTGTTGACGCTGCTGTGATTGTGGTAAGCGCCGTGTCGGGAGTCCAGGTTCAAACTGAGAAGGTATGGCAGTATACTAATGAGTTTTCCATTCCTGCCTGTTTGTTTGTAAACAAAATGGATCGGGAGAGGGCTGATTTTGAACGTACGTTTGCTGATATGCAGAAGAATTTTTCCGATAAATCGATATTAGCTATTCAGATACCTATTGGAAAAGAAGAGAATTTTAAAGGTGTTATCGATCTCCTCACCATGAAGGCATATATTTACAAAGGAGATACTTCCGGAGATTATGATGTTGCAGCAATTCCGCCGGAATTTGCTGATGAAGCAAATAAATACAGAGAGAAACTCATCGAGACCTCCGTCGAAATAGATGATGAGGTTATGGAAAGATATCTCAACGGTGAAGAAATAAAAATTGAAGAGATTGAGAAATGTCTGAGAGAAGGCATATGGAGCAGAAAAATTGTTCCTGTCATGTGCGGTTCCGCAATGAAAAACATAGGCGTTCAGATGCTTCTTAATACAATGATAAAATATTTTCCTTCCCCTGCATACAGGAAAGAAGCAGAAGGCATAGATATCAAAACAGGCAATGTAATTAAAAGGGTTTTTTCTTCAGATAAAAATTTCAGCGCCTTTGTATTTAAAACCATTACTGACCCTTTTGCAGGAAAGCTAACCCTCTTCAGAGTATATTCAGGTGAGATTCATCCTGATATGACTGTTATTAATGCAACAAATGAGGAAAAAGAGCGGATCGGACAGATATTCTATCTTGTGGGCAAGAAGCAGAAGCCTGCCGGTTCGGCATCTGCAGGCGATATAGGGGTTGTGGCAAAACTGAAGGCAGTTGGTACCGGAGATACTCTCTGTGACGAAAAAGCGCCTATAAAGTATGAAGGTGTTGTAAGCGCCCCGCCGCTCATATCCTTTTCCCTGCAGCCGAAATCCAAGGGAGATGAAGATAAACTCAATACTTCACTTGCCAGATTAATGGAAGAAGACCAGACAGTCAAATATACAAGGGACGAACAGACAAAGGAATTCATTCTGTCCGGCATGGGACAGGTCCATATTGAAGTGATTGTTGAAAAAATGAAGAGAAAATTCGGCGTTGATGTTGAACTTAAAGAGCCGAAAGTGCCATACAAAGAAACCATTAAAGGAACGACAAAGGTACAAGGTAAATATAAGAAGCAGTCAGGCGGCAAAGGACAGTATGGCGATACATGGCTTGAGCTTGCGCCGCTTCCGCGGAATGCAGGTTTTGAATTTGTCGATAAGATAGTGGGAGGAGCAATCCCGAGACAGTATATACCCGCTGTTGAAAAAGGCATAGTTGAGGCTATGAACCAGGGAATACTTGCCGGATATCCTGTTATAGATTTTAGGGTTACACTTTATGACGGATCATATCATGACGTAGATTCATCTGAAATGGCTTTCAAGATTGCCGGTTCTATGGGATTCAAAAAAGGACTGGAAATGTGCCAGCCTACGCTTCTTGAGCCGATCACGAAGATAGAGGTTATTGTACCTGACGAATATATGGGCGACATAATGGGTGATTTGAATTCAAGAAGAGGTAAGATTATTGGTGTTGAGTCAAAAGGAAATAGTCAGGTAGTAAAAGCGGCTGTACCCATGTCAGAAATCCTGAAATACGCCCCGGACTTAAAATCAATGACTGGCGGCAGGGGTACATTTATCATAGAGTTTTCTCATTATGAAGAGCTTCCTGCTCACATAGCGCCAAAGGTTATCGAGCAGGCTAAGAAGGAAAGAGAACAGGAAAAATGATAAAATTGCAGGTTTTGGGTTTAAAAATCCAAAACCTGCAATTTAAAATATATTTTTATGAGAGCCGTCGTACAACGGGTTAAAAAGGCATCTGTAGAAGTTGATGGCAGGGTTGTCGGACAGATAGGAAGGGGGGTGCTTCTCTTCATTGGCATCGGAAAGGGTGACACTGCAAATGATATACAATGGATGCTGGACAAAATCATAAATTTGCGAATATTTGAAAAAGAGAACGGGAAGCTTGATGAATCTCTTGTTCACATTGAGGGCGGACTTCTTATAGTTTCACAGTTTACACTTTACGGGGATTGTTCTAAGGGGAGAAGACCGTCATTTTCCAATGCAATGGAGACAAAAGAAGCAAAAAACCTCTTCGAATTGTTTGTTGCAAGGGCGAGAGAGCAAATAAAAAATGTTGAATGCGGTATTTTTCAGGCTGCCATGGATGTATCACTGATAAACGAAGGTCCTGTAACATTAATAATTGACAATAAAAAACTGTAAAAGAATATACATCTATTCCTCATTCATATACAATACCCAAAAATATATACGATTATTACTTTTTATTTGCGATGGGCAAGAGTTGATTCAGGTCAGAGATTGAAATCTCCTTCCCTGATCCAAGGCCTAATGATTTCAGCAGATCTGTCATTTGCCCGGGTTCTGTAAGGGGCTTTTGCTCATGTGTTGCTTTTTGTTTATCCGGGACGGTTCTTGTTGATCGATCATCCGGTATGGCTGCCGGCAATTGATTTGTCTTATTCATCGGGAATTCGTCGGGAAATTCCCATAGGGTTACAGTTTCTTTTGAAGGGTTTTTGACCATCATATAATTTTGAGGTAATTGATACTTCCTCAGATCAGACTCATTGAGAACGTAAATTTTTGGTGTTACGCTTAAGAGAGGCGAAAGGGTATACACTGCTTGATTATTATTGCCGGCATTCTGGGCAAATCCGTTTTGAAGAAAAAAAGTGAGCAAGATAATAAGAAAGCATTGTTTTTTCATTACTAATCCCTGAAAAATGAAAATATACTTTCAATTATGTAATGTCAAGCAAGAAATGATTTTGTAAGAAAACCTGTATTTGCCCTGAAAGAAAAGGGCTTGATTGTTTCAAGTCCACTGTAGTATTAAAATACCAGTGTTTGTTGATTTATTATGTAAAACAAAGATGATAGAAGCTGATAAAATTATTGAAATCCCTGATATTGATATATATAAAGCATGATGCATTGAGGATAGGCATGGCTGAGGCAATGAAAGCCCGAAAGCATGTTGTGTCCTGTATTGCAAGAGAGAAGGAAGATGAAGATACATGAGTATCAGGCAAAGCAGTTTTTCAAAGATTATAACATACCTGTTCCGAAAGGTATGACAGCAGAGACAGTCGAAGAAGCACTGGACGCTGCTTCGGCAATCGGGTCATTTCCTCTTGTAATAAAGGCTCAGGTTCATGCCGGTGGCAGGGGCAAAGGTGGGGGAATAAAGCGTGTCAATGACATTGACGAGCTAAGATATACTGCATCGGAAATGTTAGGCAAGATGCTTGTTACCCCGCAAACAGGAATTGAAGGGAGACCGATTGACCGTATTTTAATAGAAGAAGCCCTTGATATTAAAAAAGAGATATATACAGGCATAACCATAGACAGATCAAAGGCGTGTGCAATATTGCTCATGAGCCCGAAAGGCGGGATGGAAATAGAAAATATTGCAGCGTTATCCCCGGAAGAAGTTTTTGTTGAAAATGTTGATCCATATATAGGCTTGAGAGACTTTCAGGCAAAGAGAATATGTTATTGCCTGGAATTGGACCAATCATTTTTAAATGAGGCAAGCAATATTGCGATGAACCTTTACAGACTTTTTATTGAAAAAGACTGTTCTCTTGCAGAGATAAATCCGCTTGTGACAACAGGAAGAGGCGAGCTTGTTGCCCTTGATGCAAAAATAACCTTTGATGACAATGCACTTTTCAGACACTCCGATGTGTCGGCGTTACGTGATTATCATCAGGAAAATGCTTTGGAGGTTGAAGCCTCCAAGTATAATCTGAATTATATCAAACTGAAAGGCAATGTGGGGTGCATGGTTAACGGTGCAGGACTTGCCATGGCTACAATGGATCTGATAAAGCACATAGGTGCGGAGCCCGCTAACTTCCTTGATGTTGGAGGCGGCGCTACTGCCCGAATGATAACGGAAGGATTAAAAATATTATTGTCAGATAAAGAGGTAAAAGTAATATTTATAAATATTTTCGGCGGAATATTGAGGTGCGACACTCTTGCAACCGGTCTTGTCGATGCTGCTCGCGAATTCGGAATAAATCTTCCTGTGGTAGTAAGGCTTGAAGGGACAAATATTGAAAAGGGGAAGACTATCCTTGAAGCTTCTGGTTTCCGGTTTACAATATCAGAAGGGATGGGTTGTGCAGCCCTTCTGGTTGCGGAAGAAACAAGCAAATTAAATCAGGAATGAAGGTATGAGTATCATAATAGACAGCAGAACAATGGTTCTTATCCAGGGTATAACCGGCAGTGAAGGCATGTTCCATACAAGACAGATGATGGAGTATGGAACAAATATTGTGGCAGGAGTCACGCCTGGTAAGGGCGGAAAGGAATTTGAGTCAATCCC